>Ga0247843_1003814_pt1 | contig 23743 bp, 26 predicted proteins | sample LaCruzMarch2017__FD_192420 | JGI IMG/M metagenome (GOLD analysis project Ga0247843, IMG submission 192420) | Freshwater microbial communities from meromictic Lake La Cruz, Castile-La Mancha, Spain - LaCruzMarch2017_8m | ecosystem: Environmental > Aquatic > Freshwater > Lake | place: Spain...
CTAGGCGGACTTCTCGCCGCGCACCCGACGAGGCGCCGAACGCGGCACCAAGGTCGGATTCACGTTGTCGCGCACGACCGCACCGGTGATAACCACCTTGGCGACATCTGAGCGACTCGGCACGTCATACATCACGTGCAGCAGTACTTCTTCGAGGATCGCGCGCAGGCCACGGGCACCGGTGCCCCGCAGCAAGGCCTGGTCGGCAATCTCGTCCAATGCCTCCGGCTCGAACTCCAGCTCGACCCCGTCAAGGCTGAAGAGCCGCTGGTACTGCTTGACCAAAGCGTTCTTGGGCTCAGTGAGCACGGCCACCAGGGCGGCCCGATCAAGCTTGGAGACCGAGGTAAATACCGGCAACCGGCCAATGAACTCCGGGATCATGCCGAACTTAAGGAGATCCTCGGGCATTACATGGGAGAAGATGTCATCCGGGTTGGTCTCCTTGGCCTCTACGCGCTCACCTTCGACGATGTCGAAGGTGAAGCCCACGCGCTTTTGCCCTAGCCGCTGCTCAATGATGTGGTCTAGGCCCGAGAAGGCGCCGCCGACGATGAACAGCACATTGGTGGTGTCGACCTGAATGAACTCTTGGTGCGGGTGCTTGCGCCCGCCTTGGGGCGGAACCGAAGCTGTCGTGCCTTCCAAAATCTTCAGCAGTGCCTGCTGCACACCTTCACCGGATACATCGCGGGTGATCGACGGATTCTCGCTCTTGCGGGCCACCTTGTCGATTTCGTCGATGTAGATGATTCCGGTCTCAGCCTTTTTGACATCGTAATCAGCAGCTTGGATGAGTTTCAGCAAGATGTTCTCGACGTCCTCGCCGACGTAGCCAGCTTCGGTCAGCGCGGTGGCATCGGCGATCGCGAACGGAACATTGAGCATGCGGGCTAAGGTCTGGGCCAGTAACGTCTTGCCGGAGCCGGTTGGGCCCAGCAGCAAGATATTCGACTTCGCAAGTTCAACTTGGTCGTCCTTGGGCTTCTCGCCGGCTTCGGCTTGCACCCGCTTGTAGTGGTTGTAGACGGCCACCGAAAGTGACTTTTTGGCGACATCTTGGCCGATTACGTACTGATCCAAGAATGCGTAGATCTCCCGCGGCTTGGGTAGTTCACCGAATTGCAGATCACTGGCCTCGTGGAGTTCTTCCTCGATGATCTCATTGCACAGATCAATGCACTCATCGCAGATATATACCCCGGGGCCGGCAATCAGTTTCTTGACCTGCTTTTGGCTTTTACCGCAAAAGGAGCACTTGAGCAGATCGCCGCTCTCGCCAATACGTGCCACGGCGGGGCTCCCTTCAAACTGATTGATCCGGTGGCAATTGCTCGCCAAAGTACCCAGCGGGGATCTGGGCTAGACCGACCGTACCCTGTTGAGGCGCTGCACGCACGGTATCGGCGCGCACTTAAGTCTCAAGTGGGCCTTGAGGCTTATTAGACCTTGCGGGAGGCGATTACCGCGTCGATGATGCCGTACTCCTTGGCGTCGGCAGCGGTCAGGATCTTGTCGCGCTCAATGTCCTTGGCGACGTCCTCCGGGGTCCGGCCACTGTGCTTGGCGAGCATGCCTTCCATCTCCACGCGCATTCGCAAAATCTCATTGGCCTGGATCTCGATATCCGAACCTTGGCCACCGCCTTCGGTGTACGGCTGGTGGATCAAGATGCGCGCATGCGGGAGCGCGAAGCGCTTGCCCGGGGTGCCCGCAGCCAGCACGACCGCGGCCGCAGACGCCGCCTGCCCAAGGCAAACCGTTTGGATCTGCGGCTTGACGAACTGCATGGTGTCGTAGATCGCGGTCATCGCCGTGTAGGAGCCGCCGGGTGAATTTATGTAGATCTGAATATCGCGATCTGGATCCATTGACTCAAGGCAAAGCAGTTGCGCCATGACGTCGTCGGCTGAAGCATCGTCGATCTGCACACCCAAGAAGATGATGCGCTCCTCGAACAATTTGGTGTACGGGTTATGGGTGCGCTCACCATTTGCGTGCCGCTCCCGAAACTCAGGGAGGATGTAGCGGCTCTCCGGCTGGAACAGGCGGCTCACTGGACATCTCCCTTGGTTTTGCGACTCTTTACTGGCGGTGCGTCGGCGGCCGAGCTATAGACGTGGTCGATCAGGCCGTACACCTTGGCATCTTCGGGATTAAACCAACGGTCACGATCTGAGTCGGCTTCGATCTGCTCGAGGGTTTGCCCACTGTGGTCGGCGATTAGTTGGGCCATGCGCTTCTTGATGAACAGCATCTGCTCGGCTTGGATCTTGATATCACTCGCGGTGCCGCCGATACCGCCGAGGGGCTGGTGCATCATGATGCGGGTGTTCGGGGTCGCGTAACGCTTGCCCGGCGCCCCGGCGCATAGCAGGAACTGACCCATCGAAGCCGCTAGGCCCATCGCAATCGTCGTGATGTCATTGGGGATCAACTGCATGGTGTCGTAGATGACCATGCCAGCGGTTATCGAGCCACCGGGAGAGTTGATGTACAAGGTGATGTCTTTGTCGGGATCCTCGGCCGCAAGAACCTGGAGCTGCTTGGCGATGCGGTTGGAGTTCTCATCGCGCACCTCACCCTCAAGCCAGATGATGCGCTCGCGCAGCAATCGCTCATCGAGCATGTCACCGAAACCGGTCATAGCGCCACCGGTGCCACGCAGCTCAGGCAGCACCTGTGCCGCCTGACCGTTCATCTGCCTTTGACTCAAAGCCTCTCCTTTATCGGACTCATCAGACCTTAACCCTGCGGGCCGACCACTTCTTCCCCAACTGCCGCGAGTTCGCCACCAGCCGAACCCCAACCGCCCTTGGGCCGCTGAGATTATTCTTCGTCGGCGGCGGGGGCCGGGATTTCGGTGATCTGCGGGCCGTTCAACTCAACGTCAAGGGCCTTGAGATCAACCGGGTTACCCGAAGCGTCGACCACGGTTACCTGCTCCATCACCACGGCCAGCGCCTTGGCGCGGCGAATATCTGCGATCGCCATCGGCACCTGCCCGGCTTCGACCAGGGCTTGGGCAAAAGCATCCGGGGCCAACCCGTAGCGCGGTGCCTGCTGCACCAGCCAGGCCGACAACTCACTCTCGCCCACCGATACCTCTTCGACCTCGGCGATCTTGTCGAGGATTAACTGACTCTTCAACCCGGCCCGCGCCTGCGACTCGACCTCGGCCCGGTGCTCATCACTGGCCTCGTGACCATCACCGAAATGATCGGCAACCTCCGCTGCAATCACGCCTTCGGGCAATGGAATGTCAATCTGCTCCATCAAAGCCTCGTGCACATTGTCGCGGGCCTGCGCGCCTTGCTCAAATTTCTTCAGGCGCACCAAGCGGTTTCGGAGGTCATCGCGCAACTCCGCCACAGTGTCGAACTCCGAGGCCAGTTGCGCGAACTCATCATCAAGTGCCGGCAACTCGCGCTCGCGCACCGAGGCCACCACCGCGGTCACGGTGAGCGGAACTCCGGTCCAGTCGCCATTTTCCGGGGTAAACTCAAAGGTGCGGGTTTCATCCTTGGCGGCCCCGCGCACGGCATCGTCGAATCCCGGCAGCATGCCATCGGTGCCGAGTTCATATGACAAGGCCGTGCCCGAGAGATCCTCGACCGCATCTCCTTGATCGGTGGCCCCAGAAATATCGACGAGCAGCACATCGCCGTCTGCGCAAACCCGATCCACATCCTTCAGCGTCGCAAAGCGAGTGCGGAGCGCATCGACCTGGGTCGTCACATCTTCGTCACTGGGTTCGGCGTCGAAAACCTCTATACGCAGGGTGGAGAAATCCGGCAGGTCAAACTCCGGGCGGACGTCGACCTCTGCGGTGAAGGCCAGATTCTGGCCATCCTCCATCGAGGTGACATCAACTTCTGGGCGGCCAATCGGTTTGACGTTATTCGCGCGGACGGCTTCTTCGTAGGCCTTCGGCAGCGCGTCGTTTACGGCCTCCTCGATTACCGCGCCGCGCCCTACCCGCTGCTCGATAACGCGAGCCGGCACCTTGCCCTTGCGAAAGCCCGGTACGTTGACCTGCTTGGCGATGCGCGAGTAGGCGATGTCCATGCTCGGCTTGAGCTCATCGAATGGGACTTCAATGGTCAACTTGACCCGGGTCGGCGACAAGGTCTCGATGTCACTCTTCACAGCTGCTCATTCCATCGTGGTTGGGCTAACGGTTGTCGGGGCGGGGAGATTCGAACTCCCGGTCTCCTGCTCCCAAAGCAGGCGCGCTAGCCACTACGCTACGCCCCGCGCTGGCCCGCCGAGTCTAGGTGCTCGCGCCTTGCGCCCAAAATCAGGCTGCGGAATTGACCGGTGCCGGAGACTTGCGATTAACGAGCACCGAGAAATAGGCCATCGTTGGAATCACGTAGGCGAACCAAGCCACCACCATGAGCCAACTGGTGACCGCCCGGAAGTTGAAAATGGCCGCGAGCAGCGAGCCGTACCAGCTCTCCTTCGGCACCGCGGAACTCACGTCAAAGGCCACCGACTCCTCACCAGGCAGCACCCCGGCCTCTTGGAGTTCGTGCACCGCATACATCAAGACGCCCGCGGCCACGATGATCAGCGCGATGCCCGTCCAAAGGAACAGCCGGCGCAGGTCAACCTTCAGGGCGCCGCGGTAGAGCAGGAAGCCCAGCGCCACCGCCACCGCCAGGCCCAAGAGCGCCCCGATGAAGGGGGCGGTCGCGGTTGCACTCGATTGGGCCGCCGCCCAGACGAATAGCGCTGTCTCAAGGCCCTCCCGGGCCACCGCCACGAACGCAACTACGCCCAAGGCCCAAGAACTGCTCACCAATGCCTTATCGACTTCACCGTGCAGGTGTGATTTCAGTGATCTGGCGTGCACCGCCATCCAAAAGATCATCCACGTTATGAGGCCAACGGCGAGCAGGCTCATGGTGCCCGCGAATAGTTGCTCCGCCCGCGGCTCCAATGCGCTGCCGGTGAGGACCAGGAGCACGGTCACCAGGACTGAAAGGCCAAGCGCGGCGCCGACCCCGGTCCAGATCCGCGAGAGCTGCGACCGTTGGTCGAGTTTGACTAGGTAGGCCACCAAGATGGCGACGATCAATGCGGCCTCAAGGCCCTCGCGCAGGCCGATGAGGAAATTGGCGAACATCAAGCTCCTAGGTCAGAAGTGGTTAGGTTGACCTTAGTAAGGATAGCCATACCTGCGGGCGGAGTCCACTCGGGGGGCAAATTGTTACCGAGTTCATGGGTGCGCCCATCGGCAACCGATTTGCGTCGACAGTCGCGTCGACAATCGCCTCGACAATCGCGCAGTACTGCAGCCTTAGCGTCTGGCTAGACTGCACGAGTTGTTCGCGGGTGTAGCTCAATGGTAGAGCCCCAGCCTTCCAAGCTGGCCATGCCGGTTCGATCCCGGTCACCCGCTCCACCGAAAACCCTTTGCGAATAAAGGGTTTTTCGCATTTTTCGGATCTTCAGATATTTCTCAAACCTCCTGATTTGGGCCCAAATGTGCTCACTTAGTGGCACGTAGGTGGCACGCCACGGCGTGTCGCGCCTATGGGATCAGGCAGCATTTAGGGGTTAGAGGCTCGCAGCAGGACGAATTTGCCGTACAAATGGACGTTCAGTGCCAAGAAATATGTAGCTTATTGCTCGCGTTCGCCCGTTACCTGCGGACTGCGGGGACGAATCGCCCGACCAAATAGTCATCGATGTCCGAGCGGCGCAGACGCACTAGCCGACCAACTTTTAGAAAGGGGATCCGCCTCTCCCTGATGAGCCGACGCTCGAAATGGTCCGTGATGTTCAGGTAGTCAGCCGCCTGTTCGACGGTCAACAGGTCACCCGAGGAGGACTTCGGCGTGGCAGATCGACGTCGGGCTTGCTCCAAGTTCGTCATTCCCATGCCCTCTCATGTATCAGCCAGCACCGCCAAGCGAAGTTGATCCCACCCGATCAGCCCCTAGCCGCATCCAAAACTCGCAGTTGCGCGAGACCTTCACCTCTTAAACGGTGCTACCCCCTCGGTACCTCACAAGTTCACTCATGTCCCCCTTTATCCCAGGTGGTTGCCGTGAACCGTGCGCATAAGACTGTCTTACCCAGATCGTCGATGGAGGTTTTGGGGCACTGTTGCATTAAGGCCCCCCATACACCTATTCGTTTGTCTTCCGAGTCAGATTCTCAGGGTGAAATAGACCGATGTGCCACATCTACCATCAATGGAGCTGCGCAACTTGCCATTACCAAAGCGTTGCGAAACATGGGGCGAACAGACATCCGCATCCACGACCTCCGACACACGGGCCAAGTTCTTGCAGCGCAATCCGGAGCTACCCTCGCAGACCTCATGGCCCGACTCGGCCACAGCAGCGTCAACGCCGCGCTGAAGTACACCCATGCTGCTGACGATCACGGCCGACAAGTCGCGGATCGCATGGATGCTGCGCGCACAACTGGCATGTAACGACAACCTCCAGGGAGGCCGCTGCATCTTGACAAGTCCTCGTTCGCCTGGTGAATCACCCTGAGTTTTGTTCCTTGTGTTTCACCTGAGTACCGGTTGGTGTCCTCGTGTTTTGCGAATCGCAATATTTGTTCTCGTGTTCGGCGGTGTTGCGCTGCGTGGGTTCGCATGTGCAAGGAACCTGCAGACCGCGAGCCCCAAGAGTGGCCTTCCCAAACCCTTGGACCCGATTGTCAGTCGGTGTGTTTACTATGAGCATCGGACTACAAGTCCTATCGGATGGGAGGGGGCTAGATGTCCACTCGGTATTTCGAATTCGTTGGCGGCGATGCGCAACGCCCCGTTGCTGCGGTATTGAAGTTCTGGGAAGGCACAGTCGACTGGTCAACGTTGACAGCGCGCTTCGGCAAGATCGGCTGGAAGGACCCACTTGCTCGCGGTGTGCGACCAGCCCCGACCGCTGAGGCAGTCGAGACGCTGGCGGAAACTATGATCGCCGACAACATCCAGCAAGGGTGGGAACCCCTGGAGTCGGAGACCTAATGCCCCGAGGATTTCCCCCGCAGCGGATCCGCCAATGGACCGATCTTGCGCACCAACTTGCAGCTTCCGATGCCACCGTGGATGTCGCCCTCGTCGTTGCCTACTCGGCATGGGAGGCGTTGCAGGGAAGGGTTCTGGCGGTCGCTCTCTACCGGCAGGGGTTCTCGATCTCGGTTGCGCACCAGTTCTTGGGGAGCACCGACCTCAACGACCGAAAGATGGTCAAGCAGCAATTCCAAACAGTCCTAGGGCGCGATCCGCAGCAAACGCCCGGTGTTAGTTCGCACTGGCGTGCTCTCAACGAGTGGTCGTATCACCGAAATGGGCTCGTCCATGGACTGTCCACCTACAGTCCCGTCACTCTAAGAGCCGGAGTTTCAGAATTGGCTGAGCGACTGCACGATCCTTCGTGGTTAGCTGGTCTCCCAGTTCCACGGCAACTTGGCGGGGATCGGGCTGATTCCATCCCATTAGGGAATGTTCTGGAACCACAGCGTGGTGGGCGCCGCAACGGTCTTGACGCGAAGTCTCTCGCGCGTGCCATCCGGCGGATCCGGTCAGCATGAGCGTTCCCGGAGCCGAGGCGGCGCCACTACCGACTCTTACCACGGCGGAGGCAATCACCCGGTTACTTGCCTGTTTACAGACCTGCGACAAGGAGGTGCGCAGGATCTTGGCGGACAACGTGAACACCCCGCTCGATGCGCTTGCGGCCCTAGCCAAAGACAAGGACGGGGGGGTGCGCAAGAACGTGGCACGGAACTCCAGCAGCACACTCGAGTTGCTGACGGCCCTAGCCAAAGACAAGAAATGTGACGTGCGAGAGGCCGTAGCGCGGAACGCCAACACCCCACTCGAGTTGCTGACGGCCCTAGCCAAAGACAAGGACGGGGGGGTGCGCTCATTCGTGGCGGGAAACGTGAACACCCCGCGCGAGTTGCTGACGGCCCTAGCCAAAGACACGGACGCAAGAGTGGGCTCGTCGGTGGCGAAGAATGTGAACTGCCCGATCGACTTGCTCGCGGCCCTTGCCAAAGACCAGTCAGTGAACGTGCGCTGGGGTGTAGCCGGTAACGTGAACACCACGCGTGAGTTGCTGACAGCCCTTGCCAAAGACCAGGAAGTGAACGTGCGCTGGGGTATAGCTCGCAACGTGAACACTCCGCTTGAGGGGCTGACCGCCCTAGCGGCTGACGAGGATCCGTCCGTGCGCTCGATGGTGGCGGGCAACGTGAATACGCCGCTCGAGTTGCTGACCGCCCTAGCGGCCGACGAGGATCCGTCCGTGCGCTCGATGGTGGCGGGCAACGTGAGCACGCCGACCCAGTTACTGATGGCCCTAGCCAAAGACCAGGACAAAGAGGTGCGTTGGCGTGTAGCCAACAACGTGAACACGCCGCTCGAGTTGCTGACCGCCCTAGCGGCCGACGAGGATCCGTCCGTGCGCTCGATGGTGGCGGGCAACGTGAACACCCCGGCCGAGTTGATCACGGTGTTAGCAACAGACGAGTCCGCGCTCGTGCGTTGGCGTGTAGCCAACAACGTGAACACCCCGGCCGGGGTGCTCACGGTGTTAGCAACAGACTGGGACAAAGGGGTGCGCGGAAGTGTGGCGGGCAACGTGAACACCCCGATCGAGGGGCTGACCGGCCTAGCCACCGACGAGGACTCGTCCGTGCGCCGAGGGGTGGCGAGCAACGTGAACAGCACACCTCAATTGCTGACCGCCCTAGCCGAAGACAAGAACGAGTGGGTGAGCTCAAGTGTGGCGGGCAACGCGAACAGCACACTCGAACTGCTGGTGGCCGTTGTTGAGGCGTGGTCGGATGAGGTCTTGGTATCTTCGGATCCGTACACGACTGAGGCTCTGCTTGCGTCGGTGGATAAGCCCGAGAAGGTGGAGGCTCGTGCGGCGTTAGCCCGTGGCCCATATGACCCGGAACTGCCGGCCCGATCCTCAACAACGACAAGGAGGAAAACGACTATGGAGCAGACACCATTTTCTGACAAGGTGCGTATTATCGCTGAGGCATATCATGATCAAGATAATACGGGAGAGGACTTAGATAATTTCTACTTATCCTATGACCTTGGTGCTCCACTTTGTGTTGCCATATATAATGGTGGCGCGACTGCCAATGACATTGGCGTCAAGTGGATTGAGAAAGCATGGGAAGGTTTCTGCGAGGTTATGAAAATTGACAAGTATGGGAAATATGATAGTTGGGATGAGATACTTGAATTCCTAGGTGAATAACAGAGGCAATGATTGTCTCACCGCATTTCTTGCGGGGCTAGTATTTTTCTTCTTTCGTTTCCCGAAGTTCAACGTACTAGAACTCACCATGGACCAGACCGACACCCATCGCATCGGGATCCAAGGGCCTGGGCGGGTGCGATCCAGTCGGCGACAAGCCAGAAGCAGGACATGGTCATGTGCGGGCCTGAGATCACAATGGTAGTTGGCAAGCGACTCTGTCCCCATTGCCTGCCTGCCATTTCTTAGGCAAGAACCCGCTTCATCATCATTGGACGCCTCGCAATCGAAGCACACCGAGAACCATCGAAATGGATCAATATGTGGCCCAAACAGGGTTCACAAACTTAGGGCAAAGTTTCGTTATGGAACTCGCCATCACGAGCAAGTAAGAAAACTGGCAGCAACGCAGTTCACTCATGTATCCCGCGTAGCCACGTCGACTGATTCTTGTATGACTAAATAGCGCTTAGGCTGTAGGATTCGTAAAAACCCGCCAAGGGGTTGTCGCGCGCCGTGAATACGCTGATGAGGTTCTCTACAATACTCCCCTCGCGTTCGGTCAAGGCCCTTGGTCCAATGGCCAAGGACTCCTGCAGAGCCGCTGAGCATTTCATGGCGGTCTCGCCGATTAATGCCTCATCAGCATGCTCGTCCACGAACAACTGGATTAGGATCGCGAAAGCATCCGCTGCGTTAGCCCACAAGTCTGCCTTGTTGGGGATAACCCCACCTGCGGCGCGCATGACGAAAGCATCCGACAAGATTCCCATCGGGACGGCAACTGACACAGCGTCGAACCAGTTGGACACTTGGCTAGGCCCAAGAGGGCGTCTGGAAGCAAGTTCCCATCGAAGGTCGCATAGATCCTGTTGCCTCGATAAGTCGAGCGCACCGGTCGCGAGCGAGTCAGCTCGGAAAAACAAATCAGCGAGTGCCTCGGCTTCTGAGGTTGCGCCCTGCATCTCCCCGTCGATTTCTCGGATGATCATGCTCCTGAACTCCTCTGCAGGGCGGTCCCATAAAACCGAGACGTCCACAAAATTCTCGATCGCGCGGTCAAACCAAAACAATGACGCTTCGTACTGATTTCGCAACGCGTTCCACGCTACAAGCGATCGAAACGCCTCCGGATGATCATGCCTACTCATCATGAACGCAGGGAGCACGCCGGACAACCAACCGATCTCCATGTACATGTTGCCCAGGTCCCACAGGGCCGGGAGATATCCCCACTTGCCTGCCATCATGAATTGTTGGCGCGCTTCAAGGCATCGTCCAGTTTGCCAATACAGAACTCCCAAGTTCGTAATGGCAAGAAGATCACGCATGTCCTGCGCCTGTAGGTACAGATCCTCCGCGACCGAAAAATCCCCCGCCAACTTGGCTTCCATGGCGCGCCCGCCAATGGCCGAGCCCAGTCCATAGCATAGGCCGGGAGCAGTCCAATACTCCCCATCGGGAATCAGCCCCGAGTACGCTTTACCGCCCGGAACGCTAAACCCCGCCGCCTCAACCGCATCCCAGTCCTTAGCTGTGTTCATTTTTGTCCCAATCTCGCTACCACCAGAATACTAGAGCAACAATCGGCGGAGTCTCTCGTTGAGCAAATTAGGTATCGCCCGCGACGGGCTATCTCCGAGGTGTTGACGTCTAATGCAAATAATTTCCGATAATACGAACAAACCATACCATTGAACTCTGTGGCAAGGCTGCACTTGGTGCCGCAACGGCTCCGCCCGCAATCTGGCCGTAATGCCAAGCCACAACCGCACCCACCAACATTCGAGCCCAACAGCATCGCAATCCCCCCACGTCGCAGCCTACTGTGGTGGCGTATTCACAGCGCACCATTGCGCTCCAGGGTCTCCCCTGCGGAGAGATGCAGGGCCCTTTACGGTCGCCTCGCCTACGTCCGGTCTATTGGTGCGGTAACGGCACTGCCGGCACCGTTGATGAATATATGAAGTACCTGACCTGCCGGCCCCGGATGGTGTCCTCCTTTTGCGTGGATCACCATAGTTGTGCTCGTGTTCGGCGGTGAAGCGCTGCGTGGGTGTGCATGTGCAAGGAACCTACAGACCGGCTCGTCCCCAAAGCCTTGGGCTCACATCTGGTCAATGAACTGACAGATCAACGGTGGCGAGGGTCGAGCTCCCTCGCGAAGAAAATTGATGCCTGGCGCACGATCTCGTCGGCTTCTTCCAGATCACGGACCTTATTGTTCCGGGGCTATCCCTTCACGCGCCGCATACTGCGACGGGTACCCATCAAGCAGATCGAGAACCATGCGTACCGCACGATCCCGCTGATCTATCGGATATCTTCTTGGTATAGGAACCATCTTCCTTCACAAACAAGGAAGCGGCAAGAGAGCCCTAACGGTTCGCTGGCCCCGCCTTTTGCTACCCTACATGTGAAAATTCCAACCGCAGAAACGATAATTATCAGGGGGACGCCGTGGCAACTTGGACAGAAGTAGAGAACTACCTGACCTCGAATTACAAAACGGAGAAGAAAGATAATTCAATCATCCAGTTGGTCTTTAACGTCGGTAACGGCCGCAGCCAGTTGGTGTTTGTCGAAGGACATTCCCTCGATCATGACGACGCGTTCATCACTTTCGTCTCCCCGTTTGCGAAGGTCGACCAATTGACTCCGCAGGAAGTCGTGACCGTCATGTCCATTGAGGGGAACTTGGGCGTGACCATCTTCGCTGGCTATTACGTGCTGACGAATGCGGCACCTTTGAAGAATCTGGACACCAACGAGATCGCCTGGCCGCTGTTTTACGTCACCGAGTTCGCTGACATTGTGGAGCGCGCGCTGGGTCTAGGCGACGATCTGTAGGTAGGTTGATCGACGGTTGGCCCCTGACAGCGCGCATGCCCGGTGAGGGGCCAATTTCTTTCGGTGTTCACAGACGTGGGCGGGGGCCATGGCGACCAGCGAAGATCACGAGGTCGGGTATCGAGCATTGACCATATGTATTGCCGCTCGCATTCCGGTTACTTTGTGGGGCCCACCGGGGCAAGGCAAGACTTCGGGCGTTCGTGCTATCGCCGAGCAACAGCGACGTCACCTCGAGGTGGTGCCGGCGTGCTGATTAATCCTCGGCTGCTCCACTTGTGCTGTCACGACAGCCACGTGATTTAGCCGTGGCGGACGGAAATGATGCCTTGGGGATTCAGTCATCACTACCTAGAAAGGCCTGAACGATGGTGCGTTTGGCCCAGGCTTCAACGTTCGACTTTGGCTTGAGCAGTTGAACAGACCAACCACAGGGCGTCTTAACATCAACCCAGTGAATGCGGAAAAGTTACGTCAGGATGAGCTGCTCTTCAATAACTTGATTGGCTGCATCGAGAGCTGCCAGGTTTGAGTGTCCGTGCCCCTTAGTGGTGACCATACCTAGTTTGTACCAGCCCCAGGAACCCGCCAAGGCGTTCGAGCCCGGTGACAGTGGTCGGTGCGACGGTGCGCAACGTGGGGCTGTGCACGATGTAACTAACCCATTGGGCTCGGGAGATGGCGACGTTGAGCCGGTTTGGGGAGAGCAGGAACTCGATTCCGCGCGGCAAGTCATCTGCGCTGGAGGTGGCCATGGACAAGATGACGGCTACTGCCTCCCGGCCTTGGAACTTGTCGACGGTCCCGACCTTCACCTCACCGAGCCCGGCTTCCTCCAGTTGCCGCCTGATGAGACGCACTTGAGCGTTGTAAGCGGCAACAACGATGACGTCTGCCGCTGTCAGTGTCACAGGAGTCTCGGCGGCTCCGTCTCGTGCACCGGTCCACTGGCGGCCGAGCAGGTCGCGTGTGAGTCGCACGACTTCACGGGCCTCTTCGGCGCTTGAGGTCGTGTTGCCTTCGTGCGGTACTTCGACAGGGTGAACTCCGGATGTGACGCCTTCCAGGTACCGCATTGAGGTGACGCCCGCTGATTCGAGTTTGTCTTCGTATTGGAGCCACGACACGCGTCCGGTGATTTCGGGGTGCATACGGTAAGTCTCGGCGAGGAAGTAGCCGCGATTCTCAGGAAGAGTGGCAGCGCCAGCACTGATGTGTGCGAGGACGGAGTCTTCGATGCCGGCGGGATGCACGGCCTGACTGACCTGAGGGAGCTGCTGGGGGTCTCCGAGCAGCAGGACGCGCTTCGCAGCGAGTGCGCAGGCGATCGCGTTAGGCAGGGAGAACTGACCGGCTTCGTCGATGACGAGCAGGTCAAGGTCCAAAGTGGCAACGGTAATCCGGGAGAATGTCCAGGCAGTGCCACCGATGACATAGCCAGCGGTCTGCTCAGCGGCGAACTTGTCGAGCTTGGCCACATCCCAGGGAAGGCTCTCGCGGTGCCGGGCTTTCGGCGGTTCTTTACCAATCGAGACACCCGGGTGCTTCGCTACGGCGGCGAGGAAGTTGTCGACTACCGCGTGTGACTGTGCGACGACGGCGATTCGCCATCCCTTGGCAGCTAGGCGGGCAACCGTGTGGCTGCCAACGTAGGTTTTGCCGGTTCCGGGTGGTCCCTGAACTGCGATATATGAGTCTGGGCAGGTCTCGAGTGCTGCGACCACGTCGTCAACGTAGTCCCCGGTGCGGGGCAGCGGACCTCCTAGCCGTGGAGGAGACGCAAGCATCAGGTCCGTCCAGGCAGCCAGCGGAAACGCAACTCCGTCTGGTCCGTAGACGGAACTAGCTGCACCCATGAGTGCATTTTCAATTGGCTTAGTGGAAATCGGCTTTCCGGGCAGGACTGCGAAGGGCATGTCTTCCCAGGTTTCACGTTCGCGCCCTGATGTCTCCTCAATGCTCAACCCATCCCTGCCAGATAACGTAAGTTTGGAGTCGGTGTACCCGCGCATGGAACCTGCGGGGGTGTTCATGCCGACGGGCGCAGCGTCGTAGAGCAAGAACACGTCCGTAGGTGAGTCGAAGACTTCGCGTGCATCTTGGGTGTGGGACGCGAGATCGAGGGTGCGCTTGGGTTTGCCACCTCGGGGCCCGCTTTCCCATTTGGTACCCATGACTTCGTCGATCAGTAGAACATCATTGGCGCTCGCGAGTGTCTCCACGTCAGCCTGGATCAGTTCGAACAGTTTCCACCAGGCAGGTCGGGCCTCCCGCCGGTGGTATTGCAACGCCGCTGCCAGAAGCGCGCGAGCTTGCTCGTCAGGTGACCGTATCTCGTCTTCACCGGGAAGGCCTGCTTCGAGGGTGCGAATCAGCACCACAGTCGGATGCTCGGCTGGTTCTTCCTTCGAGTCGTCATCTGATCCCTCGCTACCGCTGGGTCGCTCGGTTCGCCTTGGAGGTGCGGTCATCTGCTTGCGAATCCAGTCGTCGAGCTTGAGGGTGGATACGCAGTCGAGTCGGTTGTAGGACACGATCTGATCGAAGATGGCCTGAGCTTCGTCACGCTTGCCATCGCTGCGTAGTTGAAGAACTTCCTCGAACTGGATCACGGAGTCCATGGCGGTCGAGACGTCCTCGCTCTTACGCGTGAGCCCGTAGACGGCTTCCACGTATTTGATGGACAGCGACTCGGTTGAGAAGCGGAACGCCTTACGGACCACCGTGTAGAGATCGACGAGTCGCCCTGCTCGTAGCAGCGCGTCAACTTCCACTTCACGGGTGCCCATGCGTTGGGCGAGGCGCAGCAGCGCGGCACGCTCGTAGTTGGCATAGTGGTAGACGTGCATGTCGGGGTACTTTGCCCACTCAGCCATGACGTGATCGATGAAGGCCTCGAATGCGACGCGTTCCTCGGCTGCGTCGTATGCGTCCATGTGGTCGAAGTTGAATTCACCGTCCGTGAGGTACCCGTAGCCGAACATGTATTCGAGGCCCTTACCGTCTCGGGCGTGCGGGTCTCCTTCCATGTCGAACCAGAGGTCCCCTAGGGAGCGCGGTGGCATGGAGTTGAGCCACTGCTCGTCGGTGATCTCGAAGATGACTTCGCCGGCCAACTCGCCTTCGATCTGGATGGCGGCCTGGGCCCGCAGTCGTTCGAATGTCTGGACGGGAACTCCATTAGGGCGGTCCTCGTCACGTGCGCTGGCGATGGCTTCCATGCTGCCGAGCCCAGCCTGAACGAGTTTCACTCGAGTCGTGGCACGGATTTCCTGAATAAGAGAGATGTCGCGGGCTTCTCGTCGCCCTGAATCGCACTGCTTGGTCCATCGGCAGTACTTGCAACCTGCGCAGGGTGGCGCCCATAGGGGATCTGGGATGGCACCTAGGGAAGGCAGTGACGATTGAAGTTGCTCACGGTATTCGCGTGCGACGTTCATGTACTTATCGGCTGGGCCGCTCCAGTCGTGGTCGCCATTGAGCCAAAGGTGCACCTGAAACGGTGCGGGCCGCCCGAGGCGCACGAGGGCATCGGCGTAGGCACCGACCTGGATGGTCGCGTTCGTCTTCGCACTGCGCGCACTCTTGGTGTCCACAGGCTCATAGACCACGCGCCCGGCTTCATCCCGAATTAGAGCCCCTGCCTCATCTTTCGCCGCAACAAGAAAGTCGGCGAAACCGACGAAGTCCCCGGTGAACAATGTCGCCTGGTAGATGACGTCGTATCCGTCGTCCATCGCACGCGCAGTGGCCATCCAGGCAGCCTGGTACGCCTCGATGCTGTGCGGTGGAGTAGTCAGTTTCTTGACTCGGAGCGTGTCGGGTAGTTCGTTGAGCCGCCTCGCTTCGAATTCGAGGCCTTTGGTGCGCAGCAGATCAAGTTCTGCACTCTCAAACTTCGGGGCAATGAGGTATCCATGGGCAACGGACGCGTCGAGCGCAACCTTGTGAGTGCATTCGTATTCACTGATGAGGTCCTGGGGCGAAATCACCCAGGTACCATCTATGAGTTGTCCCATGTCTTCCCCCGATATTCGATGTGAATTGTGAACCGTTAGGTTTTTTGTGCCGTCTTCATGTGTGTGACATCTCCGGCTGACATCCCCGCTTTGCAGTGTAATAGTGCGGTTCGAATTCTGCTGGTGGGGCGGTTTCGGTTGCGGAGTGCAGCCTGCGATTGTCACACCAGTCAACCCAGCCGGCCGCCGGCCAATCGACTTCAGCGATTGTTCGGTAGGGGGCCCGGAGCGCAAGACGGGGGCAGGTCAAGCCTTGAACAGCCCGCGCACCGACTCCATAGCAGAGTTGTCTCCAAGCCATCCGAGACGCTGAACGACCAGTTACTGCTGCTCCACCAAGTCGGTGTTGCGACAATCACTGGAGTCCAAGCTAGTCAGGGGAACCCGGCGGCGGGAATTCGCAGAAGAGACTAGCCTTGTCTTGGCCGGCCTAGCGATCAGGCTAAATGTTGATAGGGGGAGTTAATGAAGATCGGCAGCACACAGGGGCCAACCGGCGGGTACGCCTTACAGGACCCAGCGGAGTTCTCGCCCAGAAATCAGAGCGATGGAACCGAGGCAGGACATGCGTGGACCAATCTGGTTCGTCGCATCGCCATTCCCCTTGCGGTCTCCTGGTTCGGGGACTACCCCAACATGCCATTCCCCCAATGGCTTCAGCACGACCTCGGCCGCTCCTCCGAAGACGTACAAGCACTCGTCGAGGAATTTTCGATCGAGGAACTGGGCGACCATTCGGTAATCCCGAGCATCGCCACGAACCCCGAACGCCTCGGTGACTTAGTACCGATAAAGGACTCCCCTCTCGCACAAACTGTCCTAGAGACCCTTGCCGAGGCCGGCGTACACGGCATCGAGGTGCCGTGCATCGGCACCGGCGGCGGCCTTCTCTTGGACGTCGCGGATCCGGTGGTTTGGATTGGAACCTGGCAAACCGGCTTCGGAAGTCCCTGCCAAGTCTGGTTCGAAATCCGCCGAGACGACCGTGGAACTGAACACTGCGTCATTTTCACAAATCTCCTGATCAGTACCCGAGTCAGTTCCAAATTTGTAAACGGCGACGGGTGGTCGGATATCGTCGACCCCATCATCATCGGGCGATGGTGCCAAACCCTGCTCTATCTAGGTGAAACCCCGTTCCCTTCGAGCATGGTTTCATTCAGTCGCAGCATGGCCATGGAGTCACTCCCCACGGAATCACGTCCCCATCCACTGGCATGGGCCGAGAAATTCGCCCTCACCTGCGCCATTCTCGGTGCGGCTCCTGCTGGCAACGACTTATTGAACTTTGCGGCTTACCCACTGGTCCTCAAGCTGGGCTACCAGGTACCGATGCTGCCTGAGGACCAACTATCCACTGCGCTCACCTTTGCATTTGATGCGCTCGTCAGTATGGCAACAATCGTGGAAGACGGGTTCAGAAATAGCCGCGGTCAGGAGCACGATGCGCCCTTCGATGATGTATTCCTAACCGAGTACTGGTACGCCACAGATGGTTCCGACCAAGTTGGAGGCTATGCACGATGGGTACCCGAGCCCCTGCTGGGGAGTTTGGTCGACCGCACGCGAATGAACTACGACCTCAGCTACGAGGAGGTGGGTGGCGCCGACGAGCGGCGAGCGGCGCTCCAATGGGTTGCAGATAACGGCGCCGGAACCAAGACCGCAAGCGCCATAAATTCATTGGCTTACAGTTACTTAATTCCCAATAAAGAATTCGATGCAGCAACTTTCTACTTGCAGCAGGCAGTAGCCCTTCAAGAGTTGGACGAGTCAACGAATGCCATGGCAAATCTCGGAGCAATGCTAATTGCCGCGGGCGATACGAAAGCAGCTGAAGAAATACTGCTGTCTGCTCTCGAACAGCCGGACAAGTTCGCAGAAGGAGAGGCGAGTGTGCTCCTGGGGCGGATCTACCGCGACAGAGGAGACAACGAGGCTGCCACCACCTACTTTGAACGCGCATTTGGATCACAGCACCCTGATTTCGCCGAGGTAGCGCGACACGAACTCATAGGTTCGCCGGAGCGACCCGTCGGCGCTACTTCATCACCCACCACTGCCAAGTTCTGCAGTAACTGCGGAACCGCGTTCACCGACGGTGCCGCGAAATTTTGCGCCGAATGTGGAACGAAGCGCGGCTGATTTTGCTCGTAGCGCTTTAGCGTGGGTTCGCTAACGAACTTGGGTGGTGGCGAACCTGAACCGTTAGGTTCTTCGTGCCGTATTCATGTGTGTGACATCTCCGGTTGGGATGCCCGGGTTGCAGTGAAATAGTGGAGTTCGAATTCTCCTGGCGGGACGGTTCGGATTTCGGAGTGGAGCCTGTGATTGTTACACCTGTCAACCCAGCCGAGACGCTGAACGACCAGCCACCGATTCTCCTACCAGCCGGGTTGGGTGTGGGGGAAACTAACATTGCAGCACCGAAGCTGTCGAGTGGCGCGCGCGCTGATGTGACGGTTATGTGCACGCCAAGTGCGGCCTGTAGCGCGGCCGGCAGTTTCCTGTCCATCACCCCAGAGGCTTCGATGGTGTCGGTGACTTGGGGAGCGCCCCGGCCCAACTCGCCCACGCCCTGGCTTCCTCCCCCGAGTCAGCGTTCCAGCGTCTCGCCAATGCTGTTCTAGACGCGGCGCAGCTTAAGGCCACCTTCCCTCGCGATGATGTCATTGCCGAAGCTGATGCATTGCTATATGACGTACTGCGGTGGCCGGTGGCGGACGCCAATCCGACCGGAGTCAAGGTGGATCCGATCTCGTTTGCCTATTACCAGCAGGTGGGCATCACCGAATCCACCCGAGTGCTGGAGCTGATCGCCGCTACCGAGTCACAGGCATGCGATCAGCTCATGGCATCTGGAATTGAACCGAACTTCACCCTCGCCCAATCGCAGGTGTACGACTGCGTCGTTACCCTGCGGGCGCAGCAACTGATCCCAACAAGGCACCTAGTTCGCGAGCACGCGACCTGCCTCGCAGCATCAGCGATGCGACCGGGCGAAGGCTCAAATCCGATCATCTACTCAAAAGATCTAGGGCTATCACCTCGCGTTGTTAGCCCGTCCCCAAAGGTGCATGTGCTGTTGTGGCTCGACCGCATGGATGCCAACCCACCCCAAACTGGACTGTTAGAGGACCGCATCGAATTTCTCTTAAGTGCCAAAGCAGAACTCGGCCAGGCATCAAGGGTCGCAAGTGAACTCACGTTAGGTGTCGTTAACACCACTCGAGCTTCAACTGCCGTAATTGCACCCATGGCCTCACTTACCTTGGCGGATTGAAATGGCGCCCACCACAATTCTTAATGGAGTTGACCGACTTTTGACGATTGAGCAAGCAGCCGACATCTTGGCAGTGAATCCACGCATGGTTCGCCGCCTCGTTGAAACCCGCCGCATAGCCTTCGTGAAGGTCGGACGGCATGTGCGGTTTCGCGAGTGCGACATGGTGACTGTGGTGCAAGCTTGGACGATCCAACCGGTCAGCCGCTCCCGATGACGTTGGCCGTAACGTGCGACGTTGCTCAGCAGGTGGCCCGTGACAGTCGACCCGTGATACCCGGCCAGAAGTGGTTGCGCAGGTGTCAGCTTGGCTTGATGATGCGGGCCCAAAGGCAGTTGCTTGGTATCAGCAGGCGATGGCCGATCGAGTAGAATCATTAACAGCACTCGGTGCACTTGATATGCCGGTTTGTACTTTGGGGTACCGGCGAGACGCTTAGCCCTGAGGCTGACCAGGTCGCCATGTTGCAAGTGCTGCGCCGCGGTCAGGAAGTGAAAATCTCCGGCGCCGGCCACCTAAATATTGTGGAGCAACCAGCAGGCACGGCACGGGCGATCACCGGTTTCATCGCCGCAGTCCGCAGGCCCGGTTAGGTTCGTTAGCGTCTTGCCGGTCACCGGGAGTTGTTTGGCGTTTTGCTATTGCTTTTTGGCGGGTTTGGTGTTCCAATGAAGAAAGTGGCCCATCTTGGCGCCGCTAGCCTTTCCACAATTATTGAAAGGACGTAAATCTGATGCCAAATATTGATATCGCTACCCCAGCAAGTTCAGCGCCAACTGATCGGCTCGCACTTGGTGTTGGTTGGGTGCGGCCCGGTGTGGCCGGTATCGGCGGCACCCTAAACCCCTCCTACTGTGATCCGGCCCGGTGGGGATTCTGTTTTGAGGGTAATGAAGAGTAGCACGATTCCCTGCCACTAGGTGGGGTGTTTAAACCCTGTTGCTGGCCCCTGACCGCTCGCGGCCTGGGGCCAGTTGTTTGCCGTAGTGAACTCGAACACCCCAGGTGGTCTAAGGGCTGGCCAGGTCTCACTGGTAGCGGGGCTAATGGGGAAAGTGCCTGGCACCTTTCCTTGAAGCACGTTTCCTTGAAGCAGTTCGGTGAATATCTCGTATTGCCCCGGGGTTGGGGTGCGCGGGCCCTGCCGCCGGGTTGCGGTATTTGGTTTTCGGGCCGGGCCAAGGCCAGCGGGGAGGAGCTTTGATCCCCACCCCGGGCGCCTGGTGGGTTTGGGTTGTTTAACGTATTTACGGCAAAAGTTGCGGTACCCGCGGGCGCACCCGCTAAGGGTCGGGGCCATAGCTAGGTAGGCCGCCGGCCAAGTTGTTAACCCGTCGTCGGCGAGGTCACTAAAGGCACGGTAGTTACTCCACTGGTAGATGAACCCGCGGCGCATCTTGGCGTCTTTAGGGTTCGCGTGGATATACCGCAAAGTATTTAGCACCCGCCGGTGATCAGATACCGGAAACGATGAAGACCCATATCGGGCTTCCCAGAAGTGGCCCTTGCGTTTAAGGATCCGGTTCATACACATCGCCGAGTACCAATTGATCGCCTGCATGATTTTCGGTAACTCCGAGGCGACTTTCGGGGCGATCAGATAGTGAACATGATTACTCATCACACAAACCCCGTACACGTCAAAGTGATACCTGGCCTTAGCCCGAAACACCGCCCCGAGTAGCACATCACGGCACTGGCTGCGGTGCAATAAGAAATCCCGATTGTTACAACGCACAGTCACATGATGACAATGCTCGTCCGCCAATACCCGCAACCGCCGACCCACCACCAACCCCCAAAAATGAACCTGTGTCGCACCTAGATTTCAACCAACCCTTGCGCTAACAAAGAAGAACGGTGAACCAAGGATTAAACACCGTACCTTCCCCGCGGCCACCTGTGGACCCAAGAGGGCAAGCACAATTCCTGGGAAGGCCTGAATTAGATACTTGTTCGACTGTGCAAGCATCGAGCGGAACGCGGCCACTATCAACATGATCGTCGATAGGCCAACGGACAGTCCGGTGGTAATGCGCCAAATACTGCCAACTGCCTCAGTGCTGAAATCCACCGGGGTGAAGATTGCAGACATCCTCTCCTCGCACCCCAAACCCCGAACTAGCGGTCCCTCCGATTCGCGTGGAACCCAGGCCCTGAAGTCGTGCACCAGGCGTGCACCAGGCGTGCACCAGGCGTGCACCAAGGGGCCGCATGCTCACCTTTCGCCTGGTCGCCCCCGTAGCCCAATAGTCATTGTCCCCCAACGGAAAAGGCGCGTGCACCAGGCGTGCACCAGCGAGAGGGGTCCAGAGGGAACGAGGGGGCTCGAAGAGTGGTTACCCTAAGAGAAAAACCATTGCGCTGCATAGGTTTTTCTTGGTGGGGCGGGTCGGGCTCGAACCGACGACGACCGGATTATGAGTCCGGTAGACGTGGGGTAGCGGTACCCACCACCTGCCGCACCGTCAAACGCGCCACCCAGCCAGTCTCAACACTCGGGGGCCTCAACCAAGGGAAAATGGATGTAAGACCGACCAGCTTCGCTCAGTCAGTTACCTGATGCAGCCTTGCGACGGCGAACTGACCTCAAGGGAACCACATTGTCTGACTGTGCCAGTTCGCTCAAGGCCGCTGCTACGGCACGTGAATGCTCCATTGTTGAGTGCATGTAAACGCGGCTGGCCGCAGTTGTGCTGTGGCCCATGCGGTGCATTAGTTCGGCCTCCGTTGCACCCGCGAGCGCGGCCAGCGTCTGACCTGTGTGTCTCAGGTCGTGGAACCGTAGATCAGTTCGCCCCACCTGGTCTCGGGCACGTGCCCAAATTGGGTGCAACTGCGAGGTGGTTAGTGGGCGACCACCAGATGTGCAGAAAACGAGAGCATCGGCATCGGGCTCTGAGAACTCATCAAGGTGAGCTTGAAGCATAGGAACCAGATGCGGCGGGAGCGTTATCGTGCGGACGCCCGCACGCGACTTGGGTTCATCGAAGTCCATTCTGCCGTTTAAAGGATAGACACGTTCCCTGATCGAAAGTGTTGCGTCGGAGAGGTCGACATCGCTTCGCCGGAGGGCCGCCAACTCGCCGAGCCGCGCGCCTGTCCAGGCCGCCAATTGCACGAGAGCCCTATATCGCGGTGGGACTGCGGCGGCGAGCTGGTTGACTTCAACTGGAGTTGCTGTCGGCCGCTCCGTTGACCGGCTGGTGCCGGCCCCCTTCAACTGGCATGGATTGACTGGAATGAGGCCATCTTCCGTAGCGGTGGTCATCGCAGCCCGCAGCAGTCGATAAACCTGTGATGCGGCCACGGACCCGTCAGCGATGGTGGCCCGGCTCGGTGTGTGACCTTTGGCCTCGAGTCGCTCGGCTCGCTCCTGCGCCCTCTTGGACAGCCTTTTGCGTAGGTCGGCGTGCCATGTCCGAACAAGGTCAGGTGTCAGGTCACACAACGGTATTCGCCCTATTGGTGTCCCCGCGATGTGGTTCCTGAGTTGTGATTGATAGAGCGCGCGCGTCGTGGCTTTGATCGTCGCATGCTCATCTATCCAGCGTGCGACATAGTTCCCGACGGGCTCGGTCACGAGTCGTGGTGCCCTCCAAGTCTCCCGAACGAGGTCGGCGTAAACAGTTGCCAAGTAGATCTGCGCATCAGACTTGCTCTCATAAGTCCTCGGCGCACTATGAATGGCCCCCTCGACTTTGTAGCGCGCCTGCCAACGGCCGGACGGCAACTTGCGAACGGACCCGAAATCACGACGTGAAGACTTTCTTGCTGGCATGCACTCATCCCCGATCCGCCTCTAGACTCACCTATCCTAGTGGCACGCGAGTGGCACGACAAGGGGCAATGCTTAATAAATCCTTTATTTGCAACAGTTTTTTGATCATTAGATACAGCCTTCCAAGCTGGCCATGCCGGTTCGATCCCGGTCACCCGCTCCACCGAGAAATCTCTCTCTAGCAAGGGTTTGCCCAGTTTTCAACAAGGTTCCATCCGATTCGCCTTCGAGTGCTAGCCTCACGGCCATGGCGCGTCGTTCATGGGGTCAAAGTCGTCTCCTCACCACCAAGTCTTGGGCGGTGATCAAGGAGAACCGCTACCTTCTCGCCTTCCCCGTCATCGGTTTCTTTGCAAGCCTCATTCCTTTAGCGATTTTCTGGATACCCGCTGGCTTTTTGTGGCTCGACGATCAGACGGCAGCGGGCATAGTCCTTGCCATACTCGGCATCTTCGCGAACCAAATCGTGCTGTCGATCGCCAGCGGTGGTTTGGTCGCCGCCGCCGACACCGAACTCTCCGGTGGTGACTCCTCGATTGGGCACGGGATCGCAAGCTC
>Ga0247843_1003815_pt1 | contig 23740 bp, 16 predicted proteins | sample LaCruzMarch2017__FD_192420 | JGI IMG/M metagenome (GOLD analysis project Ga0247843, IMG submission 192420) | Freshwater microbial communities from meromictic Lake La Cruz, Castile-La Mancha, Spain - LaCruzMarch2017_8m | ecosystem: Environmental > Aquatic > Freshwater > Lake | place: Spain...
AGACACCTTCGTTCCACGTGTCATTTTTTTGGCACTCTGCCGATAGGCGCGGAGGCAAATAGAGTAGAATAGTATGAGCACTGCGGAGGAAGCCACGATCAATGCCGACGGCTCAACGACGTTTAATGATGACACGAACACGACGTCGTCGGGAGGGTCGGGAGGGTCATCGGGCGGCGACCATGACGGTATCCCCGGAGGAGACTACGCCACGGACGAACCGACGGCCGATGCCTTCATGAACGATGACGATGTCGGCAGGGGCGTCGATCCGGCATTATATCTGGCATTGGCGGTATTATTCTTCGGCGTATTATTCGTTTATATCCAATTGCGGAACAAGCGCAAGAATGCCGACGTCGACGACTTCTTCGCCAATTTGGACGGCGACAAATTCGATTTGAAATTACCCCCGGCGGTCGACGAGTACTACGAAGTCAAGGCAAAGTGCGAAGGGGAGGGGTGGGAACCGGGATTGCCGCCCCCGCCAACGCCGCCCGGGGGTGGTGGTCGGCCACAACAACAACCCTCGACGCATCATCGTCTATTGGCACAGGCATTGATGAAACGATGTATTGCCGATATACCCATAGTTAGTCATATACAACGAGAGAGTGCCGGGATGAATAAATTATATTCGCAGAGTATGTGCAGTGTAAAGCAGTGGAAGAGTTATGAGGCCGCCGAGGCCATGGTGAGCGCCGAGGTGGAGGAAGTTAGGGCCGAGGCGGATGAGATCGAACCTGGTTGGAGTAATGTGAGTATAGTTGATTTATTATTGTAGTTCGTTCGTTCTTTCGTTATTATTATTCGTGTGTGCGTACTCTTGCGTCGTTCGGCTCTCTCACACATCTACTCTTTCTATTTTCTATACAACTGTGCCCTATACCCATACAGGTGGTATGGAGACAGGCAATGCAATATCACAACATGTTAAAACAGAAAGAGGAGCAACAAAAGGCACAACAAATGGCAGCCGCGAAGGCCATCGCCGATAAGAAACGTGAGGCAGATGAAAAGGCCGCCAAAGAAAAGGCGAGATATGATGATATTAAGGCCAAGGTTGATGCCGAGAAGGCACGGATTGCAAATGCCGAGAAAATGGCCGCCGATTTGCTAAAGCAGGAAGAGAGAGAGAAGGAGAGTAAGAAGGCATTCTCTAGTAAGAGCGGTGCGTCGGGGATGAAGAAGGGATTCTTGGGATGATAATGTTTATGATGAGGTTATTAATAATTATGACACTTATTATTCCTAATATGGATGAAGGGAAAAAAATATGTGAAATAAAAGGGTGTGATGGGGGAGGCTTTGTGATATGGATAATGGTGTCTTAATCATTAAGAGCTTCATTACAGCATGATGACACTTGTCCTGATTTTCATTATTCCCCATCACTGCCCCGGTCATCTGTGTCAGATTCATAGGAGAGAGAATCATCATCACTGCCCCAGTCATCTGTGTCGGATTCATAGGAGAGAGAATCATCATCTCCAGTAGAGATTAAATATGGCAACACATGTCCAATGATAATATCAGCGCCACAGGTTACACGGCATTGTTCACGAGGATTTGCTCCTTCTACCTTGATTTCCTTCTGACGACAAACTGTGTTCTGTTGGCTGTTGTTCTCATTTATCCTCTTCTTCCACAATGCAAGCTCTAGTATGGTCGTTGCTTCCTTCAGTTTAGGGAGTTCATCTTCAAAGTGGACAAGCTTCTCTCGAATTGAACGCAAAATAGCCGAGACATTCTTATTCCATTTGAAATTAGCAATCTGAATCATATGTCTAATGTGATCACGCCAAACTTTGAAGGCAAGACCTTCCACACGCGACGACATGCAGCACATGAAGAGAAAACGCATTCTTTCTGTAAATGTTGATGGAGAGCAGAAATATGAAGGATCGGCAAGGTTTATAAACTCATCAAGTAAATACTCCCAATCAATTGACTGCTCTGGGAAGTTCATTCGGCGTACACATAACAGATTCTCAATGCTTTCCTTCGGCGTAAAATTCCTCCCCATTGTCTTCATCATCATCGTCCAGTTGAATTCGTGACTCGGGTAGAGTGCTTGGTAGCTCTCAAGAAAGAAATCAATAATTTCACTAGGTGCAGCTCCCCATAATGCATACAGCAGTGGTAGCGCCCCCCACCTATCTTCAGTAATTAGATTTGTGGGGTACTTCTCAACTATTGAGCGGTAAAGCTCCAGATCATGGACAGAGGAGCAGGCCAGAATATGCAAAGGAGTCATCCCTAGGCAATCCTGGTGATTGCCCGTTGAATCCAGCTCACTGCGTAATGTCTGACGCTGACCTGATCTCATGATTATTGCAGCAATGAGGTGTTGTAATACCCACTGATTATGATGATATGACTGGTAGTAGACTAATCTATGGATAGGCAGACCATCAAATCGATGCATCAGCGCACTTATAACTTCTGCTTCCGAACCAAACAGTAGATGAAGATCGGACCCGTCCATGAAGAGTTTGTCGCCAAAGACAGCATTGGGAGGAAATGCCACATTTCGTAAACTAAGGCAAGATGCAAATGCACCGCTTTTAATCTCTGTTGTGTTCTCGGAAAGCTCAACGGAAAACATGGGGTAGCAGCAATATAACATGTATTCAGGGATCACGGTGATGAGGGGTGGAACTCTAAAGTTGGTGAATATGCAGAAACAAAATGCTTGCATTCCAATGCTTTCAATGCCATCGTGGAGACGAATGGGACTTCGGAGAGAATAAAAGAAGGCACAATCGTTAATCCTCCTGAGTGAGTTGGGGATGTTTATCTTCGTTATTGCGTGTTCACAGCAAGCGAAGGAACGGTCCCCAATTTCCACGAGGCCTTCACACAGCTCCACCTCGGCCAACTTCGTGGGTTGGTTAAATGCTTGAGCAGGGATCGACGTGACGAAGGGATCAACCCGAACACGGACCACATTTTGTGGAACAGCAGATCCTCCTTCCCCCATGTAGACGACGAAGATGGGGACCAACCCGGCCGACATTTATTCTTGATGGACTTCCACCAGCATAGGCGGACGACGTCCACGTCGACTACCAACGATGATGGAAGTCAAGATGAAAAGGGAAGAGAAGTGACTAGTTACGTACGTATGTACCTACATACTAACACCCCCCCACAATTGCTAGTGTGTAACAATGGCAATTGTACAAACAGGATGAAGGAACAGACGTACAAAGAACAAAAGCTAACCAAAGATTGCTATCGTTGTGCATAGAAGGTAACAATCATTGACCCAAATATTATCCCCCAATGGTACAAAAAAGAAAATGGTAGGCTGAAAGAAGAAATCTTCGTCAATAAAACAGTCTCCATGAAAGTAGAACAAGAAATTACCCGTTGTCCTCAAGTAGTTGATTATCACCCATAATTGCACGTTCGACTGCATGTTGAATGATGTTGTTGTTAAATGCACGTTCGACTGCACGTTCAATGATGGTGTATATGTCATTGAGCTGGATAGGAGCATTTGTCGTGACATGATGATGATGGTGTGGCATGACATGATTGATGTACTTGGTGTAGGCATGTTGGATAATTGTAGCAGCGGCATTCGCAGTACTAACATAAGGTAGATAGACAGTAGTAGTAGGCTGCTCAGGTCGTAGTAGATTAATTGCTGCTGTAGTTTGTGTAGACCAGTAGACTAGAGGCATACACGATGGTTCGGTGGACTCAGTATCGAAATCGGTAAACTTGATTGACTCTTCAGTAGTGTCAGATATACACCACGGAACCCCCCCACGATCCAAAGTAGGATCTGGAGCATTGGGAGTATGCCTACGACCAGTGCGGCAACGAGGAGTTTTACGTTTGCCACGGCGCGTCTTCTTCCATTTTGTTGGTTGCATGCCACGGTGACGGAAGGGATGCTGGAGGAACTTGCGGTCGGAGTCATTACTCCCAATAGATGTCTCAAGCGGTATAGGTGGAGGTCGACGATTACCTCCCCGGTTGGACTGGGTTTGCTTGGCCTTGACTTGCTGAGTATGCTTGGAAGTTTGACGAAGTAGCTGTTTGGTGTGGGAGCGTCGTTCATATTGTTTACGTAGTAGTAGACCACGAATACAATGTTGTAGTACAAGTACGGCATGAAGTACACGTATTTGTTGAATGCGACGGGAAATACGAACTCTAATTCGTTGTTGTAGAGAACGCCATAAACGTTGGATATGGACAGCTTTGTCAACTTCGTAGATGGAATGACTAGTCTTGGCTTGAATTCTCCCTCCCCTCTTTTGTGTGGATTGGGAGGGAGGATAGGATGACTTCTCACGTCGTCGAGGAGAAGCATCTTCTGGTGGCTGTTTAGCCGTGTGTGGCATAGACACAGACTGGGTCGGCACCGCACCCGTACGAGCCTGGGTGGAATGGATGTGGCTCGACAATGCTAGTGGTGCTGCGGATGAGGATGAGGCAGACACCACTGTCATTGATTTTGTTTCCGCTCCCCTGTCCTGGGTTGATGAAATGGGAGGAGGAGGAGAGGAAGATGACTTCTCATAACGTCGGCGAGAAGCATCTGGTGGTGGCATTTTATCTGTATGTTTGACACTGACAGATTGGGTTGTCACCGCACCCATACGAGCCCGAGTAGGATGGAGGTGGCTCGACAATGTATGTGGTTTTGTAGATGAGGTAGGCACCACAGACATTGATTTTGATTCCGCTCCTCTCTCCTGGGGTGATGGGATGGTAGGAAGAGGAGAGGACCGTCGTACTTTCTGACGGAGCATTGCATCTATCATTGTATCTATTTGGCGTAGCCTGGACCGTCGTACTATGTGACGGTGCCATGCATCTAGTTGGCATAGCCTGACGTGTTGGTGATGAATTTCGTCGAGTATGACTGTGGCAAACCGTTCGTCACCAACATGTATCTTATACAATTTCCTCATCCAGTATGCAATGCTTATGCCAATAATCATCCCCAGAGTCGGTTTGGTGGATGATGGCGAATATTGCAACAACCAGACATTATGCCAGAGGAGTGACATAGCGTATTGACGACGTTCTACCTGGTCGTCAATTTTAAGTGCAAGTTTATAAATGTAGTCGATGTCACTCGAGTGATGTCGTGTCTGAGCTTTCCAGTAGGTGGGAGTGTACCCTGGCATGCATCGTTTATGAAGGTGCGTTTCAAGGTACTCTAATGCAGCACCTGGCTGGGATAGGGTAGTATCATATCTCCATGCCAGCAGTGCGAGGTGGAAAGCGTTGTTGTTGCTGGCAAAGCACACAGGCTGATAATCAAGTGGTAATATGTGCCTCAGATCACGCACTTGATTATCACTGAGACCTGGTACTTTGCTCAATATTGGCAATGGTGATAATGCCAATATTGATTCTACACGTTCCTCTGTATATTTGGAGTGGGGGGAATTTGTAGATGATGCCCCTCCGCATCCCTGATGGTGTCGATGGTGGGATTGAGGGGATGATATCGTCGAGGGAGTATGATAATTATTAATATTATTACTTTAATTATCATTATGGTTACTAATATTACTATAATTATTACTATGGTTCGACGATATCGATGATGACTTTGTTGTCGTATTATTATTCGCAGACATGGGCGTCATCAACCCGTATGAATCACTATCCCTCACCGTGTACGGGCGCGAGGAAAGTGATTGGTCTCTCATTCCCTCGTGGTGGGGAGGGTGGGAATGAGGACTATTAACCCTCGGTGTGTAGTTGTTGTTGTTGTTATTTTGCACCGAGGGATATGACAAATAATTGTCATTCGAAGCGAGCGGGCGTGGTGGCAGCCGCTCAGCTGGAGCAAGCGGGCGTGATGGCAGCCGCTCAGCTGTTCTATCATTGGGACTCGTCGGCATTGGGATGATCGTCAATGCTGTAGGAGTCGATTCAACGTCAAAATGCTGTGATGGTGCACCACGCACGATGACGGATCGTGGTCGCTTTTCGACGTAGATGAAGGCAAGTTTTTGCCTCCCCCTTCTACGCGATGATGGGGTAGCAAAAGAGTGTTAAAGGGCTCAAAACCTGATGGACTTCCACCAGCATAGGCGGACGACGTCCACGTCGACTACCAACGATGATGGAAGTCAAGATGAAAAGGGAAGAGAAGTGACTAGCTTACGTACGTATGTAACTACATACTAACAATTCTAACTCCTCCCCAAACAACTAACTCTGTTTGGCGGGAAACAACACAACACCAAAACCACCGAACAACGCATCCACAGTGTTCAATGGTGACTTCTACTTCAGCTACCACCGCTATTGCATTCTCAACCATCATTACAGCATCGTCTGCCACGTCATACCCCGGATTATTTGTTGTAGCTCGTCGTGGCCGTCATCAACATCATCATTGTCGCTCCGGTGATGATTATCGGCCACTCACACGCATCAATCTGTATCGCAAATTTCATGACTATGCATGGGACAAACTAATGACGGATAATGATGACAACAAAGCAGCATTGTATGACACGGTGCCGGACAGACTGAGAACGAACGCTTCGCCAGTAAAGAATGCATCTCCCGGTACAAACGTCGTCGCCACGATTCGTTCGGTATCTCGATTTCCATTTCTTGAATTTGATAGAAAAGTGATAGAGGACGGGCACGACAATAATGGTAACATTGATAGCTTGAATAATCCACAGGCACTCCGCTTATCACGTACAGCCTTCCTCGAAACACAAACGCCAACCAAAGAGGCGCTGATTACTAATATGACAATACACGTGCTCAATTTTGTGTCATTTCCATCCGCTTGCATTCGACATCGGAACGATAGCAGCAATATTTCAGGGAAGGAGAGGTATTTGGGTCTTCCTATATTTGGGGCAGATATTGTGACTTTACCGGGTAATAAGCATTTGGTGGCATTGGACTTCCAACCGGTCTTGCCTCTTGACGAGGAGAATGAGGAAGGAAAGTCAATCTACTCGTTATTCCCCGAACGATATTCGTTATTCGAAGATAGACTTCGGACGTTGCATTCCAAATATCAAAAGAGTGATAATGATTCCATCGCACCGCTGTTAGCATGGGGTGGAGATATACCGGAGAAGGCACGACGATTCTTTTCACCCTACGCTCTCTGGACACGACTTGGTGATAAGGATGCAATGGATACTGTTAATACGGTGGTGTGGGAGGCATTCCGAGAGTATACTGATTTGTATATGGAGCTTATGAGCGCCGTTCAATGCGATGTTGATTCTGGAATACTCGAGTTCGCACACCCATCGACAACGACAATCAACAATAATCCTGTTCGGAGGGGACAGTTAGATTATTTGGAGTATCGTCGTACCAACGATCCGGCTCGACCGATGCTTCAACGATTATATGGAAATGAGTGGTCAGAGAGTGTCATCGGCGACGTACTGTTTCCTGACTTATAAAGAATGCAATATACTTAACAAATTGACACGACAATACTTATTAGATAAGAACGTCAGAGATATATATTGGGGGGGCAGTGGGTAAATTCACACCGCATCACAACTCATTTATCAGCGCAGTCCAATTTGATTCGTCGTCGTCTAACCACGTAGTCCTGTCAACCAAATTCTTACACATTAAGAAGTGTGAACGACCATGTGTAGCACCATCATGCAAATTTAAAGACGCAGTAAACTCAGCATACATGGGCAATCGTTTGTCCAGGTAATGATAGCCACATTTTTCATACATGGAACATGCAACACGATTGGTCACATCGACGTGAAGGTATATGGTCTCAACATTACGAAGGTTGGCAACTTTGTCAACTCCTTTCATCAACATGGCACCCACTCCACATCTACGTGCATTTGATCTGACTGCCACTTCGGTTACATACATGAGTGACCCCGTAGGTCGTAAATTTCCTAACATTGTCCCTTTGAATTCTTGGTGACTACATTCGACGCTACCAATGATTATTCCATCACCAATTGTGGCAATGAATTTAGTATCATCTACGACGGCAACCCCAGAAGAGACAGATGTTACTGTTACGTCTCGGCCAGGTCGTACAGTCAACGTTGGTGATATACTGTCGAGACATGATTCAGCAACGAATTGATTACTTTGTCTTGCTCCATTATCAAGTCCTTTCTCAATCCGAGCTTGCATTTCATTAAGATAATGTGGATCCCTTGTATTTACACTTTGCGTTTCTTCCTCCGCAACTAAAACCACTGCACCTTTTCTTCGTCGTATATTAAGTACCTCCAATGATCGATTGCGAAATATGCGTTGCTGCTCTTTGTCAAATTGAGAGAATACTGATAGCCGAAGATTGGCAATATGCGTATCATCGGAAGTGTGTGGTATTGAGCAACGTACAGTCAGTCTGGATTCGTCTCTGCTACCAGCGCCGACTAAATATGTACCAGGACGAGGGATGATTTCCGGTAGTGGGTCTTGAATTATCTCTCCTAATACTCCAATTGATTTCGTCCCCGGAGGTGGCAGCACATCTATTTGTTGTTGAATGAGAGTATCTTGACTATTTAGCATATCTGATACAGTTGATTGAATCGCATTCTTCCACTTGTGGCTGTCATCATTCTGTCTAGTTATCAATGATGCCCCGGCTGTCATGCGCATTTTACCTAGCACCCAACTTACAGCACCCACACCTTTCTCACCACCTATTCTTCTTCTTTCAACATGTGTTTTAGCTAATGATGATCGTCCAGTAATCCCTGCACGGTGGAGTTTGACTGTCCTTGCCAAGGTGGCGCGTATTGAAGAGTCATCAGAGTCATATCTATTCCGACTGCCCTCTTCAAGAGTAGTTCTCTTATTGAGCTCATCAGATTTGATTCCATGCTCTTTTACAGTTGAAATTACTTCTTCTGAAGTTTCGGGGTATTGATCAATGTGATTGTGCCGTTTGTCTATAACTACGTCATCAGTCTTGATTGTCTCTGTCTTGATATGATTTTCGGCAATTGCTCGTAATGGTTCATATCGCTGTCGATGGAAGGAGAATGCGTGTGAAGGGTGGTGGTATTTGTATTGTTCCCCACGATTGATTAGGTATCCCGAGGATTGGGGCAGAATCAGCGTGCCGACGACAACAGCCAACAAAATGAGTTTACTCATTTTTGATGGCTCTATCATCCCACCCTATTATTCAGCACCTCTCGAGTTGCGATGTATTACGTACTCCTCGAGTACTCCTCGTCGGTTGTCTCTTTCCCGCCCGGCCCATTGTCCATCATGAGAAATTGATTGCTGAATACTGATGTCTTCGTCTCACGGGGGAAGTAGGAGCTGTTATAAATATAGGAGCTGGTGGGGTGCTGTTCCAATGGATGTGGTTCGTGTTCGTGTCGATGACTCCGTCACGTCCATCCCTCCTCTAGCATTTTGGGGACTGGAGCTGCCGTGAACCCTTATTGAAATTGGGAAAAGTTCCTTCTCGAATTACTACAATTATTCCATAACGAAGATCAATATCCCCAACTCAGTAGGAGGATTAACGACGAAGCCTTCTCAGGCTCTCTTCGATGTCCTATTCGTCTCCACGATGACATGGAAAGATTGGATATTTAGTGTTCGCTGGCTGCACCTTCACCAACTTTAGAGTCCCACCCCTCATTACCGTGATACCCACCGGCATGTTGCACACATGCACATCCATTTTTTCGCTTGAGATTCCAGAGTGTATTAGGCAGGTTAATAGATTGACAGTCTACAATTGTTTCTGTCTACGAAACGTGGCCTTTCCGCCCAATGCTGTCTTTGGCGATCATATCTTTGGTATGTAATGAAGGAGTGAGGAACACAAACGCAATCACGATCTTCAACAGATATTTGGTGACTCTGAGAAAAGAATATTAAGAGAGCTGAGACATCGATTTGATATACTGCCAGTGCACAGTGTGGTCTACTATCGTCTTATCATGAGGGAGTGCTGCAAAGACTCATTGCAGAAACTAACAGTAGATCGTGTCAACGTCGGACATTACGTAGTAAGCTTAATCTGTCTGGCAATCAACAAGATTGTTTGGGGATGACACCCCTTCATATTCTGACTTGCTCGTCTGTACACAATCTGGAGGTGTATCGTTTTATTGTTGAGAAGTACCCCACAAATCTAATCACAGAAGATAGGTGGGGGGCGCTACCACTGCTACCACTGTTGTATGCAATTTTGATGCATTCAACTGGACTATGATGGTGGAGACAATGGGGAGGACTGATACGCCGAAGGAAAGCATTGAGAATCTGCTACATGTGAGGCAAATACACTTTCCTGAGCAGCCAATTGATTGGGAGTATTTACTTGATGAGTTTGCACAGCCTTCCTCTTTCCACCGGAGTCTACTTCAAGAACGATGTGTTTTCTCTTCATGTGCTGCATGTAGGATCGCAGGGAAGCCCTTCCCTTCAAAGTTTGGCGTGATCATATCAGACATATGATTCAGACTGCCATTTTCAAATGGAAGAGGCATAACTTGGATATTTTGCGTCCTATTCATAGAAGAATTTCCCACTTTGAAGATGAACTGCCTAGACTGGAGGAGGTTACAACAATATTGGAGATTGCACTGTGGAAAGTGAGGATGACTGTGAATGAGAATATCAACCAGGATCGCAAGAAGAAAGTCAGAATTGATCAATTAGAATTTCTAAGGCAGTTATAATTGGATATGTGCTGCCGTACCTAATCTCTACTGGAGATGATGATTCTCTCTCCTATGTATCCGACACCAATGACAAGAGCATTAGCAGTATTAAAACTCAAATTGTGGAAACTGAGGATGAGGAGTACACCATAGCGTAGTAGTAGTAGTTCAGTAGTGAGTGGTTTGTGACTTCCCACACAACATGTTTTTTGGGTATCCAGTGGAACGAATCTGGATCACAAACCTTGACTCCATTCTATCTGTCAGTCACAGATCATGAACAAGGCAACTATTTGATTCATGCTCAGGTAGGGGTTCGTTGGAGGCTTTTACTTTGACCATTAATATCTCACTCAATATTTGTCCAATCAACATAATTCAGACTATAATCATGATCTATTCCTTCTTGGCTATCCATTCTTATCTTCAGATATTATCCATCAGGCCATACCCGCATAGTTATGGTCAATATGGTGGGAAGCCTCACAAAATGGAATGTTTGACCTGCGATACTATTTTGTGCGCATTAGAAATATTATTATTATGATAGTGCAAACTATGGGACTCGTGCCAGAGTGGTTAATGGGGCAGACTTGAAATCTGCTGGGCTTTGCCCGCACAGGTTCAAGCCCTGTCGAGTCCGTTTGTTTTTGGTACCTTTTGCTACTGATCTTACCCACTTAAACTGCCTCTACCTAGTCGCGGAGGATACCTAAACTGGGCATAAACTTTTGATTTGGATCCTAAGAAGTTGGAATAAGTTGATGAAAAATGCACCTAGAGAGGTAACAGGTATTTCATTTAGGAGTACATTCCATCTTCATCAAGCGGTGGTCCATCCAATTGGTATTTAGGTAATAGGATGATACAAGTCGAAGGAGAAGACAAGGTCAGCGAGTAGTCAAAGTTTTTGGTGGCTCTGAGAATCAGGTTGGTGAATGCGTGAACAATACCAAGACCTGGTTGTTGTATCGTAGTTATTGAGGGAGCATAAGGTGCAATACAAACATTGAGGTGGCACCTCCTCACACAAGTTATGCAGCCGCAGGGGCACGTGAGTTTTGATTCGAGTCGCGGGTCAGAGGATTCTTTACTTTTCTTTTGTCCGTTCGAGGCTGCCGGGGGGCCTCGACGCCTGGTTTGAACGTCGATTGAAAAAGTGAATAGAGACTGGAATGTAACTAACATCTCAATAATCATCATCATCATCATCATCATCAGAGAGAAAGAGACTCGAACTTTATCATCATCCAAATCGTCAAATAAGTCATTACATCGAACAAGAAGGATGGGTGCGGGTGCGAGACTAGCGGCGCTCGGTGTCGTCTTCACATCCTTAACCACGTTGGCTGCTGGCGTTGCTGGACAAGTATCAAGCGAGGATCCAATATTACTACGAAAAAGAAAATATAATGGATATCATGAAAGTAGACTCGAAATGAGACAAAGCTCAGCGCCATCGGAGCAGATACAAGACGTGCGACAAAATAGTGTATCACTCGTGGGCAGTAGTCGACGTCGACTCACCGAATCAAGAAGGTCGCTAGAAATGGATATGCTTTCGCTTATCCTTGAACTAAATGGAGATAATAGCATGAGCATGATAACAGTCGCTCCGACACCCGCGCCGACTATCTCGAATGCACCAACAGAGACTGACTGTGCCAATCCGATTACCTGTGCCAACCGATTACTATATCAGATTGAACAGATTAGTATACGTATGGGCACACTCGACGCACTCTCAGATCCGGCATCGGCACAAAGTTTGGCACGTGATTGGATCCTTGAAGAATGTGACGCAGCAACTCCAATAGAGTATTGTGGTGGTGACGTACAGTTAGTATTGAATGAGCAACGGTACGCATTGGCAGTGCTATACTTTAGTCTTGGTGGAAATGAGTGGAATGCCGGTGCCAATCCTAATATAGACAAGAGTGCACCAGAGGGTGTGTGGTTGAGTGGAAAGAACTATTGTGATTGGGGAAGTGAAATAAGTGGATCATCTACTAATACGAATGGGACGTATGATCAGCTAGTTTGCGATGAGTTTGGCAATGTGTTGTATCTCAACTTGCAAGCAAACAATATGATTGGTACCATCGCACCAGAAATTGGTGTACTCGTCTACCTGACATCCTACATCTCTTTCTTTAATGCACAGTCGGGGCCAATCCCAACGACACTCGGTCTACTCACATCACTCGAGACATTCGATATCGAGTCAAACAACATGGATGGCAATCTCTTCCAACCAGAGTACATGCCTTTGACGAACCTTGTTAACTTTAGGGCAAGTATCAATAACTTTGGTGGTACAATCCCTCCGGAAGTTGGTTCATGGACAAGGTTGCAAAATCTTTGGTTTGCTGATAATGAAATTAGTGGGTCAATACCTACTGAAATTGGTAATCTTGTTGATCTTGAGGTATTCCTCATCTACAACAATCAGATCACCGGGACTATACCGACTGAGATTGGTAACCTTGACAAGCTCGAATGGGTCGATATGGAGAGTAATCAACTAGTCGGGACGATACCCGAAGAGTTCTATACCAACCTTGCACTAGAACAGGTCGTATTAAAAAACAATTCTTTGTCGGGTTCAATCTCCGATGCCATTGGTGACTTGACAAAGATGACAAAGTTATGGTACAGTTTCAATGAGCTTACTGGGACTATCCCCGCGGGGTTTGGTAATCTAGTTAATCTCAAGGAGCTTGAGCTGCAGGATAACATGTTAACGGGAACGATACCGGTCGAATTTGGATCCTTCGAGGCGATTGAATTCCTCTCCGTCGAGCAGAATAAACTAACTGGGCCAATAAACAGCGATATCTTTGGTGGGAATTTGCAGGCATTAAGAATACTGTACCTGAACAATAATGCACTAACAGGGACAGTTCCTGAGAACTATGGTGCAAGTCCAAGATTACAAGATCTTTGGTTGAATGATAACTTGCTGACCGGGACACTACCTGTCATTGCCGAGGGAGAGTTCTTATTTCTAGAGGAGCTACTGTTACAAAACAATGACTTGACAGGTGCAGTCGATGATTCCATTTGCCGAATACTTAACACCACCGGCGGTGGGAGTTTGGGAGTTTTGCATTCAGATTGTCAGCCACCGAAGGGAGGTGGAGCACCCCAAATTGTGTGTAGTTGCTGCACTGCATGCTTCGAATAAAGGCACTCAAGCTTATACCTGTGTTTGTATTGAATGCCTCATCTTACGAGTCGATCGATGCAGACAGCATGTGAGAAATATATGTCGTGATTCCATAATGCATAACCGATAGAATGGTATTTCTATCTTAGCATCCACTACTATTAACACATTTTAGGTAACACTCCAGCCGACACTTTTCTCACAACTTGTAAAATTTCTGATATAATTGCTGGTTGAGTATCAGGTAATGCATGAGCATAAAAGCCCAAAGCCTCTTTTTGACTTGGCCATGTTTTCATCAACAGATCTATCAAATCTGTATCTGACATGAGCGGTGATGCATTTACCTTATCAAGAACGTCCCAAAAAGCTAAACACTCTTCTGATTCGACGTAGTGAAAGCTCACTGTGTCAACCGAACAGCATTTAGTTCCGTGTTGTAGTTTATGATGATACTTTGAATCAACTTCTAAAATCTCGTCAAGGGTTTTGTGCGAATTCTCATACCATTGGTCGACTGCGCCCGTCACGGTCCGAACCAGTCCATATGCATGAAACTTGTGAGACAGATCAACCTTGTCACGTGTGTCGACTAATGAAATGTTTAGAACTTGCTGAAAACATTGTGCAGTCAAGAGACCTGGATTACCTTGCAGCCACTTAGATGCGGAAGCCAACGAGCATTTGGAATCAGGTTTATCCCATTCGTTGATCAGTTTCTCAATGGTAGTTCGCGACAGCACATAGCCAGCTGCGCCGGAATTGAATGCAGTTTCACTCTTTCGTTTCAGGGCGTGGCCAGCGTATAGATCTTTTGAACTATCATGTTCCTTCAGGAACTTGCATAGATTACCAGGTAACACAAATGTATGATCGTTAACAAAAAAGACAAATTCGGCGTTGATATCCTTGTGCAGCTTTCTTATAACATGCTCTAGTCGCGCCACCCCTGCATCGACATTAATTTGTTCAGGTAATAGTAAATTTTGAGGGTATGTTCTTGACTCTGGCGCTTCATCTATATTCTGTCCGTCAACGTATTCATTCATGTTATGTACAACAAAGATTGCATTTGACGACGGCCCCCATGTCTTAGCAATATTGGCGAGTCGAAGCGATCTGGCTTCAGGATTTACGACACTGCAAATGATATTGCCCCGGTCGATGAGATCATGATCAAACGGGTTATGTGTAACCAGCGCAAAGGCATCGTACTTACCTTGGCATTACTACAGTAACAAATGAAAGGTATTCTCTCCCTCCGCTGATTATAGTTGTACGGTGAGATTTATTTGCTCTTGAAATCAAAAGCATAGTAATGGTGAACAGAGATACTATCGAAATTACTCGATACAATAAGCCAGCGTGAATTTTCTTGTTTTGCTGAGCGATACTACTGCCACCCTTTGGGTTAGAGTCCCAGCTAATAGTGCGAGCGGGTGCGTGTTGCTTCGCGGCTGCTCGATGACGTACTGTATTTGAATTCATTGCGATATGTGGCAGTTGTAATACCGACTCCGCGACAAAACTCAACAAACGCTACGCATGCACTAGGTAGCTTTCGGCGGGACCTCCCCGAACTCCTCTCCTAATACGACCGCGTATCGAACGTTGTGATGAGATTGCTGTCGTTGTGCATATCGTCGTATTTACAATTGCATCTCTCCCTCGCCTTTCAAGCGCCGTCTCAATCGTTCATATTTCGCCGAGTAGTAGTGAACAAACTGTACACGAAAACAATGCTTCGTGGAGAAAAAACAGCGGATGCATGGGCTGAAGGGATCAACGCTGCTCCGGCTATTATGAGCGATGTGGATAACATCCCTCTTCTAGATCCTATTCCAGATGGGTGAGTAGTGATTCTTCTGCATCTAGCGATTAACTATATTTTATGTACACGCAAACAATTGACACTCATCTGACATTGATATATCTGTCTTTGTACTATTCCTTCTACTTGAACATCACTGTGTTTCAGATACAAGCGGCTCTTTATGGTTCGCCATGGAGAAGTTATTAACCCAGTAAGTAAATGATCATCATATTGAGAGTCATTGTCTCTGTGCTTAAGTCCCTGAATCATATATTTTAATATCAATCGTCGTTACAGGGAGGCGATCGTGCAGTATATTACGGTGCACAGGATGTTTCACTGTCCCCACTTGGAGAGTTGGAGGCCATTGAAGCTGCGTCATACCTCTCCAGATATCCGCTGCAACACGTTGTATCATCGCCACTATCTCGCGCCAAGTTTGGAGCGCGTAAAGTGATAGAACAGCAATCAGAAATAAAAAGTAACGATGTCATCATTTTGGATGGATTCAAAGAATTAGATCGTGGATTGTGGGCGGGCCTTACGAAGGAGGAAATAGGAGAAGATATGCTCGCTAGATTTGATGCATGTGATGAATCTGTAACCCCCGAACGAGGAGAGAGTTACCCAGCACTGAAAGAGCGTGTAATCAAAGCAAGGGATGAAGTACTGCAAATGACTGACGCTGGAAGGGCTAGCGCTATCGTGAGTCATTTACAGGTGACGAGAGCAATGATGAGTGAAGCGCTGGGTATGGACGTGACTCGGATGGCAGGCTTGAAAATTGCAACTGCATCAATCTCATGTGTAGATTATTGTGCTGAGACTGGGAAGGAGGTTGTTAGATTTCAGGCATTCAAGCCAGTTTGTGGTCTAGTTGGGAGTAAGGATGGTGCCAATTGATATATATCATGAAAGAATGTAAGACTATACTCCTAGTTTGAGTGTATATTTGAAGTAACAAAAAAGGATAATTTATCATTCAACAGGTAACATAGCATAATAATCATCTCCAGTGGAGATTAGATAAGGCAACACATGTCCAATGATAACATCAGCACCACATGTTACACGGCATTGTTGTCGAGAACTTGCTCCTTCTACCTTGATTTCCTTCTGACGACAAAACGACTTCAGTTGGTGACTAGTGTCACATATGTTCATCTTCCACAGTGCAAGATCGAGTATGGCCGTTGCTTCCTTCAGTTTAGGGAGCTCATCTTCCAAGTGGGCAAGCTTATCTCTAATTGAACGCAAAATACCCGAGTTATTCTCGTCAGATTTGAAATTAGCAGTCTGAATCAAATGGCTAATGTGATCACGCCAAACTTTGAAGGCAAGACCTTCCACACGCAATGACAAGCCGCACATGATGAGAAATTGCATTCTTTCTGTAAATGTTGATGAAAAGCAGAAATCTGAAGGATCGGCAAGGTTTACAAACTCGTCGAGTAAATACTCCCAGTCAATTGGCTGCTCTGGGAAGTGCATTTGCCCTTCATGCAGCATATTCACAATGCTTTCCTTCGGTGTATCAGTCCTCCCCATTGTCTCCACCATCATAGTCCAATTGAAGTCATAATCAGGGTAAAGTGATTGATATCTCGCAAGCAGGAACTGGATGATTTCAACTGGTGCAGCCCCCCAAAAAGCATACAATAGTGGTAGCGCCCCCCATCTATCTTCAGTAATAAGATTTGTGGGGTACTTCTCAACAATTAAGCGATACAGCTCTAGATTGTGTACAGACGAGCTAGTCAGAATATGAAGGGGTGTCATACCAAGACAATCTTGTTGATTACCCGTTTGATCCATCATACTGTGTAATGCCCCACGCTGACCCGATCTCAAGTTCATCGCAGCAAGGAGTCTCTGCATCATTCCCTGATAATAAGACTGGTAGTAGACTAATTTGTGGATTGGTAGTCTATCAAATCAATGCTGCAGCTCTCTTATGATTCTTGCTTCGGAACCAAACAGCTGCTGAAGATCAGATATTGCTTGCATTCCGTCTTCAATAAAGATATCACTGCCAAAGAACATGATATTATGAGGTAAGGCCACGTTTCGTAGACAGTGACAAGATGCAAATGCACCGCTTTCAATCTCGGCTGTGTTCTCGGGAAGCTCCAAAGAGAAAATAGATTTACAATCATATAACATGCTGTACGGTATTGTGGTGATGAGCGGTGGGACTCTAAAGTTGGTGAAGATGCATGCAGCGAATGCGAATTCTCCAATGCTTTCAATGCCATCGTGGAGACTAATTGGAGTTCGAAGAGAGCCTGCGAAGGCATAATCTTTAATCCTCCTGAGTGAGTTGGGGATGTTGATATTTGTAATCGAGTGGTCACACCAACCGAAGGAATAATACCCAATTTCCACGAGGCCTTCACACAGCTCCACCTCGGTCAACTTTTTGCGTTTGAAAAATGCTTTATTGGGGATTGACGTGACGGAGGGATCGACCCGAACATGGACTACATTTTGTGGAACATCATTTCCGCCCGGCCCCGTGTAGACGAAAACCTCGGCATTGCTGTCCTCGGCCGACATCAGTAACGATGATAAGAACTATAAACCCTCCCTCAGCCAACAACCATCCCCAATGTTATTCTATTTACGTAAAAATTGGACACGAAAGTTGGGGGCCGATGATGCTCGTCGGCGACGATGAGAAATGCTCGCGTCGCCCAATGGATCCGCCTGAGGAGATATACGAATTACCCCCGTGGCGTGATGATGACGACGCTGTCATTGACGAATATGAAATAGAGGGCCTTGTTCGGCCACCATCTTCATCTTCTCGCTCTTCTAGAGTAGGTGCTGGTGGTGGTGGTAGATCACGTATTGCTGGTACTACCGGCATGCTATTCTCGTGGATTATACCATTCTGTTCCATCGCATTTGATCCACACAATCGATCCAAATCGGCCATGACTCTTATCTTCATTTTATTCCTGTGCACGATAATGCTAACAGAAATCGACACTGCCGCAGTACAATCGATCTTTGGACGCATAAACCACAAGTCAACTAACAATCCAATCGCATTACTTACTGACGAACAAAGACAATGGTTCCTTAAAAGTCTCTACGGATCATACACTTTCTACGATGGATCTGCTGAGGATCGACCGACGGAAGCATACATGACAATTGAAAATGCAGAGAATCCGTACTTTGATTTATCCGAAAGTAAATTCCCTTTAGATAGTTGGCAAGCCGATGCAGTATATTCCAATCACTTCCTCGATGCTGCCGTTAGGTTAGTACGGCGGGGACAGCAAGCTATATTTGCAACGTATCATGGCCATGGAGTGTCAGAGGTCCATGTCGCCAAGGATGAAAATGGGGAAATGGTAGTCAATTACATTCGAGAGGATACCGATGTACGATTGTCACAAGAAAAGAATATGTTTCATTTAGACGAGATTGATCTTGATAGAATCACATCTGTTGATGAATTACAGTTGGCATCACCGTCATGGGAACAAAAGGCTGGATGGACAACCAAGCGTTCATTCGATGGATTACAACGACGACTCATTCATGCCATGATGGTCGGTGGTTCAACATTACCTAAAACACAATCCAACTTCACTGTTGTCATAACTGGTAGTTGGCAGAATATGGGATATGGTGGTAATCATGCATGGCAGAGTATGGCGGGTGTATTCGAATCACTACTTACGGGATTATTTGACAAGTTGGGGGTTAATCTTGTAGTTCGAGCGATTGGTCTACCTCCTATGACTAATCTTAGTCCAGATGATGAAACTGAAGGAATATCGACGTTGCTTCATACTTTGGGCTGGTCGTCAATCTACGGTTCAGATGTTGACATGGTTGTGTGGGATGACTATGGCACTGTCGATGAAAATGGAGGAACAGATCGTCCTTTAAGGGAGTTATCGGCGCAATTGTTTGATCTATTTGCCCGTCAGGCTCTTCTATCTGGAAAGAGGACACTTCCTTTCATTTGGGGAGGAGACTTAGATGTTCTCCGTAATCTACATAATCATGCCAACGCCGATGTTGGCCAGCTAGGGAACGCACTAGCCGGAGTACCATTAACGACGAGTGAAATTGTCGGGTCTGAACTTCCCTGGGCGGCTCAGGACCTGAACTGTCCGTTGGATATGCATGATATATGCAAAATGGAAGAACATCAATTTGAAAGTCAATGCTGGGTTGAGCGGCCGGACGTAACTCCACCGACACCGCAATTAAATCATATCCCCATATTGCCGTCCGCGGTGGGGTGGAGAATGCATAAACTGAAAGGATCAACACTTGCATACGTCTTGTTGAGCGCTACTCTTGGCGCATTATTAAATTGGTCTGAGATTACTATCTCACAAGGCTTTCCACTCGCTGATGACTACTGGCATATGGGCGAGTATATCAAAAATGTGCAGGATAAGATCAAATCATTGGATGAATCGTTCGCACCGCACTGTTTTCAATTAGACAAGACAATGAATCTACCAAAGCGATTATGTAGAAATAGATTGAGTGGGAGGACGGAATACACACCACGTGCCAATCCATTAGAGACAAGCATTAGAAGTATTCTTGACAGTGATCATCATGTTCGTTATGATGAATTTCTACCGTCTGAAAAAGATGTTATGAATCCTTTGTCGATAATACCAAGAGGCGAGGTAGATGCAATAGAAATTATAGATTTGCACGGAAAATGGAGCGGAGGTGACTCAGGTCATCATCGCGATAGACTCCTAGAATCAAAGAATGTTACAGGAAAGCCTGATCGTAAAATGTTTGGATCTGACACCATCCGCCGCTGGACAGCTAATGCTATTAAGACAGGAGAAGGATGGCAATTGCTTCATAGCTACGGAGAGTATTGTGATGGTACACTTTCATCTACGAACACTTGTGGTAAATTGTCGTCGAATAATTGTTTGTTAGAAGGACATCAAGGATCACGGGGTGGGATCTACGGTAATGAAACAACAGGGTGGCTCGTTTTGCACGGCATTACGCCAGAGAATGGATTCATCGCATTCAACTTAAAGTTCGGTAACAGAAACCAAAGCCGAAGCGAGTGGCAGGAATCTCTTCCAGGTACATTCATTCTTGATTATGCCATCGGAGGAGAAATCACAACACTGGACAAATCCCAACTCATCGACATGACAAGTAAGCAACCACCTGGTGTAAATTTGGTGATTGTTCTGAATGACGAAAAGGGCGGTGATGATACAAATGTTGACGTTGCTGTTCGAGTGCAAGGATGTGATAACAGTGCCTCGTGTGAATTCGCATTGACGCATGTCTATTGGAGCTAGATGAACATATCTTAAATAGTTTTCGTTAACATAGCCATTAATATAGCAAAGTATGACGGAATAGCACTTGTCTTTGTGCCTTCATTTTCTTCAATATTCTCTAAAATCGGCTTAAGCCCTTTAAATGCTTCTCACTCCTCCCATCCAGCAGCTGCTAAAGCAGACCCAACAACGTAAAGAGAGCCGGTAACACAAACCTCTATTCTACTTTCGGAGTCCTCATCCTTGATGGATGCCAGAGCCTCTTTCACGCTTAAGCCGATGGTTACTGGCCTTAATGGGCCATCACCGTCGCGTCTGTGGTATGCTTCCATTACACTCCACAGGTATCCCAACGTCACCTGCCATGTCGTTCCCGACGGCTTGGTTGGTAGTTTCACACCACCATTCTTTAATTTCGATAGTGCTTCTAGCATCTCCTCCCAAGTTATTGTTACCATCCCTCCCGAGTCGTCATCAAGGGGTAAATGCTCTCTCGTCCATCCATCCTCCAACTCTTTTGGGGTAGCACTCGGACGTTCGCAATCTGCATGACAGAAGTACACCGAGTCAAACATATCTGACTTGCACAAGCTGTATAACAGTGGTATGGGATTACGTTCGTGGCTGCAATTGAATACTAGCACCCTCTTGACAATAAGTGGACTACCATCCTCATCGTTTGATATTGTCGTGACCTCGCGAAACCACCGAGTACAAGCCTCCATGGAGATGGGAGTGTGGGCACCGTCACACCGCAAGGTCACTCTTGGCCCATTGTCGTCATTTTGCGTCGGATCAGGTAGAGGCACAGTGTGCCACCGTCCCGGCCAGAATGACTCCGCCAATGCACTTGGGACACCACTACCATCATGCGATAGTTCAAGACGACATTTCTCGGCAGCGTACTGGCACATGGCAAGAGCCAATGCAGCGTTATTCTTCTTTTGTGCACACTTTAATCCAATATTATCAAACTTTGAGTCATCGTCGGCGGTTACTATATCAAGACATGAACCATTCTCTACAGCGATACGATTAAGTACCTTTAATACATGAAGAGAATTGTTCCCATTGGCAAAGACGACATCATTCATCTCCTCCCCTTCTGGAGGTTGACGTACCTCCTCATTAGACTCATCCCCCGCATTAGTAGTGAATGCATCATACCCACCATCGTCAGACCCAATAAACATTGACTTGTTTCGGATGTATATACCCCCCTTCTCCCAAGCGATCTGTTCCAATCTGGAACCCAAAACTTGTACATGATCGTAATCAATTACTGTCACGCCACGAACAAGTAGTCGTCCGTGCCGGGTATGGTCTCTCCGTGGTACTATTGGCTCGACTACATTTGTTGCATCATACCTGCCACCCATCCCAGATTCGAGCAATATAACATCAATCCTTGGACTTTGGGATGTACAGAAGATGTGGAGGGACATTAATGTAAGCATTCGAAAGTATCCCGGCATCGTTGGAACATCACCATTAGCATTGTCTATATCACTCTTTGCCGCTTCCTCCAGTCGTAGTCTAATTGTCCAATATGCACGTCCAAATACCTCTTTGGATACTAGTTTGCCGTTCATACGTATGCGTTCTCGTATATCCACAAGATGGGGTGATGTAAACATTCCCGTATTAAGTCCGTATGCATTCCGCATGATTGATTCACACATGGCAAGTGTTGATCCTTTCCCCTTCGTTCCTGTGACATGTAGGATTAATGGTGGTACTGTGTAGTCATTCTCAGCCTTGATTGTTGCAAATCGTTCGTTTAGATAGCCTAATAATTCCACCTCCTGTCCTGGGTATTTTTGTAACAACTCTGTACATGCATCATTATCAAGACCACTTTCCTCAACAAGCGTCCTTATTTCAGTAATTATCCTATCTTTCTCCTTCTTCATCTTTATTAAACTCCGAAGTAATACATCCTCACGTCCACCATATTGAACTAATAGATCTTTCACATTCTTTGGGAGGTCCAATACTAATACGAGTGATATAATCTCAACACGTATTGACTTCTTCTCCTCATCTGACATTTGTCGAAATACAAATGTTCGTAAACTTTCCAACAGTTCCTCCTCTCGTCCCTCGTAGGATTCTAACAATTCATCTGGCGTTTTGGGGGAATCTATTTTTTGACATAGATCGATAATTTCAGAGCGGATTATTTCATGCAAGTCGGCTGTTGTGGCTTCTTCTACGACCTCGGCGGTCTCGTTGCTATTGTCATTTTTGTTGCTAATTCCAATATCGCCATTCAAATCAAGCCCCAAACGTCGAAGATAGATTCGCATGTCATGCAATGTTTCCGTCCTTCGTGCCGATGTCATTTTTATAGCGTCGGGCGATGATGCCATGTGCAATTCCGATAAAAGGCACGACACTGCCGATTCATAATCCTGTGTCGTGGGAAGGGAGGAGTCGTTCCCCATGCTATCGTCGAACAAGTGAAATAGTGGATCACAAGCGCCGCAGATTATTTGCTGGAATGCCGCTTTGAAGGACATAATAATAATATGATGTTCTCTCCTCGCTCTCCGTCATCACTCTTGTTGTCCTTACTCCCAAGCATCCTCTCATCCACAACATCCTATCCGTTAGACGGAACCGAAGTCAACTGATGTTGTGTCGGAAGCTTCGACTCGACGTTTTTCCACATGATTTTCCTGCCTGTAAGGCATAGTCCGCAGGCGGGGAGCCTTTTTCCTACTTTCGGACTTCAGGACTTTGTGTAATATGTAATTATGTGCTACATACTCTTGAGTACTGCACCTCGTCCGCACGCAGGATTTTGATGTTT
>Ga0247843_1003816_pt1 | contig 23727 bp, 23 predicted proteins | sample LaCruzMarch2017__FD_192420 | JGI IMG/M metagenome (GOLD analysis project Ga0247843, IMG submission 192420) | Freshwater microbial communities from meromictic Lake La Cruz, Castile-La Mancha, Spain - LaCruzMarch2017_8m | ecosystem: Environmental > Aquatic > Freshwater > Lake | place: Spain...
ACTCTTCCCCCACTCACCTGATCCAGCGTCTGTCACTCACCACAAATCTCTAATCCACGCGTAAGCGTGTCCCGCAACTGCGGGGACAAATAACCAATCCCCACAAAAAATCATGATCTGGATTCTCGGCGCATCAGGATACATCGGCGAGGCGTTTGTGGGAAATGTAATTGGGGGGGGGATATCCTTTTGACCCTGAAGTATGAAAATAGAAACAAAAACTAAATAGTCTTACTAAATCTGTGCAAAAAAAGAAAACAAAAAAACTAAAGGTCTTGATGTTCATCGGCACGAGACCAGAGGCTATTAAAATGCTGCCTTTATTCATAAGGATGAAAGAAATGAAACACTACTTCGTAGCTGGTATATGCGTGACAGCACAGCACAGAGGGATGTTAGATCAAATTTTAGAATTCTTCACAGTAAAGCCTGATTATGATCTCAACATCATGAGGCCAAATCAGGGCTTAAGCGAACTCACCGCAAGAATTATTTTACGCTCAAGAAAAGTACTCGAACACTTTAAACCAGACTTGGTACTTGTGCACGGAGACACAACGACATCAATGTCCGCAGCTTTGGCTTCCTTTTATTATGGGTGTAAAGTCGGTCATGTTGAAGCAGGGCTGAGAACATTAAACAAAAAATCGCCTTTTCCTGAGGAAATGAATCGCCAACTGACTGCCCGATTAAGTGATTATCATTTTGCGCCAACAGAAAAAGCCATGAGAAATCTATTACATGAAGGAGTATGTGAAAGTTCTATATACGTAACAGGCAACACTGTTATTGACGCATTGCTTATAGGAAAGAAAAGAATCGATGCACCCGGAGCTAACTACAATTCAATAAATAAACTAAAACGGCTGATCGATAGTGGTCGCCGACTTATCCTGGTAACCGGCCACAGGCGGGAAAACTTTGGCAAAGGGTTAATCAACATCTGCAATGCCCTTGTTGAAATCGCAAAGAAAAGTCGGGTTCAGATTATCTACCCGGTACACTCAAATCCAAACGTAGCTAAGGTAGTTAATCGAATGCTAGGCAGTCAAGCTAACGTGACTTTAATCAAGCCACAGCCATATGAATCGTTCTTATGGTTGATGAGCCGCGCAGAAATTATCCTGACAGACAGTGGTGGTGTACAGGAGGAAGGTCCAGCGCTAGGAAAGCCCGTATTAGTAATGAGAGAAATCACGGAAAGACCAGAAGCTCTTAGGGCGGGGACTGTTTTATTAGTGGGGACTAACTCCGAATTAATTGTAAAACATACAATGCGCCTATTATCAAATAGGAAGTTGTATGATAACATGAGCCGAAAGCACAATCCCTATGGCGATGGCCGAGCTTGCGAGAGAATTACCAATGCAATGATCGAAAGACTGTGTGAAGCATGATTATTTTGACCAGCTGAAGCAAAAAAAGATCTATAGCGCTCGAATTATAGGCGCTTATTGAGTCACTACAAACAACTAGACGACTGTGTCTATTAACTTAATTTAAAGCTGCTCCTCACTAGAAATAACTTCCATAGTTTTGGATGGCAACTTTTTGGTAAAATTGCCACACAGGCATTATTCTTTCTAATCACAGTCGCCCTTGCTAGATTGCTCAGCCCAGAAGTCTTTGGCGTGTGGGCAGTAGTAAATGTGGTTATTGCTGTGGCAAGTGTTTTTACAGATTTAGGCTTTGGTAGTTCCCTTGTCCAGAACTCTGAGGTGACGGAGGAGCATTATAATGCAGTATTTACTTTAAGTGTAGGAATGGGATTGCTTCTCATGGGCACAACAATTCTGTGTTCGGGTTTATTTTCGCGTTTCTATGATAACGAATCACTACAACCTATAATCATAGCGACATCCCCAATCTTCATTATCAATGCTGTGGGTAGTGTAGGAAGGGCAAAACTGTATCGAGAACTAAACTTCTCTGCACTAAATGTTTCTGCTATTTATGGCGCTTTATTTGGAGGGGTAATAGGAATACTTTTAGCTATATATAAATTTAACGTTTGGAGCTTAGTTGCGCAATTATTAGTTAATGCCGTAACTGTAACAAGTCTTGCTTTTGTCAAAGCAAGATGGATCCCAAGGCTTAAAATCAATTTTACGATATTAGGAGAACTCTGGGGATATAGTTCTCGGTTATTTGTATCTACATTAGTAGGGACATTGTTCGGGCAGCTGGACAAAATGGTGATCGGAAAAACGGCAAGCTCCAAGGATCTGGGCTACTATCACCGAGCGCGATCACTGGAAGCGCTCATCCAAAGTGTTCTATCCGAAAGTGCACTTGTTGTATTATTCCCTTCGCTCTGCTCACTTAAAAGTGATGCTCAAAGGCATTTTGCCGTCGTAAATGCGCTGTTTTCTGTTACTGCATATATAGGTATATACCTTAGCGGCTTCATGTACTTGATATCATATGATCTAATAGCATTACTCTTTTCAGATAAATGGCTCTCATCGGCAGAATATTTCAAGATTATCACTATAGGCCTATTTGTGTATCCATTGGGTGCATTGCTTAGTGCAATTCTTGCGAGTAGAGGATACTCAGCCGAGTTTCTAAGGCTTTCAATTCTTAAGTACGGCTCAATATTGCCTGCTTATGTTTTGCTCTGCATAACAAATACGACTACTTTTCTTTGGGCATACGTATTTCTGACTATAATAGCGCTTGTTATCTCCATTAGGTATGTTTCTAAGGTTATTGAAGCGATGAGCACTAAATTCTATGCCCCCATTGCGCATGCACTTTTTATCTGCTTTCCCTTAGTATTTGTTTTATCGCATATTAAATTAAAAATAACTACACCTCTAACAAACACAGCAGTCACATTTTTATTGTATACAACTGCCTATATTGCAATCTCATTCATATTAAAGAATCAAAGCCTCATCACCTTGCGTAAGGTCATAGGCAATGTGTTTCGGGAAACGAGACATAAGCAAGCTCTTTAAATTATAAAAAAACGAAAACCATGATCGTATTAAAACGAACTACTAAAGGATATAAGCAAGATCCAACAAAACAATTTAATTTCCAACGCTTTGCAGATACATATTCAGACTTTGTATTGGTCGAAGCAGCTTTTGAGGGCGCTGATAAGTGGACTCAGTTTAATTTATCAATGGAAGAACTACGAGACCTAAAAAAGAAAACAATTGTGCGCCTTGAATTTGAGGAGCCTAATAAGTTCTTTCTCGGCGACGAAATGGATGTGTATGACCTTGACTTTTCTAAAATATATACGTTATGTCCATTTACAAGTGAATGGCTAAACAAAAAATATGGAGACTCAAAAAGGGTCCCCATCTTCTTCCCACTAAATGAAAATGACGTGCCTTCACGATGTTCAAAAAGATACGACGTTATTTATACGGGGCATGTAGTATCAAAAAAGCTTCTTAACGATATTAAGACAATGTCGAGGTTCAACTATCGATTTGTATCAAACGATAACCACCCATTAGTAACTGACAGAAGTGCGACTTATAAAGATAAGTTGAGACTGATTTCGGAATCACGAATCGCTATTGTCCACAATCAACTGCATCCAAATCTAAGACATATTTTTAAGGTATGGGGTTATAAAAACTGGGTTGAGAATAAAGCTTTCAAACTAATCCCAAAGTGGTGGGAATGGTGGAAGTTCCTAGCTCTTCGAGGGGTTATAGTTCCGCAGTTAAAATCACGCCTTTTCGAGGCTGCTTTTTGCCGCGCCTTAATTTTGTGTAAGCGTGATTCATTTAACGTAATCGAGCGATATTTTGAGCCAGATAAAGAGTTCATTTACTATGATGAGTGGGACTTAGATGAAAAAGTGCGTGAAATATTGGACAACTATAAAAAATATGAGTCAATTGCAGAAAATGCTTATAAACGATCTATCTCAAGCTACACAACAAAAGCTTTTGCTGAGCGATATTTTAGTCAAATTGTTGCAACGTAAAATGAGTTATATAAATGAGATAACTAAATAAATACAAAATACATTATAATCACTTCAATCAATCCGCCAACGGAAGGAGTTTTGAAGTTTGCTGGTATACACGGTTGGCAACTTGTCGTTGTCGGGGACACGAAGACACCAAAAGACTGGAGTTTGAGCGATGTGATTTATTTATCTCCTGATGATCAGATGAGAATAGAATCTGGTTTGATAGAATCCCTGCCTTGGAAGACCTATTCGCGGAAAATGGTTGGCTATATTTATGCTTTTCAGAATGGCGCAGAGCTCATCGCAGATACAGACGACGATAATATTCCATACGATAACTGGGAATTACACCTTCAAGAAGAAACTGATACCATAGAACATCCCGGTTTCGTTAATATTTATCGTTACTTTACCTCAGAACATGTTTGGCCTCGCGGATTTCCATTGACGGATATTGTTAAGCAATCCAAGACGGCTATCAAGCCACTCGAAAAGAAAAAAATGTCTGTGGGAGTATGGCAATTCCTAGCAGATGAAGATCCTGATGTGGATGCGATATATCGATTAACTTGTAATATGCCTATATATTTTAACAAAAGGGCGAACATTAATCTCTCCGCCGGTACAATTTGTCCTTTTAACTCTCAAAATACCTTCTTCCGCAGAGAAACATTTCCGCTGATGTATTTGCCAGTGCATGTAACTTTCCGCTTCACAGACATTCTAAGAGGTTTAGTTGCGCAGCCAATACTATGGGCTGCAGGGTATGTCTTGTGCTTTGGTCATGCTTCAGTCATTCAAAAACGAAACCCGCATGATTACCTTATGGATTTTGAGTCTGAGCTTCCGTGTTATTTGCATGTAAAAGGAGTGGTAGAGGCTGTTCAGAGTGTTGTGAAGAACTCAAATAGCATTTCTGAAAATATGTATGCGGCCTACGAATCGCTGCTAAAAGTAAAGATCGTTGAGCCAGAAGAAATGGGGCACTTGGAGCGTTGGCTAGCGCATTTTTGAAAAATAGCAGTTGTTTATAAGGGACCTTGTAGGTATCAAATTAAAAGCGAAAAAAATATATGAATGATGATATATTAAAAAGAATTAAAAGAAAACTTCCCGAGTCAATAAAAAAGATAGCCCGCAAGGTGGTAGATGGCATTTGTGCCTCACCAGCAGAACGACAGATTAAGTGGTTAAAAAAGAAAAACTATTCCTATTTGCCCCTTTTGAGAACAACCGAAGAAAGTATGCATAATGTAAAGATCGCTGCAGAAACAATTTATGGAAGCAATTGGAACTTTTATAGTGATGCCTTGCGCCGAGAAACTGTCAAGATATTTGAAACTTGCTCTCAATATTTATCGGCATCGCATCAAACGGTAAATTATTTAGAGATTGGTTCGTGTCAGGGATTGTCAATGTCGATAATAGGTTCTATTTTAAATGAAGCCCATAAACTCGGAAAATTAATTTCCATAGACCCATACTTTGAGGGTGGATACACAGAACACAAAAACGAAGTAGTAATCAATAAAACTACAAAAGGCAACGCATTAAAACTATATAAAATGTTGAAACTAGAGGTCAACCATATTGAAGAAATAAGTTCCATAGGACTGAAAAACCTAGTTATAGGAGGGCAGAGTTTTAACCTTATATACATCGACGGGGCACATGAAGGGATGAGCCCCCTTGAAGACTTAGGATTATCTTTACAGCTTATTACTCATAAGGGGATCATTATGCTCGATGATTACAGAACTTATCCCGATGTGAAAGTGCTCAAAACTCTTTGTGATCGTCATTATAATAAGATAGCTGAAAGCTGGAAAATTGCTGCATACAAGGTTTGCAAATAGCAAAAAAGGATTTCGATAGTGGCTTTCTAAGCTCGAAGTTTTTGAGCTATTCTTGTTAATTTAAACGCCAATAACTGTCAAAAAATATATAAATACATTTATTAAAATGGTAGGTTGCTGCATGGCCTTACAACTAAAACCTCGCTTGTGATTTGTGCTAAAGCAAAAACTGTTACAGCAAAAGTACTCGGGGGACTTGGAAATCAACTTTTTATATATGCAACAGCTCGCGCTCTGGCCCTCCGCTTAAACCGCCAGCTGCTTCTTGATTATGACATGTTTCGTTATGATACAGTGTATAAACGGACATTCCTACTAGATAAAATTCCGGGGGTTCAGGCATATATCAAACCCGGCAAAGATATTTCATCGTTTTCGAGTTTGAGGCATGCTGCGATACGTCGCTTAAATCTGATTACTCCACCTGCGTGGCGTAATTATTTAACTGAGTCATATCCCTCTCATTACATGTCGGATCTCGTAAACATTAATTATTGTCGCAAAAATATAACTATTGAAGGATATTGGCAGTCTGAAAAGTATTTTATAGCATCTCGTCAGCAATTGCTTGCAGAACTCCGGCCCCCTGAATACCTCGACGAAGAGGGTAAAAGGGATTTGCTTAAAATCAGGAATGCTAGATGGCCAACTGCCGTTGCCCTGCGTTTCTTCCGGGAAATACCAAACTTTCAAAGTTCAATCCAACAAAACAAAAATGAATATCTTTCAGCTATAAAACAGATCCGAGAAAAGAATCGAGGGGCAGAAATATTCATTTTTACTGAGGAACCCTCATTCGCGCTGGAGTTATTGCGCGAAGCAATGCCTTTCGTAGTCGTTACTCACCGACCTTTAAGCAGGGATGCATTTCAAAATCTCTACTTAATGACCGAATGCGTTGAATATGTCATCGGAGTGAGTAGTTACCACTGGTGGGGTGCCTGGCTAAGCAAGACTGCCAATGCGCGCGTTCATTTTATTCAGCCAAAGGAGTTGAATATAAACCGTGACTACGCTCCGGAGTCTTGGTATCTACATGGAAAAATCTAATTGCGTGGAATGGTGACCAGCAGAAGTTCAATGGCTCTAATGAGACTCTGCATTGTTGCATTTCGCGTCGGACTTTTGGAATTGTTCAACTCCACCGCATTTAATAAAAATCAATTTATCAAAATCAAAATATCTGGCTTAGTTAATATTTTCTTAGCTCCCGAGTTCAAATCAAACTTTATATGCATAGAGAATAAAAATTTTTATTTAAAAAACTCATCTGTGCAACGAGCTATCGGATAGGCAGATGATGAAGAATAAAATCCCACCTAGCTGGATATAGTTAAAATCAGAGGCGTTTTCAAAATCCGATCTAGTTTTTAAGATATAGAATAAACATACAAATATTGAACACCGAAGTAAAGAAAATATGACCTGAATCAGCATAAGCTTTTTCTTGCTACAAATAAGAAAGTAACTTAATTTCAAAAAACATCTAGCTCGGTAAAAAACTTTCTTATTCTAAACATTTTATGCTAAATCGAAATCAGCAAATGGGGGGTCGTCAAGATGAAAAAGAGGCTTTGCAAAAGCTCGAAGATTTGCGTCTTCGACTCATTGAATGCTGTAACTATCAAAATGAGAAAAACTGGGTGGCAAGCGTTTCCTGTCTCAATCGCATTTCACTTTCAAAAATCCTTTTTTATGACGAAATTATAAAACGCATTATTAATATACCAGGTGTTATCCTTGAGTTGGGTGTTCAATGGGGCGCATTGACCAGCCTTTTATATAATCTGACTGCGATTCATGAACCCTACAATTTTAGGCGCAAGATCATCGGGTTCGATACTTTTTCAGGCTTCCCGGCTACATCCTTGTCTGTAAGGGAGTTAAACCAGGGCTGGAAAGAGCATGATCTGGCAGGAGATACGGATGCAAAGCAGATAGCAGAGCGTTGTTTGGATGCGCATCAAGTGTTTTCCGGCATGAGTCATATGACTCGGCACGAATTAGTGGCGGGTGATGTCCTGGGAACCCTCCCGTCCTGGTTTGAGAGCAATCTCAGTGAAACCGTGGCCTTGTGTATTTTTGATATGGACCTCGGAATTCCAACTCGAGAGGCGCTCAAACAAATTCTACGTCGGTCGCAAAAAGGTACTGTGCTGGTATTCGATGAATACTCTCATCCGAAGTTTCCCGACGAAGGCATCGTTGTTCGGGAAATCCTTGACACTATGAATCTACAACCAATCAAGAGCCCACTTTTGCCCTATACAAGTTACATTGTCTTGTAATGGTTGACTTCAAAGATATTAGGTGATGAGAGTCCTTTTGACAGGTGTCACTGGATTCGTTGGAGAGGCGATAAAGTTACACTTGCTTTCGAAGGGGCATGACGTATGCGGCGTGCACCTCCGACAAAAAACAACTGAATTTGGCCACGATCATCATCACATTATGGCAGATGTTGGATCTTTATGCGCAGTACAGAAACTTCATGCAGAAGTAAGACCTTGTGATGCTGTTATCCATGCCGCTGCCTCGTTAAACATGAGTTTATTTGCAAACGATTTGACTCACACCAATTGTGCAGGCGTGCTAAACTTGTTGTGGTTGGCAAATCAGTGGCAGTGTCAGCGCTTCGTGTTCTTGTCCAGCGTGCCAGTTATTGGTATCCCCAAACAACATCCGGTCACAGAGGAGCACAACACAGAACCGCGTTCCGCCTACCATGCGTCTAAGCTCTTCGGCGAGCATCTTGTCAGGCTCTCCGAAAAGGAAGGCGTAAAAGGCGTTAGTCTGCGGTTGACAGCGCCTGTTGGTCCGCGAATGCCGCGGAGCAAGCTACTCCCGACGCTCGTGTCAAAGGCGCTGACTCAAACGCCAATGGAATTAAGCGGAACGGGTTCGCGAAAACAGAACTACGTTGATGTTCGAGACATTGCCAGAGCATGTGAGCTGTCTCTGGCAAAGGAGGTTTCTGGCGTTCTCAACATTGCATCCGGCAACTGTATTTCAAATCTTAATCTAGCCCGTCGATGTATCGAACTGTGCAAATCCAAATCTGGAATTGTATTTAATGGCAGGGAGGATTGTGAGGATGGCCTTGAGTGGGATGTATCAATTGACAAAGCACTCCAAACGCTGGGCTACATCCCACAATTTAACGTGGATGATGCTATTTCGAGCCTGATGACGGAGATGGTAGGTAAGACGCGATGAAAAAAATAGAGATAAAAGCACTTATCACTGGTGCAGGAGGAGATGTGGGTCAGGGCGTATTAAAGGCTTTGTCCACATCAACAATTGGCATTGAGCTTTATGCCACATGCATCAGCGCCCACAGTTCATGGCTTCATACTAATGGCATTCATTCATTCATTGCACCCCCATCAGATGACCCCTCCTATGTTGACTACCTAATACGTTTAATAAAACGATTCAATATCCAAGTTTACTTTCCAACGGTCGATAGTGAAATCATAAAAATCTCGCAGAAAAAAGAACGCATTGAGGCTGAGACTGGGGCCTTGGTTTTTGTGGATGATCCTGAGCGCGTGGCCGTTTGCAACGACAAATTCAAAACCTACGAATTTCTACGCCGAAATGGATTTGCCCATTCGGCATCCGCTGTCGCAAACGATTCCGAGATGCAGCATCTTATCTCAAGTTGCGGTTATCCCCTTATCGTCAAAAAGCGTAGTGGCAATGGAAGTCAGAATGTTTACAAGGTTCATAACGCCAGCGAACTTGCACTGCGCGCAAGTGATCGGGAATACTTGGTACAAGAGTGGTTGGACCCGGCGGCAGGAGAATACACCTCGGGCATCTACCTTGGCGATGACGGCCAGGTGAAGGGTGCGTGCACCTTCAGGCGGCAACTCAAAGAGGGGTCCACATTCATTGCCGAAAGGGTCATCGATCAGGCTCTGGAAGCGCCGCTCGAAGACATGGCCCGTGAACTCGGTATGAAATACCTGAATATCCAGTCGATGCAGCGAAGCAATAAACTTGTTCCCTTTGAGTTCAATGGGAGACTTTCGGGTAGCGTAGCTATGATCGCCCGCCTATTCAACGCTCCAGAAATGTTCATTCGCGAACGGCTTCTGGGCGAAAAGCTAACCCGCATCGACAACCCTTCACGATTTATCGCCATGCGCTACTACGAAGAAGTTTATGCAACACCTACACAAATCTTGAACCTAAAAAAACGCAGTGCTGAAATATGAATGCCACAAAATTATGCGCATTTGATTTTGCGGACACACTAGCGGAACTTCAACCCTCCCGACAAAATATAGTTGCCCACCACATCAGGCAAGTCAGTGGCATTTCGGTGTCCGCTGATCATATTTTAAGATGTTATAAGTTGGTGGACAATATGATTAGGTATAGTTCTGTTCACACCCGCACATCCATAAAGAGAGAAGAATACTACCTTGAATATAACCGACGCTTACTGGAGTTATTGGGGGTGCTTCACCTGGTGAGACCCGAGGGACTGTTTGCGGCATTTGGCCAACATGAAAAACATTGGCAACTCAAAGAGGGGGTATGCGAGACACTTGCTGAACTTAGGCATCGGGGCTATCATGTCGGAATTCTCTCCAACTTTGACTCTTGCTTGGAGCAGATTGTTCGCGAGCGCCTCGGTTTGGATAAACTAATTGATTATCTGCATATTTCGCAAAACTTAGGCATCGAAAAACCGGATGAACAATTCTACCGGTTATTTTTCGAGAAACACAACTTAGCTATCGAAAATACAGTTTATCTTGGCGACAACTACTCTTTGGATTATAAGCCTGCTGTCGAAATCGGACTAAATACATGGTTATTGGATGAAACTGGATTATATGCACATTGTTCCTACACATTAAGCAATGTGAAAGAGTTGCTAAATCAAATTGATTAAAAGTAATCGCCAAAAGAATAGAATCGGATTACTTAAAAGGCGGATTGGACTGGGGGCATGAGTAATCTTAATCGAGCTGATTTTAGGCAAACGAAACAATAAAGTTAAAAAGATACTCACGCGTTTTTATTTTGTATAGGAAATATTTGATGCTATCAAAAACTCGAAATAATAACGTCTTTAACTTATGATTGTCTTTAACAAACCGTATTTAACCGGAAACGAAGCTCAGTACATACAAGATGCAGTTGCTTCCGGAAAACTGTCTGGAAATGGAAAATACACCAACCGTTGCCAAACTTTCCTCAAAGAAAAGTTCAATTTTGGGAAGTGTCTATTAACTACATCATGTACTGACGCATTAGAAATGGCTGCAATCCTGGTTGATATTCAGCCGGGTGATGAAGTTATCATGCCATCTTATACATTTGTAAGCACAGCTAATGCATTTTTAATGCGCGGAGCAAAAATAGTCTTTGCAGATAGTCGTTCTGACCACCCAGGTTTGGATGAGTCTACGATTGAGTCTCTTGTTAACGAAAAAACAAAAGTTATTGTGCTAGTACATTATGCTGGCGTTGCGTGCGATATGGATGTCATTGGCAGAATTGCAAGAAAGTATGGCATTTGGCTGGTAGAGGATGCAGCGCAGGCGATCAATAGTTACTACCGAGGTGCAGGTAAATCTGAACGTGCGCTTGGCTCATTCGGGCATCTTGCGGCATTTTCATTCCACGAGACAAAAAACATTATTTCGGGGGAAGGGGGAATGTTGGCAATCAACGATCCCGCTTTATTTCAGCGCGCTGAAATCATTTGGGAGAAGGGAACAAATAGGTCCGCATTTTATCGAGGGGAAGTAGATAAATATAGTTGGGTTGATATCGGTTCATCATTCTTACCATCGGAAATTACTGCGGCATTTCTTTGGGCACAGCTGGAAAAGCTCGATGACATACAGCAGCGACGTCGGGAAATCTGGTCGAGATACCACCAAAACCTAAACGGGCAACCAGAATTGTATAATATACAGATGCCTCATATTCCATGCTACGCGACAAACAATGCGCATATGTTTTATCTTGTATGCAAAAAAGCCGATCAACGTTCACGGCTAATTGAAAAGCTAAAGGCTAATAACGTAATGGCTGTTTTTCATTATCTTAGTCTTCACAAAAGCCCATTCTTTAAGAGCCAACATGATGGACGAAAGCTGCCAAAGACACTTCATTATTCGGACTGTTTATTTCGGCTTCCCTTGTATTACGAAATGTCAATGTCAGATGTCGATTACGTTTCCTCGATAATATTGAAAAACCCGAGAAATAATAGCATATAGTCTCCTTAAAGGCGGAAATGATATACAAACTGCATCAGTATTCATCGATCAAATATGTATCGAAGAAGGAATTATGTAGGCCGCTTAGATCAAAAGAATAAAAGAACTTAAAAACTGCAATAATATTGAAACGTATAAATCACAAAATAAATTCTTAAAAAGGTAAGCAGAGTTCATAAAAACTTCCAAAAAATATTATTCTACAGTAATATCATAATATGAAAAAAAACCTTACATTTGAAGATCCAAAAGACTGGCTAGAAACAGCTAAGGCTGAAGTGCGTAAAAGCTATATTATACCCAAGGAAATTAATAAAGATATTTGCCTTGATCTTGGCGTAAATGTCGGCGCCTTTACTTTAGTTAACCATAAAAACTTTAGCAAAATTATTGGGCTTGAGGCCTCCATGCTTAATTATAAGACAGCATTGGATAATATGCATAAGAATGGTGTAAGTAATTTTAAGCTTTATCATTATGCAATAGGAAAAGAATCAAATAAAATGCTGCGACTAAGAAATATGGAAGTGCGCATTAATGGCAATAATGTAGTTGGTACTGGTCAAAGTAAAGACTGTACAGTGCTTGACCTAAGCAATTCGGAAATGAAGGCAGCAGGTTTCAATTATGGAGTCTCAAAAGAGTATGAAGAAGTTAAAAGCATCGATTTCGTTGACACTTTGCTTTTAGCGGGTAGTCGCAATATTAGTTATATAAAGTGCGACGTAGAGGGGTCAGAATACGATTTCTTTATCGACCATGATCTAAAATGCGTTGAATTTCTTACGATGGAGCTTCATTACACGGCTCTGGGGCGGGAAAAAGTGAATTCCTTAATGAGTCATTTAAATAAATTCTTCGACTTTTATGATGGTTATAGAATTGAGGACTTTGTTAATGTGTGGCCCCCACCTAGCATGGTAAGCATGATCAACAAAAACATTCATATAAAAAATAAGTTTTTGCGCAGATGTATAAGGCTAATCAAAAACAAAATAAGGATGATTATTGCTACTTAAATAAAAATTGTTGATCCAAAGCTGATGAGTTCCCGCGCGCTGGCTGATTATTAATAGAGTTGTTTTCACTAAACAAAATAATACAGAATCCGTTGAGCAATAAAAAGTATTTGCCATCAGCTAAGAACGATCTACACCGTCTTTTTTCTCTTCTTAAGGATGAAACCCCTTTTACATTTATAAGATTCAGCGATGGTGAAATGGAGGTTCTTCGGAACCGCTTTCTTGAAATAGGTATGGGATATACAATATTTCAAGGCAAACGTATTTCGAATAACTTTCCTGAATATGACCGAAAGAAGTATGATCCTAGCATGGATATTAAATTTAGGACTGCACTGGAAAACTCTGCGACAAAAAAAGGTATGAACTACTTTAAGGGCATTCCAACTTTGCATAATAACATGATTGAAGACCGTGAATATATGGTGGCCTTAAATGGAGGAATGTCCGAGTTTATGACTTTTTCGGACCTACTCATCAATTCCAATTATGTAAAATTCCGAGAACGCTTTGTTCCTTTTTTTGCATCAGCAAAGAATTTAGCGTTAGTGGCTAACCATCGGGCAATCCCAACCGGAGGACTTTCTCGTGCAAAGCTTATTTCAATTGGCGATGGTATTTTCAAGCGATACGAGGAGACATTAAAAGAAGTGCTAAAAAAAATACATTGTTTGCCACTTGGAGCAATAGTATTGTCATCTGCGTCGTCTTTTTCGAATATCTTAGGGATGCACTTGTATGATTTAAGACCCGATATTACATTTATTGACATTGGAACAGCGTTAAATGATTTGTTAAGCTTAAAATCTGTTACGCGCGCCTATCATCGGTTGTGCTTTAAGAAAAGTATATACGATAGGCTCTTTGCGTTACGATACCGGTTGACCATGGAATACTGGATTAGATGGTAACAGCCTTACAAACGCGCACCAACAGCTGTTTCCAGATTTAGGTGATCAATGAAAATACTACTTGTATCTTTAGATAATTCAGAAAAAGCCTTGATTGGTGGGAAGCACATACATCAGGAGCTTATAAAGAAGGGCTGGCGTGAGTCCGGGCATCACGTTGATATGATATATCCTCGTGGCAAAAAATGGTATTTCTTCCGTTTCCTTCGGAAAATCAATCTATTACTTGGATTGATTAGCCAATACGAATACCTGCGACGTGGAGTTGAGGCGGATAGGCGTATTATTGAGAATCTTCTGGCGGAGCTTATCAGGCAATCCAAATACGATATCATTTCAGCCCAAGATGTAGTGGCTGCAATTGCAGTCCAATCCGCTTTTGCACGCTCGGGACAAAAGCCGCCACGGGTTGTCCTTACGTTGCATGGCTATTTTGCGCGCGAGTCGATCAACTACGGGCAGTTTAACGAAGAGGATCAGCCCAAGGTCATGAATTACTGTACAAAAATAGAGCGTCAGGCGTTGCAGTTCGTATCCGCCGTGGTTACTGTAGATTCCAGGATAAGGCAGTACATACAGGACGATCTTTCTTTCTCCAAGTCGATTAAAGTTATTACTAATGCAATAGATGATAACCGGTTTATTCCAGTAGGTGAGCAGGAGAAAGGCTTTTTGCGACGAAAACTGAAAATCAATTCCATCGACATGGTGCTGATTGTTGCGAGAAGATTGGTGAACAAGAATGGCGTGCTATACGCAGTGCAAGCCATGCATAGGCTAAAGGAATCCGATGACCTCCAAAAGTATAATATGCGTTTGCTTATTATTGGGCGTGGACCGGAAAAGCGAAATATTACGGAATATATCGCTCAGAAAAACCTTGAGCATTATGTTAGTCTAGTCGGACTGGTTCCGCATAACAGGATAGATGCCTACTATAAGGCTGCTGATATTGTATTAATGCCATCAATCAACTCCAATGGCATTGAAGAAGCGACCTCACTCAGTATGTTAGAGGGTATGGCCTGCGGGAAAATGGTTATCGCATCGGCTATTGGTGGTCTTAAAGAGGTTATTGTGAATGGGGAGAATGGCCTCCTAGTAAAAGACAAAGATGCCGATGCAATGGCGGAGGCCATCATGGCGGTGACGAGAAGTGAGGTGCCGGTACAGGATATCAAGAAAAGCGCGGAAGCCTATGCCAAGAAAAATGCTGGATATCGGGAGCACTCGTTAAAGTTTATCTCCTTCTTCGAGAATTTAAGAGCTTCATCAGAACCTAAGCAAGCCGTATCAGCGACATAAGAATGTACGTTGGATAAGAAACTTATCATGCGACCGGCGGAGCTAAGCCTACAAATCCGAGGCTATCTATGCTTGCATTAGCTATTCTAGGAATTTCTCCTTCAGCCGTATTAGCGCTAATGCTGGTATTATTTCGAAGAAAGTTCTGCCGAGTGGCGAAAGCCGTCATGTTCGCTACATTCCTGCATGAACTTATTCTCATTACATATCCGATATTATACTCAGTTTCCACTGGGCTGGAGATTGAAAGTACGATGTATGAGCCGGTAGTTCTTGGCGACCTAATTAGGGTAATGTCAGGTGAAACAATGTTCGTGGTAATGTTCGCGCTTACATTAGTTATGGGATTGCGAATAAACCGAAACTTTCGCCAGGGGGAAAGGGCTATCAGCATCAATCGCCGTGCTCAACAGATAATAATTAAAACATTAATCATTGTGGGTGCTTTTACATTTGGTAATGAGCTTCTCTTTATTGGAGTTCGTTATAAAAACCCTTTGCTGGATCAGTTGGTGGCCTGGGCAAGCGGTATGCTTTTCGCTTTCACGCCAATAGCCGCGAGCGCAATATACATCGCCACAGAAAAGCCAAGAGTCAGACCCATGTATATCTGTACGGTCGCCGTTATAACCATTGCGATACTCACGGGCATTCTAACTGGGGTAAGAGGTAGAATATGTTGGGTAATTTCACTAATTGCTATATCTAGTTATGTTTATCAAAAGCCTAAAATTCTAAAACTCTGCGTACTTTTCTTGTTAATTATAGCCCCCGCTTTCTCATACATGGGATCTTATAAAAATAACGCTGCGACAGTGATCGTCGGGGGAGGATCTACCCGCGAATTGTTTGATGATATTTTCCTGAAAAGGGATCCAGCATATGAAATCAGCCAATTAAGCCAAAGCGGGCTGATGAATTTCGCAGAAAGGGCTCAGGGACCCCGAAATGCGGTAGCCTTATACAACGCATATGACAAAGACGGGGGTGCTGGATGGAGTATATACTGCGGCTCAATATTTTTCCCTTTTCCGCGCTCGCTTTGGGCAACTAAACCGATTCCTGGCAGTCCGGATGAAAATGAAAATAATGCTGCAATCTTCAAGGTCGTGTCGATGAGTCATGGTTTGCCCTACATGGGGCCTGTGATGGCTTCGGCTCATGCCTACTGGGAGGGTGGATGGGTGGCCGTGTGTGCATACGCAATAATGACCGGGTTGTTGTGGGTATTAATACTCCGGCTTTCTCAAAAGCTGCCAGAAGGGGTAGCTTTGTTAGTTGTAGCCTCCTTTTCTGCGTCGCTCTTAATTGATGGCTTCTTAACAATGTTAACACCGCTATATACATTTATATTGATCGCTTGGAAATGGGTTTTGCCGACATTATTGCTCTTTGCTTGTATTACATCATCACTAGAGTCGCGAAAAAGTGCAGCAAAGTGAGACGATCTAACCAAACGAACTTATTAATGCAAATGTCTTTAATAACTAAAATATCTTAAAACAGACTTTGTGTGTAATGCGTGTTATAATACTTAATCCTTACAGCAACCATGGTGGAGCCGGAGAATTTCAGCCAGCAATCAAAGAAATATGTAGAAAACATTTTGGCGAGCAAGAGGTTACAACTTGTTCAGTTTCGCCAAGTAAATTTGGAAGATATTATAGATGCATTGGTTATCTCGAGACATTAATCCGATCAGTTATATTACAATCAAAAATAAAAAATAACGAAGTTGTAATTATTCAAGGACACTATAATCCAGGTTCGTGGGTATTTGGAATCGCTGCCCTTCATCAAAGAAAAAAACTGATTATTATACCGCATGGCGATTTTATTCCCACAGCTGAGAGTGAGACCGTTTTCCGGAACGCAGTATTAAAAAATTTTTGTTGGCGTTTCATTGGAAGACGACTAATTCGTGGAGCATCTCGTGTGGTCGTCGGTAGCAAATTAGAGGCGGCACAGTATCTCAAGCAAGGAATCGCCCAAGACCGTTTGCAAGAAATTCCAAATCCGATGGCTTATACTCAATGTTCTGAAGCTACAGTTTGTCGTTCAAACACGCAGCCTTTCGCGCTATGGTTGGGTCGGATATCCTCTGAAAAGGGGCTCGATCTTTTGTTAGAAACGTGGCGCATACTGGAGCAAAAGGGAATTAAGATCGTGCTCAAGATCTATGGTACATGTGAAGATCGAAGCTTATATCGTGATCTTAAAAAAAAGGTTCACCGATATGGACTTATTCAACATGTCGAGTTTGGGAGCTGGGTAAATGGTGACGCCAAGAATAAACTAATAGCGGATGCTCGATGCGTTCTTCTGCCTAGCTACGTTGAGTCTTTCGGACGAGTCGTTCCCGAAGCGATTGCAATGCGTACGCCAGTAATAGCCGCTAAAACGACTCCGTGGGGTTTAATTGAGCAGTTAGGTTGCAGTTGGCTTGAGCGAAATCCCGAACGTTGGGCAAAAGCGGTTCTCGATCAATGTAATACTCCAAAAAAGCAATATCTTGACGAGATAAAATGTAATAATTTTCTATTTGAGTATTCCGATAAAAACGTGTTGCAAAAATGGAAAGCTCTTTTTACCGCCTTACAGTGTAATTAAAAAATAAGACCTTTAAACTACTTTATATCACGTCAGCCTTGTAAAAATGTCTTTGGGACTCAAGATTGGTAGCTTTTATTGGGCCTATCGAATTAGAAAGTCTAGTTGTTATGAATGTATGGATCTGCATTGCATACGATCCCCTACCTGGAATTGATCGTGCCACGAGGCTTCTGCGCTACGGCGCACTTGCCGAGCAACTCGCGGCAAGTGGGCATTCAGTGGTATTGTGGACATCCACGTTTGATCATTTTCAGAAAAAACAACGCTTCAATGCGAACCGTTCTGTACAGGTTAGTGAGAATCTCCGTGTCGAGCTTTTGCATGCGCCGTCCTATTCTAAAAATGTATCATGGGCAAGGATGCGGCATAATCGTTCTCTGGCTCGCGCTTTTACTGTCCGAGCTAAGGAGTCGCAATCACCGGATATCATATTTGCTGGCATTCCTTGCCTTGAGTTGACTGAGGCCGCTGCCCAGTACTCAAAAGAACATAGTGTGCCTTTGATTGCAGATATTCAAGATATCTGGCCAGAGGTACATGTCACACTACTGCCCCGCTTGCTGCGTCCGTTCGGACGTTGGGTTCTGTCTAGTGAATTCAAACGGGCTCAAAGAATCTTTCAAGCCTCCACAGCTGTAACGGCAGTCTCGCGTCAATACCTCGATTGGGGGTGTGCCCTGCGAGGCGAGCATCGAGGCTATGATCAAGTCTTTCATTTGGGGTATCGGCTGCCACCACCGGCACTGCTTGAATCGGCGAAACGGCGGGCTACAGAGTTTAGACAGCGATTTCGGCTCCCTCATGATCGGATCTTGACGACTTTCGTCGGGCAGTTTGCGGCGTCGTATGATGTGGACACGATCATCCAAGCAGCCCGACTTCTTGAGGCTGGCAAGAACCATACGCATTTTGTTTTAGCCGGTGCTGGCGACAAGTTTGCACGAATCAAGAAAAGCACGCAGGGAATGACAACAGTAACGTTAACCGGCTGGCTGGAGAGCCAAGATACCATCACACTCTTACAGCAATCGCACATGGGGCTTGCCGCATATTCGCGCAGTGCGCCACAGTCGCTCCCTTACAAACCATTCGAATACATGGCATTTGGCCTTCCCATTATCAACTCGCTGCCCGGTGAATTGCGCGAAATCATCAAGAACCACGGAATCGGAGAATATTACGAAGCTGGCGATGCTCATTCACTCGCAGTAGCGGTGAATGCGTTTGCGCAGTCCCCGCAAAAGCGAGAGCTAGCTGGCCGTCGCGCACGGGAATTATATGTCCAACAATTTGACGGAGAGTTGATTGCAAACCGCCTTATAACTCATTTGGAAAGAGTTTTTCATGACCACTGTTAATCTGCATCTTTAGATGATAAAAAAGGCTTTTGCTAAAACCGCATTAAGATTATAGATATTTTTACTTTTTCATGAATCAAGCGACTCAACGTTCCTTTCTTCTAAGAGTAGTTGCAGGGGGCCTAACGGCATTGCACGCGGTACTGCCAAAGCAGGTTTATGACCACGTTTATTTATTTGCTTTTCCTCGTTACAAAGCCTTCTTACGGTGGCGCTATCGTTCGCAGGCATTGCGGCGGAATGGGGCTGACCGCGAAAAAATTGAGTCAGTCTTTAAGTGCCTAGAATTTTCCCTTGTTGGTTGGCAGGGGCTGGAGGTGACCTATGATTGTGCCCGCCGGGCGATCAGCGAAGGCGTGCCGGGCGGGCTTGTCGAATGTGGTGTCGCGCAAGGGGGAAGTGCTCTCTTGCTTGCACTCGTTAATCGCGAGTTCGGCCGCGATGAACGCATGCTTTGGCTCTTTGACTCTTACGAGGGCCTGCCCGACCCGACAAAAGACGACTACAAAGGCGACAAGACCGGGACCCATGTGCGACCGTTGCCGAAGGGATCCTGCCTCGGCACCTACGAGGAAGTTAGCCGGCTGCTATTCGTCCAAAATCAGATTTCGCCCCAGGCTGTCTGCATGGGCAAGGGCTGGTTTCAAGATACGCTGCCGGTGGCCCGGGCTAAGATCGGCCCCATCGCAGTGCTGCGACTCGATGGCGACTGGTATGAATCGACCAAGGTTTGCTTTGAAAACCTGTTCGATCAGGTCAGCAACAATGGCTTCGTCATTCTCGACGACTATTTCAGTTGTTTCGGATGCAAAAAGGCCACGGACGAGTTCCTCGCCGCACGAGAAAAAGCCTATCCGATTATCCCGGACGGCCGCGGTGGCGCTTATTTCCAGGTGCGAAATTAGTGTCCGCTGAATATCCGTTGACCTTGAAACGCGTGTTCGATGTGATTGCCGCCGGCACGCTCTTTCTACTAACCTTGCCGATCTGGGTAATCGCCGCGAGTGGGATTTATTTCTCGTCTCCCGGTCCGGTGTTGTACTTTGGGATTAGGACTGGATGGCGGGGGCGTCCGTTTCGAATTCTCAAATTTCGCACCATGGTAGCCGATGCTGAACGCCAGGGCGGAGGGACCACCGCCTTACACGATCCGCGCATATTCCCATTCGGCTGTTTCTTGCGTAACTATAAGATAGATGAGTTGCCTCAACTTCTTAATGTCCTTCGTGGCGAAATGAGCCTGGTCGGACCGCGCCCAGAACTCTACAAGTATACGGAGCGTTACGGTGCTGAGGAGCAGGCGATTCTATCAGTGCTGCCCGGCATCACCGACTACAGTTCAATTCGTTTTAGCGCACTGGATCAGATGGTCGGAGAATCCGACGCCGATGGAGTTTTTGAGCGTTGCGTGCTGCCGGAGAAAAATCGCCTGCGCCTGAAATATGTTAGGACTCGATCCTTCTGGGTCGACGTGAAGATTCTCGTGCTCACTGTCTGGTGTGTTGTGCGCAAATTGGTACCTTGACGGAATGCTTTCTCGTTCTCTATCGACATGGACCGAACTGGCAGCTGGACCGATGCCGATCGGCTTTGGCTGCTGTCCCATGGGTGGTCACGGCTGGGGAATTGTCGACCAAGAGCAGCTGGTTCGTGCGGTCGAAGTGGCACTCGATCTTGGGGTGCGCCTGTTTGATACCGCGGATATCTACGGCCTTGGCGCCTCGGAAACGCTACTCGGCCGCGCCCTTCGCGGTCGACGGGAGCAGGCGCTTATTGCCACCAAATTTGGAGTGCGTTTCGAGAACGGCCGATCATTCCACGATACGTCGGTCGCCTGGCTACGGCAGGCCTTGGATCTGAGCCTCCAGCGGCTTGGCGTCAATCATATCGATTTGTATCAGATGCATTATTGGGATAAGAAAACGCCATTGGAGGAAATTGTGGCTGCTTTTGAGTGTTTGGTCGAGCAGGGCAAAATTCGCTCCTATGGAGTTACAAACTACGATCCGACTGATGCCCTCTTCTCCAAGGGCAGCGCGGGCTTGAGCACGTATAGCTACAATTATAATTTGATAAATCGCGAGCGGGAGCATGAGATCCTTCGTATTCAGCGAGCCTCCCACCAAGTTTTGCTATCTTGGGGCAGCTTGGGTCAGGGCATCTTGTCCGGCAAATACCGCGACAAGGCGATACTGGAATCATCGGATCGGCGTCATCGGGAAGTTTACCACAATTTCCACGGGGAACGATTCGTTGCGATCGGGGACCTGCTTGGAAAACTTCAGTCGGTAGGTGCCGCGCTCGACAACGCGACTCTCGTCCAACTGGCGTTGCGGTGGATCATCGATCGCCTCCCGCGAGCCGTGCCGCTGGTAGGTATCAAGCGCCCAGAACAAATCGTCGATGCTGCGGGGGTGTCCCGATTGCGTTTGCCGCCAGCCATCTTACGCCAAATCGACCAGTTGACGGCGGAGTTTGCCGAGCAGTCCGTGCTACCGTGAATACCGCCCTTTCAACCCTTGAACTGGCTCACCGTGTCCGCTTGCAGGTCCTGCACATGACGAAACGCGGGAATAGTTCCCATGTAGGTTCTTCTTTCAGCGTGGCTGATATATTGTCGGTTCTGTATGGTAGAGTGTTAAAGCACCGGGCCAAACAGCCGACGTGGGATCAACGGGATCGGCTTATTTTAAGTAAAGGACATGCGGCAGCTGCCTTGTACGCAGTACTTGCTGAATCGGGTTACTTTCCGCCTTCAAGACTAAAGTCCTATTATCAGGATGGAACAGCTTTGAGTGGGCATGTAACTCAATCTGGAAATCCTGGAGTAGAGTTATCCACGGGCAGTCTTGGGCATGGGTTGGGGGTGGGTGTCGGACGGGCCAAGGCCTTGAAGCTTGCGGGTAGCGCTGCCCGCGTTTTTGTGATTTTGTCAGACGGGGAGTGCGATGAAGGGTCAATTTGGGAGGCAGCTCTTTTTGCCCATCATCACAATTTGGACAACCTAGTGGTTGTGATTGACTACAATAAAATCCAAAGCCTTGCGTCTATAGCGGATACAATTAAATTAGAACCCTTTTCTGACAAGTGGAGATCGTTTGGGTGGTCGGTTCAGGAGGTTGATGGACATGATCATAATAAATTATCTCAAAAGCTTGAAAAAATTCCGTATTCCAAAGGTAAGCCGTCTGTCCTGATTGCTCATACCATCAAGGGAAAGGGGGTTTCCTTCATGGAGAACAGCATTTTGTGGCACTATCGTTCTCCGCAGGGGATCGAGTTTGACGCTGCCATTCGTGAATTGGAAAAAATATAATGAGGGACAAGTTCATTCAAACTTTGGGTGAAATTGCCCGAAAAGACCCACGGGTAATTCTGATCACAGGAGATCTTGGATTTAAGGTACTGGATAGCTTTAAGAAAGAGTTTCCTCGGCAGTTCATCAATGCTGGGGTTTCTGAGCAAAACATGACCATGTTGGCTACGGGAATGGCTCAGGAGGGACGGATTGTATTTACCTACTCGATTGGAAACTTTCCGACTTTGCGCTGTTTGGAAATGATCCGAAATGACGCAGCATACCACGAGGCAAATGTGAAAATTGTCTGTATTGGGGGCGGTTTTAGCTACGGAGCTCTCGGCTCTTCCCACCATGCAAGCGAAGATATTACTGTCATGAGGTCTCTCTCCAATGTAACTACGATTGTGCCGACAGGCCTTTGGGAAACAGAAGAGGCGACGAGGGCCATTTACAGTCGCAGGGGGACTTGTTATCTGCGATTAGACAAAGATAGGGGGATTGACATCAAAAATTCTGGGGCATTCCGGCTAGGAGTTCCTCGGCGGATTAAGGTGGGCAAAGATCTGGCAATTCTTGCCACGGGGGGAATTATTTCAGAGGTTATGGCCTCCCTTGAGATGCTTACAAAAAGAGGGATTCTTCCAAGTATCTATTCAGTCCATAGCCTGAATCCAATCCAAGAAAGAGGATATGTAAAAATAGCGAAGGCGCATAAGGCCCTGCTAACAGTTGAAGAAAATAGTGTGAGAGGGGGCTTGGGGGGCATGATTCTTGAGGCACTAGCTAAATATGGGGCTGTACCGAAGTCTTTTGCCTCACTTGGAATCGAAAACGCTTTCACAAAAAAAACAGGATCACAGAAATATCTGAGAAAAACCCATAAAATCGATGCTAGTAGCATAGCGAAACAAGCATTCATGCTTTTAGGTAAAAGTTGACCAATCGAAATAAGCACTGATAAAGGCGGCGGGAGGGTGAGTGGTGACTAGAGATTCGTGACTAGAGATTGGTGATTAGGGAGTGGTGGGTGGGGGAGTTTTTACTCTTGTCCCGCATTCCCGGGACTCGCTTACGCGCGGATTGGGGGTTGGTGAGTGGTTCCCGCGTCACCGCCTTTCACAATGGATAAGGGGCTCAGGCGCACACTGTCACCATCAGCGCGAAAGCAAA
>Ga0247843_1003819_pt1 | contig 23712 bp, 12 predicted proteins | sample LaCruzMarch2017__FD_192420 | JGI IMG/M metagenome (GOLD analysis project Ga0247843, IMG submission 192420) | Freshwater microbial communities from meromictic Lake La Cruz, Castile-La Mancha, Spain - LaCruzMarch2017_8m | ecosystem: Environmental > Aquatic > Freshwater > Lake | place: Spain...
TTAACACCTGCTCCATTTATGATTAAACGATAGAAATTGGCTGAACCTGAAAGTGTTTGGTTCCCTCCAACCATAGAAACTGTTCCAGTACCAACTGTAAAACCAGCAGTTCCTGGTAAGCTTGTGTAATCACCATTTAAGGTAATGTTCTTATTAAAAGTGTTTGCTACATTACCAGCGTTTACAGTAAAGTTTCCATTCACCAATAAATCAGTGTTTGCCATAGTTTTAGAACCAGCTCCTGTAAACAATACATTATTGTAAATACTTTGACTAGGTAAAGCAGCAGTTGCCGTTGAATTATATTCAAATGTTCCGCCACCAACTGTTATAAAAGAGGTGTAATTACCTCCAGGGAAGATAAATTGGTTAGCAACAGTTGGAGTCATCCTTATTGTTCCTGTTCCTGATACTGTACCGAAATTATGTCCAATTGTATTATTCAAATTCAATGTTCCATTAATTGTTGCCAATGGCGCATTCAAGTTGTTAGTGTTACCAACAATGGTATGGCCAGCAGCAATAACAACTGTATTAGAAGTTGGGAAAGTACCTGCCGCAACACCTGCGTGCTGTAAAATTTGGTCAGTTGACCAAGCATTAGGATCATTCCAGTTTCCTCCTAATGTTGCATTTCTGCTGTAGAACACAAGTAATTGATCAAATTCCGTTTGTTCTCCTGCTGTGTAATCTCCATTTAAATAATTCACACCAGTAAGTGTAATTGTATTAGTAGCGGCATTCACTGTGCTTGGTATACCAAATTGAGGTGACCAAACATTGTTGAAGAATCTTCCTGCACGGTAGTCAATTTCATTTCCGTTTACAGCATCAGAGTTTACATAATTATATACATGAGTAAATACTGAGCTTGGTGCAAATCCGGTTGAAGATGTATTCCAGTAATAAGTTAATTCTTTATCTAAAGGATCTGTTGTTGCTGGATGTTTTACGTTTACTGGTTTAATAGTTACCGATCCTGCATTGCTATTAGTTGTTGCATTGATAGATACGGGCGCATATTTCAACGTAATACCAATTGGGAATGTGAAATTTTGTGCTGCAGCAGGGTATAGCTTTCTAACACCTCCATCACTCAGTACTCCATTTAATCGGAACATTCTGCTTTCATTTGTAACACCAGATATTGCAGCTGTTTCTGTTAATGTTAACAAATGATTATTGATATAGAAAATACCATTTACAAAATTCACATCTCCGCTAATAGTCAATGGAACAGATGTTTCAATTCCTGCAGCATTGTTAACTCTGAAGTTTCCAAAAGTACCAAGTCCATTTCCAGAAATAACTTGTTGAGAAGTTCCATTTGAAACAAAATATCCAGCACCAGTATTGTTGATGTTTACATTATTAACTGTATTTCCTAGAACTGTTATATTGTTTGATCCACCGTTTATATTTCCAGCCAAAGCACTTAAATTGTTATTTATACGAATACTTGAATTTGTAGCTAAATTTAAAGCACCAGTAGCAAAAGTATTGTTGACAACAAGATTTGCAAAGTTTGTTAGGTTTCCAGCTGAACCAGTTATGGTTTGATTACTTAATGTTCCATTTAGAGTGGTAACTTGACTTGCACTAATCACTTGATAACCACCAAAACTAAGTCCAGTTGCAGAATTAGGATTTTCGTTTGTTAAATCCTCACCAATTGTAACATCTAACGAATTAGCATTAAAAATAGAACTACCTCTAATAGTTAGATCTCTTTGCACTATTAATGGGTTATTTAACAATCTAAGAGTTTTCGCGGCAATTGTTCCATCTACAGTTACATTCCATAAAGGAACTGTAGAATTAAACAAGAAAGTTCCTTCAGAGCCTGCGGTTAGTGAAGTACCTACTCTAATCTCTCCACCTGTAATATTAGAAGATGAAGGATCAATAAATACATCTCCATAAATACCACTTGCCAATCCACCTCTATCAACAATTAATAAAGCATTACCACTCATATTAAATTGACTTCCTGGATTTGTTATTTCGAACTTCCCTCTATTTAAGTTAAAGTTACCAGCAACACCAGGGTTTTTACCTCTAACCAGCACTGTACTATTGTCTTGTTGGTTGTAAATTAATGAACCAAGCAATACACTTACACTTCTTCTTATTTGTCCATTTACGTTTAATTGGCTGTTTCCACGGATTTCTAAAGTTGGTGTTTCAGTAGCTGCATATTCCAAGTCATTGTGTCTGTTATTTGCAGTATTACCAATATTCATAGTACCGTTTAACAATTCTAATTTTCCTGCCAGAATAAATTCTGCATCATCTGCGTTTGCCATTGCAACGTTTACCACGGCAGAAGCATGGTTAATAGATAAAATAGCTGCCGAAGGGAGCAAGAAGCTGGTAGCAGCTTGGTCTGTTAAAGTAATAGTAGTAGCTTTAGATAGTCTAAAAGTTCCGTTTTGAAGCGTTAGCCAGTTATTTGTTGGTGCAATAAATGCACCTGCCAAATCAACATTTAAAAGTGTAGTTTGACCTACTCCTTTGTTTACTGTGATATTGTTAAATGATGCTGATGCAGAACCATTCGTACCGGTAATAACTTTATCTAAATTACCAATAAATGCAAAATTACCTTTACTTGCTTTGTTCAAGTCAATTACTCCATTAACGGTTAAATTTCCAGTTAAGTTGATTGAATTTGAAACAGCTCCTGAATTATCAACATCTAAAGTTCCATTAGTTCCTATTGTAATAGCACCTTCTACGCTGGCAGCCTGAGCAAATGTTCCGGGAAATCTAAGTATACCAGAGGTAAGGTTTAAATTGCCTCGAACAGTTAATGTTTTTGCTGAAGCGTCGTTTAGCATGGCAACACCAGCTGCATTCCCAGTAATAAATAAATTCTGAATTATTTCCAAATCTCTGTTTGGCATCTTAATAGATAAACCAACGGAAGGAGTTAGAACTAGATTTTTATATGATCTAATTTGAGCACTTGTAGGGGCAGCTGTTACTAATGGTAATGTAAATGAAGTACCATTAGTTATATACTCAGTTGTACCTCCTTCTGCAGTGAAGAAAACCCCAAAGTCACCTGCAGGAAATTCTGCAATCGGAGTTGCAGACGAAATTCTAATTGTACCAGCTCCTCCTGCAGTAGCATAAGGCAATGCCCCAAAATTATGTCCAGTTGTTGTTCCTAAAATTAAAACAGATCCTGCATCTACTATTAAAGAACCTGAAACCGTATTGTTGGCCGTTACTGTAACGGTATGGAAATATGAAATACCATCTCCAATAAATACCGGAACAGATGCACTTGGTGTTCCGGGGGCAATAGCTCCTCCAAAACCAACATTCGACCAAGTAGTATTATTATTCCAATTACCATTTGCGCGACTATAATATGGAACAACCAAACCAAATGCTGATAAAGCACCCGCTGTAAAATCTCCGTTAAAGTAGCTAACATTGTCGAAACTGATATTTTTTGTTGTTTCGTTTACTTTCGTATCATCGTTTATTGTAGTGAAAGCAATAGATTGGTAGTTATAATAACCAGGAATATAAGCTAAATTATCAGGTAAAGTGCCGTAATTAAATGTTAAGTTCACTGAATTAGCAGGAACACCAGCAAAGCCTGTTTGGCGCACTTTCCAATATCTGTCCAATGCATTTGGAGCGTCAGTAACATACAATTGTTTTGCAGCAACTGGTCTAACATCAATGGTACCATATGCACTAGGTGCTGCACTAAATTGAATAGTAGCAGGAGTATAATTAGTTCCTGAACCAAATGGAAATAAAAATGCAGCTGTATTATTGTATGGCTTTATGATACCACCATCAGATTGAAAACCGTCTGTAGAAATGAACCTGCTTGCACTAAATGCACCAGGAACGGCTGTAATTGCAGAAGTAGATTGTAAAAATAAAGGATAAATTGCAATATTGAAAATACGGTTAGTAGCCAAATTTAAATTGCCATTTACTCTAATTGTATTGGTTGCAGAAACAATGGCAGGTCCACCAGCAATTTCTAAGTTTTGGAAAACTCCATTTCCATTTCCCCCAACCGTTTGTGCAGCTGTTCCGTTTAATACAATTTTACCAGCTCCACTATGAGTTGCATTATTTAGAACATTACCTCCAATATTTAATGTTTTACCATTATCGGCAAGCGTACCATTTAATAAACTTAAGCCACCCGCAGCTGTAATAGTTGCGGCAGATCCGGCTAATGTTAATGTACTAGCACTCCCTTTGTTAATGGTTAAATTATTTAAGCCCGGTGCTGTAATTGTGCCATTTACAGTAAAAGCTTGCGCTGAATTCCCGTTAAATGTTAAAGTGTTTAATCCTGCAGTAAATGATGTTGTTGCAGTACTTAAGTTAAAGTTTCCACCTACATTTAAATTATAACCATTTGCGTTAAAAACTAAAGCAGTTGCAGCATTTACGTTTAAGTTATTGAGCACTGTTAGAGGCTGACCTGCAATTGTAGCTGTATTTCCTGCATTTCCATCATAAGACCAATTCATTGTGTTTAATCTTACTTGACCTGTACCAGCTGAAACCCGTCCTAAATTTAAATCATAAAAAGGGGCAGTTGAAGTGATATCAAAATTTCGATTTCCTGTAACGTTCACATTTATGGTTCCACCTGTAACATCATAATTTTGTGGAGCAGATGCAATCATAATACCTCCATTTGGAGTAATACCTCCACCATTTACCCTTGAAATGTTAATAACACCACCTGACATTTTAAATACATTCTCAGAATAAGGCAATGAAAAAATAGAATAAAAGCCCATTTCACTGCTAAAACTTCCACTTAAAGAAAGTGTTCCACCATTCATTACAAATGAACCTCTATGCGTAACGGCAGTGGTTGAGGTTCTAAATAAATTCATATTTACAGTACCACCATCAATTTGGAATAAACCAGACTCTCTAACTACTACAGCACCTTGACCTGTTAAATATGAGAATGAGCCAGAAGATATTTTAAATGTACCGTATGGCACTAAAGCGCCTGAGGCTGTACAAGTTACATTTGCTCCATCTATCCATAAAACAGGAAGTATTCCCGGAGCCCCCAAATCGTAATTACCTACGCCGTCTCCAAGAGCAGGAATGGTTAAATTTGCCCCTAATCTTAAGGTTCCAACTGTTACTGTTAGAACATCGCCTCTGCCATGAAACAAGACAGTTGCCGATGGAGAAGAGCTTACAAACAACTCGAAGCCATCGTTTTTAGTAACAGTAAAATCGTAAAACTTAACAGAAGAACCGGCTCCAAACGTCGCAGTAGTGTTGGCAACTGCTCCTCTAAAAAGAACAATAATAGCACCCGTGGTTGAATTTGCATTTGCCGCTCCATTCGTAAAATTAAGCGTTCCATCAACACTTAAATTACCGTGTATAGTCGCATCGTGCGTTGCATTATAATTTGCAGCTTTTAGTGTTGTACCAACATTAATTGTAACATTTTTATTAAATACTAATGTCCAAGAACTAGCAAGATTACCAATATTGATTAAAATATCACCCGATGTTCTGTTCGACAAATAATTCCCATTAATTGTTAAATCAGAGTTTGTATTAACAATGTAATTAGTTCCCGAGTTATTGGTAAACTCTAAGTTATTATACACCAATTGTATGTTAGAAAGCACATTGGCAGGCCCCCCAGGCAAGTTGTAGTATTCAACTGTTCCTCCTGTTGTTGCAGAAAATGCTGCGAAATTTCCTAATGGAAAAGTAGTAGTTTGCAAACGAAGTCTTCCTTCTCCACTAACTGTTCCTAAATTATGGCCAGTAATAGTTCCTAAATCTAAGATACCACCATTCTCAATTTCTATTTGACCAATACTTCTTGCAATAGCTGTTGTAACAGTTCTTCCCCCTAAAATTACTACCTGATCTCCAGGTCCAGGAATGATAGAAGAAATTAAAGTTGAACCTGATGGGTCAGTAGTCCAAGTATTGATATCAGCCCAATCTCCAGATTGGTAAGAATAAAGTGTTGTTCTAATTGTTGGGTCAACGGCAGTCCATTCTCCAGCTAAAAAGGTTGTTCCTGTTGTAGAAAAAGGATTGTTTCCAGCAGCAGAAGGTCCTGTTACAGAGTTAAGAGAAGTACCATTCCAAACTCTTGGTTCATATAAACCAATAGGTAAAGGAGCTTCAGAAGGCATATAAACAAAGGAAGCATTTGCTGTTATTCCAGAAATATTTGTGGTTTCAATTTTCCAGTATTTCGAAAGCGCATTATTAAAATAAGGCACATTTGGCTGACGCAATGGAACAGCTCTAACAGAAATTGCTGCAGTACCTGTATAAGTTGCATTAATTGAACTTAGTGTAAAAGGAGTATATAATCCACCTACTCCGCCCAATGGATATAAACCTCCCGGAATGTTAGTTGTAAAATGTGAATTCGTTGTACCTTGTTTAATAAAGTTACCGGTACCGTCTGTCAAAATCATTCTTAAAGCAGAGAATGCACCTGCTAATGTTGCAGAAGGAGTTAAAGTTAAATCTGATCCACCTAAGTTTAAGAATAAGTTAGTACTTAAATTTAAAGCTCCGTTAACTGTCATTGCACCTGAAAGATTCTTTGTACCCGAACCACTCAATGTTACATTTCTGTAATTTGGAGAGGCTATCATATTTTGATTTCCTGCTCTATTATAAACTATGGTTCCTAGTGCAGGTCCTGCAGAAGTTAAAGTTCCAATTGAGTTATTTACTCCGGTTAAATTTACAATATGTGTTCCACCACTCATATCTAATCCACCTGCTCCTGTAAAATCACCAGTAACTGTTAAAGTGGTAGCGGTAGTTCCTAAATTTAAAGTACCATTTGGAATTGAAAGAGAAACACAAGAAGTTGTAACCGCCCCACCGGGAACAATCGTTACAGTTGCAGACAAAGATTTATCTATTACCAAGTTTTGAAAAGGAACACTTGCATTTGTGAAATTAGCTGTTGCATTATTTCCACCTTTAAATACTGTTACTGAATTTGCAACAAAACTTAAAGTTCCAGCTGTTCTATTAAAATTTCCCATCACTGAAATATCAGGAATAGTTTTAGTGCCCGCTGCCGTAAAACCTAAATTATAATAAGTAGTTGATTGTATGGCCTGAGTTCCACCAGCATAATTTACTGTGTTGCCAGTGGCTATAGCATCTAATTGACCAGTTGCCATTGGAGCAGTGCCATTTGAATAGTTTAAAGTACCAGTAGTACCCAAAGAGAAAATTGCATTCGCACTTGCACCTGATAAAACTCCAGAAATAGTTGAAGTTCCATTACATGCATATGTTGTATTTGCACCAATTGTTACGGCATTGTTATGGGTTAACGTCTTTCCAGCTACACCAGTAAAAGCTTCATTTATAGAAGCTGCACCAGTAAAAATTACGGCTCCTGTATTCGTGAAATCTACAACACCGGTATTTGTAAAAGTACTTGAGAATGTATATGTAGCTGTATTATTAAAAGTCACGTCAGTGGAAACAACTACTGGCCCAGCAAAAGTAATGGCATTGCTTCCTGTTACGGTTTGTGGGTTAGTTGTAAAAGAATAAGTTCCGCCACTAGTAGTGGTCATTGTACCATTGTTGGTTAGACCACCTCTAAAATCAAAAGAAGGACTGCCACTAGCGCTAAAAGTTGCACCTAGTGCATTTGTAAATAAACCAGTAATGATGTTTGTACCTGCAGCAGCAGCATCATTAAATATTCCACTATTAGAAATAGTGCTTAAAGCTGTAAAATCAAACCCAGCTAAAGCAAGCGTATTAACTGCTGGAATTGTTAATGCATTATTTACAGTAGTATTTCCGCCAAGGGTTTTTATACCACTTGTACCACTTAGTACTAAGTTATTGTAAATACCTCCTGCAATGGTTTGATTGCCATTTCTAGCATAATTAACCGTCGTTCCTAAAGCTGATGCATCAAATACACCACCCACCATTGGAGCTGCAACATTTGTATATACTAAAGTTAAACCTGCACCTAAAGTAAACACTGATGTTCCAGTTGCTCCAGTTAATGCACCTGCAATTGTTGGGACGCCATTAGCTAAATAAGTTGTATTGTTTCCAATGTTAACGGCTCCTGTATGTGTTATAGGTGTTCCAGCATCTAAAGTGAAATTGCCATTTAAAGTTGAAATTCCGGTAATTGTCGTTGCTCCCGTACCTGTAAATGTAGCTGAACCAATTGCATTAACTGTAAAAGTGGAAGAAAATGCATAAGTTGCAGAATTATCAAATGTTACATCCGAAGAAACTACCACAGGTCCAGCAAAGGTAATTGCATTTGTACCTGTAACTGTTTGTGCGTTTGTAGAAAAGGTATAAGTACCTGTTCCAGTCGCGGTCATTGTTCCATTATTGGTTAAACCATTTTGGAAAGTAAACGAAGGATTATTAGTAGTAGAAAAAGTTCCAGAATTTGTAAAAGCTCCAGTTATTGTATTAGTTCCAGTAGCACTTGCGTCGCTAAAAGTTCCGTTATTTGTTATTGTACCAGAGGCCGTGAAGCTCCCTGCTCCTAGCGCTAAAGCACCGTTAATAGTAGTATTAGGAAGCGTAAGTGCGAACGTACTATTTGATAAAGTTATGGTTGCAGGAATTGTGAATGCACTTGCAACTGTTGTTATACCTCCTAAGGTTTTAGTTACAGATGCTCCGCCTAAAGTTAGTGTATTATAATCTGCACCTTCAATAGTTTGAGCTCCTCCGCTATAGTTAACCGTATTTGGAGAGGCCGAAGCTGTTAGAACACCTACGGCCATTGGAGCCGCGGTAGTGTTAGAATAATTTAAGGTTGAATTCGCGGCATTTACCCAAATAGAAGTAGCGGCATTTCCACCATTCAATGTACCTGCAATACTAACAGTTCCATTATTTGTAAAAGTTGTTGCTGCAGAAATCGTAACGTTTCCAGAAAATGTAAGCCCTGCAGTGTTATCCATTGTTTTATTTCCAGTGATTGTAATAGTACCAGGTATATTCAATGCATTACCTCCACTAATTGCATTTGCTCCATTAAAGGCTACTGCTCCTGTTCCGACTTTATTGAAAGTTCCATCATTTATTATCCCTCCTCCAAAAGTATAAGGTGGCGCATTTGCTGTATTTGTAAATGATGTTCCAGAATTGATTGTTAACAAACCTGTGAAGATATTGTTACCAGCTGTGGTTGCATCATTTATAGAAGATGTTCCATTTAAAGTAGTTGTTCCAGTAGTGGTGAAGTTTGAAGCATTTAAGTTAATCTGCCCTGTACCGTTAACAGTAGTATTTCCATTAACAATAATGGTAGCCGCACCTGTAGAACCTGTTAATGTTCCTGCTACTATCAAATTACCAGTTACGGTAATTGTTCCAGTGGCAGCGGCTGAATTTAAAGTACCATTAATGGTTAAATCTCCATTGATGGTAATGCTATTTGCTCCGCTTAATGTAAAAGTACCGCCTGAGTTTATTGTTAAACCCCCACAAGTAGCCGCTGAGTTTAAAGTAACAATGTGCGGACTGACAATTGTAACAGTTGTAGGCGAGGTTGGAACAGTTGGATTAGTAATCCAAGTAGTCCCTAAACTCCAATTACCGGTTGCCGCGCTGTTAGTTTGACTATAACTAAAACTAGTTAAAGAAATAATGATTGCAATAAAAAACGTCCTTAAAAACCATTGGTTAATAAAGTTTAAATTGAAAGCACGGAAAATACTTTTGTGTGTAGTAGTTGTTTCCATATTAATGTAGGTTAGGTAATTTAAAAGTTGATATAGCTGAACGAGCTGAAAGACAATAAAAAGCTTCAGCTGCTCTATTGTCAGTTATTTTATTCTCGAAATTGAGGTTTGGAACGGAAAATTGTATCATTCGCAGTGCATTTAGATGTAAAAAACGAACTGATAAACGAAACTTATTCTTTAAGGTTATATATGTTGAAGATTGTGGAGTAAGCAAACTAAAAAAACTGTTACAATCCAACACAAACCGAACACTTATTACAACGAAAAAAGAAGCTAACTCCCAAAATAAAGGCATTGCTTTTTTTTCTTTTGGTAAGATAAGAACGGGCAATTTTATATATATTTTTTCAGTCATGCTATGCGATTTTAAAATTTAAAGCTCTAAAACCAAATCCTTTTCTCTTTAGAAATAACATGCAAATTTATACTTATTTCTTACATATAAATAAAATTGATTTACATAATTCATATTTGTTTTAACATTGTGCAACAAATGAGTGTTAATACCTATATAAAAGATATTAAACAAATAAAATTCTTAATTAATTCGCAATGAAATGAGTTGAAACAAATGAACCATCTTCTTTTTTAACTTTTAAAAAGAAGATACCACTCGAAAGAGTTTCTATGGTTAACTTTCCCACAAATCCATCAGGAGAAACTGAAAATTTACAAGGCACAACTTGTCCTAGGAGATCAAATAAAATGGCATCATCCGACAATAATTTAATAGTACTTTTCAGAGTAAAGTTGCTATTCCCAGGATTTGGATATATAAGAAGAGAGTTAGCTTCATCATAGGAAACTTGTGTAACTTGTGTTTTTACTAAAAAATCAAAATTGATATCTGCCTTTAAGCTATCAATTGAAAACGGAATTTCTAGTTCAAAACTATTTGTAGTACTATTAATTTCCACCCAATTAACTTGTTCAATCCCTTTACCATAGATAGTTAGCGGATAAATAAATGTAAATGGAGAAACATCAGAAATACTATGATTTTGAACAATGCTTAACTTCAATTTACCATTTATTTGATACCATTCAATATTCAAGATGGGATACCCTTCCTTTTCGAGCCATTGATTAAAAAAAACGCTTAAGTCTCTGTTGGAGACTAGTTCCATGTGTTTTACAAAATCACTTGTGTAAGCAAAACATTGTGCTAATGAAATATCACTTAAATAAGATTTCAATCCTGTAAAAAAAACTTCATCACCCAAAGTTTTCCTTAGCATATGTAAAACAACAGAACCTTTAGAATAAGTTAATCTACCATTGAAAATAGCATCTACCTGTGTGGTATCATCAACCAATACTTTACCTCCAGGTAAATACATAACATATTGCATTTGATTACTTTTCCAAATTTGAAAATCTGCTGTAAAGCGCTCAAAATATAAACCTGTAAAGTAAGTTGCAAAACTTTCATTAAGCCAAATATCTCTCCATGAGCCACAAGTAATATAATCGCCAAACCATTGGTGTGCAAGTTCATGCGACATTAACCAAGAGCCAATATCTGCCATAAAACTCATAGTTTGGTGTTCCATTCCTCCACCCCATTTAAATTGAGCATGACCATATTTTTCTCGCATAAACGGATATGGAACCAATAAACTATCAAAATATTGAATTGTTTGATTGGTGTTAAAACTTAACCATTCCCATAATCCTCTATCTTCAGGATATACATAATTTTGAACTAATAAATCTCCGGAAGAAAGTGGTACAATTTGACTGTAACGCTCATAATTACTTACAGCGATTGCAATTAAATAAGTAGCTATTGAATATCGATGCCGCCAATGAGCAATTATATTTCCGTTGGCACTATCTTCAGAAATTAGCAGTCCATTGCTGGCAATATAATTACCTATTGGAGCACTCACTACTATGTCAATAGAATCGGCTTTATCGGTTAGAGATTGCTTACAAGGCCACCAATCTTTTGCACCATATGGTTGAGAAAGTGTCCACATACAAGGATTGCCCAAAGAAGTTGTGTCTATTTCAAAGGAACCGAAGCCTGAACTTTCAGGAACACCATGATAGAAAATTACAACAGAATCAACTGCTCCCAAAGTATTACCTTCGATAGTAAGTTTTATCTGATTATCTAAATGGGAAAATAAAATTGGAGCGCTATTGTATAAAATTGAATCTACTGTCAGTGTTGAATTGCAATCAAATTTAACGGTTCCATTGTATTGTTCTCCGTATTTAAAGTAAATAGCTACGGAGCCTTCAATAAAGCGCACTGCAGGATTTACATTCCAAAAGCAGTTATAATAGGTAACATCAATATTTTTATCATCGGTTATGGATCTATTGGAACCATTAAACTTATTTTTCTCATGATTAGCCTGTTTTTCAATTTCCAATTTAAAAGGAACTTGTGCAAAACCAATTTTGCAAAATGTTATGAGTGTTATAGTTACACTGAGAATCCTGTAATACTTATGAACACTTGAACCTATTGAGAGAAAATTCACACTTTTTAACATTATATCTATAATTTTCGCGTTAAGTTTGCCTCCCTATAAAGATTTAGAAAATATGTGGAATACAATAGAAGGAAAACTTCATAAATCATTTGAATTCAAAAACTTCGTAGAGGCTTTTGCTTTCTTAACAAAAGTAGCACTAATTGCTGAAAGAGCCAATCATCATCCTGAAATTAGAAATGTATATAATAAGGTTGATATTTTTTTATATACGCATGATGAAGAAAATACCATCACCGAAAAAGATAAGCATCTGGCAGAAAAAATAGACCAAGTCTATAAATCTGCAGTATTAGCATAAAAAAAATCCCTCTTCAGAGGGATTTTTTGTTCTTAGTCTTTTCTATGGATATTGATTAATTGGCTTGCCTAAATTTTACAGGCATTTTAAATCGAACAGCAACATTTTCTCCATTTTCCACTCCTGGTTTCCATTTGGGCATTTTCGAAACCACGCGGGTTACCTCTTCATCAAATGAAATTCCTCCACTTTTCAAAATACTTATTGGGCCAATTTGACCATCAGCACCAATTATAAAGGCCACATAAACTGTTGAAGAGTTATTTTCCTCAAATCTTGGAAATCTCAAATTTCGTTTTAAAAATTTAAACAGCGCTTCTTCTCCTCCAGGAAATTCCGGCATTACTTGGGGAATGTCTACAATAGTAGGCTCCTTTTTTACTACTTCCCCGTTTCCTGTTCCAGTTTCCGGACCTTTTCCTCCTCCACCGCCAGTAGGTAACACTTCTCCTTTTTTTCCATTTCCTTCTGGATTATACCCTGTTGGTATTGAATCAACTTTTGTTTCTTCTTTTTTAGGTTCAATAATAGGTTTGACTTCTACTTTAATCTGTTTCAAATCATCAGGAACTTCAGATTTTCCAACTGGAGGTATTACAGCTTTTTCACCACCATCAGGTAGTTTGGGCTTTTCAGGAATTATTATCTCAATCTCTTTCAAAGCCCTTTCATCATTTACTATGTCTCTAGTTAATTCAGCCACAGTGGGGGTTTTGAACAATGAGCGAATCAACACAGCTGATGTTACAATAACAAATGCAGAAAACGTGATAAGAAATGCAATGTTCACATGCTTTTCATAAGAGCTGCGCAATTCGAATGCACCATAATTTTTGTTGCGTTGCTCGAACACAATTTCATCGAATGAAGGAGTGGAGCGGGAAGTGAAGGGAGTTTCCATAGTTTGTTTTTTTTTGCCTATGGAACTTAAACGAGAAGGTTCAATTTAAAAGTATGCAAACTTCACGACAAAATTTGGCTATTATCGCTCAGGCTCTTGGATGGAAAGAAGTAATAACCTGGCGTAAGTATTCTCTATCTAAATGTGTATAAATTTCAGTAGTAGTAATACTTTCGTGACCTAACATTTCCTGTACAGCTCTTAAATCTGCACCACCTTCTACCAATGAAGTAGCAAAAGAATGCCGAAATGTATGCGGACTGATACTCTTTTTTAATCCAATTGCAGCAGCTAATTTTTTTATAGCAATAAAAACCATCTGCCTACTCATACGTGTACCTCTGGAAGTGAGGAAAATCAAGTCTTCTTCTCCTTTTTTTATGTGAATATGCACCCTTACATTTTCTATATATTCTTTAATCCTTTTAGAAACCAAACTACCAGCAGGAACAATTCTTTCTTTGTTTCCCTTCCCAACAATTTTTACAAAACCAGCATTAAAATGCAAATCTGAAAGTTTTAAATTTATCAATTCAGAAACACGTAAACCACAACTGTAAAGGGTTTCAATCATGGCGCGATTACGCTCTCCTTCGGGTTTGCTTAAATCTATTGCCCCAATCAATCTATCAATATCTGTAACATCTAATGTATCTGGTAGTTTTCTACCAAGCTTTGGTGCATCAATTAATTCAGAAGGGTCAACTTCTATTAAGTTTTCAAGCATTAAATATTTGAAAAAAGCTTTCAATCCAGAAATCATCCTTGCCTGACTTCTGGCCTGCATGCCCAGTTCGGCGGCCCATTGAATCAAACCTTTTATATGTTCATCTTCTACCTGAAGCGGATTGGTTTTCATGCCATGTGTTTGATAAAACTGCCATAATTTCTCTACATCATTGCAGTAAGAATCAATAGAATTCTCAGAAAGTGACCTTTCCAATTTTAAATAAGTAACAAAACCTTTTATTGTCGACGACCAATCCATTTCTGTTTACTTTTACATTTTATTTTCGATGCACATTCATATCATCAACGGACCAAATTTAAACCTTCTTGGTTTACGGGAACCAGAAATTTACGGAACAGAAACATTCGAAGACTTTTTATTAAAATTAAAGTCGCAATTTTCCGGAATTCAACTTACTTATTTTCAGAGTAATGTAGAAGGAGAAATCATTAATAATTTACAAGAAAATGGATTTAATTGTGAAGGAATAATTTTGAATGCTGGAGGTTATACACATACATCTGTTGCCATTGGAGATTGTGTTGCAGCAATAAAAACACCTGTAATTGAAGTCCATATCAGTAATATTTATGCAAGGGAAAATTTCAGACATCAAAGTTATATTGCTCCCAATGCAGCAGGAAGTATTGTTGGTTTAGGGTTGAATGGATATACATTAGCAATAACAAATTTTATACAATGAAAAACTATTTTGTAGCAGGCATCGGAACAGATGTAGGAAAAACAATTGCCTCTGCAATTCTTTGTGAAGCACTTCAGGCAGATTATTGGAAACCTTTGCAAGCGGGTGATTTAAAAAAATCTGACAGAATTAAAGTGAACAAATTAATTTCCAATAGAATAAGTAAATGTTGGGAAGAAGCCTATGCCCTGCCCTATCCAATGTCACCGCACGCGTCGGCTGAAAAAGCAGGAATTGAAATTGATTTAAATTTGATTCAACTTCCTCCAACTAACAACAATTTAATAATAGAAGGTGCTGGTGGATTAATGGTTCCAGTGAATAGAAATACCTTGTATATCGATTTAATTAAAAATTTTAATGCAGAAGTAATTTTAATAAGCAGAAACTACTTAGGCAGTATTAACCACACTTTACTTTCAGCAGAAGCATTGATGGTTAGAAATATTCCTGTAAAAGGAATTATTTTTAATGGAATTGAAAATGAAGCAACTGAATCTGTTATTCTTGATATGACTGGTTTTAAATTATTAGGTAGAATAGATGAAGGTAAAATAATTGATAAATTTTTTGTGTTGCAACAGGCAGAAAGAATCAAAAATCTATGACTATTTCAGAACGCGATTTAAAGGTTATTTGGCATCCATTCACCCAGGCAAAAACTGCGGCAACTCCTGTTGCTATTGTAAAAGCAGAAGGTTGCTGGTTGTTTGATGAAAAAGGAAATAAATACTTAGATGCAACTTCTAGCTGGTGGGTAAATGCGCATGGACATTCACATCCATATATCGTGAAGAAAATTACAGAACAAATTCAGCAATTAGACCATATAATTTTTGCAGGATTTACGCATGAACCAGCAGTGAGACTTGCAGAAAGATTAATTGAAAAATTAAATGGAAATTATTCCCGTATTTTTTATTCTGATAATGGTTCAACGAGTGTAGAAGTTGCATTAAAAATGGCTTTTCAGTATTATGCTAATGGAGGAGCACCAAGAAAAAACATTATTGCACTAAAAAACGCTTACCATGGCGATACTTTCGGAGCAATGTCTGTAGGTGAGAGAAATGCATTTAGTGCGCCGTTTAATGATTTGTTGTTTAATGTACATTTTATCGACGCGCCTAAACAAAGCAATAGAGAAGAAATAATTCATCAATTCAATACATTATTTTCTGAGAACAATACAGCTGCATTTATTTTTGAACCGCTAGTTCAGGGAGCAAATGGAATGAAAATGTATGATGCAGAAACGCTTTCTGAACTCATTAAAATTTGTAAATTAAATAACATCATTACTATTGCTGATGAAGTATTTACAGGCTTTTATAGAACCGGAAAAGCATTTGCAAAAGATTATTTGACCGAACAACCAACTATTATTTGTTTGTCTAAAACATTAACTGGCGGCACTTTGCCATTGGGCGTAACTGCAGCCCCAGAGTTTATTTATGATGCATTTTTAAGCAATGACAAATTAAAAACATTTTTTCATGGTCATTCTTTTACAGCCAATCCATTGTCTTGCACGGCAGCATTGGCTTCGCTTGATTTATTAGAAGAAGAAAAATGTTTAAATAATATTGATTTTATTTCTCAAAAACACATTGAATTTAAAGAGGGCATTAAACATCACCCTAAAATTTTAGAAGCAAGAACTTTGGGAACTATTCTCGCCATTGAATTAAATACCAATGAAGAAAGTGGTTATTTAAATCCAATTTCTGAAAAAATAACTCCTTACTTTTTAAATAAAAATATTTATTTAAGACCATTGGGAAATGTAATTTACTTTACACCTCCTTACGCTATTTCAGAAGATGAATTAAATATTGTGTACGATGCAATTGATGAATGGCTACAATTAAATTAACATGGAAAATACCAATAAAAAACCTAATGCTTTAATACTTGAAAGCAGTCCATACTTACTGCAACATGCTTATAATCCAGTAGATTGGCAGCCCTGGAGTAACGAATTGTTAGAAAAAGCACAAAAAGAAAATAAGCCATTAATTATCAGCATTGGTTATTCTGCTTGCCATTGGTGCCATGTAATGGAACACGAAAGTTTTGAAGATGAAGAAGTTGCTGCACTCATGAATAAACATTTTATTTGTATTAAAATAGACAGAGAAGAACGACCAGATATTGACCAAATTTACATGACAGCAGTGCAGCTAATGACCGGCAAAGGCGGTTGGCCGCTCAATTGTTTTGCAATGCCTGATGGAACTCCTATTTATGGTGGAACTTATTTTCATAAGAAAGGCTGGCAATCGGTAATTCAGCAAATTCATCAATTATATACAAATGATATTGAAGAAGTTAAAACCTATGCTGAACAATTAAAAAAGGGCATTATTCAAACCGAATTATTTAAAGCGGAAAGTAAATCAGATGCGATTACAGAAACAGATTTAGACACCAGCGTAAATAACTGGATGCAAATTGTTGACAATGAAGAAGGTGGGCCGAATCGTACACCAAAATTTCCTTTGCCCAATAATTACCTATTTTTATTACAATATGCGCATCTTTCTAAAAGAAAAGATGTATTGCAACATGTGCATTTAACCCTAACGAAAATGGCTTGGGGCGGCATTTATGACCAAATTGGAGGAGGTTTTGCGCGCTACTCTGTTGATGGTATTTGGAAGGTTCCGCATTTCGAAAAAATGCTGTACGACAATGGTCAACTGCTCAGCTTGTATGCTTTCGCTTACCAGGAATCGGGAAATGAATTGTATAAGGAGATTTGTTTCCAAACCATTGCATTTATTCTAAGAGAATTAACACATGAAAAAGGATATTTCTTTTCGGCCTTAGATGCAGATAGCGAAGGTGTTGAAGGGAAATATTATACCTGGAAAAAGGAAGAATTAGTTTCTATTTTAAATGATGAGGAATTTAAAATCATTCAAGCTTATTATAACATAAGTGATTTAGGGTTCTGGGAACATGAACAATATATTTTGTTAAGAGCAAACACAGACGAATACCATGCTTCACAATTTAATTTAGATAAAGAAGTATTTAAAAATAAAGTAAATGCCGTTCAACTTAAATTATTAAAAATAAGAGAAAATAGAATTAGACCTGGACTAGATAATAAATTGTTGACCAGCTGGAATGCCATTGCTATTAAAGGATTAATGGATTGTTCCGTAGTATTTAACGAAAAATCGTTTTATGATTCGGCAGTAAAATCGATGTCATTTTTATTGGATAATCTGTTGGTAAAAAATGAATTATTTCATACCATTAAAAACGAAAAAGCTGCTATACCTGCATTTCTGGAAGATTATTGCTTTTTAATTGATGCATTAATTGCAAGTTATAAAGTTGATTTTAATGAAAAATGGTTATTAAAAGCAAAAGAGTTGATGGAAAGGGCGATTGCTAATTTCTCCGATGAAAATCAATTCTTATTCTATTTTACCAATAAAAATGAAAAAACTCTTATTGTTAGGCCAAAAGAAATTTCAGACAATGTAATTCCTGCATCAAATAGTGTGATGGCCAATAACCTCTATTATTTGGGTATTATTTTTAATGAGTCAAATTGGATAAATAGAGCGCAAAAAATGTTGATGTCGGTAAGAAGTGAATTTATTAAATATGGTGCAGGATATTCTAATTGGGGAATTTTCGCTTTACAGCATTATTTTAATGCTTCACAAATTGTAATTACTGGAGAAAATGCCTTGGAAGTTGCGAATGAATTAAAAATTAAATTTAATCCTCATTTAATTATTTGCGCGAATAACACAAAATCTCATTTACCAATATTCGAAGGAAAAGGGAATGATAAGGAAGTAAAGATTTATGTATGCGAAGGAAATACTTGTAAAAGTCCTGTTAGCACTTTAGAAGAATTTTACAAAAACAACCGAAATATGTAAAAAAGCAAACCCGCTAATACAGTAGTAACAGGAAGTGTTAATAGCCAAGCTATTGCAATATTTTTAACTGTTCCACCTTGTAGGTTTTTCATTCCTTTAGAAGAAACCATACTTCCAGCAATTCCAGAAGATAAAACTTGGGTGGTACTTACTGGTAAACCTGTATAACTTGCAATTCCTATAGTACTTGCAGCAACCAAACCAGCGCTTGCACCTTGCGCATAGGTGAGATTCTCTTTTCCAATTTTTTCACCAATTGTAACAACGATGCGCTTCCAGCCTATCATGGTTCCGATACCAAGTGAAAGAGAAATAATCAGAATTACCCATTTTGGAGCATACTCTGTAAAAGTTTTCATAGCTTTTATTCCACCTTCAATATTCGTTTTACTTTCATTACTTATTTTTGAAAATGCCCCAGATTTTTTTAATTTGTTATATTGAGAGCTAACAAACAAAATATCCTTTCTTATGCCAAAATATTCAGTTTCAGGAATTTTTCTATCTGTTCTGTGCTTGTCGAATAATTGTTTTATATCAAACAGTTCTGCTTTTATTTGGTCAATTGTAGCTCTTTCGATAGGTTGAAAATTAACATTATCTAATAATATCATTTCATCCAAAACTATCAAAGTTGGATTTTCAAGTGCAAAAGTATCTTTGGTCCTATCCACAGCGAAATGCAATGGAGCGATGCTTATTAAAATCAACATAATTAAACCAACACCTTTTTGGCCATCATTTGAACCATGTGTAAGACTTAATCCCGCGCAACTTGTAACTAAAAGTCCTCTGATCCACCAAACGGGAGGTTTATTGCCCTGCGGAGCCTTAAAAAGTTGCTGGTTTTTAACTAACTTCTTTAGTAAAAGCATTACGGCTAATGTTAATCCAAAACCAAGTAATGGTGAAATAAGCAAAGACAAACCTATATCAGAAGCCTTACTCCAGTTAACCATGGTAAGGTCTCCTGCAGTCGAAGTAAGCGAAAACACAATTGCTACTCCAAGTATGGAACCTATTAAAGTGTGCGAACTAGATGCTGGAAGACCTAACCACCAAGTTCCTAAATTCCAAATAATTGCAGAAAGCAACAGAGAAAGAATCATGGCAACGCTTTGACCAATTTCTTGATTGACGAGCGATTCGGGGGGCAATAAATTTACAATACCCATTGCAACTGAAATTCCACCAACAAAAACACCAATAGAATTACAAATTCCTGAAAGCACAACAGCTAGCGTTGGGTGCAAAGATTTAGTGTAAATTACGGTCGCAACCGCATTTGCAGTGTCGTGAAAGCCATTAATAAATTCGAAAGCACAAGCACAAAGTAAACATACAATGAGCAAAATGGTAAGATCAGTTGAAAGTCCAAACATGCTGCGAAGCTAATTGAAATTCTAAATGACGCATCAATATGAAGCTAATGTTAACATAATCTTAACAAAGCAAAAATTCCCTTTAAACTTTGATTAGCTTGGTGTTGGAAATTCCTTTTTGTGAAGTGATTTTAATGCAATAAAGCCCTGCTACAAATTCACTCATATTAATTGATTTTGTAGCATTTACAAGTTGTAGCAATAGTAATTTACCAGTTAAGTCGAACACCTCAACTTGTATAATTTCTTCCTTCTCTAATTTAAAATACAATATATCATTCAGCGGATTTGGATAAAATACAGATTGAAGATTTTTAATAGAAGCAATACCTAATTCCGTATTAAACTCTGTTGCTCCAATATCTATTATTTGATTTACGCGAGGGTTTCCACAAAAATCTACCTCGCCTAATTGAGAGATAAAATTATTGTTTCCGGCGTTTATGGCATTGGAAGTTGCATTTAAGTTGAAGTAACAATTTTGAAGGGTTTCAAAAATAGTACTATCTAAAATTGAGTTTTGATTTGTAAAACTTTGCTGAGAAAAAGTAAGTAAAGAGTTAAACTCGGTTCCATTCCAACTGGTATTAAAATAATTATTTCCGGTGGAATTGGTGTTTCCAAAAGAATTGTAATCCATCAGCAGATTTTGGGGATTTAACTCAGTAAAAATATGCGGATTGGGAAAAGGAGACCTAATCAAATTATTGGCGATAATGCAATTTTCAGAATAACTAAGATAAACCTGAGGTACTTCAGCAGCATCAATTCCATTATTATCCAAGGTATTATTAAGTGCAGCAAAATGCGTTACTTTTCCTGAACCATTCGGAAAATCATATCCGCCAATGGCGAGACCCGCAGAGATATTTAAAGTACAAATATTGTTTCTCACCAAAATAGAATCTGCAGATTTACCTGAGTGCTCGCACCCTATTTCAATTCCAAATCCATTATGTTCGCAGTAGTTTCTTTCTATGATGATGTTTTTGGCTCCATCCACACAGATTCCAGCCGACGTTGCATATTCAGCATTGCAGCCTTTTACATGATTTTCGGCAATGCGTCCATTTCTGGCTTGGTCTAAGGCAGGATTTGGGCAAACTTCTTCAAAACCAATGGCATCTATTCCGATGTTTGTAACAGAATCTATGCTGCAACCTATAATTTCAAAACCATCTACATTTCCATTCACAGAAATAGCTTCGCTGTAACCAAGTCTGCAATTAGAAACTTTAGAATTTAAAATTGATAAATGATGAATGGGCGTTTCTGTATTTCCAAAAACTATAATTGGTTGTGCATTGGTATTTTCAGTAACCATATCTTGCGAATTATCTGAAAAATGAATATTCGAAATTTCGCAATTTTCAATTTTAATATGGTGAGCATTTCCCTGAACTAAAATTCCATTGGCATCATTTCTAGTATTATTAGTTATAAGCGCATCTTGAAGATTTACAAATCCAGCATTTTCAATTTCAATAACAGCTTCTGGCTCAGCAATTCCTTCGGCAGATATTGTAAAAAAGTTTTCGGAAACACCTCTAATGGTGATGCCTTTATCAATGTAAATTTTTTCATTGTAAATGCCTTGTTCCACATTAATGGTATCAAATTCAGCGCTTTCATCTATTGCAAATTGAATGGTTGACCAAGGATTTTGTTGGGTGCCGGCATTATTGTTATTACCAAACATTGAAACAAAATGGTTAACCTGGGCGAAAGAAAACCCACCGAAAAAAAGGAATGAAATAAGAAAGTAATAATATCTTTTTTTCATTTTATTAGAATTTTAATAGGAAGATACTTCAAATGAATGAAATTAAAGATTAGCACTAATTATTAATTATTTCATTAAAGCTGAATTTCAAAGATTTCGGCTTTCTATTCCTCAAGAAATCGGTTTAATAATTTGGATAAAAATCAAAAAAACTAAGGCAATTTCTTACCTAATCCTGCAATATAAATCCTATACCATTGTTCTAAACTCATTTCAAAATCTAATGCGTTGAGAGCACTTTTTACATGTTGAATTTTCCCTGTACCCAAAACAGGAACAATTGAAGCAGGATGTTTTAACAACCAATTAAAAACAATTTGGTCTAAATTATTTACATTTAATTCTTCTGCAATTTCTTTAATAACAAGATAAAGTTTCTCGCCTTTTTCATCTTTGGGAGTCAATATTTTTCCACCAGCCATTGGAGACCAAGCCATTGGTGGAATACTTTCCTTGAGAAAAAAATCCATGTTTCCATTTTCAAAATGTTCTAAACAATAAGGAGAGATTTCAACTTGATTGGTCACTAATTTTTCATCTACATACTTATTGAGCATTTCAAACTGGATGATATTAAAATTTGAAACACCAAAATTAGAAACCTTACCAGATAGCTTTAATTGCGAAAATGCTTTTGCCACTTCTTCAGGATTAAAAAACGGAGCAGGACGATGAAGTAGCAATAAATCGATATGTTCAACATTGAGATTCCTTATAGAATTTTCAACAGAATCAATAATATAGGAAGAAGAATAATCGTAATATTTAATTTTCCTTTCTGGGAATTTATCAGACATCAATTTTATTCCACACTTCGTTATAATTTTAATTTTATCACGAATGGATATATTCAAAGATATGGCATTTCCAAAAAGTTGTTCGCAAGAATAATTGCCATAAATATCGGCATGGTCAAAAGTATTAACTCCCAGATCAATTACATTTTCAATAAATTTCAATAACTCCCTTTCAGATAAATTCCATTCTGTTAATCTCCACATACCGTGAACGAATCTTGAAATTTCCAAGTTATCAGAAAGTCTTACTTTTTCCATTATAGTTGATTTTAAATGAAAGCAAATATGCGGTTTAATTAAAGCAATTTAGTAAAGATCAAGGTGCCGCTTTAAATTTAGTTCATTAAATAATTAGACGTTTAATAAACGTTTATACACGTTTAAAAATTGATGGATATTCATCCAATTACTACTTTCGTTCCAATGGGAAGGGGAAATGGATACCTACAAAACCCTACATTAACTTCCAAATAAATTATAACATTTTTTCTAAATAATTCATAATAATCTGATTTTCAGATTTAAAATTTAATTGTTTATAAGCGTTTAAACTTTTGTTGGATATTCATCCAATTACTACTTTCGTTCCAATGGGAAGGGGAAATGGATACCTAAAAAACCCCACATTAACTTCCAAATTTATTATAACATTTTTTCTAAATAATATATAACTATCAGATTTTCAAATTTAAAATTTAAATGTTTATAAGCGTCTAAACTTTTGTAGGATATTCTTCCAATTACTACTTTCGTTCCAATGGGAAGGGGAAATGGATACCTCCAAAACCTTAAAATAACTTCCAAATTAATTTAAACGGTTTTTCTATTTAACTTATATAAATCTGGTTAAGTTCTAATAATAACTGCATTTTGTTTAAACTGCCAGAATAACTCATACCCTTGATTTGCTGTTGCAATGGTAACAAGCCACATGTAAATTTT
>Ga0247843_1003821_pt1 | contig 23704 bp, 18 predicted proteins | sample LaCruzMarch2017__FD_192420 | JGI IMG/M metagenome (GOLD analysis project Ga0247843, IMG submission 192420) | Freshwater microbial communities from meromictic Lake La Cruz, Castile-La Mancha, Spain - LaCruzMarch2017_8m | ecosystem: Environmental > Aquatic > Freshwater > Lake | place: Spain...
CTTCTTCTTGTACTCGGTTGTGTAGTATTTCCTGGTTGTTTTCATGGGCCTGACTCCTTCTATTGGAGCCGGCCAGTTCCACTCAACGATTAAGACTCAGACTCTCCAGTCCACCGCCCGCAGTTCAGTTTCTAGCTTGGAGTTAAATTTAGCATCATCGTTTCTAAATTTTGATACCAGGGCGACGCTGCCTGCAATGACAGCAAGCGGATTGTTTATTTCATGAGCGATCCCTGCGGCCATCTCACCCAATGAGGCAAGCTTTGCATTATGGACGCTTTTCAAACGCTCAGCCTCAACTTGCTCTTGAAGAAGTCGTTTTTCACTAATGTCCTGAAAGGTGCCTCTCAAGCCTGAAATTTTGTTGCCCTTATAGAAAGGCTCCCCTTGTACTCTTGCCCAAATAGTTCTTTTTTTTGCTGTGATAAACGGTATTTCAATATCGTAGGGGGTTCCATCTTTTAGGGCCTTTTGTACGGCTTTTTGAATGACTAGCCAGGCATCAGGAGGATACCATTCCGCCCCAGTTGAATAATTGAGAGGCTCAAAATTTTCATCAATATCATGCAAGGTTTTTGCTTGATCAGACATCAGAACTTTGCCTGTTTCTAAATCAAGTTCCCAGCCACCGACCTTTGCCATGTGCCCAGTGCTTTCTAATAAGGAAAGTGTTTTATTTAGCTTCTCTTGGAGCTTCGCTTCTTTGGATTTATCCCAGTTAATTCCACACATCATGACAGGGTCTTTGTTCTCGTTGCGAATCACGACACCCTTGCCGCCGATATGCTTTGTAATTCCTGATTTTGTCACAATTTCAAAAGTAGTATCAAATTCTTTTTCTCCACTCAGGGCGAGACCTAATTCTTCAACTGCTTTCTGCTTGGTCTTTGGATTTAAACTGCTCTCCCATGCTTGATAGTGTCCAGAGAAGTCTTTAGGATTTAGTCCATAGAGTTCATACATGGATCGATCCCAAAACAATTCCTGAGTTGTTGGATTAAATTTCCATATTCCAATTCCCATGGATTCCATAACGAACCTATTTTGCTCCTGCAGATCAATAATTTCAGTTAAATCTTGGCAGGTGCCAGAAATAAAGATTGGCTCACCTTGAGAGTTTTTTGTTACCTTACCAATTCCACGGACATGCTTTATGCGACTTCCGTTGTCTAAGTAGACTCGGTGATTGTAGACAAAGTCTTCGCCTAACTTTAGAGCGTGCTCGATGACTCGATCAAGCTCGGCGCGATCTTCAGGATGAATTCGTTCACGATAAAGCCTGTTTAAGTTTTCTTGTAACTGAGGCTCTTCAATTTCAAAAATGCGATAGTGTTCGGATGACCAAGTCTGATGCCCGGTGATAAGATCGTATTTCCACGAGCCAATTTTGGCTGTCTTTTGTGCTTCTAGTAGCTCGTTCTCGAGGCGTTTTTGCTCGGTTACATCAAATCGAATGGCTATGTATTGTTCGATGTCACCATTGACCCCTTTTAGGGGTGAAATGACTGAGCGTACAAAATAGGGTTCTCCATTTTTTGTGATGTTTTTAAGGTCTCCAGTCCAAATTTCACCATTAGAAATTTTTTGCCAAAGCTCTGTAAAAAACTGTTTTGGATGAAATCCTGAGTTTATGATTCGGTGGTCTTTACCAATAAGCTCTTCTCTCGTGTAGCCACTAATTTTACAGAAGTTGTCGTTGACCTCAGTGATTTTTCCCTTGTTGTCGGTAAAAGCAATAATTGCTGAATTTGATATGGTTTCTAATATTTCTTGATTTTTCTGAGCACCGATCGCAGCATTTCTTACAAAACGACCTAGGTGCTTGCCAAATATGGCAATGCCAAACACCGCCAGCAGAATAAGAACACCAAAGTACAATTCTAGCTGTTTGGAAGCACTAAGAGTTTTTCGGTGCTCGTCCAGTTTGTTTGCAATTTGATTCGTTTGGATACCTCTCAATGTATCAATTGCATGATTGAGTTTTGCATATCGCCTATCCATTTCGGCCATAAGAGCGCCGGCTTTCTCCGCTTCCTTTTTTTTAAAAAAATCAAAAATTTCAGCGGCTACCTCAATCATCGCTGACATCGATAACTTAACATCCTCAAGGGCTTTAGTAGAAAGCGAGGCTGAGTCATCGTTTTCTCTTGCGATTAAGGCATTGGAGTTAACTAGCAATTGCAGTTCTAACAGTTTTCTATCGTAGCCTTCTTTTGCGTTAACAAATCGTAGTCTTTCTTTAGCCGGATTCTTTGAATCAAAAACATCATTCCCAGGTGCATTTACTTGCTGTGCTGATTCAAAAACTTCTCCTACTAGAGCAATAATTTTGATTTTGCTATTGGTGTATTCGATGGCATGCTCATATTTATTAAGATTGTTATGGGATGAAAGTAGCGAAATGCAAATGGCCACAAGGTCAAATGCGGCCAGTACAAAATATAGATAATGCCAATTCTTCGTCCAGAAAGACGGTTTCATGTAGCTACCAAATAAATTAGTTTGCACGGCTCTCTCTCTCTACTGGGACATCCTCGTTTTCATGCTCCGTGCTCATGCAATCCGTACTCCTTTGCTAGCAAATACCTATGGGCGTACCTGAGCCTAAACTCAGTCAGATAAGGATCGGCCAAGTACCTAGATCACTTTAGGAAATGGACTAAAAATCAGCCCTAACTTTGACACAGACCAATTAGCGACGCGTTAATTGGCTCATTTGACAAGAGGATGTCCATAGTTCGCAAAACACAACCCGTTCCTGACAGAACTGGAAAATCTCAAAATTGAGATTTTATCCAATCATTGAATGTTGCCCCCCGCGTCGCCAAGTCCGCGCAATAGCGCCACAAAGACATCAATCCCTGCTTTTAAACGCACCCTTAAGAAGTGGCCCAAGGGTCGAAGCCCGAAGGGCTGACCCGCGGGAGAGCGCGGAAAAAAGACAAAGCTCAGCCCTACGCCGATGCGTATCGCTGAGGAAAAAATGAAAACTTGAAGTGGCTTGGGGCTCACCTGCACGAAACGCCGTGTGACCAGCGTGTGCCGAATATGTGCCCTAATTGAGTGACGTGCTGTGAGGACGAGTGATCGTCATTCTTGGACTTGCGGGATCGTTCCCTATGAGTCGCGGGGTTTGTCCGTTTTTGTTTCAGTGAGTTGAGTTTGCTTTTTCCATTTGTCAGCTATTTTTTACTGCCGAAGAATGGCGGAGAGAGAGGGATTCGAACCCTCGAGAAGGTTTAACCCCTCTGCGCCCTTAGCAAGGGCGTGCCTTCAGCCACTCGGCCATCTCTCCACGAACCACGCCTGAGAGGGCGTGCGGGCTTGGTCTTACCCCGGGGGTACGACCGCTCCCGTTTATAGTCGCGGACACTCCCACCGTAAAGGCCCCGCGACGCGAGAGTCGCCCCCGAAGCCCTGAACTGCTAGGAAATTTCCCATGTCGAGCCGTGAGCTTTGCTTTGTTTGGGGTCCTCCGCTGTCCGGCCAACGCTATTGGATGCATCAAACCGCTCGCGCGACCGAAGCCGGGAAAAAAGCCGAGCTCCTGTCCCTTGAGGCCTACTCGGACGGCGCCACTCCCCTGGAAGCGTTGTTGGAACGGGTGGGCGCGCTTCTTGAGACGGGTGATTTTGACCACCTTTACTGCGAACTCCCGTGGTCGATCCTGGACGAGGATATCCTTTTGGAAGAGTGGATCGCCTCTCGGCCCGAGTTACGCGAGCCGAACGCCTCCTGCAGTCTTAGTTTCGTGGGCCTTTGTCCCGCCGATGCCGAGCGCTTACCGCAGTCGGTGCGCACGGGGCTGGAGGAGTTCTCGCGTGCGGCGCGCTCGGCGGTGATCGTGCCGCGCGTGAAGGGTGGCGCCGAGGGACCGCCTTCGTGGTGGGGGACGCCGCTGCTCGACTTCGGTCGGCTCGTGGAAGTTTTCGAGGAAGATCTTTGGCCGGCGGAATCCGAGGAAGTGCGCGGCGAAGCGCACAAGGCGAAGCTCGACGATCTCCAAGCGCTCACGATTCCGGTGCAGGGCACGCGCGAAACCTACGTCGAGATTTTCCGCGACCTTTGCGGCGGACGTTACGGGGCCATCTGGGGGGCCGAAGTAGCGTGGCGCAACGAGGCGGGAGTTTTTGAAGCGCTCACGCTCAGTCAAGGTCGGCTCTATTCTTGGACGAGCCATCATCCGTCGCTCGAGAGAAGCGCGCCCGCCAACGGAGCGCTCTTTCATGTGGCGGGGGACCTGGAGCGCTCGGCCGAGCTGCTTTCGGCGTTGCGCGCGCAGACTTTTTGCTGAGTCTTCACTCTACGAAGTAACTGCCCACCCACGGATGAACGTTCAAGAGATCCCGTTGCGATGCTCGACGCTTGCCGAACATGGGATCGAAGATCTCTAGGTAATCGTTCTGCTCCCGGGTGTACGTGCCGTAGGCCACGACGGCGTGCTGAGTTGCGGAGCCAGGACTCGACAGGACCAAAATCACGGGTTCCCCCGCGCGGATAGCAGCGACAGCGGCACCAAAATTCAAGGCCCCCGTGCCGCGTGTTTGGATGCCATAGCCTGCGAGGGCCCTCTTGGTAGAGTAGGGCCGGTCGCAGGCCGCACTCCAAGGATGGGCGCAGCAATCTTGGCCAAGAGTTTTTGAGACAATCTCGCACTGGGACGGGCGGGGGTCATGCGCGTGGAGAGCACGGCTTGGGCCGCCGAAGCCCAGCACCAGTTGGTGACGGGCTGTTCTTCAAATTGGATATTTGCGATGCGCCACTGGGGATCCGTGTCTTTGGGGGCCGGAGCACCGGCGGCAAGGGCCCAGCTCGAAGAGAGAGCCAACAAAACTGCGAACAAGAAACGCACGTCGCGCATGATCACCTCGTGGGGGCGAAAGGTAGTCGATTTGACGCAGCGTGTCATCATCCAAAGAGAGATGCAAAATATACAGTAATTTTATATGTTTAAGCGGGAAAAATTTTGCGGAATTGGGCTTGCCGATAGGCAAAGAGCTTCTCAAGATCGCGGCGCACAAAGGAGTGCGCCAGCTTGCCCAAGCCACCGAACGGAAGCTCGTACTCCACGCGGTCCCGCACCCAGGTGCCCGGCGCACGCCATTTGATCTGGGCTTGAGAGCGCGAGCCTTCGACCTCGGCAGCGCCCTCTTCGAAGAGGTGCTGGTGCCGCCAAAAGTGGAAGGGGCCCGATTCCTGAATATCCACGAACTGGCGTTTCGGGCCCGTGGTCACCACATCCGAGAGTCGGGAAATCCATTTAAGCGGGAGTGGCACTCCATACGGCGACATCTGAATCGTGACACGCTGGCCATCACCCAGGGGACCTTCGGCGCTAACCTTGGCGCCGTAACGTGCGGGAGTGATCTTGGCGAGATTCTCGGGGTTGGAGCCGAAGTCCCACACGGCATCAATCGGTGCCGGAACCCAGAGATCGCAGGTGATTGAGTGGCGCACTATTTCAGCGCCGGGTTGATCTCGCCGAACTTCTCGTTGGCTTCCCCAACTTGGCGGCCGCGCTTGCCGGCGCCGCCTTGATGGTCGCCAGCGGTAGGCCGAGCGAGCGAAACTTTTTGCTGCAATTTAATGAGGCCGTCGATGAGGGCCTCAGGGCGCGGGGGGCAGCCCGGAACGTACACGTCCACCGGCACCACGCGGTCCACGCCCTTGAGCACGTGGTAGCCGTCTTTCCAGTACGGGCCGCCCTTGGTGGCGCAAGAACCCATCGAGATCACCCACTTCGGATCGGGCATCTGGTCGTAGAGAAGTTTGAGGCGCGAGGCCATTTTCAGCGTGACGGTACCAGCGACGATCATGAAGTCCGCTTGGCGCGGCGTTGCGCGGAACACGCCGCAGCCGAAACGTTCCAAGTCGTACTTCGCGGCGCCGGTGGCCATCATCTCGATTGCGCAGCAGGCGAGCCCAAAGGTCATCGGCCAGAGCGAGTTCTTTCGACCCCAGTTCACCACGTCATCAAGACGCGACATGAGGACGTTCTCACCCATCGTGTTCGCAGACGGCAGAATTCCCATAGATATCGAAAAGCTAACATGGACCCGAAGGGTCGTCCAAGCGCTTTGTTGGCGTCCACAAGCGGAAGACTCTTGCTGCGGTGAGTTGCGTTGAGAAGGGCGGCCTACTTGGCCGCGTTGCCGCTGGAGCGCGGCGCGAGCTGCTTCTGCACGCGGATCACGAGGCACTCTTTGACTCGTGCCGGACGAGGACTAGCCCTTGCCGATCATCCAGATTTCGTTTTGCCGGAAGGCCGCTAGGCTTTGCCTCTTGGCCGCGTTGTAGGTTGCCGATGGAGAGGCCCCGTTGCTCCTGACCCACTCGGACAAAGAAATGATTTTTTGCTTTTTTAGGTAAGCCAGGCGCTTATGAAAAGATTCGAGGAGTGCCAGCAGAAGCATTTTTTCGAAAGTCTCGGACTTACCCTTCGATTTGTACTCCCGAAAGGCCGCATAATATTTCTTCTTTTCCCGGTTTCGAATGATCACGGGCGGGCATCCGAAAGTTTTTAGCTGCCAGTTGATCAAGACTCGTCCCATGCGCCCGTTGCCGTCGCAGAAGGGATGGATCAACTCAAAATCCAAATGGAAGCGAGTGATCCGCTCTAGGAAATACGTTTGCGTATCGCTCAGGTATTTTTCGAGGAGTTCTTCCATCAAAAACGGCACTTTTTCTGCGGCCGGTGCCACGTGGTTCGCCACCCGCACCTCCTCCCCTTTCTTTCGGAATCGACCCGCAAAGCCATCGTCAATCCCATTGAGCAAGACGGCGTGGGTCTTGAGTATCGATTCCCGGGCAAGTTCCTGAGGAAGCCGGTAAACCTGGGCTAAGTTTTTTGCTTCCAGGACTTCGCGCAATGCCAGCCCCTTGCCCACATGAGAATCAAAAACAATCTGCTCTGTTTCCTTGAGACTCAGCGTAGAGTTCTCGATCGCGTTCGAGTTGAAAATGCTTTCCGCGATTTCGCTCTCGGCGATTTTTTCAACGAGACCGTCTCGTCCCTTAGAAAGGCTGATGTACTCCTTGAGCAAGGCTTCGACCTGTGCCCGATGAGGCGCGCGTATGGTCATGTTCGAGAGTGTACCTTATTCACGCAAGACATACAAAATCACGTGAATGAGGCCATTATTACGCCCACATTCACGTGATTTTTGCGCCCGAGTCCTCGTCCTTATGGGGTGCCTTTCTCACTTTTTGGCGTTGCCGCTGGAGCGCGGAGCGAGCTGCTTCTGCACGCGGATCACGATTCGGCGGTTCTCGGCCTGGTTGGCGGCAATGGGAACGCCGGCCGCGTCGCGGTTGGGCGAAATCGGCTCGGTGTCGCCCAGGCCCACGGGGCGCAGGTTTTTGCGCGGAATTCCCTTGGACTCCAGCAGGCGGATCACCGTGCCGGCTCGCGTGGACGAGAGTTCCCAGTTCGAGGGGAAATCTTTGGACACCATCGGCGTGTCATCGGTGTGGCCTTCCACGATGATGCGGAAGTCTTTGGCCTGTACTGCGAGCACGCTCGAGATGCGGTCCATGAGCGTTGCGGCCTCCGGCTTCATCACGGCCAGGCCGGAGTCAAAGAACAGCGTGCCCTTGGACACGATCGTCACGCCATCGTCGTTTTCGGTGATGGCGACTTCTTTTTCGAGGTTGATGTCTTTGAGCAGGCTTTGCAGGCTGCTCGTAAGCGATTCGTACGGACGCGTGTACTTGCCGCCCATGGATTCGGCGGTTTGCTTTTTGAGCCGCTCCATCTTGTTCGCGTCGGGGGTGGAAAAGGCGGTCATGATCACGAAGAAGCCGAAGAGCAGCGTCATCATGTCCGCATACGAGACGAGCCAATTGCCTTCCCCGTCGTCCTGCACCACCACACGCTCGCGCGTGAGTTTGCGTGCGCGGGCGGGCGGAGGAGCTTTTCCGCTGGGGGGCGGGGCTTTGCTGCCAGGAGGCGGAGGACGCCCGCCGGGCGGAGCTTTCGCGGTTAGCGGTTTGGGAGGAAGCGCCATCGTCTAGTCCTAGGCGGCTTTCTTCATTTTGTTGCGTTCGTGCGGGGCGAGGTAACTCTTGAGGTATTCCTCGACAAGCAACGGGTGCTTCTTGTCCCGTACGAGCCGTACGCCATCGACGACCAGACGCCGCATCACGAGATCGTTCTCGGAGGCGAGGGTCACGTTTTCGCCCACCGGAATGATCAGCACGTTGGCGAGCACGAGACCGTAGAACGTGGCCACGAGGGCGATCGACATCGACGGGCCCAGACGGTCAAAGGCGTTCGGTTCTCCGAGGCCCTGGAGCAAGGCCACCATTCCGAGGGATGTACCCACGAGGCCGAAGGCCGGCGGGAACTTGCCGATGATCTTGTAGGAGTTGGCCTCGCGGCGGTACTTCTCGTTTTGGATCTCGACGCGCTTCTCGAGGACTTCCTCGAGCTCGTGCACCTCGAGGCCCTCTTGGGACAAGAGTTCGAGGGACTCCTTAAGAAAAGCGTTCTTGATGGATCCCGTGAGAGATTCCAGCGAGCTTCCGCGATCGATCCCCTGAGCGATGCCGACAATCTCGTTGATCGTCAGGATGATTTCTTGGTCGCCCTTGTTGAGCAGGGCGCGAAAGAACACCTTCACCGTGTTCAGGATCTGTCGCAGCGGCAGGCAGATGAAGGCTGCGGCGAGCGTGCCTCCGAACACGATGATCGCGGCGTGCGCATCCAGGAACACCGAAGGGTTTTTGATTCCCATCGTGACGCCGTAATAGACAACCAAGGCACCCATGATGAAACCGAGCGGTGTTGCAAAATTCATACGCAGTTCTCATCGACCTTCGGATCTGGGAACTTGATGCGTGTCCGGGCGATGTATTCCGATTATTTCGTTTTTTGCGCAGCGCACAACCCTGAGTGCGGAACTACAATGACCGCCATGTCGTTTTTCACCTTACGCTTGAAACTCGTTCTCACCTGCCTCCTCGGCCTGGTTCTTCTCGGCGGAGGATCGGTTTATCTGTTCTCGAAGGCCTGGCTTGATCTCTCTCGAGCCTATGGGCTGCTGACGCTCAATCGCAAGCTCGAGCTCGCAACCGACGGCGTGACCGCGCTGGAAAAAGGCGACTGGTCGCTTGATTTCAAGGCGGGCGAATCGCCCCAGTGGACGAAGGCGCCCGAGGGCGTCGTCGAGGCCGAGCTGCCGCAGGTGGCGGAAGCCGTGTTGGCTCGTGTCCGTGACACGCACTTGGAAACGGGCAGTCTCGAAGTGGAGTTGCTGGGCGAGCAAAAGTTGCGGCACTTCGCCGTGTTTCGGGCAGACGCGCAATCCACGCGGGCCGTGGGCTCGCGCGCTTACCGTAGCCTTTGGGACTTGAGTCCTTGGGCGGCGCCTTTCTTGGGTATCTTCTTCTTCGCTTTCCTGGTGTCGGTGGGAATCGTCGTGTTCATCTCGCACCGTCTCGGCGCCTTCTACACCGACATTGCGGCGGCCATGTGCCAGGTTGCGGCGGGTCGTTTGCAGAACGTGGATATTCCCGAGGCGAGCGATCCCAGCACGAGCGTGGTGACGCAGTCGTTGCGCGACATGATCACCATACTCGACCAAAAGGAGCGAAAGATCGCGCAAGTTTCGAAGCTTGCCTCCGAGGATTCGATGACCGGGCTCCCCAACTATCGGGCTTTCTCCACCTATATGGAGGGGATTCTCTCCAAGGCCGATCCCAAGGTGGATGGCGTCGCCGTGATGACGATTCTCGATTTGGATTTCTTCAAGAAGGTCAACGACACCCACGGCCACCCGGTAGGCGACTTCGTCCTGCGCACCGTGGCCGGAATCATCCGCGACAACCTGAAGAATCCTTCGACCGGGGCTGGGTCAGATTTCTGCGGACGATACGGCGGCGAGGAGTTCGTGGTGATCTTTGCGAACTCGCCCAAAGACCGTGTTCACGAAGAGGCGCTTCGCGTGATTCAGGCGATCAAGGCGAAACCCTTGGTGGTACCTGCCGAAATCAGCGAGACCGGGGCGGCGTACGAGATCGCCGTCTCGGCTAGCGCGGGCATTGCGGCCTGGGACGGGGCACGCTACCGCAATCGCGAACAATGGGTGAAGGAAGCCGACAAAGCGCTTTACGAGGCCAAGCGACGCGGCCGCGCTCGTTTGGTGAGCTTGCAGCCTAAATTGCAGGAATGGCTCTGACTATGATCTCGCTGCGTCGCGAATCCGTGACCGAGGTCGCCGCGGGCGTTGCTATCGTCGCGCTTCTGGCCGGACTGTCGCTCGTTGTTTGGCCTCGGCCTCCACAGACGCTGGAGGGCACCGCTCCCCGTGCCGAATGCTTGGCGGGAAGTTGCTGGCGTCGTCCCGTGGGATCGGTCGACGTGCAGCTTCTCCCCTTGGGCAGGGAAAGTGCGGTCGATCTTGGCGACGAAGTTCTCACCCTCGGCACCGGCTCGTCCATGCTTGTCCTGATTCCCGAACGTCAGGCGGAGCTTCGCCTCAAGGACACGGCGGTGGTGCGTGTCACGACGGGTCTCGAGAAAGTTCAAGCGGCGACCGACGAGCAGGCGGGCGGTAACGAGGGTGCCGGCGGCATGAGTCAATCGCGCCCGCCCACGTCCTCGCTCATTTACGTCGGCGAAGTGAGCATCGACATGCGCAGTCCGCTGCCCGACGTGCCCATCGTCGCGACGGGATTTCCGTCGCAAATTCACTTTTCGTTCGTCGTGGACGCCGAAGGAAACAAGGGCCTGGGCGCGTGGATCCTGGCCACGATCGAAGGCGATCAACTGCAGTCGATTGCCCGCTTCGAAACTCAGGAAGAATCCATCGAGAACGGAGCCAAGGTGCAGCGCTTCGGCGACGTGGCGGTGCCCGGCCCCGGAACCTACGCTTTCTTGCCGGCGGTGGCGGAGTTCGCGCCCAAGAACGTGGCACTGCGTATCGAGGTGACGGGCGAGAAGGGTTTGGAGAAAGGCATCGAAGACGCTCTCCAGGGACTTAAGACCGACACGGATACGCAGATCGAGATCCGCGGCAAGTAGAGGGTCGTTCGAGGGAATCGCTTAGGGTTGGCCTAAGAGCTTCGCGATCCATCGCTGACAGACACCCGCCGATGAGGGAGTCTCCAGATTCAAGACGAAGTCGAAGTTTTTGCTGAGGTTCACTTTTCCGTCGACCATCTTCCGCAGGAGAGCAACCTGCTCCGGGTTGTTGATGCGAGCAAAAGAAGAAAAGAAGGGCCGGAGATCCATGTCGGTTTCGAGCCAAACCTTAAGCGCTTCTAGCTGATGGTCGTTCTCGAAAACCGAGAGCCCTCTCCAGGAGACACCGAGGACGCTTTTGTTTTCGATCAGGAGGCGCGCGGCTTCGGCCTGCACGGGCCGCTTGAGTTCCTGCCAAGCAAACGTCTCTTTGCCGATGTGCATCCCGTTGTTGACAAAAAGTTGGAAGATCTTGAGCTGGTGGGGATTATTGATTTCCAGGACGGCTTTCATGGCATCCCAGACTTGGGCTTTTCCTTTGAGGATGGGCAGGGCCTCAAGCTGGTAGTCGTTGGAAATTCTGTCCAAGAAGAATCGGAAACTGCTGAGGTCGCTCCAGCCCGACTCCAACATCACATTCACCGCTCGCTGTGGATAGGTGTTCTGGTCGGCGGCCCGTGATTGCGCGGGCAAAAGGGAAGAGGCGAGCGCAAGGCTTAGGGCGAGGCGTGAAACGCGTTTCATCGAAAGATCTGACATGTCGCGTTTATCGGTATTGTGCCTGGCCAACTTGAGCGCACCATCCCTTTTTGCGGACGCGCGCCAGATTGAGGTGTTGAAAGGTTTTCTTGAGTCCAATCCCAGTGAATCGCTTGCCGGAGCTTGAGCTGATTCAACGCTTGGGCGCTGGCCGTTCGACCAGGTATCGGAAGGTTTAAATGACGTAATCGAATCGGCAATTCCGCTGAGGTCGTTACCCAAGCAATTCGGCCAGGCCCCGCTCCCAGGGCAGGCAGCGGATGTTTTCGATTTTCTGTTCGATGGGATCTTGGGAGAGCACGAAGCCTTCGGTGTTTTTGAGGTCCTTGACCAAGTTTGAGAAGGCGCGGGTCTTAGCATCGAGCTCTTGGATTCGCGTGGTCGATTTGATTTCGATGGCCACGCGCGGGAGGCCCGGTCGCTCGATGATCAAATCAATCTCGGCGTCATCTTTGGTGCGAAGATACGAGAGTCGCCAATCGGGATGGCGGTAATCGAGGAGCCGCTTGATTTCGAGAATGACAAAGTGCTCAAAGGCTTCGCCGTACTCATAGGTGCCGGCCCGCAACGGTACCTCCAGCGTGCGCCGTAGGGCGCGCGTGACGCCGGTGTCGAAGAAGTAGAACTTTGCCGCGGTTCTTTGCCGTTTGCGCACCGATTCCGAAAAGGGTTCAAGCAGAAAGCCAAGCAAGGTGTCTTCCAGGACTTCGAAGTAATTATGCACCGTGATGTGGTCGACCCCGACATCGGCGGCGATACGGTTCTTGTTGAGGATCTTTCCGTTCATTTGCGCGGCGACCTGTAAGAAGTTCTTAAAGGGTTTAAGCTTGCGCACGATTTGTTCGGCCACAATTTCTTCGTTGAAGTAGGTCTCAACGTAGGCGCGCAGAAAGTCGGCTTTCTCGGCTTCGTCCAGCGAGAATATCTCGGGCAGCGATCCGAACTGCAGGACTTCGGGCAGCGAAAGACGCTCCCCAAGTTCCAAGTGAGTCAGCGGGTGACACACGTAATGAAAGGCCCGGCCCGCGAGCAGATTTGCGCCTCCGCGTTTGAGTTTGCGCGCGCTCGATCCGGTCAGCGCGAAGTTCCGCGATTTGTCTTTGGACAGGGAGTGGATGACATCCAGGAGTTCAGGGATCTTTTGAATTTCATCAATCACGACCCAGCGGTGCGGAGAGGCCTGAATGATGTCCTTGAGCGCGCTCGGGCGCCGCGACAGGCGGTCCTCAAGCTCGGGATCCAGCAGGTCGATCCAGAGGGTCGAATCACGCGGAAGTTTTTGCTCCAGGAGCGTAGATTTGCCAGTTGAGCGCGCTCCGAAGAGAAAAAAGCTATGTGTTTTTGATAGCTTGACTAGTCTTGTGAACATACTCTCAAATTGTACGCCATTTTGAGAGTATGTTCAAAGGATGGATTGGCGCTTCGGCTAGGGCTCGAATCGGCAATAGGCTATCTAGGTGAGCCGCTGCCCCGATGTGGGCGAGCGCAGTGGAATCCGGACTACGGGCAAGGGGCGCCGGGGGTTACGCATCTGAGCACAGGCCCGTTGGCTCCCATGGCCCAGGTGTTGGTGAAGTCCCAGCCCGAGAAGTTGCCGCTGCTGAGCATTTGCGAACTGGTCAAAGGTGTAAATCCGGAACCGGTGCCCTGGTTGCCCACACCACGCGTGGGTACGCCCGTGGTGTCTCGGTTCCAGTAGTTGTTACTGAGGGTTCCTGAGTAAAAGGTAACCAGGAAGCCACCCAGTGCATTCGGATTTGGATCATTGACGTAGAGGGCGCCGCTGCCGTGAGAACGTTGTATTCGGGCGCCGCTGTTCAATACACTGGCGAAACTAGCGGTGCCGTAGCCGGAAGCAACGGAGGTGTTCCCAGCATAGCAGTCTTCAACAGTAACGTTGTTAGAGCCTACGTTGCCGGCAAAGCCAGCGCCACTCCCTAGCGCGGCGAGAGAGCCAATCGTCCCGGTAGCGAAGGATTTCCGTATAATCACTGCATTGGTTCCATCGCCGGTAAGATCCCATGCAAAACCAGCCATGTTGTGACCGCCGCCTGGGAGTTTCTGGACATTGCCCGTGGCATAGCAACGTTCAATGAGGACGGGTGCCCCCCAGGCCCCAATGTTGCCAGCAAAGCCCCCGAGGTTTTGACTCGAGCCGAAGACGTTGCCAGTGGCATTGCAATCCTGAACGGTAAAGCCGCCAGTGATTTGGCCGACTAGTCCACCGACAATGGCACCACCCTGCACGGTTGCGGATGAACTTGAATCTTTGAGGACGAAGCCTGACCCACCGTCTCGTTCCAAGGCACCGAACATGCCCCCCGTTTGGTCGTTAGAGGTACTGGTCACGGTTCCGCCGACGATTCTAATTCCCTCGATGGTGACCGCGGTGTTCGGATACCACCGGTTTGCGAGGGCCCCAATCGGCGCCGATCCCGAAATCGCGGGATTGCTGATCGTGAGGTTCTTCACATAAGCGCTGCGCTGGATGGAATTGAAGAGGGGAACTTTCAAGTTGTAGATCGTCTTAAAGTTTCCGTTCAAGCTGCCGGACTGGAACGAGTTGCTATTCACGGTCGTATAGTTTGTCCCCATCGAGGCGTAGGCATCGTCGAGTGTGATGTCGTCCATCAGCTTAAAGTGAGGGTTGCCCGTTCCCAGGAAGTTGCGCATGGCATTGAACTGCGCGTAGTTACAGATCTTGTAGGCGGTGTCCAGACTCAAGCCATCTCCGCCTAACCCTTGCGCTTTGCCTGCCCAGTCGGAAGCCGGAGTTTGGGTGCCGTAGGCGTCGCAGAAGCTGGTGTAGGTGAAGGCCCCGGCCTTCGTGGCCGATTGTCCATCAAAGTTGGTTACGATCACGTCGTAGGCACCTGGCGAAGGGGGCGCGGGCGTGGTGCAGGTGATGGTTTGCGTCGTCTCGTTCGTTGAGGGACTCGCGCAAGTGAGTGTCGTACTACCCAGCTTTAGCGCCACGGTGGCCGCGGAGGGCAAACTCATAAAACCGGTGCCCGTAATGGTCAGCGTGTCGCCACCCGTTTCGGGGAGCGTGCTCTGCGCCGGCGATACGGTGGCCACCGTCGGCGCGGGATTGAGGTCGTAAGCCGTGGCCGTAACCGAGTTGTTGGAGGCGTCGGTCGCCGTGACGACATAGCAGAAATAGGCGCTCGCACTGGCCGGACTCTGCGAGTCGGCATAGCTCGTTAACCCGACGCCGTTCGCCTTGAGGGCGACATCATCGGTGTTCGAGGGACACGCGTTGGCGGGGCCGCGGTGAACCGAGACGTTGATGTTGCCGGGGGCGTTGTCGGTTACGGACCAGGACAACGTCCAAGAGGTACCCGTCACTTGTTTGTTTGAGCGAAGGTTCGCAATCACGGGCGGGGTGATATCGGGCACCGTGACCGAGAAAGTTGGGCTGCGTACGTAACACGTTTGGTTGTTGCTCGCGTCTCTCGCGCAGAGTGTGTAGTAGATCGTGGCACCTTGGACGATGTTGGTGTTGTCCGTGTAGGCGGCGGTCGTGCCGGAGTAGATTAGCGTGCCGTCCGAAGGCCCCGTGCTGGGGTTGATCGCGGCGAAGTCCGTGGTGTCTTTTCGATAGAGTCGGTAGTTGATGACGGCGCCGGGCTCGGTCGCGTACTGCGTGTCGGTGGCGGCGTTCCAGCTGAGCGTGACGCCCGCCATCGACACGGGCCCGAGGAGGTTCGGATTGAACACGGGGGCCGTGGTGTCCGTGGTGCGCGCTGAGGCGTGGCTCGAAACCGGGTCGGGGTCAATCAACGGACGGTTGGTCTCGTTGCCGGCCGCGTCGATGGCCGTCACGTAGAAGGTGTAAGTCCGGCGCAGATTGAGACCGGTCACTTCGCAAGACGTGAGGTTATTCGCCGAGCAGTTGTTGGCGGTGCACGAGCAAGTCTTGAGAAGATCGGTAGCCGGCGTGTAGGCGAAGGTGGTGTTGTCCACTTTGTAGATTTTGAACCCGGCGTAGTCCGCCCAGTCGGCCGGAGCGTTCCAGGAAATCGTGACGGCGCCCTGCGTGGAGGGCACGGCGGCGGCGATACCCGCGAAGCCGGCGGGCGGGCTTAAGTCGGGTACCGTGGCCGAGATCGCGGTGGCCACGGACACGTTCGTGCAATTGTTCGAGGCGTTGTAGACGGGCGCCGAGGCGGCATCGTCGCAAGCATCGACCACGGCATACACCACGTCGTTGTCGACAATGGGGAACTCGACCAGCGACACTGGACTACCCGTGGGGTAGCTCCCCGCGGCCCGGGTGATCGTGGTGATGTCGCCTCCGGCGGGAGTCGCCGTGTTTTTCCAAATGCGGATCCGATAGTTGGCGGCGTCGGTCGAGGTGCTCGCGTCCCAACCCACTTGCATCGCGCGCACTCCGTAGTCAAACGCGAGGGTTGTGATGCCGTCGAAGGCGGGAGCCGTTTGGTCTTTGGTAAAGCGAATCAGATGATTGCTCGTGTTGGATTCGTTGCCGGCGGCATCGCGCGCTTTCACGCAAACGTCGTAGTAGGTGCGCGCACTGAGCCCCGTGATGTCGAAGTTGACGGTGCTGTTGGCCGTGTAGCCGATCGAGTTCGTTTGAGCGTAGAGCGTGCCCGCGCTGCACGCGTTGGCCGGGGTGTTCGGATACACGGCGGAACTCAAGTAGATGAGGTAGGTGCTGGCTCCGTTAGGATCGGCGGGTTCGCTGGCGATGGCGGTCCAGGTGGCGCGCAGGGTGCCCTCCGCCGTGGTGGCGTTTGTGAGTACGTTGTTGAGTGCGGTGATTCCGGCAAAAACGGGCGCGGTTTTGTCGCCCGAAAGCACGGAAACGTAGTTCATGCTCGTGTTTTCTTGGCCCGAGGGGTCTGTGTCGCGCACGATAAAATAGACTGTGGTGTTGTCGGCGATGCCGGGGATCGTGATTGCCTGAGTGGGGTTGGTGATATCGGGCACGGTTACCGTGCGGGCGGGCGTGTAGTTCGCCCAAACGAGCGGGTCGCCCGTGGTTTGATAAACGCGGCGAATCTTGACCGCTCCGTTGGTGGATTGCCAGGGGGCGTTGATGGTCGCCACGCCGTCGTTGGAGAGAGTGGCCGAGGTGGCGCCCGAGGTGGTGGGTGCGCCGCCGTCCGCCAAAGTAAGGGGAGAAACCACGGTGTTGTTGTCGCAAACGCCCGAGGCATTGCACGCGCGCACGCCGAAGCCGTAAGGCAGTTCATCCCCGAGGCTCGTCAGTACGACTTGTTTTTTTCCGGCCGCCAAAGTGCGAGTGGGGTTGGCTGTCCATTCGACTCCGGCGCCCAGTCGCGCAAAAACACGATACTCACTCGCGGGTACGCCCGTGGCCTCATCCCATTCCACCAGCACCGAGGTGGGCGAGAGAGCGGAGACGGCCTTGATGCCGGCAAAAGTCGGCGCCTGGAACGAAAGCGGCGTGAGATTGAGCACTTTGAGTCCAAAGATCGAGGCGTTGTCGATGATGGCCTCGCAAGTGTAGCGGTACACGCGACCCTCGGTGAGCCCCGTGTCGATGAAGCTCGTGACCGAAGTGGATTCGGTGGAAAACACGAGCACGTCGTCCCGGTAGACGTTCATCTGGGTGGCTTTCGGCACGAAGTCAAAATTGACGTCGATGGATGAAGTGCTTTCGCCTTGGCCGTCTTTGCAGCCTTCAAAAGAACCGACCGCCGAACCCGAGCGCGAAGGGCTCGGAGACGGACTCGGTTCGTCGTCTGGGAGACTGGCCTTGTTCTCTTTGTCTTTGACCCCAGCCGACAGGGATCCCCCGTCAATACAAGCCGGCAGAGACAGGGCCAGGAGGCCGGCTCCGAACAGGGCGCGAAGAGTGGCTGTTAAAGATTTCATCCGGTTGTATCTTCAGGATGGCATTCTTTAGTAGGTGTCAGCATGAAGTTTTCGTGAAGAACCCGAAGGCCTTTGGTGTCACCACACATAATTCAGCCCCGTTTGAACCAAGGTGGAGCGAATTTTCACTTGGGAATCGGTCGCGGCGAAGGTCAGCACCGAGTACACGAGTTCCAGGTTCCATTCGAAATGGCGCGAGAGGGGAACGTCGGCCCCGAGAGTGGCGTTCGCTGCGCCAAAGCCTCCGGTCAAATCCGACGTGTCGGGACTGCCGGCCGGAAAGAAATACGAGCGTTGCGAAAAGTCGCCGCCGAAGTACATCAAAAAAAGGTCCTGAGTTTCGTGAGTAAAGGCGCCGGCGCTCCGAAGCACGCGGGTGCCGTTGCCCCAAAAGTAATAGCGTCCGCTCAAATCAAAGCCACGCAAGGGAATCGAGCCCTGCGCTAAGTCGAAGTCCGCTTTGTAGCCGACCCCCGTCGAGAGACGCGACGTGAGAAAGTACGTGAATACAAGATTGAGGCCACCGGTGGTGGCCGAAGACCCGCGATCCGCCCCGTCGTTGCGCAGGATCCCGCCTCCCGTGCGCAGGCTGAGTTTCGGAGCGTATTCCAATGCATGCGCAGCCGCTACCAACGTGCAGCCGATCGCGACAACGAACGCCTGCGCCGTCGTTCTCATGCGGCTTCTCGGGTGGCCTCGGAGGGGGGTGTCCCGGCCACGGGGGCAAGCTCAAACTCTCCGCGGTCGGCGGCAGCCTTAAGCTCGTTCAGGAAGTTGCGCAGTTCCGCGCGACAAGAGGCAAGCTCCTGGGCATCAGCGCGTTCGCGGATCTTTCGAGCTTGGTCGATGGCGATCGTTTTGCCCATGCCCGCAGGTAGGAGGGCGGCGACGCGTTCGTTGAGCGTGGCCGGCAGAACCACAAGCAGCGCCGACTTGGCTGCGGGCGTAAGCGCCGCCACGGCCGCGCGCAGCACTTCGTCGGCGACGCGCGAGAGAATGCTCGGTGTCCAGAAGCGGCGACGCACGAGTTCCGCGAAGGCCTTGTCCTTGCGGGTGAGACTGTCCAAGAATGCGTCGTCTTCTCCCGGACCTTTTTCGGCAAGCAAGGCAAGCGTGGGTTCCAGCAGAACTTGGGAGAAGAACTCTGCGCGGCCCGAGTTCTGCTCGGGAAGCGAGGCTTCGTCTTGTCCGGCCGCTTCCAGGAGGCGTGTGGCGGCGCTCCGGAGGTCGTCGGGGGCGGGCCAGGCCTGTTGGATGAGACCCTCCCAGAGTTTATCCGAGCTCTGGCGCAGAAGTTCGAGCGAGCGTTCGCTGGGCAACACCTCGAGCGCGATGCGCAGCGAAAGAACGTCGTCTTTGGGAACGGCATTTTGCAGGCGCTGCGGCGGAAGCTTGGCCAGGCGGATGAGCTCCTCCTTGGGGAGTGCCGTTTCCAGGGCGGAACGGATAGAAAGGCGTTTGAAGGTGAGCGTTTGGACGAGATTCTCGAGCCAGGCGAGCGTGTCCCAGTTTTCGCCGGCTTCCTTGGGCAGCGCTCCGATCTTGGAAAGACGATCGGGGCCTAGGAGGGCCTTCGTGGCTTCTTGCTCGGAATCGCTTAGCTGGGGCAGGAGCCAGCGCACGCCAAAGAGATCGTCCTCGGATTCCGACAGGCAACGAAGCAGGGACATCGGGTTGCGAGTCAGCTCGGCTCGCACCGTTTTGAGATTGCGGAGGGCGGCGCGGCTTCGATCGCTGGGCGGAGGGGGAGTTCGTGGGCGAGCCGGAGCCTCTTGGCCATTCTTGTGTTCCACCACCACGGGTTTGTCGGGATTGCCGCTGATGTTGGGGAAGCGGAAGTCCTGGATGCCTCGCGCGATCTGTTTGACCGACGAGAAGAGCAGCCAGGCCCCGAACACGAGGCCCGCGCCGACCATGATCGCGCCGAGCAGTGGGAAGATCGCCGCGTACTTGGCGAGGAGTTTATCGAGCGTGGAGGGTGGTGGCTCGGACGCCAGTGTCCGCTCCGCTTCGGTTTGGGGCTTGGGCGTTACCACCTTGTTCAGAGCGACGATCCGAATTTTCGGGCGCAGGCTCTTGGCCGACGCTCGCACGAGGTTTTTGACGCCTTCGATTTGTTCCGGGCTCAGGGATTGAGGGAGGCCCACGTGCACGCGCACGCCGCCGAACTTTGGCGTGTCGCCTGGGTTATGGCTTCCGTTGGAGGACAGGGCAGGCATCGATTCGACGTAGCCCAGATCGACGTCGTCGGGGTTAGCTCGGCCTTCGTCGTCCTCGGCCGCAATCGGCGCATCGATGGGCAGCATCTCGACCTGGATCATGATGGGAATGTCTGCGCCCAAGAATCCTTGAACGTTGCGCATGATCTTTTGCTCGATCGACTGCGCGATCTTCTCGGCCTCGGGATCGAATCCGCGCGGGGCGCGATTGGCAGTGCTTGTGGTGGCCGCCGGAGTCTGCGCCAACGCGGGGCTTGCCCCTGCAAGGCCGAGACTAAGACCGAGGATGAGGAGTAGTCGCGTGAGCTTGCTCATTGCGGCTTAGGCTCCTCGGTACGCTGAGGCTCTTCTTTCTTGGGCTCAGTGAGCTTGAGCGTCTCCTCCACCTTGCTGCCGCCTGCCATGCGGGCGATCACGGGGTCCTCGGGGTCGAGTTTTCGGGCGCGCGAGAGAGCGCGACGTGCGCCGTCCGGATCTTTACGCAGCAAATCCAGGTTTGCCTGCATCAGATAGCCAGTGGCCACGAAAGGAAACTTCTCTTGAAAGGAGTTCAGGCGAGAGGTGGCGTCTTCGATCTTGCGCGTCTGCACCAGGTTTTGCACGCGTAGGATTTCGCGAGCGAGTTCGTTGTGCTGAGGCGCGTATGCGGTGGCGATCTGTTCGCGGAAAAACTTGTCGTCGAGTTTCGTCAGGCCCACGCGCAGCGAGTCGCTTCCGTGAAGTTCGGTGAACACGGCGAGCGGCATAAAGCCGGCTGCGCTCAGATGGAAAGAGAGGAGTCCGTTCTGGGTAACCTTGTCGAGCTGTGCGGATTCCAGTTTGAGGGGCGTGTTGCCCAAAACTTCTCCGGAAGTCGTTCGTACTTCGGCTCCCTCGGGTATCGATTCCAGAGCCAGTTGGCGGCTGGCGCAACCCTCCAGCGCACAAGTGCCCACGACCAGCGTGAGGAAGGTGCGCGATTGCCAACGACGGTTCATCACTCTCGTTATCGGGACTTTGGCCTAAAGCCTTAAGGGACGAGTTTAGACGCAGTGCGCGCGACCTTGAGGTTGAACGCTGCTAGGTGTCAATCTTGGTGCCCGAGAGGGCCTTGCCGAGGGCTTCGTTGACCTGTGCCTCCGCAAAATCACGGGTTACGCTGTCGAGATCGGCGATGCCGTTTCGAATGTCACTGGCCGAAGCTCCGCCGAGCGCGTTCTTGAGGTCGATCAGGCGAGCCTGAATTTCGGATTTTTCCACTGGGCTGATCAAATGGCTGGAGTGGGCAAGGGCCTTCTCGGTGGCTCGCACCACGGTGTCGGCTTCTACGCGGGCTTCCACTAGTTGGCGCACGGCCATGTCCTCTTCGGCCTTGTCGAAGGCGGTCTCCAGCATCCGAACGAGTTCGTCGTCGCTGAGGCCGAAGGTGGGGCGCACTTCGATTTCGTGCGTGCGACCCTCGCGCAGGTCTCGGGCGCGCACGTTGAGGATTCCCGACGCGTCGATGCGGAAGGTCACTTCCACGCGATGGAAACCGGCGGGCGCGGGCGGCAGGCCGCGCAGCTCGAAGCGCGCGAGCGAGCGGCAGTCGCGCACGAGCTCGCGCTCGCCTTGAAGCACGTGAATATCGAAGGCCGTCTGGTTCTCGGCGTGGTTAGTGTAAACCTCACGCGCCTCAGTGGGGATCGTGGAGTTGCGGTGAATCAGTTTGGTGACGGCGCCGCCCATGGTTTCGAGGCCGAGACTCAGCGGGATCACGTCAAGGAGGAGCTTGTCCCCGCCGGTTCCGGCCAGCGTGGCGGCCTGCTTGGCTGCTCCGAGGGCCACCGCCTGGTCGGGGTCGAGGGTGGTGTTCGGGGCTTTGCCGAAGTAGTCGCCCACGAGTTGGCGCACGAGCGGAACGCGGGTGCTTCCGCCCACGAGAAGCACGTCGTCGATATCTTTCGGTGTGAGGCGCGCATCCGCGAGGGCCTTCTTCACGGATTCCAGCGTGCGCTCAATAAAGGGACGGAAAAGCTCGTTGGCCTCGGCGCGGGTTACGCGCCACTCACGGTCGGCCACGCGGAAGAGCGCCTCGTCGTTATCGGAGAGCTCGCGTTTCACGCGCTCGGCTTCCTTCAGGAACGAAGCTTGAATCTGGCGACGCGCGTTCTCATCGGCACTTTCGATCTCTAAGCGGCGCAGAGCCTCCAAAGCGAGAGCGCGGTCCAGGTCGTCGCCGCCCAGGCGCGTGTCGCCGTGAGTGGACAGGACTTCGAGCACGTTGGCATCCACGCGGAGCACCGACACGTCGAAAGTGCCGCCGCCAAAATCGTAAATGGCCACCGTGCCCGGATGATCGTTGCTCCAGCCGTAGGCCAGGGCCGCGGCGGTGGGCTCGTTCAGCACGCGGAGCACGTCGAGGCCGGCCAAGCGCCCGGCGGCTTTGGTGGCCGTGCGTTGAGCATCGTCGAAGTAGGCGGGCACAGTAATGACGGCGCGTTCCACCTTTTCGCCGAGCGCGCGTTCGGCGCGCGACTTCAAAGCCTTGAGAATCTCGGCCGAGATTTCCACGGGCGAAAGCGAAACCTCGCCCATGCGTATGCGCACTTGCCCCGCCGAGGGATCGTCGACAAGTTCATAGGGGATCTCGCTGGCTTCCGGGCCCAGATCCTTGAGCGTTCGGCCCATGAGCCGCTTCACCGAGAAGAGGGTGTTTCGCGGCCTGACTGCACGCTCGGCTTTGGCGGCATCTCCTACGCGCTCAATGGTGCCGGCATCAGAAAGGGTCACGACGGACGGGAACAACGGGTTCTCGCCGGCGTTGACCAGCACGCGCGGCTGGCCGTTTTGTTCGAGCGCCACGAGACTGTTGGTGGTGCCCAAATCGATACCCACGACGGGGCCGGTCTTTGCGGGAGTCGCGTGGCGCGGCGAACTGCCGCCGAGGTCGATCTGAATAGGCACGAGGTTTTCCTAGCCGAATTTAGCGGTGACGTCCCGCAGGAAGCTGCGCCCGAAGCGCACGGTTTGCAGGAGTTTCCGCAGCTCTGTCAGATCGGTTGCATTCCAAGGTGCCTCCGCGAGGGGCGAACCTAGGCCCGTGTAGGGGAAGCGTTGGGCGAAAGCCGTCACCTTCGCCTCGTCGGCCGTGAGACGCGCCGTGAGCGTGGCTTGCAGGGTGGCGGCCTGGGCCTTCACTTGGGGGTGAGTGGGGCCGAGTTCCATCGCTTGCTCTTGCAGTTCGAAGTAGTCCGCGGCGAGCTCGGGCGGCGGAGTGGCCCTATGGGCCTCGGCCGGTTCCGCGGCGCCCACCGATTCCACCAGACGCCAGAAATCTTTGAGCTTGGCGTAGTCGGCGTTGAGCAAGGCCGAGCGCGACTCCGCTTCGCCCCGTGTTTCGGCGTCGGCATTGGCGAAACCATCCGGATGAAGCTCCCGGCTCAACTCGTAAAAGCGTTTCTGGAGTTCTCGAGTTTGCTCCGGAGTCGCCCAAAGATAGGGAACCACGCCGAGAGTTTCGAAGGGCCGCATAGCCTTGTTCAATCACGGCTGTCGCGGCTAGGCACGCAACTTGTAGGGGCAACTTGCCCACGGAAGGGTACTTCGAGAAAGGGATTTCGCCGGTGGAAAGGAGCTCGTATGAGTATCTTGGAAACCGCGATACTGATTTTGAAGTTGGCCCAGGTTGTACAAGCAACCTGGGCCCTATTTCCGGGTTCGGCGAAAGCCGGCTCGGGCCGACGTCGAAACCGGAGATCCCGAAAGAGACTCCGGATATAAGCTCGGCAGGTCCCGCTAGAAACTTAAGGCCCTGTTATCCGCCAGTGATTCGGTCGCCCTGTAATTCGCCAGTGAATTTGTCGCCCCCTGCTAAGTTCTAAGTCTTTGAACTGCATAGTGCGGTGAGGAGGATCTTGGGACCAACGGAGGGGCTGTT
>Ga0247843_1003822_pt1 | contig 23699 bp, 14 predicted proteins | sample LaCruzMarch2017__FD_192420 | JGI IMG/M metagenome (GOLD analysis project Ga0247843, IMG submission 192420) | Freshwater microbial communities from meromictic Lake La Cruz, Castile-La Mancha, Spain - LaCruzMarch2017_8m | ecosystem: Environmental > Aquatic > Freshwater > Lake | place: Spain...
TTTCCATCTCCTTGACTGCTGTCGCCTTGCGCTTTTTGGCTACCCGTATATCCAACTTGTCTCGTTTTGACTTGACCTGCTTTGCTTTACTCTCATCGATGTCGATTGTTGTTATTGCACTGCCTTTGTCATCTACGTCTTCGTCATCTGACGATGAGTCCTCGAGTATAATCCTTCTTTTCTGGCGTTTTATCACAACGTTATTCTTGGCAGCATTGTAGACATCTTGATCATTGCTGTCGACACGTAAACGTCGTGCTGCTCCTACCCTCTTTCTATTCTGTTGCTTCGTTACTGTTTCAACGTTAAAGTTGGGAATCATCCCACGAGATATTGCAGGAATTATAATATCTTTATTCCACCTATCAATATCAGCGTTACTTCCGTAGGGTACACATTCCACAACCAAATTTATATCGCCATGACATGCAGTATAGTATCGCAGTACGTCATTCGTTTCTTCGTTCGAATTGCGATAAGTTTTTGCAGCCTCGTCGTGGTTCCTACCAGTGCTACGAATGTCGTTGAATACTGATTCGAAGAAGGTTTCCCAATCACTAGTACTTCCTCGACGACTATGTCGTGTAGAAGACGTGGGTCTGGTTGAGCTGCTGTTGTCTTCATCCTCGCGAATTATACCAGTTTTATCATAATATGCACGTCCTAAATCGTCCATAAGTACTTGGTAGGCTGCGGATACTGCCTGAAACTTGAGAGATGATCCTCCCTCGTCACGATTATTTTGTTTGACACCATGACGAATTTGACGATCAGGATGATACCTCAATGCCGCGACACGGTATGCACGTTTCAGCTCTTCAGGCGTTGATGATGTAGGACATTGAAGAACGGAGTATGGTGTTGCCGTGTGGCCGAATGCTGTTTGGAGTAGCGTTAGTGACGGTCCCATATCCCTTCGCTCGCGTCGATCCGTTGTTCTAGTAGGTACCCGTAGAAGCTAAACTACCATATTTCACAAATTGACAAATCTAATACCGCCGATCTTTGTAATTGATGCTATGAACAACAATAGCAGCAGCGGCAATGGCGGCGGTGGTGGTGGTACCAACATCAGGAAGAAGAATAGACGAGCTTTATTATCAAAGGGTGCTGCCCAAACCGACATCTTTTTAGCGTACGGTCAAGAGGAATTATTTCTCAATATGCAACTGCGGAAGATGAATCGCGCCATGTCGGGTACGAAACGTCGTGAAACAAAGTATGAATACGGAGCGCTGTTACTGCTGCTGGTGTTAATATTTAGTAGCGATTATATCCTTGGTCCACAAAGCTCGGCCGCACATGGTGGTGGCGAGACGTTGACGAAAGGTGCAACTGTTATTGCACTGACTTTAAACCAAGTTATTGGGATTGCATTATGGATCTTTGTGGCGTTTGTGGTTACTACTGTATTTAAAGAAAGTCACTTCGTCGCCCTACTATATTGGATGGTCGTATACTTACCATTATTATGGGGTGTGGGATATGCCGTAATACGTGATCAATTATATTATATCAATTATAAGGCCACGGCATTTGTTGTATCCGAAGTACTAGTCTTTTTACTATTTATATTAATATATTACATTTATCCACGGTTAGTCAATAGTACCTGGTTTCGACGGAAGGGACGTGCCTGTATCTACTTTCAAGTCAAGCGTGTGTCCAATAATGATTGGACTATGACATACCTCCATAATTTCTTTGCTTGTATGGGATCACGACATACATGTAAGTATGATGGTACTACGAATGATAAAGGACAGCCACATGGATTAGGACGGTGGTTTGATGATGCCAATGAAGGTGAAATATTAGTCGGTGCTTGGGATAATGGTAAACCCGTGGCACCCTTCGTATCACGTATATTTGGTACTGGTGATGCATTGAGGGCTGTACTTGTTCCATTCGTCAAGGCTTCCGATGATAATTTTGAATCCAACAAGTTTTGGCCAACGAATGAACAACCCATGGAATGTGGTGTAGCAAGTGTAGAGTGTAGTGTATCAGGTGCCTTTTACAACGAATTACCACATGCATCATGCTATATTGCTCCATATCCATTTGATTACAAAACATCAATTAAAGAGATGTACAAGATATTGTCATATAGCCTAGGGGTACAACAAGATAAGAACATGCAACAACACGTATCAATAATAGCTGATGATCCACGTGGAATACAAATTGATGGACATGTGTATGCTACTACCGGACGGGTAATTCAACAAGTGGATGAAATAGTTATCCGTATCAAGACAAATGATGACGAAGATTGCTACTCTACTACTACTATGATTCCACCCACATTGCCAAACCCACAAATGAATGACAGACGTAATTCATTCTTTGGTCTTGAAAAGCTTTTTGGAGAAAAAACATGTACTACCACTAGTACCATGCCTCCGACTCAGCAGACTGATAATATTGCTCCCTTTGCAACAACAGAGCACAATAATGATCAAGTCAATGTTGAAGAGGCTTGTACAGAAGCTACTACTACTGCTGCTGCATTACTACCTCAATATTCATTAGAAGTAGTAGGTTGGACACAATCCAAGAAGAGAGATGTACTCATCTTCTTTGGGGGGTTCAATAGTCATTTAAAAAATTCTATCCAAGGCTTTGGTCAACTATTGGCAATGACAAAGTTAGATTCACGTATATATCCCATAATGTATAATTGGCCACCAGGACAGGTATTGACATATCATTCTGCCTCACGTGCCTCCAACTCGCAACGTAACATTGACAATTTATGTCAACTATTACATGGACTACAGTATGCAGGATTTCGTAATATACATTTAATGAGTCATTCCATGGGTGTACAAACATTACTTGGTGCACTTGTTGATACTAAAGTGGACACAGAGGATGGGTCATTGTCATTTAAACCGAGTAATTGCTCACGATGTTTTGCATTAGCATCGGATTATAACCAACACGGCAATGATGCTCCTGCTGTTGTCAATGATGATGGAGGACAACGTAATTTGTTAATTTGCAAGACCATCACGCTACTCAATCCTGACTTCCCATTGGTACCATTCCGAGATCATGCCTTCCCAGCCATACGTCGATTATGTCGTACTATTACTGTTATTGGTGATAAGAAAGATAATGCATTATTTTGGAGTCAAGTGGTGAATGGGGTTGTGGTACGATATGGATATGAACAACCGTCTGCATTACTACCGAATGATGAATGTAAGACGACACTCCAACATTGTCTAACAGTGGGTAGGAATGTTGAAAAATTATACTTTCCAAAGAAAAGTGATGTAGCTAGCACTGCAAGAGGTTTACGACACAATAATGATAATAATCTACTATTCAAGAAGGAGAAGAAATCGGCATTGCTTACTGATGATGATGAGAATAATAAAACCAATGACAAATTATGGATGGATCTTGATGCCATTGACACTACGGGCCTAGATACCAATATAGCAGGGATACGACACAGCGCCTTCAATTTAAATCCAAGTCTATTCCACGATATTGATGAATTAATAACCACTGGCAAACGTGCCATGGATAGATCATTGATTTATCGTGATGGGAATGTATTTAGCTATTGCAGTGCTCCATCATTTGTGAACATGTAATTGATTGTTTGTTTGTTTCTTTTTTGTGTGCGTATATGTGTGTGTGACGATTTTGACGATCTGGATGGTACCTCAATGCCGCGACACGGTATGCACGTTTCAGCTCTTCAGGCGTTGATGATGTAGTACATTGAAGCTAGAACGGAGTATGGTGTTGCTGTGTGGCCGAATGCTGTTTGGAGTAACGTTAATGTAAAAAAGAAGGCTGTAAAATAAATGGTTTATCCTCAACCTGTGCACAATGATGCTCCGTGCCCTCGTCGATAATGGACGGCGACATCATTGTCGAATCCCGTCCATCATTGTTCGTTCGTCGCAAGGAGTAGTAACGTCATTTGGCAGGTCGTTGTTGTTGGACGGTGGGGAGAAAAGGTTTCTTTCGACGTCATCAAAATCGCATTACATAAAATTTGATCAACAACGAACAATCTACAACCTGCTTAATCTAGTCGAATTTACACCAGATGAATTTGATACACTTTTCGATTGCATACTTCTTTCCGGCACAGCTACTAGTAACGGTGATGAGTGGCAAAAGAAGAGAGGAAAGAGAAGGACGTGGGTAAAAAGATCAACAAGGTCATCTAGGTCTCCCGTAATGCTGGCTACTACTGCTATTGCTTCGACTTCCTCCTCATTGCCTTCATCGAACCGTATCGTAAATGACGATGATACAAAAATTTCGTCTCGCGACCTGGAGGCTCATCTATTGACTAAATATCGAATGGAAGCCACTTCAGACTATAAACATTGGAATCACCATCGTCGTCGTGGTAGTAATAGTAATAGTAATAGTAATAGTCAGCTATGTAAATCTTTGCTCGTGCAACAACAAAACCCAAGACCTCAATATAATCATCAACACAGAATCCAACAAAGAAAACGGCATCAGCGGCATCAGCAGCAGAAACAACAAAAACGATTGATCAATGAACGTATGATTCATTGTGCAAGGAAGGATGCCAGCTACCTACATCAAGTATTACTTGGTCAACACAATGATAGTGAGAATAGCAGTACACTAATAGAAGTATCACCATCATCATCTTCTTTTTCATTAGCAACAGCATCATACATCACACGACGTCAGTTTCGTGAATCACTACATACCATGTCATCGAAGGTACATTATCCATTACTATTACCACTTTCGGCATCCATGCTACTCACCGGCCTGTCCGTGGGCGTGACCTCCCCAATAATGCCATTCATTAGCGATAATTTACAACTAACCACGACGCAATATGGCACCGTCGTTAGTTCCTTCGCTGTGAGTAAAATGCTTTTAAACGTCCCTAGTTCTATCCTCGTTGATAGATATGGACGACGTCCGTACTTGGTCCATTCATTATGGTTCATTGGCCTGGGCGTGGCCGGGATGGGCATAGCCACCGATGCGATACAGCTTTGTTTATGTCGTATGGTAGTGGGTGCGGGAGTTGCGGCATTGACTACGGCTAGCTCGCTCATGGTAGCGGATATTAGTACGCCCCAAAGTCGTGCTAGTACCTACAGTCCAATAATGAGTGCGTTTGCATTAGGGATGACATTAGGACCGGGACTGGGGGGACTATTACATGATACATATGGCGTACGTGATACATTTCTTATTGTTGGTGGGATGTATGGTGTAGCATCGACATGGAATCATTATAGTGTAAAAGAAACACTGAGTAACGGAAGTAATGATCTACTTTCATGGCAACAAAACGAACCATTGCCATGGCGTAGAGATGATCGGGATGGTGGGTTTATTGCACCCGGAACTACCGTCGCTGGGAATACTGCACAACGTACCATGAAAAAGACAAAGCATGTGACGATGGACGAACAGACTGAAGAAGAATCCAATGATATATCCAATGCAATAACTCTTGCTGTTAAGGATACAACAGAGCAGTGGAAAGTCCTACTTGCCAATATACATGTACGACCTGTTATAATAATGAATGGATTTTACATGCTAACACTATCGGGGACACAGTTCACTCTCCTCCCGCTGATACTAACCGGTGGTGGAGAGGCTGTGGCTAGTACAGTGGTTGGCTTTGCACTTAGTTCATCGGAAGTCGGACAGTTATACATGTGGATGAGTGCTGTACAGGTATTGGGCAACCAGGCTGCGGGCCGATTTGCGGATACTGCTGGTAAAGGATCTGCCATTGTCCTTGGAGGGGCTTTGACATCCGTCGGCATGGCAGGTGTTCCAATTGTTTGTACCTATTTCTCAGCAGGAGGTGATGTATTTAACATTGACTGGGCTATACTAGCAGCATCGTTGGGCATTTGGTCATTGGGAGGGACACTGCTATCTACATCTCACGTGGCAGCCGTTTCTGACTTGGTTGGTTCTGACCAAAGGTCACAAGCATTGGCACTACTGCGAACTGCTGGTGATGTTGGTTATCTTTGTGGTGCTATTGGTGCTGGATTACTTGCAGATGGTATAGGGGATGTCGGAGTAGCAATGCAAACAGGTGGTTTTGTTCTTGTTGGATCAACAGTGTGGTTTGCTGTACGATCAACGCTTCGGTAGGGCAGGCGGTCATACATAGCTCGAGTTAAGTATTTTTATTCCACAAATCTACAACTCATCCCGTTCATTCTCAAGTGGAGGGACGATTTCTACAACCTCATAGTCATCACTGGAATCATCATCATCACTGCTGTCCTCTGAGTCATCATCGCTATCCATAAGCTCCGCCGTAAACTCCGCTGTCGGCATGACAGCCTCACCAACGTCAAGTTCCACAAATTCAAATATCTCGCCATCGTCCTCTGATTCCTCCTCCTCATCATCGTCGCTATCATTATTGATAACTTGTTCATCCTTATTCTGAACTAATTCGTCATTGTCATACTCAACAAGACCAGAAGCTAACAATGCCGCAGAGATAGATGTAATTAATGCCTGATGGTAGGTCCAAGCCATCTCCCATTCATACTTGGGCATACTGTTCATTAATATGCCATCTTTCTTCATTGCTTCTTCTATCTCAGCCAGTCGTGTTAATTGCTTTCCTAAATAAACAACCGTACTCATATTCGGTGCCTCATCCTTTGGATTCCGCGAATGATTATCACCAAAACTAACAATCAGTTCCGACTCACCGGTCATATCCCGTCCTAAACAAAAGGATAATTCATCCCATTTGGGTGTATCCTCATCGCCTATATTCATACTAAATCTCCATGTTTGTGGAAAGTCTTCGACAAAACCAAATATATCAAAGACATCACTTGTCCCATAGTGACTATGGGTGACACAATCCTCATACGTCTTATCAAACCAACAACTATGACACCTGTTGTAGGATATATATATCTGTTCACCGGGTTCAATGTCACGTATGGAACGTAATATAAATGGTTTGCCTTGTTGGTTTGGCTTCACTGAAATGGTATTTAATTTTTCAGGATCATTACTATGATTACACATATCATAGAATGGTACCATTAATGTGTCTTCATCACGACTAGTAAATTGATAGAATGCAGCCTTGGCCAATGCAGTGTCCTCACCGCGACATTCGCCAAGCCATGTATCCTCATATCCCTTTTTATGACGAAGCGGGGGTAAGCCTTCATCATCCTCCTCTCGTCGATCGAGGATTGTATATAACAGTGTCTTACCGGGTTGTGTCCATTCACTCGGGATACGTCCCCGTGGTTGATTCATTAGATAATTTACATACGGGGCATGTGGCGAATCATTCCCAAGTTTAAATTGACGATATAACTCATGTAATGCCTCACAACTCCAATAGCTATGCTCTTTGTAATTCTTCGGTTTAATGATGAGGTCATATGGTATACGTGCAATAATATCCCCATCTTCAATCCCTGATTCAGTCCCACCTTCATTGTGCGTATTCTTGACAAAGACGCCACGATATCGACCAGTTGGATCAAGTCCAATGCGTGCATTGTCATGTATTAGTCCACCGTTATTCATTATCCATTCGATTAAATCTTCGCCGTGATAATTAATGTTTGGATCGTCTTCATCATTCATTTTTTGAGGTGGGGATGATGATGACGAAGATTTTTCCTCCGACGCGACATTATTATTCGTCGTTGTCTCGGTGCCATTGTCATTCACACCCTCCTCAGCATTGTTGTTAGCATTTTCATTGAATAATAATCGATCGAGTGTGGAACGTGCCAATTTGCCAACGATACTACGGTCGAATTCATCGACCAAATCACCATATGACACCCCCGCGACGACGACTGCGGAAGAGACTAGAAGAAGGATTAGGAGTGGGGCAATGCGCCGACGGACCGCCATGGTCGATTTCAACGCTGTTGCAGGCTGAAAGAGTCTTTTGAAAGTTCATTTTTCGGACTTGAAGAAAACGGTTACACCGTCCGTGTCTCTTTTCTATTCTACTCTCTCTCCCCAAGCTCCTGGTGCAAACATTTGTAACATTCTGAACTGAATAAATATATACCTTAGACATGCATTATTCATATTTCACAAGTCTTCACCCATCACCCATCACCCATCACCACCCAACACCCAAAGAACCACGCTACTCCTCACAGTAATTCTTGCTTGCCTGGACAACAAGAACAAACACATTCGGACTCCTCAACCGACTGTTTGGCGCATCAATCTTCCTTACACTAACAAATAATCGTTTCATTTCCATCTCAAATATCTCATGTGGTTTATCAAGTCGTGTCTTGCCTGATATATATATTTTGGTATGTGGTCCACTAAGTGCGTAGAATGTTTGTGCTAATGCAATGGGGTCATATATGGACGTTACAACATCTGCACCAATAATAACATCGTATGGGGCATTGATATAGTCAGATGTGACACCCCATTGCAAGACACGACATGATACATTACTATTGGTGGTGTTGAAATTCTCGTTTTTCCTACTTTCATCATCCTCCTCCTTCATCTTTCTGTTGCTACTACCGCTTGTACTACTACGAAAGTAGTTGCGTTTGATATTCGCACACATTAGATCCTGCAATTCTGGTAAATCGGTAATTTCAACAATCACATCATCAAATGCAGCTGCCGCGATCATAAGTCCACATAGTCCAGTACCTGCACCCAGTTCTACAACCCTTGTCGTTCTATTTCCTTCCCCTACTACTTCTACGGTATTGTTATTAATTTTCCACTCGGATACGTTATGTATAACATGCTCTCCTAATATAAATGCTGCATCCCAACACAATCCACCTTTACCAAGATATTTACGTTGTTCGATAATTAAATCTTTCCTTCCTTGTATTCTTTGTTTACTACTACTACTACGCACATCCTCTTCGTCCTTCTCCCCAGTAAGTAAATATGATGCAAATTTAGTGCCATAATTAATAAAATTTATATCCACATGTTTTAAATCATCATAATATCGTTGATGTTTTAGATAGGATTCATACATTAACGTTGTTGTTGTGTTGTCCGAATTGCGATGTATGATATCCCGTCCTCCTCCCACAATGGTATCTCCATAATCGTTATTATCATGATTGTTATTGTTGTGGCAGTTGTTACAGCAACAGTTGTTATCATCATCGTCATCGTCGTCCTTTTTTTCTTCCAAGGAATCTACATCATAATCATCACCTTGACCACTACGGCAGCAACAAAAATGAGAAGAAGAAGAAGACTCGTGATCCCTTATACGTATACGTTCATCCTCCTGTATAAGTTTACGCAATCGACGGTAATATTCACCACGATTCATTAATTTTGCCAGTGGTGTTTCAACATCGTCATTGCTGTTGTTGTTGTCGTCATTGCTGTCATTGTTATTATCTTTAGTTTTACCACTCTCCAAAAACTGTAGTTCTGATGCTACTGCTGTCGTCGCTTCATTATTATGGAAATTGTCATAATATTGATAACCATCTGAGATGGGTGGTGTCGTCATCACTCCTCCTTCTTCTTCTTCTTCTTTATTCGTCGTTGATCGTTGAGATCATTCTATTTTATTTTTTTAATGAGAAGGCTGCGATATATATTCGTCCTTCTACGGTTTGATATTTAATCTGAGTTATATAGGAGGTATATATGGCCTTGCAGCAGCCTCCTAAGCAATAGCGCTGCCGCCGCACCTATTTTTTATCGTCACCGCGGAGTCGTTTTAGACTCAGCATCTCGGCGGGAAGCCAAAAGAGGGCAATCCACGAACCGGAAGGGAGAAATGAGGTCGCTCTTCTCGTAGTAAGCAAAAAATAGTAAAAGAAATCTAAACACAATACCGTCGAGTATATTTTGTCACTAATGGGACAAACACTGTCCCTATTGGGACAAACAATCTGTCCGGGCCTTCGGACGGTGTGTCTAAAACGACTCGCAGGAGAAAAGGGTTTCTCTTCGCGTATAAACAAAAAAAGAAATTTAGACGTCATCTGCACTTCACATCGTTAAGTATATTTTGTCACTATTTGACAAACAATCTGTCCGGGCCTTCGGACGTTGTGTCTAAGGCGACTCCGTGGTTTGGTTTTACTTATCTCTTGTCGTTGAATTTAACGATGGAACCTGCCTCCGGAGCTTCTTCACGTCAGTACCAATCCTCCCCCCAAGAAGGTCATAAGGAAGAGGAGGCAATAATGGACTGCGATCAGGATGACCCTCTCGCTGATTCTACAACTTCCGCGGCTGCTGCTGATACTCGGGAGGATAAATATGTAATCTTCGAAAATTGGCTCCGAAGCAATGGTGCACAATTCCCGTTGCTGGAATTACGAAAATATAACAAGCATACGACGGTCGATGAAAGCAAGTATGATTATGATGATGATTTGAATTTAGTGGATACGGCTGATATGGCCATTGCCGAAGAAAAGAAGGATTGCGGGGCCGCCCACGAGGACAACAATAACAATCTCAACAATCTCAACAACAACAAAGAAGAAGAGGAGGAGGATGATGGATCAGGAGAAATGAGAAGTGTACATGCCAAATCCTACATCCCACCACATACGGTCTGTGTTTCAATACCTAAATCATGTCTAATTACCGTCGAGATGGGTCAATCCACGCCAATAGGCAAATGTATCCTGAATGCGGAATTAGATTTAGATGCCCCCAAACACATATATCTAATGATATATATACTATGGGATAAAAAGATACATGGCAACGAGTCGTTCTTTACACCCTATTATGATATATTACCACGTAAATTGCGTAATATGCCAATCTTTTGGAATGATGATGAATTGGCCGAACTTCGCGGTAGTTATATATTAGTACAAATCGATGAACGTAAACGTGCCATCCGAGACGATTACGAATCGATATGTGCCATAGTTCCCAATTTTCGTACCATGGCAACGTTGGATGAATTTATATGGGCACGTATGATCGTGTGTTCGCGAAACTTTGGTTTATTGATTAATGGTGTCCGGACATCGGCATTGGTCCCGCATGCCGATATGTTAAATCATTATCGTCCCCGCGAGACGAAATGGACCTACGATGAAGAAATACAAGCCTTTACGATAACGACATTACAAAGTATTGGACCGGGTATGGAGGTATATGACTCCTATGGACAAAAATGTAATCATCGTTTTTTATTAAATTATGGTTTTTGTGTGGAAAAGAATATAGAGGGAGGGGATGTGAATCCATTCTGTCCCAATGAGGTGTGTTTAGAATTTAGTTTAGAGTATAATTGCCATGTGATTGAAAATGAGATTATTCGGAATAATACTACCAATGAAGAAGAGCAATTACAGCAACAGCATGTAGACAGAATAGGAGGAGTAGGAATCAAGAAGAGTGGTACTACTACTGACCAGTATCAAGAATGTTGGGAGAAGAAATTGGCATTCTGGTTACGTGGAGAGAATAGTAATAATAGCAGTAGTACAGGTAGGGGGGTGTACGGATATGGCAATGGAGGTGGTGACGGAGGAGGGAGTCATTCGTCGGAGTCATCCGGTGATACATTATTACATGGTATGTTATCCACTTTAACTGCGGGGAATGTTCACGGAAGTACAAACTCCACTACTACGAGTACCAACTTGAAATTATCTTCATCATCATTGCCTCACCCCTTGAATTGGTCAACTGACATAATCAACAACGTCCGTTCAATGTATGATCAATCTTCGACATGTGCAGTACAAGAAGCATTCGGATGTCGACATGGAGGAGGACTTAATAATGCTACATCCTCTACTTCGTCATTGACAACAACTGCTACTGCTACGACTACTACTGCAGCATCGTCCCTAATTAGACGTGTACGAGTTTGTGTGTCAAACAATGACAATACACGAATTGCATTTAGTATATTACGTGTCCTCGCATGTACCAGCACTGAAATTGATATGATTGGTGGTACTAATAGTCTTGGACGGTACACATCGGGTGTTGGTTTGATGACACCCACGGCCCAACGTTTGTTTGGCATAACGCCATCCTCCATTACATCATTGTCTTCATCGTCAGCAGCAGCAGTTGCAACAGCGGCAGGGGGGGGGAATGCACGCACATGTCAAGATGTACGATATCCAATTAATCTACGTAATGAACGTCGTGCGATGGAACTACTACTCGCACTAACAGAAAAGTCATTGTCGGCATACCCCACAACACTGGCACAAGATGAGATTGATTTAGATAATGAAATATTATATCCCAAATTTAGCAATCGACGTAATGCCAAGCTACAGGTACGTGGTGAGAAGGAGGTATTGCATCACTATACAAAATGGGCAAGTACGGCGATATATGTTATTGATGTCATACTGAATGAAATTAAGATTGAGATGGAATTGCTCCATGGTGGTAGTGGCTGTGGTAGTCATGCGGGATGCAAGTCAAGAAGCAAGAGTAGTAGTGAAGGTAGCGCAGCAGCTATGGGAGAAGAGATTATAGGGTTTGAACACATAATCCAAGCAATGGAAGTGGATGATGAATGTCACTCAACAATATTAAGGTACTGCACTGATGTATTAGGTGCGGTTCGACGGGAAGAATATCATCGCCTTCGTAGCCTACCAAAACAGAACATGGCAAATAACAAAATCCGCTGATGAATTAGTGGAGTAAATAGATAAATAAAAAATATACTTCTTTTTGAACTGAGGTATCAAGTGATCCGCGGAAATTCCGACATAGCTCCTTCGTTCAAATGCACATGACCTGCTTAGTTTACTCAATCTCATTAAAATATGAGACACGATCATAATCCGGATGAATTGATTCACTAAGCACACCCCCTAATGTCAGCATCAGTCCAGTTAAACAGTCTCATATGAAACGTTGCAACAAAAACACTCTCGATATCATCATCAATATTTGTTGTTGATGATAATGATGTCAATGGAAAGAATTCATGAGCAGTCAATGGTTCAGGCTTCCAAAGATTATCACTCTTCACATTTGGCCACATGACAGCAGATCCTTTCTGGGGTCGAATGTGCAACCAATCCAAGTCTGGAAATCCTATGCCTCCTCCTCTTACTCCGCTAATATCGCTGCTAACATTGGATAGAAATATGGATAACGACAGTACACGTGGTCCAGCAGGTTTCCACAAGCTATTCACCTCAAAGTTGTGTCGTAATGGAGTGGTGCCATCTTCCTTATCTTGTTGAGAATGTGGCTGTTGCTGTTGTGCAGTCGAATATAAAATATTTACTACCTCCATGGGTTCCAAGTGAGAAATTGATGTATTAACAAGATTGCCAATTCTTGTCATGATTCGGTGGTAGACTTCATTATTATTGCATCTTTCGTCGTATTTACATGATTTCAAACCATTGATTCCCACACTAGCTTCGTCGTTGCTACTTGTCGTTGTTGATGAAGGGTTGGTTATTGTTACTGCCAGCTTGTACAAATGATCAACCTCATCATCGGTCAAGAATTTCTTGAACACGATGACATATGGATCATCAACCCTGCCAACATTCTCCTGCTTTACATTATCTGGATAAGAAACAACGAGTGGATTGTACTTTGCCCATACATCACTAGTAGACGAATCGGCTATGAATGAATTAAGGTGACCAGATTGGAATAGTACATTTGAGTTTGGATGTCTCCGTCCTGAGCATTTATGAAATGTATGTAATTCATGACACATCTTACATGCCAGGGGGCATGCATTCATCATAAACAAAATATCATGTTTCTCCGTACTACTAATCGACCAATTGTTGTTGTGTTCGTCATCGTCGATACTATTTGTATTCTTCTCAATATCATCAATATCATCACCAGGAGGAATGCTCGGGTAGTACTGACACAAGCCTCGTGATGCCCATTCAGCACACATTTTATATTTATTACCACATCGATTCCTCGTCCTTGTATCAAATGTTGGACTCTCGTGTTTGGCATAGTATTCCATCTGTCGGATGGTCGACTTGACATTTTCATGATCCCGTGTAGTCATTGGTGGGTGTTTGTTGTTGTTATTATTTTCATCAGTTACTGACCGTATTAGTTGAGATATACCAGTATTCATGGTTGAATATAAAAGTTTCTTTGCACTGATAAGTATGTATACCACGCGGCGGGAGTATTTGGATCAGGAGGAGACATTTGATGATATGCCCAAGAAAAAAAAAATCAAATGAAAAAAGAGAGCAGTACACGACAGAGCATGTTGTGTACTTACATTACATTTTCATCGACTCCCATCTTACGATCCATTTCAGCATCAACGCACTCCCAGCAAGAGTATTTGCAGCTATCAAGCATGACTAATTTCATTCATTTGTAAAAAGAAAAGAGAAGAACAACCAATTAGCTAGCTATCTGGAGGGACGAGAGGTGGTCGATATGACACGACGAAAACAAAAAAAGCAAGAATTCACACATCACACATAATCTCAGAAAAAATCTCTTACATTCGGGGTTGATCCAACATTCTCCATCCTCATTGGCCCAAATATTACATTTATCATACTTGTCAATACAAACCGGAAGCAACCCCTCCTCGACTGATTTAGTACTATTAATAAATTGACATGTCCCACAACTACCAGCACAATTACGTAACATATATGTTGGATTAGCTCGACATTCCCCCTCCCGTGCCCATTTAAAACAATCCACTTCACTATCAGTGCATGGATCTTCAAAGTCACTTGGAAAATCTATTTCATTGACGAAATTGTTGTCAATGGTGGTACATGTTTCATCGTCGGACGAGCATACGCCGCTCTCTTGCTCTTGTTGCTGTTGCGACGACGTGAATCGAGCGACGAGAAGGAAGAGGAACGACGCGAATAGCTCCATGAATTAAGCTACCACCAATATCGTCATCGATTTGGCGGGGCAGGCAGACAGGGTCTGCGCACGAAACAACATTATTTTGTTCAAGACGACAAAAAGGCGTTGTCCGCACTTTCTCAAAGAATAATGGTGTTCTTCTCCAAGACTGGTGGCGACAAGGGTGAGTTTGTTATCCATTAATCCATGCCACGCTTTTTTTGTGCTTTGATGATGAATTTCGTCCTGAATTTTATAATTTACATATATTCAGATTTTTCTACAGAGCCGCCACTCGTGACGGCCACACCCGTGGCTGCATATGAATCATTACCCTCTGCTCCAGCAACAACACCGACAGGAGCTCAAAGTAGTAGGCCACAACACCTTGGTCGTCATCCAACGTCGATTCAGCAATGTCAGCATTGTCAAGCAACCAATGTCATGACAACAACCAAAACCTACCCAAGCTTGGAAACTTGGTTATTGGTACTAGGTGTAGTACTAATATTCTGGCCGGCGTTTTGGATACCATTAATTATTGATTCAGCCAAGAAGACCGATCATATGTGTAAACAGTGTGGTGGATTGGTCGGTCATGTTAAGCCATTGAGTGATTGTTGTATTGAGGAACGGGGATGACGAAGATGAAGAAAAGGTAAGTGAAATAGAAAAAAAAGACATATTTGGTCAGAAAATTAGAGACATCTCCCTCTCTGTAATTTTTTTGTGTCGAGGAAAAAATATTAGTACTACTGTTAGCATTTAATTCAACAACTATTGACTTTAATCAATTGAAAGACATTACAATATCTCATTGTAGGAATGGGCGACCAACGAAATGGTTTTCACCAATGTTATTTATGTTGTAAACTAAACACAATTAACATTAGTGATGTATCTTTGACTTTCGCGACGGCTCATGCCCATGTCCTGCAACAATATCTCATGGTAGGAATAATGCATATTGATTCGGTCGGACAATGTCATGATGAATGCCATTAGTGTCCGTCGTTGTCGTTATTGTCTTTGCTTTAGCAGCAATATTAGCAGTGGAAGGGAAGGGGTCAACATATCTCATTCGTGAAGCATATGGATTCTCAACATAGGTTGTAAATGGCAATACATTCCGTATACAGTATTGTCCATTCACATCTTCTATTACCATTTTCTCAAGTACAGTGCCATCTCGTTCGGCATCATGTAGTGAATGTGCTGTTAGTAGTATTGGCTTACCCGTCCGTAGTATGAACAGTAGTGTTTTGTACCATTGACTTTTTAAATTGGCATGACCCAATCCTGGATTAAATAATACATACCCATCCCATGGAGGAGGAAGTGGATTATCGATGTAGCTGTTATCGTCAGCAGTTACACCAAGAATCGTTTTGCGATACTTTAGTAAGCACTCATGAAGGTATGAGGGGTGATAGTTCATGGTAAGACGATAATTCAGATTATTGACATCGTCGTCGTCATCAACATCATCATCGTTGCTATTGCGAGTGTTGCTGCTTTCTGTCAATGAAAGGTCTATTGTCCTTGACACTAAATGATGTGGTACGTCTGGTCCTACAAAGTCAATAATACATTCCCGAATATACTTTTGTTGTTGTTGTCGTTGTTGTGTCGACTCTATTGTTCCAGTACCACCAGTACGAATACATGCCAAGACAAGTAAAAATTCTTTCCAATAGTTATTTGGTAAAGTGCATTCCGCTCGAGCGCCGACACAACATAAACGTAGCACACCATCTCTTCGTATTATACGTAACTTCTTCCTACTACTGAATGATTCATCATTAATAGAATTGCCAATATATATATTCCGTCCAAAGTAATGACCCAGTGTTAGTGGGAATGTTAATGTATGACTTAGTAATCCTACTGCCAATTGATGTGTGTCATCATCATCATAGTCAAACTTATTACGTTGAAGTATAGATTTAATATCCCAATTCCGCCAATCGAGGTAGGCTTCCAGTGACAATGTCCTCGACGCCACCTTTTTCCCTCGTCGTCCGTGTAATATTGGATTTCCATTACTACCATTTGTATCATCAGCGAGAGGTATATTGGAAATTGATGGCACTGATAGGATTTGCCGTGCAAGTTTGGGATTAGTTATAGCAAATGTTCGGATTGGACAGTCGCCGCCGTCATCAGTCGTCAATGTCGGACCACTACTACTGCTGCTTTTCGTCGCAAATGTCGCAAATGTCAAAAACAATGTCTGCTGACGAGTAGCAGTCAACGTCGCTCGTTGCGCGAGAGCAACTGCTATCATGATGCACAAGCACTTAATCTTTTCGCTACGGCGCGCGGCGGGATTGATGTTGAAGTCAAAATCAACAAAAACAGGCTTTGCGGACAGTGGTACGATATTGGAAATAATACACGCAATAATATTAATGATGAGGTCGAGGTGTTCGATAGCAACATCGGTGGTTGCTCTGCTTCTCTCCTTTTCAACCAATGATACATCTCTCGCTTTTGGCCCACCGGCATTACTGCCTCGTACTCCTAAACAACGGTGTCCTCGTCGATCTCTCCTTCATCCATCATCATCATCTTCCACCCACCAACGACGTCGTCCAACGACGATAGCAAGTGACAGCAGCAGTAGTACTCGTCTTGAATTATCATTCATCGTAGACACAACGGCTTTCTTTCTACTTGCCGCCTCCTCCGCCGTCGATTCCTCCTCGCAACTAAATTCGAATGAAGGATTCGCCGAGGCGGTGGGGACATTGGCATTGCTTAGCTCGGTAGGCATGGGAGTATTTGGTAGTAAGGTGACTAATCCTAATTGGAAGTATGAATACAAGACAGGAGCGAAGGATAATGATAATAATCACAGCGTCGCAACTACTACTCTACCTCCAATTATTACCACAGCTACCATCACCAGTAAGGAGGAAACGAAACAATCAGTTCTTACTCCTATCATCACTACCAACGATTCAATGCCCAAGGAGGCTAAGGAGGTAGTCATTGCGAAAGCAGAACCAATTACAACAGCAGCAGTTGCGGTAGCATCGGGTGGAATGGTGGTGGATAAAAAGTCGGATTCTACGGTAGCAGTAGTAGCAAAAACAACGACCCTACCACCACCACCAGTAGCAATGAAGCCACCACCAGTCGTACCGGAACAAGGGAAGGCTAGTATCCCAAGTAAGGAAATATTACAAAGTACTGAAATTGCCAAGGTCGAGGTGCAGAAGGTGGGTGTCGCCGAAACGAAGGAACGGATGAGTACTAAATCCTCGGGCACATTATCATCATCATCATCATCGTTGCCACCACCGCTGGAGGAAGATCTGTCATCATTGACCGAGGTTGGGATAGTTGGCGTACCAAAGAGAAGTAGGGGTAAGAAGACTGTCAAGGGACTAAGTCTACTTGTGGCTGCTGGAGTAGTGGCATTGGCACGGAATGTTGTCAAGGCATATCTTGGCAAGGGGATGCTTTAACCAGAGTTATGCCATTACTGCAAAGCTACACGGAGAGATAATCAATGTTGATATAAGGACAATAATATAAGTATAAAAATGTCAAAATGTTATAGACAGTTAAAATGATTTATGTCGCCAGATAATAACACAGTTTTTGTACCACAACATAGTAACATAATGTAGAGTTGCAGTAAGCATTTGTTATAATTCAAGACCCATCCAACGCCAGTGATATGTCTTCGGCTTAACATGTAGATTTAAATCCTCATCAATAAGACGATCACAAATCTTTAATCGACGGAGAGAATTTAATCCAGTAATTTTAGCCCGATGCATTATAAGATTCTCTTTCATCATCTTCTTCCGATTATCATGTACAGTTTGATTAACACTTTTAATCTTCGATCGTAAATGGAGTATATCCTCACGGAATTGACCTGCTAATTCGGTTGAATTTTCATGCACCTTTGTGGTATACATTTCACTTAATATTTCTTGACCCGTACTCATTTTGGAATATTGTTGATTCAAAAAACTCATGTCCACATGATCGACCGTATACCGGTTGTATATTATCTCATAATTCGTACCCCGTGCCTTATTACGAAAGAATTCCGCAAAGTCATCTTCAATCTTGCCATGATGGACATCCCACACGACATATGTGTAGTCAACCTTATCAATTAGTTGATGAAAGTATGTCCTATAGACACAATCATTACCATATTCAGTTTGCCATCCTGGCATGTCGAAGAAGATGAAGTCATCAAATTCTGTGTTGGCATCGGCAACGTCGAGTACATTAGTCATGGCCAATCCTCCACACTCGGACCGTACAACGTCATTCACATGTTCCATAATTTCACAATGCTTTCGACGTTCATAGTCGTCACTACGAATAGGGTCCGAGTATGGCGAGCCGGCCGCAATACAAACGAACTTATCAGTGGTCGGTGCCGGTGCCGATTGTGCTGTGCTATAATTCTTCCCAAGCAATCCCCCAATTAGATATGTCTTGCCGGTACTCCATGACCCGGCGAATGCCACACGCACCCGTCCAGAGCAGTAATTACGATTCATCTGTTGTGCCTCGAAGCCTTGCATGGCATAATTGTATCGACAGCATAGTAGTGACGAGGAACTATGATGGGACGACGAAGTGGTCGATGATAGGAATAGTGACAATATACCAAGGTAAGACAATTCCTCTCCTCCTCCCTCTACTCCTCCTGGACCAAGTAGACAGTGTGTGGGAGTAAAGTACGGTAATACGTGCAATGCAATAAGGAAGGCATATCCACCAATCAATAACACTTGGATAGAATTCTTAAATGGTGGTGGATTCCATTGATTCGAGGCACTCTTCGATGTAGGATGTACAATGAAGAACCGTAGTACCGATCCCTGAAACGGACGCATACTTGCTGCGACATTTGCACTGCATAGCTCATCTCGAACACGTTTGTAATTATTGGACCATGTTGAATAATGATAATAGAGCAATGTTAACCACGTTGATACGAATAATCCCTCATGTTGGACTAGGAATACAACTTGTGAGTAATGCAAATAGAAAATACCCATGGTGCAAGTCGCAAGTGAGAATAAATGCAATTTGTCAACCCAGTCGGTGGTGGCAAGCCAATTAATAAAGAACATGGCGTAGGAAAGTAGTAGGATTAAGGTAACCGCCTCGACATTGTCTTGGATAATATCTGGTAGGAGGAATGATGCATTGATACGATGAAGGAAGTTCGCCATCATACACGTTTGTTGTGTATAATGGCGGTGAGGGGAGAAACGAAATAAATGCACTTTATAATGTTTACAAATCCATTGCTGAAAGCTGGACTTTTTGAAGTCATTATCTTTGTAATTTTTCACACCATCCGTGGTACAAATCCCAAAAAAAATCTTTTGCAACTCTAACAGTATGGTCTGACAACATGTTGACTAAATCATTGCATCATTAAGCTTTTTTAAGTTACTAAGAGATTAGCTTTTTTTAGTATTTAAAGGAGATCATCACAGCACACAGTTTCTTGTTCTTTGCATATTTTGCCTGTCTGGTGGTATTTAATAATTATTTCCCATTGCCATATCAGGATAATCATCATAATAGGATTCTGCAGCATACACTTTATCTCCTATTGTACTCTTGCTTACATCATCCCTTTTCAACAACAGATGGGGACAAAAAATGAGGTGTGATTTGAATGTGCCAAATGATGCTTCAAAAAAAGAAGGTAATGATTCTACAAATAACAAGGATACTTACCAAGATAATTTCGTATACAACTGACACTGCATCAGGAAGAAGAAATTGGCAATAGTTCGACCAATATATACTTCGCGTATAACATATCTTGATGGCCATATGGCCAGTCGTATAACATTATAAATAATCATTGATAATTCCACTCCCTGAAATTTTATGTTGTGTTGTGTTTGTAGAAGAAAATGATAAAAAGAGAGGTTGAGGAATCATATTTGTGTGTGACAACCCTTTTTGGCAAAAACAATATATATTTACCTTGTGTAAATTAAGTATACCCTTGAGTCGTTTCTTTGTTGCATTTGATGCATTATCATTACTTCCACCACCAATCCCTAGCCCTCCAGTTAAACCCAATATTGCACCCATCATTTCGCCAATGAAGAGTACGACCAATGGTGTAACTACAATGATACGCAATATTGGTGATGACTTACCATCACCACCACCACCAGTAGCAGCACTACTAAAGGTCAGGTCTGCTAATTCATAATGATGCACTGTACGCCACATTAGTATAAAGAAGAAGAAGGATACGGATATACGGGACACAGCAGTAAAGAGTTTAAATCGACCATACTCATCTACGTGAGGCGATGAGGATGCATCATCCACGACGGACGATTGAGATTGTTGCATTTGCTAAGATAGAAATAGTAGTTGGTGAATGGAAGAGGAGAATAGCGGGGGGAGGGAAGGTGAGATAGATGATGTGTCGATATTTCAAATTTTCTTCCACACATGTACTCAAATAGATTTATGAAATGTCTCTTCCCACTCACATGTTGCTGTCTCCTCCATGCATCAATGCGTGCCTCAACTGTTTCTCTATATTCATACAACATAGGATCCGCGTCACTGATATAATAATTATTGTTGTTATTGTTATTGCCATACTCTTCTGAAGAAGACGAAAGTTGTGAATAGGTATTTTGATGATGATTGTTAGTATTGTTCCCTGGACCTTCTGTCATAATGTGATCGTACTGTTGTTGGTGCTGCGACTGCAATAATGAAGAAAGTTGTGGAGGTGAGGGCGGTATTGCCTGCGTAGGTCCATCACTATTATTTGTATCATAGCCACCAACACTGGGAGGATACGTCGATGATCCAGTCCCGTCATCACCGACAGCACCGCCACGAATGTCATGTATCGACCTCACATTTCCATAACGGCGTCGACGTTGAGCGTTGGCAATGTGGGAATTGTATGACGGCAATAACCTCAAAGTCAAGGATGTTGTTGTTTCTGTGATGGGGAAAAGGAGGAAATAATTCCGATGTGATGTCACTGATGGAGGAAAAGGGGTGGACGACGACGACGATCCCGTCGCTGACGCGGTCAATAACATGAACAATGTGGGAGGAACAGACACCGTCTGAGAGGATGTGACTCCCAGCATAGGAGGACGACGTCCACGACGACCTACCAGACGGAAGTCACAAGGAAGAAAGAGTGTCTAGCTTAGGGTACGTATGAACCTACATACTAACACCCCCCCACAGTTGATATTGTGTAACAATCTCAACTGTACAAACAGGATGAATGGACAGACGTACAAGGAACAAAAGCTGATTGCTATCGTTGTGCAGGGAATATAATCACCGACCCCAAATATAATCCCCAATGGTACAAAAAAGAAAATGGCAGGCTGAAAGAAGAAATCTTCGTCAATAAAACAGTCTCCATGAAAGTAGAACAAGAAGTTACCCATCATTCACATCAAATAATTGATCACAACGTAATAACAGTTGATACGCGTGCTCACGTATTTCAATATCTGTAAGTAGTCGATTGTCACCTACAATGTTGTCAGTTGCTGTATTGGATAACAGGTTATACGCATGCTCACGTATTTCAATATCTGTTTTCTCAAGTAGTCGATTATCATTATTACCCGTTGTCTGTGTAAAGCTTAGCACTGATCTTAGCCAACAAGGTTGCCGACATGTCGCCGATTCCTTGAATGGAGTATTAAGAGCCCCATCGAGCTGAGTAGGAGCATTTGTCGTGACATGTTGATGATGGTGTGCTGGCATGACACGATTGATGTACTTGGTGTGGTAGGCATGTTGGATAATCGTAGCAGCGGCATTAGCAGTACTAACGTAATGTTGATATGAAGTATTAGTAGACTGCTCAGATCGTAGTAGATTAATTGCTGCTGTAGTTTGTGTAGACCAGTAGACTAGAGGCATACACGATGGTTCGGTTGACTCAGTATCGAAATCGGTAAATTTGATAGACTCTTCAGTAGTGTCAGATATACACCACGGAACCCCCCCACGATCCAATGTATGATCTGGGGCATTGGGAGTATGCCTGCAACCAGTGCGGCAACGAGGAGTTTTACGTTTGCCACGACGCGTCTTCTTCCGTTTTGGTGGTTGCATGCCACGATGACGGAAGGGATGCTGGAGGAACTTGCGGTCGGAGTCATTACTCCCGATAGATGTCTCAAACGGTATGGGTGGAGGTCGACGATTACCTCCCCGGTTGGACTGGGTTTGCTTGGCCTTGACTTGCAGAGTATGTTTGGAAGTTTGACGTAGGAGCTGTTTGGTGTGGGAACGCCGTTCATATTGTTTACGTAGTATTAGACCACGAATACAATGTTGTAGTACAAGTACGGCATGAAGTACACGTATTTGTTGAATACGACGGGAAATACGAACTCTAATTCGTTGTTTGAGAGAACGCCATAAACGTTGGATATGGACAGCTTTGTCAACTTCGTAGATGGAATGACTAGTCTTGGCTTGAATTCCCCCTCCCCTCTGTTGGGTAGATTGGGAGGGAGCATAAGATGACTTCTCACGTCGTCGAGGAGAAGCATCTTCTGGTGGCTGTTTAGCTGTGTGTGGCATAGACACAGGCTGGGTCGGCACCGCACCCGTACGAGCCTGGGTAGAATGGATGTGGCTCGACAATGTTAGTGGTGCTGCAGATGGAGATGGGGCAGATACCACTGTCATTGATTTTGTTTCCGCTCCCCTCTCCTGGGTTGATGAAATGGGAGGAGGAGAGGAAGATGACTTCTCACAACGTCGAGGAGAAGCATCTGGTGGTGGCAGTTTATCTGCTGTATGTTTGACATTGACAGATTGGGTCGTCACCGCACCCATACGAGCTCGAGTAG
>Ga0247843_1003823_pt1 | contig 23699 bp, 12 predicted proteins | sample LaCruzMarch2017__FD_192420 | JGI IMG/M metagenome (GOLD analysis project Ga0247843, IMG submission 192420) | Freshwater microbial communities from meromictic Lake La Cruz, Castile-La Mancha, Spain - LaCruzMarch2017_8m | ecosystem: Environmental > Aquatic > Freshwater > Lake | place: Spain...
CTCCGCCGGACCTTCCCAGCGCGGGAGAACAGCCCGTCCTTGCCAAGGAGATCGGATTCGCCTATCAAATGTCTGTCAGCCAGACCGACGGAATTCTAACATTCTAACGGAAAGAAAATTCCCCCCGGTGATCGGGCGGATGCCGCCGATGGAGAATCCGTTTCTGTGGCAGATCCTTGCCGGCGGCTTCCCGCCGGGCTGCCGCTACGACTGGCTGGAGGACGAGCGCCCGATGATCGCCGGGGCGGTGTGGCGGCAGGGGAAGATGGACGCGGTGCTGGATTCAAAGGCGGCGGAGAGCGCGGAGCTGGTGCATCTTTCGAACATCCTCGACTGGCTCTCGCCGGGCGAGGCGGAGGCGACCTTGCGCAGCGCCCGGCGGGTGCTGAAGCCGGGCGGGCAGGTCATTCTCCGCCAGCTCAACTCGACGCTGGAGATCGGGAAACTCGACGCCGGTATCGCGTGGGACACGAGGCTGGGCCAGGCGATGGAGGCCCGGGACCGCAGCTACTTTTACCCCCGCATCCATGTCGGGAGCCGGGCATGAAGCTGCATCGTTTCACAGGTGAAGTGCCCGCTTCGATGGGCCGTGCGCTGGCGGACTTCGAGCGGGAGTTTTCGTATCCGCTGGGGCCTTCCGAGCGCTTCCGGATTTCGCACGGGGAAGACTACCTGCCGTTCTTCCGGGCGATCGGGGAGCCAGTGCTGCTGGCGATGGAGGATTCCGGCAGGATCCTCGGCGGGATCGCGCGGGTGCGGCGTGGCTTGGACTTCCGGCGCGACGCGGGAGCGGAGGCGGAGACATCGGAAGCGCACTATCTCTGCGATCTGAAGGTCGCGGCGGCGGCGCTGGGGTCGACCGTGCTGGCGCGGCTGATTCGCGAGACGAAGCGGGGGATCGAGGCGAGCGAGAGCCGGGCCTGCTACTGCGTGGTGATGGCGGGAACCGGGCGCTTGCCGACGGACTACACGGGGCGGCTGGGCGTGCCGCGTTTCGAAAAGGTCGGGGAGATCGTGATCCTGAGGATTTCGCCGGGTGGGTCTTTCGTGAAGGGATGCCGGGTGATCTCGACGAAGGACTTCGCGGCGGTCCGCGGACGGCTGGCGCGTGTCGGCTATACGGCGACGGGCGGAGAAAGCGAGTATCGGTCGTGGATGGGCCAGCTGCCCTTGGTCACACCCAGCGGGGAGGCCTGCGGGATGCTGGAGGACACGCGGCGCGGCAAGCGCTTGTGGCTGGAGTCCGGCGGCGAGATGGTTTCCGCGCATCTGTCGGGCTTTGCCTACGCGACACCGGAGGCCGGTGCGGAGTTGCTTGCGTCGGCGGTGGTGCGGGCGCAGGGCCCGTTTTTCGTCGCGCTGCCCTTGCGGCAAATGGAGGCGATGAGGCCGCTGTTAGAGGGCCTGGAATTCACCGAGGCGGAGGCGACCGTTTACGGTCACGACCTGGAGAAGGGGCATGACTGGTGGGTGGATACGGCGGAGATATGAGGCGATTGCCGATTGTTGATTGTTGATTGGCGGATCCATCGGGCCTCGGGTAGATCCAAAGACTCTCAACTCTCAACTCTCAAATTGCCCTCTTGAATCACGCCTGCCACGGTTCCGGGTCCGGGGCAGGATCGGAGTCGTCGGATTCCCGCTGCTCCACTTTCCGGATCAGCAGGAGATAGGAAAAGGTGCCGATGAGATAAAGGACGCCGGTGGTGACGAAGACCTGCCAGTAGGGGAGGTGGTGGGCGTGCAGCAGCTCGAAGGTGCGGGCCGCGAGCCACCAGGCACCGCTCCAGATCGCGCCGCTGCACGCGCTGATCAGCTCGCGGTTGCGCTCGCCAACGTAGCTCATGGTCAGCTCGCTGGTCGAGGGGCCGGCCATGCTCATCAGCGGCTGGCGGACGATGAAGCAGCCGATGGCGAAGGGCAGGGCCCAGGAGGCGGCTTTCCACAGCTCGGTGAGACCCATCGCGACTAACAGGAATACGGCGATGCTTTGCACGCCGAGGATCGCGCCGCGCCAGCCGAGCCGGCGTTTCACCTCGGGCACGATCAGCCCGGCGATCAGGACCAGCACGTTGCTGACCGAGCCGTAGGCGGAGTAGGCGGTGGAGCTGAGCTGGTGGACGTGGCTAAAGAAGAGGTTGAGGAACTGGATGCTGAGGCCCGCGCCGGTGGCGATGCAGACGGTCGGCACCAGCGCCCGCGTGAGCACCGGCCAGTCCTCGCGGTGGATGTGGAGCCAGTGCTTGGTCGACGAGTGCTCCGGGACGGGGTCGGGCAGGCGGGCGTAGAAGAGGGGAGAGGCGAAGGCGGCGAGGGTCAGGATGAGGAGGGTCGTGTATTCATCGAAGACCAGGTGGATACCGCCGAGGTCGAGGCGGCCGATCCCTTGCAGCACGCTGGACAGCACGCCGCCGCAGATGCTGGCGGCGGCCCAGGTGGCGAAGAGCAGGCTGAGGGCCTCGCTCGACTGCTTCGGCGGGGCGAGCCGCATGGCCATCGGCAGGTTGGCGACATTCAGCAGCAGGCCGGAGAAGCCCATCGCGAGGAAGCACCACGAGGCGGCGTCCATCATGCCGAGGCGCACGGTTTCCAGCGAGGCCAGTGCGGTCAGCGGAAAGAGGATCGAGCCGATCAGCAGCGGCTTGCGCAGCGGCTTGCCGCGGAGCCAGAGACCGGCGGGCAGGGCGAGGAAGAAGGTGGCGACGAAGCGCTGGGCCGACAGCGCGGCGATTTCCGGGTCATCGAGTCCCTTGTCCTTCAGGAACAAGTTCAGCAGGAGGAACTGCGCGGAGGTGATCAGGCTGATCAGGAACTGGCCGGCTGCGAACAGGAATACGGGCCTGGGCAGCAAGCGGTAGTTCTCCAACCATGCGGGCAAGCGCGACATCCGGGGGGATGTTGAGAGCAGCACGGAGCGCGCGGCAATCGGGAAAATCCGCGTCAGGAAGCAGGCCGATGGGGAATGCGCCCGGTGCCAGCGGCCGCGGCCTGCGCCTTTCCGGCCGGGATTTCAAGGGCGCGGGACTTTTGAGGTGATTGATTTTCGTTGGGACGTTCGCGGAAAGACGCAACTCTCTTGAATTACCGCGTGCGATGGTATTTTTTTGGGCCTAACCTCCGGAAGCCCTGTTTGACATGGAAGAGCCCATTGCGAGCTTTGCCGATGCCAAGCCGCCCTCGCCCGAATCGACCCGCCGTGCGACCGATCTGGAACCGCCCCTTCAATCGACCGATGCCGACCTTCGCTTCTCTCAGCCGATTCTTCCACCGCCGTTTGACCTTGGCGGCGGGGATCCCGCTGCTGGCGCTTGCTGCCGCGGGGTCTGTCCAGGCCGCGACCATGCAGGCCGGAAACGTCACCACCGCACTCGGCCCGACCTTCTTCGTGGACGATGCGGCGAATGGCGGCTCCGACACCGACATCCACCAGGACACGACCGGCCCGATCAACTTTGATCGCAATTTCAACGGCCAATTGACACCCAATCAGGGGCCCACCCGGGTGGCCCTCACCGGTTTCGGCTTCGCCACCCACACCAGCGCCACGGCCAACGACGCCACCTCGGTCGCGGTCACGATCACCTACCTCGGCCAGGACGAGGCGATCAATGGCGGGGATGACGTCGTGGTCGGCACCGCCACCGGGGAGTTTGTTTTCACGCCGTCGGCATCGAATCCCGACGCGGAATACGTGCTCGTTTTCGACACGCCGCTGACGGCGGATCTCAACGTCACCGGCACCCGGTTCCGCATCCGGCTCGCGCCGTCCAACCTTGGGGGGAACGGCTCCTTGAAGCTCAAGAGCGGCGCTCTCGCCTACGAGACCTTGAGCGGGGCCAAGCTCAGCGTCGCGGGAGTTTCCTCTCCCCGGATCAACCCGCAGCGTGTCAATCTGGCGAAGTTTCAAACCGTCACCGCCACTTCGGTTACAGGCCAGTATCTGGCATCCTACCTGACCGACGGCGTGGCCGGAAACGACAACCGCTGGCAAGGATCGGGTAGCCAATGGAATGCCGCGCAAATTGACTTCCCCTTTCCCGTGGAAGTCGGCAGCGCCCAGGTCTTCACGGGCGTGAACGACGCTTCGGTGGTGAACACCTTCTACCTTCAGCATTTCGACGGCAGCACTTGGGTCACGATTCCCGGCGGGGGTTTTGTGAGCGGGAATACCAATGTCGAGCGGAACATCGTATTCACCAATCCCATCACTGCTTCGTCTTTCCGGATTCTCGGCCAGGATGCCAACCTCCGTGTCCGTGAGTTGGCCCTTTATCCGCCCAACGGCCCGGCCGGTTTTCCGCTCGGCACGGACCTCACCCTCAACCTCGCTTACCAGCGCCCGACCGTCGCCTCGTCCGGCACCGCGGGAAACTTCGCCTTGAAAGCCGTGGACGGCCGGGCGCACGCCGGTTCCGCCTGGCAGACCGCCACCGCCGGCGTCAACACGCTGGATATCGATCTGCGGGTCAGCACCAAAATCGGCAGCGCCCACCTCTATTCCGGCTCGCCCGGTGTTTCTCCGCTCGGCGATTTCGCGCTGAAATCCTGGAATGGCACCGCGTGGCAGAACATCGCCGGCGCGACGGTGACCGGAAACACCGCCGCGGACCGTGTCGTTTCCTTCGCCACCCCGGTTGTCACCAGCAAGGTGCGCCTTGAATTCACCAATGCCGGGACCGCGTCCATCCGCGAGCTCTGCATTTTCCCCGCCAATACCGGGAATGCCGGCTACCCGATCGGCACCAACATCATCGATTCCGGAAAGATCGCCCAATACGAAGATTATCACGACGCCTTCCACCGGATCACCCATCCCTCTTCCGGCCGCCACATGGCCGTGCCGGCCGGTGGCCAGACGTCGCTCGATCAAGCGGGTCTCACCACCGAACAAGGCCAATACCAGGTCGTCCTCAATCTCTCCAACGGCACCTACCGCCTGCGCAACCGCGCCACGGGCAACTGCCTCTCGGGGGCCCAGCTATCGAAAACTCCCGGCCTGCCGCTGACCGATGCCCCGTATCTGGCGCTTCCGCATCAGGATTGGATCCTCGATCCCCTGGGCGGCGGAACTTTCCAACTCGTGAATCAATGGAGCGGCCTGGTGATCGGCACCCAGGGAGCCGCCACGTCTCCCGGCACGGTGCTGGTGCAAGACACCGCCGATCTGTCTGCCACCCAGCGCTGGCAGTTTTCCTACTCCACCTGGTCCCCCAAGAAGGGCATCGGCGGCTCGTCGGTGGCCAGTCCTTTCGCGGCGAAGTGGTTTTACAACTGGGGACTGGAGAACTCGCAACCCGTGCCAAACGATGCGGTCTTTCATCCGATGCAGTGGGGTGATTTCAACTGGCTCATCGGCAGCAACAACGGGCCGAACTGGCAATACTACCCCGCTTGGCGGCGGAGCGCGGACGCCATGCACCATCTCGGCTTCAACGAACCCGACGGCGTGGATCAGGCGAACATCCCCGTCCACAGCGCCATCGCGCTTTGGCCGCGCTTGCAGGAAATGGACCAGCCGCTGCTGAGTCCGGCGCCTGCCGGCTTGAACAACGGCTGGCTCAACTCGTTTTTCACCCAGGCCGGCAATCTCGGCTACCGGGTCGACTACACGGGGGTCCATGCCTACCCGGGACCGGGAGGAGGCGGATCTTCCAACGGTCTGATCGGCACGCTGCAAACCGCCTACGACAACTGGCAGCGTCCGGTTTGGCTCACCGAGTTTTCCTTCGTGGACTGGAATGGCAACGCGTCCTGGAGCGAGGAGGACAACTATCAAACCCTCGCGGAATTCCTGTGGCGGGCGGAGTCCCTGCCATGGCTGCGGAAATACGCGCTCTTCGTCTTTACCGAAGACGCATCCTATCCCCAGCCCGCCAACCCCTGGCAGAACTTCACGCCGGCCCCGCGGTCGAATTCCTATGACCTGGCCGGCAACCTCACCGCCTTCGGCAAGCTCTACGCAGCCTGGGACAACGACACCACCGTCCGCACCGGAAAGCCCTATTACATCCACCACAAGACCAGCCACAAGCGTCTCGCCAACCTGCTGGCTTCCGGCCCGAACGGACGGTCGATCCGGGTCGATGGTCCGTCGGTGAACTGGACGCTTTCGCCGACCGGCACGAGCGGCCGCTATCACATCGTGTCTTCGGTCGATGGCCGTCGCCTGAGTTCCGCCAATGGAGCCGCACCGACCTTTGCCGCCGCAGGAACCACCGGCCCGAACGTCGAGTGGACCCTCACGGGCTCCCAGCACGGCTGGTTCTATATCGGGCATCCCGCGTCAAGCCGGCGGCTCCAGCTCGTCTATGACAACAACGATTCCACGGCCGCTTACTCGATGGTCTCCAACGCCAACGAGGGACCGGAGCTCGAGTGGCGCTTCATCGTTCCGCCGCCGTCTCCCGTCTGGTCCGGCCTTGATGGAAACAGTTGGACCAACCCGCGGACCTGGGTTCCGGGCATCCAGCCCGCTGCCGGAGACCTGGTGACCTTCAACGAGGTCTCGGTCGCCAACCTTGGCACGCTCCTGGACCAGAACTTCAGCATCGGCGGACTCACCATCGCCAATCCGGCCGGTCCGGTGTCGATCGGCGGGACACATCAGCTCACCGTCGGCGCGGGCGGCATCGATCTCTCCGCCGCCACCCGGGATCTCACCCTCACCGCGCCAACCATCCTCGGTGCGGCGCAGACCTGGAATGTTGCCGCCGGGCGGACCCTCGCGGTCAACGGCGGGATCACCGGAGGCTTTCCTCTAACCATCGCCGGAGCGGGAACGACCACCCTCGGAGGAGCGGTCGATCCCCTCACCACCGTGACCGTGGTCGCGGGATCCACCCTGAAGACCAACGCTTTGTCCGTGCTGCCCAACGGGCTGGCGGCAAGCAATCCGTCCTTGCAGGGTGTTCTCGACCTCAACGGCACTTCCCAGTCCGTGAACTTGCTGACCGGCAGCGGGGCCGTCGACAACACGTCTCCCAACCCCGCCACGCTCACGATCGGCAACAACAACGCGGGAGGCACGCTGAACAACCTGCTCCAGGACAGCAACGGGCCGCTGACGCTGATCAAGACCGGCTCGGCAAACCTCACCCTGCCCATCGCAAACGCCCACGGCGGCGGCTTCACCAACAACGGCGGCGGCAACATCATCCCGCAGAACAACGACGCCTTCGGCAGCGGGTCCGTGGTGATGAACGGGGCCACGATCTACGCCACCGCGGCGAACTTCACCTTCATCAACTCGCTCGCCCTCAATGGTGCGATCCTGCGCGTCGGCGGCAGCAACAGCCGCACCCTGGTTTGGAACGGTCCGGTGACCGCCACCGGGAATGCCGGGATCAGCGCGGATGGCGGCACCACCGGCGTCACCCTCGGCGGCAGCCTCGATATCACCGGAGCCACCTTCACCTCCACGAACACCAGTCTCAACGCCATCAACGGCCCGATCACCGGTGCCGGGGGAAATCTCGTCGCGCTTGGCACGAATGGCGTTCTTCAGCTCGCTGGAAACAACACCTACGGCGGAACCACCACCATCGGCGACGGCTCGTTCCTTCGCCTCACCGCCACCGGCACCTTGCCGCCTTCTTCCAACATCATCAACAACGGCGGCCTCACCATCCGCAACACCGTTTCATGGGTCCACAACGGCACCATCACCGGCGACGGCAGCGCCTCGATCAGCCTCAACACCGGCACCAACGCCACCCTTGCGGGTAGCATTTCCGGAATTACCACCATCAACGTCGATAACGCCGGAACCGATGCCACGATCAGCGGAGCGATTGGAGGCCCGGCGAATATCACCATCCAAGGCACCGTTGATGCCAACGGCGTCGGCGCCATCCTCCGCCTCGGCGGGGCCAACACCTACACCGGAACCACCACCATCACGCGCGGCCGCCTGGTGCTCGCGGCCGCCGACGTCCTCCCGGACAGCAGCGCCGTGACCATCGGCAATGCCACCCTCGACGCCGGCACCTTCACCGACACCGCCGGCACCCTCGATGTCACCAGCACCTTGTCGACCCTCCAGCTCGGCACGGGTGCCGTCCTCGCCTTTGCCAACAGCAGCGGGGTCAGCTGGACCGGCGGCAACCTGAGGATCAACGGCCCCTTCGTTCCCGGAGTCTCCGTCCGCTTCGGCACCACCGCCGGAGGCCTCACGCCTACCCAGCTTGGCCTGATCCGGGTGAACGGCTCCACCGGCCCCTTCACCCTCAGCTCCGCGGGCTTTCTCATGACAGCCGTCACCGATCCCTACGACCTCTGGAAGAGCCAGATCACCAACGGCCAGGACGGGCGTAGCCAGGATGCCGACGGCGACGGGTTCACGAACCAGCACGAGTTCCTGTTCGGCACCTCGCCGGTCGCGGGCAACGGGGCGCTGCTGTCCAGCTCGGTGAACGGGGCCAATTTCGTGCTGCGCTGGATGCAGCGGGGCAGCGGGGCGACCTACTCAGTCGAGCAGAGTGCGACGCTGGCGGCTGCATCATGGATCGCCGTGGCCGCTCCGATTCCCGCGCCGGACCCCGATCAGGCCGGGGTTCCCGTCGGCTACGTCCGGCAGCTTGTAACCCTGCCGATGACCGGTGGCGCGCGCTTTTACCGGATCTCGGCCACGGAGAACTGAACCGACGAAAAAGCCCGGAACCTTGCGGTCCCGGGCCTTGTAGAATCGTTCGCCGGCCGGCGGCTCAATGCTCGCGGCAGAACTGCTCGAAGCGGGTCAGGCCTTCGTTCAGCACGTCGAGGGTGGTGCAGTAGCTGAGGCGGATGCCTTCGTCGTAGCCGAAGGCGATGCCGGGGACGGCGGCGACCTTGTAGCGGCTGAGCAGCTTGTCGGTGAGGTTCATCGACTTGAGGCCGAGGGCCTGGGTGTTGACGAAGAAGTAGAACGCGCCCTTCGGCTCGACCACGCGGAGGTTGTTGATGCCGCGGAGGCGGGCGAGGACGAACTGGCGCTTGACGTCGTATTCGTCGCGCAGGTCGCTGATGAAGGTCTGGTCGCCTTGCAGCGCGGCGAGCGCGCCGTACTGGCAGAAGCTGGTGGCGTTGGAGACCGTGTGGTTCTGGATCTTGTCGATCGCGTCGGCGAGGGCCTTCGGCGCAGCGGTGTAGCCGAGGCGCCAGCCGGTCATCGAGTAGGCCTTGGAGAAGCCGTTGACGGTGATCGTCAGGTTGTAGAGCTCGTCGCTGAGCGAGGCGATCGAGACGTGCTTGTTGTCGCCGTAGACGAGCTTCTCGTAGATTTCGTCGGACAGGATGACGATGTCCTCGGACAGGGCGACCTCGCCGATGTCGCGGAGTTCCTGTTCGGTGTAGATCGCGCCGGTCGGGTTGCCGGGGGAGTTGAGGATGACCATCTTGGTCGCCGGGGTCATGGCGGCCTCGAACTGTTCGGCGGTCATCTTCCAGCCGGTGGACTCCTTGGTCTCGACCAGCACGGGCTTGCCGCCAGCGATCTTCACCATTTCAGGATAAGAGACCCAGTAAGGGGTCGGGATGATGACCTCGTCGCCTTCCTCGATCACGGCGAGGATGGCATTGAAGCAGGCCATCTTGGCACCGGCGGTGACGCAGATCTGCTTGGCGTCGTATTCCAGGTTGTTGTCGGCGATGAACTTGGCGGAAAGGGCCTCGCGGAGTTCGGGGATGCCGCCGGAAGGGGTATACTTGGTCTTGCCGGCCTGGAGGGCGGCGATGGCGGCGGCCTTGATGTGTTCCGGGGTATCGACCTCGGGTTCGCCGCCGGCGAGGCCGTAGACTTCCTCGCCGCGGGCGAGCATGGCTTTGGCCTGGTTGGTGACGGCCAGGGTGAGCGAAGGGGTAACCTCTTGGATTCGGGAAGAAATGCTGTCCATGGGAGCGCGGGATGGTGTTTCACGCCCGCCGGGGCAGTGCAACATCGGGTTGCCGCGGCCCCGGTGGGAGCGGGCGGCTTTTCTGACCGCCCGCCGCCCCCGGCGCAAGTGAAATGGGTTATGCGGTCAGATCATTCATCCAGGCCCCGCGAGCGGTGACCCATTTGCCCTTGCGGATGACCTGCGGGAAACCCAGTCCGTAGCCGGCGGCGGCGGTGAAGACGCCCCAGGCCTGGTCGGCGAGGATACCGGAAATGACGAGCTCCGCTCCGGGCTTCATGAGCTTGGTGATGACCGGGAAGGCCTCGATCAGGACGGTGGAGAAGAGGTTGGCGACCACCACGTCGTATTTGCGCTTCGGCTTCCACTTGAGGACGTCGAGTTCCTTGGTTTCGACGCCTTCCACGTGGTTGCGGGTCATGTTGCGCTCCGCGACTTTCACCGCGAAGGGATCGAAGTCGCAGGCGAAGACCTCGCCGGCCCCGAGTTTCTTGGCGGCGATCGCCAGCACGCCGGTGCCGCAGCCGAGATCGATGCAGCTCCAGCCGGCGGGGCGGGATTTCGCGATATCGACGAGGATGCGGAGGCAGGTCGAGGTGGTGGCGTGGTCGCCGGTGCCGAAGGCCATTTCGGGTGGCAGACTCAGCAGGTCGCGGCCGGGGTGGGCCTTTTCGAGGCGCTTGAGCTCCTTGGGGTCGGCGGCCTGGGTGACGAGGAACTTGTCGCGGACCTTGATCGGAGGCGGGACCGCGGGGGCGGCGCTGGCCCAATCGGTGCGGGCGAGCTTGCGGATGCTGCCGCCGAATTGCTCGGCGATCACGTCGGCCTCCTTTTGGGTCGCGCAGAAGACCTCGAGGCGGATCGACTTGCCGCCTTTGATGACGTGCATGACAAAGTTCGGGTTGCCGCGGAAGCGGTCTTCCCAGGCATCGAGCCACTTGGAGGCGGAGAGTTTCGACCAGACGAACATGCGGAGGGTTTTAAGTTCCAAGGAAGAAGTGCCAAGTGCCAATCGAGGCCGGGGTGCGGAGAATTTCACCGCCAGGGCGCCAGGGGCGCCAAGATAAGCGGTGTTTCAGATTTCCGAAAACCTGGCGTCTTGGCGGTTCAACCTTCCCTGAACCAAAAAGGCCCTCCGTTACCGGAAGGCCTTCGAGGAAATTGGAGCGGGCGATGAGATTCGAACTCACGACATCCACCTTGGCAAGGTGGCGCTCTACCACTGAGCTACGCCCGCGTTGCGAAACGCGTGGCGGGGTTCTACACGGGCGAAACCGGTGGGCAAGCGAAAATTTGCGTGAAAACGAGGGGTTGTGATGCGGCCAGGGAGGCGGCGACCGGGCGGATCCTGTCCGCCGAGAGAGAATTGTTAAGATTCGGTCAAGGTTCGCGACCTTCCGGCGGAAAGCTGGCTATATGCCCTCATGAGCCCATACCCACCGGCCCGCCGCCGCCTCCTCGCAGGCATTGCGTCGCTCTTGCTCACGACCGGACTTCACGCCGGAAACGTCCTGCTGGTCATCGCCGACGACCTCGGGGCCGACAGTTTCCCGCTGACCGCCCAGGCCGGGGCGAGCCTGCCTCCGATGCCGAATCTGGCGACGCTGAAGAACAGCGGCGTGCTCTTCACCCGGGCCTACGGGCATCCGGTTTGCTCGCCGTCGCGGGCGGCGATGCTCACGGGGCGGCACCCGTTCCGGACGGGGATCGGGGCGCAGTTGACGGGCGCGACGAGCCCGCAGCTCCAGGCGGCGGAGTTCACCCTGCCCGATGCCTTCGCGGCGAGCCCCCCGACGGGGCACGGGCTGGCCATGTTCGGCAAGTGGCACCTGACCTCCGGGCCGGGGACCAACGACACGCCGCGGACGATCGGCGGCTGGCCGCATTTCGCGGGGTCGATCAGCGGCGCGCTGCCCGATTTCTCGTCGTGGACCAAGGTGACCAACGGCGTGGCCGCGGCGACGACGGCCTATGCGACGAGCGACGCGGTGGACGACGCGATCGACTGGATCGCCGCGCAAGGCAGCGCGCCGTGGTTCGCTTGGGTGGCCTTGAACGCGCCGCACACGCCGCTGCACCAGCCGCCGCTTAACTTGCACGGCTACGATGCCGCGGCGGCGACCAACCGGAACCTCTACGAAGCGATGTGCGAGGCGATGGACACGGAGATCGGCCGTCTCTTGGCGGAGGTGGATCTTACGAAGACCACGGTGATCTTCATCGGCGACAACGGGACGCCGCAGAACGTCATCCAGCCGCCCTACACCGCGGCCCACAGCAAGGGGACGCTCTATGAAGGCGGGACGCGGGTGCCCTTGATCATCGCGGGAAAGGGCGTGACGAGCCCGAACCGCAGCAGCGCGGTGCCGGTGCACTGCGTGGATCTTTACGCGACGATTTTGGAGCTGGCCGGGATCAATGTGGCGGCGACCCAGCCGGCGGGGCAGGTGATCGATTCACGGAGCATCCTGCCGGTGCTGGCGAACACCGCGGACACGCCGCGCCACGCGTTCGTCCAGCAGTTCGGGGCGGATCTAACCACCGCGCAGTCGGGTCAGGCGATCACCGACGCGGCGGGTTACAAGCTGATCCAGTTCGATGACGGCCACGAGGAGTTCTACAAGACGGCCACCGACCTCAACGAGGCGACCACGCTGCTCGGCAACGTGGCCTTGAGCGCGGCGGACCAGGCGGCTTATGCGGCGTTGAAGCTGGAGATGGCGGAGGTCCGCGGGATCGACACGCCGGACGAGCCCTTGCTCACGAGTTGGTTCACCCGCGACTCCGGCCAGTACGCACGCCTGTTCCCGACGCTGGCGGACATGAACAACGGCAACGCGGTCAGCACCTGGAGCCGGGGTGCCGGAGTGCAGGCGTCGCCGACCTACAACGGGATCCACCAGATCGACTTCTCCAACCAGTGGGTCTACATCCGCAGCACCGGACTACCGGGGCATGTGATGGGGCCGTGGTATTTGAACGCGCAGAAGACCAACCTCTTCCCGAATTACCCGTCCAACACCGCGGCGCGCTTCCGATTCCCTAGGGTGCCGGTGATCCCGACCACGAAGACCTTGTTCGGCGGCGGGACGGTGGGCTACTTCGTCGACGGCGTGTCGGTGTTCGACATCCGCGACGCCTTCTTCTGGAACGGCACGGCGGACGCGGCCGGCAGCGGCTTCTGGAACCGCGACGCCTATGTGAACGAAGGCGTCACCTTCGACAACGCGGGTGCACATCAGGCCGGCAACAACCATCACTATCATTCCAATCCCATCGCCCTGCGTCACCGGCTGGGCGACCACGTCGATTACAACGAGGCGGCGAACCTTTACAGCGAGAGCGCGACGCCGGTGACGAAGCACTCGCCGATCCTCGGCTGGGTCCGCGACGGCCTGCCGATCTATGGACCCTACGGCTACTCGGAGGCGATGAATCCCAACAGCGGGGTGCGGCGGATGGTCAGTGGCTTCCTCCCGCGCAACGGCCAGGCGGGCACTGACACCGGCCGCACCACGCTGCCGCAGTGGGCGGTGCGGGCTTACAACGTGGCCGCCGCGCAGAGCGGACCGCCGGTCGGCACCGAATACCCGCTGGGCCGCTACCTGGAAGACAACGCTTACAAGGGCGACGTCATCAAGCCGGGGACCGGGCAGCCCTATCAGATCGCTTCGGGGGCCGCGGCGAACGATTTCGACCTGAACGAATACAATGTCCGCTTCTGCGTGACGCCGGAGTTTCCCGCCGGGACCTGGGCCTACTTCCTGTGCATCGGTGCGGACGGGCTGCCGGTGTTTCCCTACCAGGTTGGCCGCAGCTACTACGGCGATCCGGTCGGCGGCGTCGTGACCAGCGACACGGAACCGGTGACGACCAGCTTCATCGGCGGGCCGGCGACCGCGGAGAAGGCGGGCGGGGCATCGGTGAATGGCGACGACGTGACGGTCACCTGGCAGGCGGTGGAAGGCGGGATCTACACCGTGGAGGCATCGGCGAATCTAACAAGCTGGGCTCCGGTCGCGGCCGGCGTGGTGGCGAGCGGCGATGACACCGGCGTTCTAACAGAGAACAACGTGGTCCAGCCGCCGGCGACGAAGCGCTTCTACCGGGCGACCCGCACCGGGATCTCCACCTACGACCGCACGGGCTTCGCGGGGACGGTGGCTTCTTCCTCGCCGGTCACCGGCGGGGGACCGAACACCGTGACTCCTGACAGCGGGGCGCGCGGCAGCAGTGTGACGGTGGTCATCGAGCTGGATCCGGCGCTGACCCCGAACCTGCCGCCCGCAAATGTCGCCGTCTTCTCCGTCACCGTTGCCGGTGGTGGCGTGACCACGAGCGCGATCACCCGGCCGAGCCAGACGCTGGTTCAGGCCACCTTCGCGATCGATCCGCTGGCGTCTCCCGGCGCGCGGAATGTCAGCGTGCGCTTCAACAGCGCGACCGGCCCGCAGCGCACGATCGCCGGGGCATTCACCGTGAACTGAGCCATGCCGCGCGTCTTCATCGTCCTCTGCCTGCTGCTCCAAGCCGCGTCCGCCGCGCGGACTACAGCTTACCTGCACGACGGCCGCTTCGCCACGCTCGAGGAAGTGATCGAACACCACGACCACCCCATCCAAAGCAGTGCCACGCTGGATCCCCACCTCGCGAAGCATCTGAGCCACGACGGTCTGGGGCTGAGCGACGAGGACAAGCAGGCGCCGGTGGCGTTCTTGAAGGCGCTGAGCGACGAGCCTCAGGTCCCCGCGTCGCGATAAAGCTCGCCCATCCGGGACAGCTCGCCGTCCTTCTTGAACAGGCTGTGTTCCTTGCCCTTGCCCGGTTCGAAGTAGGCGTAGCGCTCGATGTCCTTGCTGCGCTCCAGGAAGCGCAGGCTCTTTTTGAGGAAGTCGTAGTTCTCCCGCTCCGGGCCGGTCCAGCCGTTGAACTCGGTGATCCAGACCGGCAGGCGGTAGCTTTTGGCGAGGTCCTTGACGAAGGCTTCGAAGGCCCCCGCATCGCGGCTGCGGTACCAGTGGATGGCGATGAAGTCGACCCGCAGCTTCTTGCGCTTGGCCTCCTTCATGAAGGCGTCGAGCCACTTCATGCCCTTGTCGTCGGAAGATGGGGCGGGGGAGCCGAGGCGGAGGTTCTTCTTTTCGGCGAGCGCGGCGAGCTTCGGCCAGAGTTCGAGGCCCTTTTCGAGGGTGGTGTTCCCTTGGTCGCTGCGTTCGGGTTCGTTGTAGCCGAGCATGTGGTCGATGGCCTGCAAGCGTTCGATCTCGCCGAGCTTCCCGATGTCCTGAGCGCGCTTGAGCATCGGGACGAACTTCGCGTCCTTCGAGCCGTTGCCGCCGGTCCACCAGGTGTAATACCAATGCGCGCCGAACAGGCGGTGGATGTTGGCATCGCCGCCGGCCCAGCCCTTCTTCGTCGAGGCCTGCTGGCCCTGGGCGAAAAGCGGGGAGGGCGCGAAAGCGGCGGCCGTGCAGGTGCTGAGGAAGCGGCGGCGGTCGAGCATGGGGGGACGATGCTTCCGAATCGCGGGACGCCAAGCGTGAAGTGGGCGGAGAGGGTGCGTCCCGCGCCCCCGATCACGGCGCTTAGGTCGAGGGCGCGAGACGCACCCTCTCCGATCAAGCCAGCGTGAAGCACGCGATGACGGAGCGGTCAATCCAGCGGATACTCGCCATCCTCGCCGATGCCGACCCACTTCAGGCGGCCGAAGGCGCGGAGGATGGCGGGCGTGAGCTCCTCGCTCTCGTCTTCGGAGTGCTCGATGGTCGCGGAGCTGGTCAGGCCGCGCAGCGATTCGATGCTGATGACGGTGCGCTCGCCTTCGAAATGGATCCAGTCGCCCCAGTTCTTCGACTCGTGGCTGGGGAAAAGCTTCTCCTTGCGGAGCGCTTCGACGACTTCCTTGATGGTGCAAGGATCTTCGGATTCTGGGAGTTGCAAAACGGTTTCCATGCGGCGGGCAGCGAGCGTGAACAGGATTACTCGCGAATGGAAGCTTCGCATAGCCGCGAATACAAGCCGCCTCTTCCTAACAGATCGTCGTGGCGTCCGCTTTCGACCAGCTTGCCGTCTTCCAGCACGCAGATCAGGTCCGCCTTGCGCACGGTTGACAGGCGATGGGCGATGACGAAGGAGGTGCGGTCGGCGCGCAGGGTTTCGAGCGCCTGCTGCACCAGCCGTTCCGTCTCATTATCAAGCGCGGAGGTGGCCTCGTCTAACAGGAGGAGCGGGGGATTCTTCAGCAGCGCCCGGGCGATCGACAGGCGCTGCTTTTCACCGCCGGAAAAGCGCACGCCGCGCTCGCCGGCGACGGTGTCGAGCTGCTCGGGCATCTCGCGGACGAAATGCGCGGCGTTGGCGCTTTCGAGGGCGCTCCAGATCTCGTCGTCGGTCGCGTCCGGCTTCGCGAGGCGGAGGTTGTCGCGCAGGCTGGTGTTGAAGAGGAAGCTTTCCTGGGTGACGTAGCCGGTGTGGTCGCGCAGCCATTCCTTCGACAGCGATTCGATCGGATGGCCGTCGAGCAGGATGCGGCCCTGGTCCGTTTCGTAGAAGCGGGTCAGCAGGTTGAGCACGGTGGATTTCCCCGCACCGGTGGGGCCGACGAGGGCGACGGTCATGCCCGGCTCCGCGACCAGCGAGATGCCGCGGACGGCGGGCGAGTCGGGGTCGTAGGAAAAGCCGGCATTCTCGAACACGACGCGGCCGGAGAAGGTAGCGGGACGTTCGCCCTCGGTGAGGTGGGTCTCGTCGGGCAGGTCGAGGATGTCGAAGACGCGCTTCGCGGCGACCTTGCCGCCGAGGTAGAGCTGGGTGAGGTTGTTGATCCGGGAGATGGGATCGAAGAGGAAGCCCCAGGCGACGAGGAAGGCCATCGGGGTGCCGGCTTCCATCTTGCCCTGGAGGACCCACCAGGCACCGCAGCCGAGCATCAGGATGATGCCGGACTCCGCGAGCAGCGAGACGCCGGGCCAAACGATCGACTGGCCTTTCATCACGCGCATGTGCTTTTCGCCGACGTGGCGACTTGCCATGTCGAAGCGGTCGAGGGCTTCGGGTTCCACCGTGTAGGCCTTGATCTGGCGGATCCCGGCGAGGTTGTCGTGGAGCAGTGCGTTGAGCGCGGCGGAGGCTTCGGAGGACTCGCGCCAGCGGGGTTCGGCGCGCTTTGAATAGATCGTGGTGATCAGGCCGATGATCGGCAGCGGGGCGAGGGTGACCAGGGTGAGTTCCCAACTGTGGTAGAACATCCAGCCGGCCATGATGAAGAACTGCAGGACGGCGGGGATGGCCTGGTCGATGGTTTCGACGATGACCCGGTCGGTGGACGGCACGTCGCTGGCGACGCGCGACATGATCTCGCCGGACGAGTTGGTGTCGAACCACTTGATCGGCAGGCGTTGCAACTTGTCGTAAAGAGCATGGCGGAGATCGTGGATCAGGCGCTGCTCGAGGGCGTTGTTGCCGTAGGTGCGCAGCGTGAAGAGGACCTGGCGGATAAAGATCGCGCCGATGCCGAGGGCGGCGGTCTGGAACAGCAGGTCCTCGCGGCGCTTGCCGATCACATCGTCGACCAGCACCTGGGTCACGGTGGGCAAGACCAGGACCAGCAAAGTGCAGGCCACCGCCATCGCGAGCGAGATGCCGGCCCGCCAAGGGTATTTCAGGACCAGTTTGAAGACGCGGGAGAGGACGGACATGGCGGAGTCATGGTCGCGCGCTTCAAGGGGCGCTGGCAAGGAAGATGCCCGTGCGCTTCGGGGTCACGATTTTCATGTTGTGCAGGGCGATGCCATCGCGCGTGGATTACAAAAAGGCATGTAGACGCTCGTCTTAAGTCTGCCCGACCGCGTGGTCAAAGAGCTGGTGTCGTAAGAGAGCGTGGCGGAGGTCGTGGGTCAGCCGTTGCTTTTAAGGTCAAGCGAACGTCAGGACATCCTGGAAGCTTTGGAATTCAGAATTCCAATGATTTCCAATCGAAATAAATCTTGGCGGCGGCGGAGGTCGAGCTAGCCTCACCAGTTAAGGTTCTACCTGTGCCATGATCGCTTGCATGATGGTGGATGCCCGCCTGGCTCCAGGCGCTCTCCAAAGAACAACCTCTCCCTAAAAAACACCATGAAACTCCGCCGCCTCTTCGCCGCCCGTCTCTCGTTCCCGCTTGCCAGTGCCATCGCCGCGCTGCTTTCCGCGCCGTCTGCGAATGCTGCGGACGGCTCCTGGCTCGGAGACTCGGCCGGGAACTGGACGGATGGTGCCAGTTGGACCGGCGGCATCATTGCGGATGGCGCGGATTTCACGGCGACCTTCGGCAACGTGATCGCGGCGGACCGCATTGTCACGCTGGGCGCTGACCGGACCATCGGCAACATCACGGCCTCGGACACCAGCCAGAACTTCACGATCTCGGGTGCCAACATTCTTACCCTGGACCGCAGCGCGGGAACCCCGGTCGTCGATGTCACCGCCAGCGGTCGCACCCTCACCATCGCCAGCGTGACCGCGGGGAACGACGGTCTCCTGAAGATCGGCGCGGGCAGCCTGGCCCTCACAGCCGCGAACACTTACAGCGGCACGACCATGATCAACGGCGGCGCGATCGCCCTCAGCGGCAGCGGCACCATCAACGCCTCCACCGGCCTCACGCTCCAAGGTGGCAGCCTCACGCTGACCAATACAAGTGGGGCGGAAGCGGCGCTTGACCGGGTGTCCGGCTCGGACATCACTTCCAATGGTGGCACCATCTCCTTTGCCAACGCCTCGGGTTCGACCGTTTATGCCGAGACCATCGGCTCCGTCGCCCTGACGGGCGGCCAATTGAACCTCACCGAAACCACCAATCAGGCCAGCACCGGCAGCCAGACGCTCATTCTCTCCGGCCTGACCCGCACGGGGGCCACGAACAGCTCGGCGGTCGCCTTTTCGGCCCCCACCACGGCGCCCAACGCCACGACGAACAGGATCCAGGTGAGCGGCGCGAGCGGTGCCGGCGCCGGGCAGAATTCGCCCGGTGGTGTGGTCATCGGCCCCTGGGCCAGCACCGGCACCTCCGCCATTGTCCAGACGGATTACGCGGTCTACGACGCATCCGGCTACGTCCTGCCCGCCAACATCACGGCCTCGGCCCAGTCCACGTGGACGACGGCGGCCAATGCCTACACCCACGCCAATGCAAGCGGCTCGGCGGTGAACGGCAGGCTGACCGCCACCCGCACCATCGACTCGCTGCGCAATACGACGGCAGCGACAACCGTCACGGCGACCAATGCGACCGATCTCATTAATTTGACCGGTCACGGCTTCCTCGCCGGCGACGCGGTCGTCCTCGGCGGCACCGCCCCCACGGGTCTGACCAGTGGCGTGCATTATTTCGTCATCAATCCGACGGCCAACAATTTCCAACTCTCCACCACTTCGGGCGGCGGGGCGTCACTCTTCACCGCGGATGGAGCCTCGCTGAACGTCACCGGCGCGATCCTCGTGTCAACGGGCAACAATCTCGAGACCAACGGCATCCTTAACGGCGTCTCCAACACCCTGTCCATTGCCGCCACCGGCACCGGTGCGATCACCGCCCCCGGCATCACCGGCGGCCAGATTTACATCAACACCGGCGGTAGCCGCGCTTTCACGCTGACCACCAACAACAACACCATCGTCGCCAACCTCGCCATCGATATCAGCGCTCCGATCAACGACAACGGCGGGCCGGTTACTTTGGTGAAGACCGGCAACAACAGCGTGCTGCGCCTCACCGGCACCAGCAACTACTCGGGGGGCACGGTCATCAACGCCGGCATCCTCTTTGTCAGCGGAGACAGTGCCTTGGGCGCCACCACGGGCGACATCACCCTCAACGGCGGCCAGTTGCGGTTCACCGCCAATAACCTGACTTTCAACGCGGACCGGGATCTGATCGTGGGGCCCGTCGGCGGCTCCCTCGCGCCCGTCGGCAACCAGACCGTCATCAACTTCTCCGGCAAACTCACCGGTGCTGGAACGCTCAGCATGGGGAACACAGCCGGTGCCGGCGGTCGCAACGCTTTCCTCAACTCCCTCTCCAACGACTTTACCGGCGAGATCCTGATCCCTTCCGTCTCAACCGTCATCGGCTTCAGCAGCCTCGTGGACACCAGCGACGCGGGCGACATCGTTCTCTTCAAGGGTTCTTCAGGCACCGGCACCGGTGCCTTCCAATGGAACAATACCCCAGGCATGGCCCCCCTGACGCTGAACAACCGCTCCATCCAGATCGTCAACGACACCGGCACGACCTTCGGCAGTGCGATTGTTTCCAACGTCAACACGACCCAGGCCATCACCGTCAACACCGACCTCATCTCCATCGGCGCAACCGCCAGGACCCTGCAGTTGGATGCGGCCGCCGGTCCCACCAATGTCTTTGCGGGCAAAATCACCGATGGCACCGGTGGCGGCACCCTAAGCCTCACCAAGTCCGGCGCAGGCATCTGGAGCGTCTCCGGCACCAATACCCACAGTGGCACCACCACGGTGAGCGCCGGCACCCTTGAACTCTCCAATGGCGCGGCGATTGCCGATACCGGAGCGGTTTCTCTCGCCAACGTTGCCACTGCAATCTTGAAACTCAATGCCAACGAAACCATCGGCTCGCTTGCCGGTGGGGGAACCACGGGCGGCACCGTGAATCTGCAGGCGAACACCCTGACCGTCGGTGGCGGCACCGGCAGCTTCGGCGGGGGGATCCAGGGAGTGGACGGAGCGCTGACCAAGACGGTCGCGGGCACCCTGACCCTCACCGGCGCCAACACCTACACCGGCGCGACCACTGTCAGCGGCGGCCAACTCACGGTTTCCGGCACGGGCACGCTGGCCGGAACCAGCGGCTTGTCGGTGAGCGGCGGGGCGGCGTTCAATTACCTGCCCACCGCCATTGGCACCACCTTGGCGCTGGGTTCCGCCTCGACCCTGAACCTTGCCGACGGCAGCGCCCTTGGGCTGGCCTGGAACACGACGATCGCCAACCAGATTGCCGCACTCGGTGCGGCCACGGTGGGCAGCACCACCGGAGTGGCGCTGAACATGACCGGCACTTACAACACCGGCACCACCTACCCCATCCTCTCAGCGGCGAGCGGGCTGGACACGGGCAAATACACCTTCCTGAATCCCATCGACTACACGATGGCCGTGGTTCTCTCCCCGACTTCGGTGACCGTCACCCCGACCACCGTCAGCCCCCTAGGCGCGGCTTACTGGATGGGCACCGCCACCACGGGACTCACAAAGATCTGGGCGGCTTCCGATGGCAGCGCCGACAGCAACTGGTCGGCTTCTGATGGTGGCAGCGTCCAATCCTTGGTTCCCGGCTCCGGCGCGGACGTCATTATTTCATCCTCCACCGTGGCCTTGGCACCAACCGCCACCACGCTCGGGGCGAACATGACCATCAAGTCGCTTACCATCGCCGACACCACGAACGGCCTGAGCCTCGATGCCGACGCCTACACCCTGACGATCACCCCGTTGGTGGCAACCGCCGGCATCGTGATGAATGCCAACGTCCCGGCCAGCACCATCGCGGCCAAAGTGGCGCTGGGTGCGAGTCAGACCTGGACGAATGACTCCGCCTCCCCCCTCACCGTCAGCGGCGTGGTCAGCGGCGCATTCGTGCTGACGAAGGCCGGCACCGGACTTGTGACCCTCAGCGGCGTCAACACCTATTCCGGCGGCACCACGCTGAACGACAACTCCGGCACCTTGGACATCAGCGGCGCTGGATCATTGGGGTCCGGGACCTATGCCCAGCCAATCGCCATCGGCACCGGCTCGACCCTCAAATTCAGCAGCAGCGTCAGTGGTGCCACCCAGACGCTTTCCGGGGCGATCACCGGCCTGGGCGGGCTCACCCATGCCCCCTCGGTCAATCGATCCTTCCTCGTCCTCTCGAATGCGGGTAGTAGCTACAGCGGTGTGACCAGCATCAGTGCCGGCAGGGTTCAGCTGGCAACGGGTGCTGGTCTCTCTCCAAACACCTCGTTTGTGGTCACGGGCAACGCCACATCGGGCGGTCAGCTCTTTTTCGGTGCCGGGGGCACGGTGAGCAATAACCTCTCCATCGCCGGAGTGGGTTATGTGGACTCCGATCTCCTGAGCACGAAAGCAGGGGCGGTCCGATTCTCTACGACGGGCAGCATTCTTTCCGGCACGGTCACTTTATCGGGCGATGCGCGTGTCGGCAATATCAACGGCAACGGCGCGGCGACGATTTCGGGTCAGATCACCGGCAGCGCGGGCATTGAATTTTATGGAGCGACTAACACCGCCAACGTCACCCATACCTATACGTTATCAAACGCCGGGACGGCCAATGACTACACCGGCAACACCACCATCACTGCGGCGGACTCCAGCACCGTGAGGACCGGTGGCCGGGCCGCCCTTTCCTTGGGTGCCAATGAGCAGATCCCCCACGGCGCTGGCAACGGCATCGTCGTGTTCAGCGGTGCGGACGCCGACCATGTCAGCACCCTGGACCTCAATGGTTTCAGCGAAACCCTCAACGGTGTCTCCAACGTCTCCGCGGCAGGAGCCAACATCCGCAACAACGCCGCGGGAGCCTCGGTCCTGACGATCGGTGACAATGATACCTCCAGCAGCTTCTCCGGTGTCATCTCCAACACCACGGGAACCCTCGCCATCACCAAGATCGGCACCGGCACGCTGAACCTGAGCGGTGCCAACAGCTACTCCGGCAATACCACCGTCAACGCCGGAACTCTGGTCCTCGCTGACAATGCACAACTCAAGTTCGTGACCGGCGCCACCTCCGGGGTCAACAACACGGTCTCGGGCGCGGGCACCATCACGATCGACGGTGATTTCAACATCGACACGACACTCACCGATGCCGCGGCCCTGACTTCGGGATCGTGGACACTGGTCGACGTCTCCACCTTGGTTGAAACCTTCAACCCCTCGTTCAGCATCCTCGGTGCGGGATGGTCGGAAGCCGGCAACGTCTGGTCAAAGATTGTGGGCGGCAGAAAGTATACCTTCGACGAAGCCACCGGTATCCTGACGCTGGCCTCCTACGCCTCCTGGATCAACGGCTTCTTCCCGGGTGAAACAAACCCCCTGATCATCGGTGCCGGCGCTGACCCGGATTTTGACGGTATTGCCAACAGCGTGGAAATGGTCATTGGCGGCAACCCCGCCACCGGCATGGATACCGCTCTGCTGCCAACCATCGAGCTGGTGACCGATCCCGTCAGCACGCCCACCATTCCCGCCGGAAACTACCTGCTCTTCACCTATCGCCGCAGCGACCTCTCCGTCGCCGCCGGAGTAACCGCGGATTGTGAAACGGATACCGACCTGGTCGCACCATGGACCGCCGCGACCGGAGCCCCCGGCGTGGTGATCCAGGTTGACGACAACGCCACCTTCACGCCACCGGCCGCAACCGACACCGACCGGGTGCGGGTGTATGTGCCGCGCGGCGCGAACACCAAGCTCTTCGGTCGGCTCAACGTGGTGGTCCCCTGAGCGGTCCGGCAAGTAGGCTGACCGGCCTTGGATCCTCACGAACGGGGTTCAGCATGGGAACCGGGTTGATGGTCTATGGTTGATGGTTGATGGTTGAGAGTTCAGAATATGAAACTTGTGACGCACCCTCGGATCTTCCGGGAAATGAGGTGCGATTTCGACGCAAGGTCAAAACAAGCGGCTCTCCGTCAGATTTGCTTGAGTGATTGAGCCCGCATTTTGAGGAACAGATGTTTGAGGTTGGTCATGCCGCAGGCCCGGTGGATCAGCCGGGCGATCTGGTTGTTGAAGGCCTCGATCCGTCCG
>Ga0247843_1003825_pt1 | contig 23691 bp, 23 predicted proteins | sample LaCruzMarch2017__FD_192420 | JGI IMG/M metagenome (GOLD analysis project Ga0247843, IMG submission 192420) | Freshwater microbial communities from meromictic Lake La Cruz, Castile-La Mancha, Spain - LaCruzMarch2017_8m | ecosystem: Environmental > Aquatic > Freshwater > Lake | place: Spain...
TCCCCTCGCCCGCAGGCTTAATTCCAGAAACGCCTCCGCCTGGCCCGCCGCCGCGCGCGGCACGGGTTGCAAGGGCTTCGGATCGTCCAAAAACTTGCCCACCTCCCCTCGGTCCACCTGGAATTCGATGACATGCGCGCGGTCGAGCACCTTGGGCGAAAACATGTAGGTCGTCTCATCCACATTCACCGTGCCGATCACAAACAAGTTCGCGGGATACGGCAGCAGCTGCGGCACGCCCAGCGTGTCCCCCTCGAATCGCGGCAAACGAAATTCTCCTTCCGGGGTTCCGCTTTCCGGTTTCAGGTCTCCGGTTTCAGCCTTTGCCCATCCCTCCGAGTGCAGGCGGATCGCGCCGTCACGGGCCTCCATCGCCGAAAGGAAATCCGCAAAATACCGCTCCACATGCGAGAGGTTCATCTCATCGAGAATGAGAAAAAGCAGCTACGACCAACCTATGGACTTATTGCCATTTGTCCATATGTCAGCCAGGGGATGTTTGTGGGTATCGAGAGAGGTTGGTGCGGGGCTGGTCTGGGCGGGTGAAAGTCTGAATTTCCGCTTCGTGGGAACGCTGAGGCCCTCCTCGGCATCGGCGAAAACAAGTGCGCCGTCGCAAACTTCGCATGGTTCGCCACCGGATCCGCCCAGCTCACTTCCAACTCCACCCAAACCCTCCGTTCCGTCGCCACCTCCTGCAGCACCGCATCGGCCTGCGGCGCGTAGCCCAGCAAATCCTCCACCTCCGCCGTCACCACCCGCGCCTCCGTGCAGCACCGCCACCCCCTCGGGCAATTCCGCTCAAACGCCTCCTGCAAATATCGAGCCAGATGGGGCATGGGGAAAATTTCTACCAGCTTGTATGGCTAGATGCACCTGGAGCTTGGTAAATCGTTTTCATCTAATGGGAGAAAAAACCGGGAGCCGCTTGTAAAAAAGCGGCATGATGCGAACGCCACCTCTTTTTCACTCCCGAGCTAAAGGACGGCATTGTAATGAGGAAGCCTTGACTCATAGAACTGCAGTTGGTTAGTGATTAACAGGAATATGCCAGATTTTGATTGGAACACAGAGAAGAAACAAGCCACTCAGGCTGCAATTCTTGAAGCTAACCGGATAGGGCTAGACTCCTTTCAAGATTTGCTTCAGATCGACCCTTTACTAAAGGTTAAGCCTATTAAATTACTTCATACAGCGATAGACGATTTGCAAGATATTTCTCCACATGTAATTGGAGTCATAAACGAGCACGCAGGCGAGACTTGGGTGTTTTTCCAGCCAAATGACGACATCTTCGAGGGAGCTGATGCTATACCTGTGCGACTTGTAAAACCAGAGTTGGGCGATAGAGATTCAGAAAATATCGAAATATGTCATGATGTCTGGTGTATCATATCGAAAGAACCGCTACTAATCCGTTCGATGTATGGTGCGATTCTCGGCTTTAGGAAAACTGTCGAAGGCGCCGTTTGTCATACAGTTGTGCAAAGCGATGCAGATGATTGGGGGCTCGAGGGCTAGACCCAATCGCGAGGATGATTTCAAAATTTAGATGAGCTCAGGCAGATCGAGGTCCACCCCAGCAAGCCCTTTTGCAGCCAATCAAATCACTTTTGGCAAAAAACTCCCGACTGCAATTTACATCAGCAGGCCAGCGCCTGACTGGGAGATTCCGCAGTCCCTCTCAGAAGAAATTCGAAGGGCTGAAATTGCAGCCAAGCCAAACAGGGCTTGGAATCTTCTAAAAATCCACACGAAAGAAAAGGCATTCACCTTTCTAATATACCCGGATTTCGACACCGACCCACACCCTGCGCTGGCCGAGGCGACGAAGATCAATATCAATACCGGCTCGGTGACGCACACGGACTATCGAAAGAGAGCAAACCCTCCGATTCTTCATCGCAAAGAAACCTTCCTGCCAAAAACCGACCCTCGTTATGAGACTTTTGCGCGTTTGACCAAGCAGGAAGAAGACGCCGGACTTTTAAAAAATACTGCTCAGATTGGGATGCGCGTTTACTGGCTGACCTTGCTAAAGCGCAAGGCTCTCCGGATCGAAAACCACCAACTCAAAAAAATCCACAGGGCCGTTGCCGCCTCCTCCAATGAACCTGCGGAAGTCGAGCGCCACCGGACAGCCATCAAGCGCTACGATCTCTCGAAGCCAGTTAAAATGGCCCTAGACCGAGGAGTGCTGCAAAAGCGGCACACTTTTTTTGATTACGGATGTGGCCATGGGATGGACATCGAGGCTCTGAAAGGACTCGGCTACGAGGCTGCCGGATGGGATCCGGCCTTTCAACCCAACGCCCCTCTGCACCAGGCAGACATCGTGAATCTCGGTTATGTCCTGAATGTGGTGGAGGAACCTCCGGAACGCGTCGAGGCTCTGAAGCGGGCCTATGGGTTGGCAAAGCGCGCCTTGATCATTTCCACCATGGTGGCGGGACAAGAGACCCTCGCGCATGTTCAGCCCTACAAGGACGGGTTCATTACCAAGTCAAAAACCTTCCAGAAATTTTTTGCACCCGGAGAGCTTGAAGATCTCATCGAGAAGCACCTCGGCGTCGAGGCCGTCACGCTCTCGCTTGGGATCTGTATCGCCTTCAGGAATCCCGATGATGCCGAGCAGTTCATGGCTTCACGGCACCGCAGGCAAATCGATTGGAGCCAAATTGGTGCCCAGCTGCGATTCTCCTCGCCCTCTTCCAGAGAGCGCCGCCGCGTTGATCGGTATGACCTCAACCGCGAGCTGATGGATGGATTCTGGAACTGCATTCTCGATTTGGGCAGAATCCCCCAGCCCGGCGAATTTGATCAGATCGCCGCCGTGCGGAAGGTCGCTGGAAGTCTGGCGAAAGCATTTGGATTGGCCGTCGAAAAAAACGGACAGCCCCTATTTGAAGCAGCACGCCAAGCCAGATCAGACGACACTCTGGTGTATCTGGCCATGTCCCACTTCCGGCAAAAGTTTCTCCGCCGGGAAATTCCTCTTCGCACCAAAAACGACATCAAAGCTTTCTTCGGAGACCTTGCTCGCGCCAAAGAAAAAGCCCGTGACTTGCTCTTCGCCGCAGGCGATCCGGGAGAAATCGAGCTCGCCGTCGAGCCACTGGATTTCGGCATCTACGATCCTGACGAGAAGCAATTCACTTTTCACCGGAGCTTCCTTGATGAGCTTCCCTCGATTCTACGGGTCTATGTTCAATGCGGCGCAGTCCGCTATGGCAACCCCGCCGAGGCTGATCTCATCAAGGTCCACGCCCGCTCGGGCAAGCTGACATTTTTGCACTACAAAGATTTCGATCGCAGCAAAACGCCACTCCTTGAGACCCGCATCAAGATCAACCTGCGAAACCAATTTGTGCAGGTCTTCGACCATACGCCCGAGCAGCAGCCGCTCCCGAACAAGGCCGTGTTCTTGCGTCGCACTAAGAAAAAATCTTGATCACAGACGCAGCCCCGCAAGGCACGCCACCACCGGCTTCCAATCCACTTCGGGAGTCATGTGGCACCAAGACACTCTCAAGGCGGAGAAGATTCGGTCCTCGGGAAGATTCATGGCTTTGAGCACATGACTCGGGGAATAACTCGCCGAGGTGCACGCGGAGCCGTTCGAGATCGCCACGAGCTCTTTCAAACCCACAATCGCGGCCTCCGAGTTCAGCCCCTCGAATGACACATTCACCACATTCGGCATCGTTTTGCTCTGGTCTCCGTTAAAGGCGGGCCCGAGTGGCTCGATGGCTTTGAGAAAACCCTCCCGAAATATTTTCACGGCCTCCAATCGTTGAGCATGGTTTTTCAAAGCCAGTTCGCAGGCCAATCCGAAAGCCACGATCAAATGCACAGGCAAGGTTCCTGGCCTCAAACCGCGCTCTTGTCCCCCGCCAAAAGCGAGCGGTTTGAGTGGCACCCGGTTATAGCCGCGACGGCGCGTGATCAGAGCTCCGACGCCTTTCGGTCCAAAAATTTTGTGGGCGCTCGCACTCACCAAGTCGATTCTCGGGTTTCGCAATGTTTCGATTTCCTTGCCGTAGGTTTGGGCCGCGTCCACATGCAAATAAGCCGCGTGGTCCTTGAGGGCAGCGGCGATTTCATCGATTGGTTGAAGCACTCCTGTTTCATTGTTGGCATGCATTACAGAGACTAGCAGCGTGTCCACGCGGAGACGCTTTCGGACTTGATCTGAAGACACCCACCCTTCTTCGTTCGGTTCCAGCAGCTCGACTTCAAACCCTCGTTTTTCCAGCTCCTCCAGCGGCTCAAGCACCGCCTTGTGCTCGATCCGGGTGCTCAGAATGTGGCGTCGGGAATTTGTTGCGCCGAACTCCTCGAGACCCAGCATGGCGAGATTGTTCGACTCCGTGGCTCCGCTTGTAAAAACAACCTCCTCTCGCTGGCATTTGACAACCGAGGCGACTTGATCGCGGGCCTTTTGCACAGCCTGTTTGGCACGCGCTCCGAACTCGTGCGTTCGACTTCCTTCGTTACCGAATTCTTCCAATAGGAATCGCTGCATTAACTGAAAAACTTCCGGCTCCAGAGGAGTTGTGGCGTTGCAATCGAGATAGGTCATTTCAAATGTATGTGAAAAAATACTTGCATTAGACAAACATTGTCTATATCAGGTCGCCTGTTTTAACAAACAGGCGACTCTGATACTCAAAACGAAACACGAACTCAAATAACTCATCCCTTGAAAGTCTACAACCGCCAAATCCAAGCAGCAACAGGTGCGCCAGCCTGCAATCTTCCAGCTTTGGAGACGATCATGCGTGAACTTTCCTGTGGAACTTTGGACCATCTGTCCGAAATGGCCTTCGCCCGGCTCGCTAAGAAAGCCCTGCGAATTTTCAATGATTCAAAAGACCTCTACGACACGCGCCAACTCCACTCGGTGGTTTTTTTCGAACTGAAAGCCAGCGAACAGCTCCTCGCCTTCACCCGACGCGAAGGAGCCACAGCAAAAGCTTCGCAGCTGGAAGCCAAAATCCAAAACCTCGCGAAGAAAGAAGAGGAACTCCGAGGCAAACTTTTATCTCTTGCAGCCTAAACTATGACGCACAGCATCGACCCACAGCCCACTCTTTCCTTCCCTGCCATTCGCGGAGTGCAAGCCGGCCGCGAGTATTATGTCACCATGTGGACCCTGCGAACTCTCAAGCAGATTTCCATCTTCGACGAGAGCGACCTTACTCCTGAGATGAGAGTCCAGCGAGTGCTGAACAAGGCCCGTATTCCCGAAATGGCCGGATACATTCTTGACAACCCAGACGACTACATTTTCTCGGCCCTCACGGCCTCCATCGATTCGCAGATGATCTTCGAGCCGCTTTCCAATGAGCCCGGCAAAGACCGCCTCGGAACTCTCAAAATCCCGATGGATGCCAGATTCATCATCAATGACGGCCAGCACCGGCGAGCAGCGATTCTCGCGGCTCTGGAGCAAAAACCGACTCTTGCCTACGAATCGATCGCGGTCGTATTTTTCCCGGATATCGGCCTTGAGCGCTGCCAGCAAATGTTCGCCGACCTGAACCGCTACGCTATCCGCCCCAGCCGCAGCCTCGGGCTTCTCTACGACCACCGCGATGACAAGGCCAAGCTCGCCAAGCTGGTGGTCATGAAATCTGAGTTCTTCCGAGACATGGTGGATTTTGAGAAAAGCTCCCTGGCTCTCCGCTCCCGAAAATTGTTCACGCTCTCGGCGTTTTTCAATGCCACAGCCGACCTCATCGAGGGCTTGGCCACTGGGAATCTGGAGCAGGATGCCCAGCTTGCGCGCGGTTTCTGGGAGAGTTTGGCCAAGGAGTTTCCCTTGTGGGTGCAGGTTCGCGAGGGGCGCTTGGCCTCCAGCGAGGTTCGGGACGGCTATATCCACGGCCATGGAATCGCCCTTCAAGCCCTCGGTAAAGCGGGAAATGCCTTGCTCAAGCGCTATCCCTCCTCTTGGGCCGACCACCTTTCCAAGCTCGGAAAAATCGATTGGTCCCGCGCCAATGCGAAGCTCTGGGAGGGCCGAGCCTTGATTGGCGGCAAAGTCTCCAAGGTCACGACCAATGTCATCCTCACGACAAATGTGGTGAAGAAGGCTCTTGGGCTGACTCTTTCCGTTGAAGAGAAGAAAATCGAAACTGCACGCGATCAAGGCGGAGTAATTTGAAAATATGATTGAAAAAACCGCTGTTTTTTACACCGAAGAGTTTCAACTGAAACTTCCAGAAAGTTTTGAATTCTCAGAAAACCTCCAAGACGCTGATGGTTATTTAACTTTTTCTTTACGCTTGAGCTGGAGCGAGCTTGGCATACAGGGCGACATGTCTATCCACCCAGGCGACGCCGATTCAGATGGTGATACTTGGGATTGCTTTCTTCTAACGATTGTTCCTGGCCCTGAGGAATTTGAACTAAAATTGGCTCTTGTAATGAGGCCAAACACATTTTTTGACAATACTTATAGGGTCTACGAGTCATGGGACTTAGATCCCGGCCAGTGGGATGAAGAGGAGAGCCCTGCCAACTTATACCTAAATTTGACGAACCAATCTTATCCAAGCCCGATCACTTCCGAGCTCTCTACGGCCGCCGAGGCTGAAAAAGAATTAGAGCTCGCGTGGAAATCGATCCAGTTTCTCCTGCAGCAAAAGTTTGAATTTCGTATTAAATAGATAAACCAACCAGTAATCACCCTTCTACACAACTTCGAACCGGATGCCCTTAGCTGGGAGCACAGAGCTTAACAAATTATGATAAATGCAAAACAAATCACGATGAGAAGCATTCCCCTCGATGCCTTCGGATTCTCTATACCAGCGATCGACTGCGAACTGGTTGAATGCTCGGCCGATATTCCACAGGAGTCGCTGGTTACACTAAATGCCTGTATACGGGAGGCAGCTGAGGGCCAGGCCGCAGCATTGATGAAGCTCGCCTCATGGTATACAACTGGAGCTGTTTTCATAAATAAGTTGGGACAGCCAAGCTTTACTGTATTAACCCTATCACAAGAAACAGCTGTTTGTTTGTGGGAGGCGGCTGCTGCCCTCGGAGATATTGAGGCACGCTACCAATTAGGTTGTGCTTACGAAATGGGACGCGGCGTGGTGGCGGACCTTCCCAAGGCGCTGAAGGAGTATAGTCAGGCTGCAAGCGCAGGCCATCAAGTAGCCGCATACAACCTCGCGGCCTTAGAAATTCAAGGAAACGATCAATCTCGAAGTGCTCACGGAGTAGATCTTCTTGGTCGACTTGCATCAGCAGGCTATAAGCCAGCAATGCTGTCTTATGGGGCGATGCATCTACCCGATTTCGGGCCAGGTTGGCTAAAACCTGACCTCGTAAAAGCACTCAAGTGGATTGATGCAGCGGGTAGCACGGGTCCATCCGAAGTGCAGCACTCGCTTGCGATTTTATTTAATTCTGGAACGGAAAATGTGCCTCGGGATCAAGCGCGAGCTATCTATCTTTTCGAAGCGAGCGCCCAGCAAGAACACGCCCACTCTCAACATATTATGGGCATCTTTAATCTCGAGCAAAATCCAAACGCCGCCATAAAGTGGTTCGAGGCAGCAGCCAGCAGAGGTTTCGTAGATTCACAAGTTATCCTCGCGCTCATTTACGCCAAAGGTCAAAAAGTTCCCCAAGACGCAGAGCAAGCATATTGGTGGGCTCGCATTGCGGAATCCAATGGTGAAGCAGTTTCCAGCTTGGTCAGCGAAGTCGCTACTCAACTATGCACCGCGCAAATAGAAAAGTTGGAGATGCAGGTCCGCAGATTTGTCCAAAATTCTCAGATTGTAAGCCAGAAGGAAGACCGAAAATGAAATCCCCTATTGTTTTGCATCACAACTTCGAGCCGGATGCTTTTATGTGGCTCTGGGCGAAGTATGTTGTTTCTCCAAACTTAGCTAAACACTGCACAGCCTCTCTAAAAAGTGTGGCGGTTCCAAAGGCCGACGGTAAAAAGTCTCCATACAGCCAAAAGTTTTCAAAAGCCTCCAATCCAGAGATGAGGAACACGAGAACTCTCCAAATGGATGAAAATGGGGCGCTTCCTTTTGCGGCAATTTATCTTTGCGGTGTTGCATCGAGTGGCTACGCGCAGAAAAAAAATTACCTGCACAATTTCCACGCAGCGGTCGTTCCTATGCAAGGCCATGCTGCAACATACCGCTTTGAAGATTGGGAGTTATCTGTCGAAAATGGTTTATTCACCCGAATTCCTACTCAGCAGGAATTGCCAGCAGAGTATCTAAATTTGCCAGCACCCTATACAACTTGCCGCATTTTCCGTTGGGCTGCCTCTATTCTACCCCAGATAGCGCATGGCTGCACTACGCCTTCACCAGATCTCTTTTTGAATTCTTAGTTAAGTATTGGTCATGCCCTACGCCATCATTTCAGCAAACAATAAAGATCACCTAGCCCTGCTGGAGGCTGCTGATGGTTCCAGGATTAAGATCTCGTGGGAAGACCTCAAGCCCTACTCCGACTTTGCAAACCCGCCACGCAGCAACGAAGAAATTGCAGCAGCCGAGCCCTCCGACGAGGAGGGCTATTACCCGGAAAACGACTACTGCGCTATGGCCATTGTGGATGGCCATCTCGTAGTCTGCATGACCGAAGCTCAAGGCCAAGGCGGAATCGTCGCAATTCGCGATCTCCATACCTCGCAGTGGGTCTACATCGCGATGGCCGAATACATCCAATCCGCCCTTCCATTATTCGATCACGGTCTCTTGCTCATGTTAGTAAATATCAATGTGCCCTACATCGGTTCTCGTTGGTCCGAATACCGCGTTTGGGTCTCTGCGCTGGATGGTATCTTGGACTCTCAATCTGATCGTTCTCTTCCATTACCTTTGAAGAAAATGAAAACCGGTCGCCCACAGCAAGTGACGCAGCCATCAGCGATTTTCGAAGGTTGGCGACCCAACGCAACATCATATGGCCTTTTCTTTGATCCAGAAGCGCAGATGGTCCATGCAATCGATGGAGCAGAGTTCGCGACCCAATACTCCATAGCGGAGATCCAGCAGGCATTATATAACAACAAAGATTATCCATCACTCCGGCCAAGAAATGAATGTATTTGATCTCGCGGATCTGTTTCTCGGCTCATTGGCACCTCAGGCGAATGGGCGAGCAATCCCATCCCACTCTAAAAAATCCCCAGACTGTTAAAATGCAAAACAGCAGCCAATACAACCTCCTCGAAACTGGCTTCGACCAGCGAAGGATCGATTTAATAAAGGTTCGGCTGGCAGCTATTGAGGCTGATCACGAATCTGGGCTACTCAAGCTTAGAGTCTCGCCGCTCACGGATGACGAACTACAGGGTCTTCCCCGAAACTTGCCGCAGGCTCACCTCGAGTTCTTGAAGCAGATTGGTGCTTTATCTCTCGGTTACAACGATTACACTGTTATAGAAACTTTTAAACCGTGCCCATGGGAAGAGGGTGTCTATTTCAATCCTAATGACAAGGAATGCAGGCTGCCCGATCATCAAGACTATTTATTTATAGCGTATCAAGTTGATGGGGATTGCTATGGATACAACATAGCCAAAGCCCCATACGAATTTGTCCAATGGGATTTCGCCGGCTGCAGACCATTTAAACCCAATGTCAATTCGTTTTTAGAGTTAGTCGAACAAAGCATCTTCCAAAAATTCCCAAACACTTCTTTAAGATAATTTTTATGTCATCACCAACCAACACCACAGCAACTCCCCAACGCAAATCCGCCTTCACCGAACTTGGCCTGAAGGTCACGATTGAGGGCCTTTGTCAGGAAATTCGTGAGCTTTATCTCGCGGATGATGTTCCTTGGATTATTGGCTATTCGGGTGGAAAGGATTCCACGGCGACTCTTCAAGTGATCTGGATGGCGATCTCTGGGCTCCCGGCTGAGCAACGCGCCAAGCCCATCCATGTCATCTCAACAGATACGATGGTGGAAAACCCCGTTGTTGCAGCGTGGGTAACCCACTCGCTTGAGAGCATGCGAGCTGCTGCGATTAAGCAGGAGGTTCCCTTCAAGGCGCACCGACTCACCCCCCGCGTTGAAGAGTCTTTTTGGGTTAACCTCATAGGTCGTGGCTACCCTGCACCTCGCCACAAATTTCGTTGGTGCACTGAAAGACTAAAAATTAAACCTTCGAATCGTTTTATACAAAATGTTGTAAAAGAGAGCGGCGAAGCAATTCTTGTTCTCGGAAGCAGAAAAGCTGAAAGCATCCGACGGGCTACAAATATGATGAAACATGAGCGAGGCCGTGTCCGCGACAGGTTGAGCCCTAATTCAAGTCTTCCAGGAACACTTGTCTATACCCCCATCGAAGACTGGACTAACGACGATGTGTGGATGTTTCTGACGCAATGCGCTAATCCTTGGGGCTACAACAACTCCGATCTTCTTGGGATGTATGCTGGCGCTTCAGCCGATGGGGAATGCCCTTTGGTAGTCGATACGAGCACGCCAAGCTGCGGAGACAGTCGTTTCGGCTGTTGGGTCTGCACGCTAGTGGAAAAAGATAAATCCATGACAGCGATGATCCAAAATGATGCGGAAAAGGAATGGATGCTGCCACTCCTGAATCTGCGCAACAAGCTCGACTTTAGAACGATGGGCGAAGGGGACGAAGAATCCTCTGACCGTCACCTCCGGGATTTCCGCAGAATGAGTGGTGCAATTCAAACCATGAAAGATGGCCGGGTCATCCCCGGGCCTTATTTACAATCGGCAAGAGAGGAATGGTTGCGAGAGTTGCTCGCGGCCCAAACCTGGATCCGACAACACGGTCCGGACGATGTTCGTTCGATTGAGCTGATCACCTTGGAAGAGCTGCAAGAGATTCGCCGCATCTGGGTCGTGGATAAGCATGAAATGGAAGACGCGCTGCCCCGAATTTATGAGGAAGTGACTGGGCAGAAATATCCTGGCCCGCGATTGGATGACAGCATGGCGATCCATGCAGCAGATCTTGCTCTGCTAAAAGAGGCTTGTGGGCAAGACACTCTCCACTATGAGCTGACGCGGGAATTACTGGGTGTCACTCGCCAAGGCAGGACATCCCAGCGCCGAGCAGGCCACTACGAGCGGCTGGAAAAAACCTTTGGGAAACACTATTACGACAGCCAACAAGAGGCTGTGGCCTTAGCACAAGAGCGGGACCGCCGCCGTGCGGCGGTTAAAGTTGGCGAATCACCAGACAGCACAGGGGCAAATTTATGATTTTACACCGTGTTGTTTTAGAGAATGTCGGCGTTTACCGTGGCCGCCATGCCATTGATCTTACCCCACCGGATGCGGCACACCCGGTGATTTTGGTTGGCGCGATGAATGGAGCAGGCAAGACCACATTGCTGGGGGCCGTGCAGCTCGCGCTTTACGGGGCCAGGGCACGAGGCATTGAGCGAACCCGCAAAGGTTACAAAACCCACCTCAAAGAACTCATCAACCGCTCAGCCGACCCCTCGGAAGGGGCGGCGGTGGAGTTGGAATTTGAGAGGCGTATTGACGGCCAAGCCCAAACCTACCGGATTCGGAGAGGGTGGCGAAGGAATGGAAACGACATCGAGGAAATGTTCCAGGTTGAACGCAACGGGGATCCAGACAATTTGTTGGCGGAGCACTGGGAGGAATCGATCGACTCCTTCCTGCCTGCCCGGCTTTCGCATTTGTTCTTTTTCGATGGCGAACAAATCGAGCGAATGGCGGATGAGGAAGAGGCTACCAATCTTTTGGCCTCGGCTTTTCAGTGTTTGTTAGGGCTGGATTTGGTTGAACGACTCAAAGAGGACCTCGCCACTCTAGAGCGAAGAAAGCGTTTGTCCATCCGGAGCCCTGAAGACCAAGCCCGAATCATGGCCTTGCAGAATGAGGAGGAGGACGCGCAGAAGCGGGCCCAACGAACGCATGACCTCATCGCTGAAGCCCGGGGAAAGCACGCGCACAGAGCCGCCCAGTTGGCAAGATTGCGTGACCGCTTTAAAAATGACGGTGGTGAGCATTTTCTCCAGAGGGAAGAGCGAGAGAAGCATCGCGGAGATCTCTCCACCCGAGTCGGTCGAGCTGAAGATGCCTTGCGCGAAGTCGTCGCCGGTCCCGCTCCGTTTCTCTTGATCCCGGACCTCCTCGATCAAGTTATAGCGCAGGCAAAGCTTGAGCGCCAAGCCCAGCGTGATTGCATTATTGCGGAGGCTGAGATTCAGCGAGACTCTTCGGTGCTGGCCGATTTGAAAGCCCACCTCTCAGAAGAGGCCATCAAATCCGTTACAGCCGCCTTGGAAAAACACCGCCCTAAGAGAGAGAGCTTGAGTTTGGATTTCATTTTGCACGCGGATGAGGGATTTTGTGATCGCTTAGCGGAACTTAGGCGCAATGATCTCCCGGCGGCCCGCAATGAAATCGCGCAATTGAGCGAGGAAATTGAAAAACTGGAGGAGGAACTCGCGGAAATTGATCGCCTCTTGGCCGCAGTTCCGGATGCCGATGCCATCGCCCGTCTACTGCAGGAAATTAATCAACTTGAGGGGGAGATTGATTCCTTGGCCAAGGAAATCGCAGCATGTGAGGAGCAACATCGTGCGGCCGAACTCGAATTGGCTCTCCGGCAGCGCACACTCAACAGGGAACTCGGAAAGCATATTGACGCCACCGAGGATTCCGAACATGACCAGCGGGTCATTGAAAGGATACCGAAAGTCCAGGCCACATTGGAGTCCTTTCGCCAGAGTGTGGTGGCCCGCCATATCGGGGGCTTGGAGCACGCGATTTACGAATCGTTTCAGCACTTGGCTCGCAAACCCAAGCTCCTTGGTTCGATCCAAATCGCCAGCGATACATTTCGCATGACCCTCCTCGATCCCGATGGCGCTGTATTGCCCTTCCAAATTCTTTCCGCTGGCGAGCGCCAGCTATTAGCCACAGCCATCTTATGGGGACTCGCCAAAGTTTCCGGACGACCCGTTCCACTTGTGATCGATACGCCCCTGGGTCGCCTTGACTCGCAGCATCGTTCGCAGATCGTTCAGCGCTACTTTCCAGCGGCTTCTCATCAAGTCATTTTACTCTCAACCGATGAAGAAATTGTTGGTCGTTATCTTGAGATGATTCGGCCCGCTGTAGGTCGGGAATATTTGTTAGAATTTGATGCGGTTTTATCCAGATCAACCTCCCGCATTGGCTACTTTAATTAATGATATGAAAGCACCAACTGAATCCGTTAGGTTGAGCGAAATTGAAAAAGAATTACTTACACGCATAAAGCGCAAGACATCAATTGAATCATGGAATGTTATATGCCGATGGGCTCTTGTAGTAGGGTTAGCATCCAATCAGACCAACCTCACTAAATCTCATGAAAAGCTTGGAGCAGTTGACATACGGTGGGAAACATTCGCTGGGCGCTGGTCGGACTTTATATGTGCAAGTGTTTTTGCTGCGCACCGGAGCTACATCTTGCAAAATCCTAATGTAACGGTAGCGGAGTTTTTTCAAATGGCTTTAGCGAGGGGAATAAGAATACTTGCCAAACAAACATCTGCAACCGGGCTAGGAGCCTTTTCAATTATGGTCAAATCTGAGACGAAAAATCAACCTGCTGAATAGATTCTGCAAGACTACTAGGAATAAGTCCAATAATCGAGTCTAAACTATAGTCCTTGGATTCCAGTTCAACTTGAATAATGCCTAATCCGCCATTTGCATACTCTTCAAACAATGTTATTTGCCTATCAACATAATCTTGTTCATAATTTAGAACAGAAGCTTCTCCCACTTCTACTAAATTAAGTAAATAAAGAAAGCCCGGCCATGCACTGCAGCCCCCAAAGTAAGAGAAATCAATTGACTTTCCAGTATCATAATCACCAAGGGGTTGCCTTTTTTTTCTGGCCATTCCAAGGCATGACGCAAAAATTAACAACCGCCAAATTTCGCCGAATTTGGCATCGCTTTTCTTTGTAAGTTTTTCAATAAGAAAATCTTTATCGCGAGCACGGCGAATGCGGCGATAGATTACATTTTTTGTGATTGAGCTTCGTTCCATGAGGTCGTATTTATCTTCATCTGTTTGAACAAATAAAGTTGGCTTAAATTGCAATTTTTTGTTCGGAAGGTAGCAGTGTCGCCTGACCTGCTCTCGGACAATAGAAATTTTATCTTCGGAGTTAAAATTATAAAGACTTCTATCAGATATTTCATCTACAATTTCGTTGAGAGACAAAGGGGTCTTGGAGCCTTGCAAAACTTCCACCGCAGCCTCTGTTATTGTCACAACTCACCCTCCAAAATTTGAGTCTGCTCAATGTCGTTTTGTTGGTATATGGAAATTTCGCGACCGTCAATAACAACCTTCTCGCTTGCATCGGATCGCTTGGAAGCAGCATGGTAGCGGAGAATGTAGCGGCACCCAACACGATTGCTTGCTCCAAGTTCGCGTTCCACATCTCCCATGTATTGGCTGCTGCTGACCATTATGATGGTTTGGGGAGCTAGCTCGGGGACATGACGAGCAACACTGGCACGAAACTCAACACCGAGCTGACCAAATGGCGAATCCATGACAAGGGGGTAATCCCCACCTTGCAAGTCTCGCAGAATCGTAGGAATTTCATTGCGGCGTTTGGCTAAGGCGACTAAACTGGAAATAAAGACTAAAGACATAACTTGGCGTTGACCGGTGCTTGTTGCAACATCCACAGCCACTTGACCCCCATTGCTGGCGATCAGTTTGGTGAGACGCAATGTGAATTGATCTGTCAACTGCAGCTTGTAGTCATGTAATGAGATGGACCGGAAAATGCGTTCAATTTCACGCCCCAGCTCGATGCGAAGCTCCTCGCTCTCAAGGCGGAGAATCTCTTCCAAAAGCGATATCACTTGAGAAAGCCTCTCAATCCGTCTCTGGGCTCTCTGAGCTTGAGCGAGCATCTGGTGCTTGGTCTGAATTTGAGACGAGAGGGTCCGAATTTCAGTTTCCAAATTTGTGATCTGCGTCGATAGGGAACCTTCATCAATAAGAAGCTGGTTTCGTTCGATCTCTTTGTTTTCACGAGCGGATTCCAGTTTGTGCACTTCCTCATCATCCTTGGAACCAAGCTGTTCTTTAATCTCTTCCAAATCTTCTCTGACTTGAGCGATACGATTAATCACACCACTACGCTCAGCAACCAGTCGCCCCAAATTTTCACGTGTTCGAGAAATGCAGGTCTCTATAACTCCAATGGCTTTATCAAGGTCTCCGACAGCGCGATTGAATTCAGGATCACCTGCTTTAGTAAGCTGCTCTTCGACTTTTTTCCATAGTTCGCCGCCCTCTGGCATGTGAGTGCCGCAAATGCAAACCTGTGCCTTGAGCAGATCATGAATAAAATCATTCATGACCCGAGCGGGAATGCGGCCTTCGGCACGGAGACGGTGTGTGATGGTCTTCCCTTTGACTAAAAGATCTTCGCAGAAAAGAGTGTAACCATCATTGGCCAGCATTTCAGAAAGGCGCTTCTCCAAGTCCTGCAGGGATTTTTCGAGTTCTCCAAGCTCGGCCTTGAGCACTGTGCGTCGCTGTTGAAGTTGATGGGCCTCCCTGTTGGCGTCGAGACGATTATTAATAGCGGCTAAAGCCTCAGCACAGGCTGCTTGATTCTCGCGGCAAGTGGCTAATTCCTTGCGCTTGGATTCCAACCGTTGTTCCAGCTTGTTTTGTTGATCAATGAGTTCAACGGTTTCCTGATCTGTATTTTCACTAAATTCCCTGGTGAGCTTTCCGCGCACACCAGGGGATTTCAGATCCGTCAAAGTTTGATCAATCAGCTGAAGCCCCATGAGACCACGAACAGCCTCTCGAACCTTGTCGGCGTTTTCTTCCATCGCCAGATAATCGATGCGCTCGCCGTTGAAAAACAAAAGTTCGCGGAGATCCCGGGGCAAAATTTGGTCAATAATTTTTTGGGCCTCGCGGCCCTCGCTTATGAATGACTGGCCATCGGTGCGGCGGATCGCAAGCTCCACTTTTGTCCTCTCCCCTTCGCTGGCTCGCTCCTCAGCCAAGGTAATCGAGCGGATTAGATCATAGCTTTGGTCACTATGTTTGAACACAATTCTGATCGAAGAAACGGCGGAATTGGGATCGGCACAGTTTTCGCGTATAGAATCGGGGATTATATTCTTGGGCTTGGGCAGATCACTGGTAAGACCATCAGAGCCGTAAAAACCCCAAAGCAATGCATTTAAAAAACAGGTTTTGCCAAATCCATTTTCACCGTGGATAAGGGTCACATTTTTTTTCTTGCCGAAAGCAAACACAACCTCTTGACGACCTAAATACTGACGGAAGTTGTCAATTATAAGTTTTTCCAGAATCATGTCGTGCTCTCCCTAATAAAAGTCAGCAAATCCTGATAAATGTTCTGGCGGTTTCCTTTGTGCTGCTCTTGCCGCTCCTTGGCCATAATTTTTTTAATGAGATTCTTAACATCATCTGGAGCCTCACGAAAAAGTTCGCAAGATTTGGAATTTTGTGCGGTTGGTTGCTCGGGCATGTGATTTAAAAAGAACCTAAAAGGTTATAGCGCCGCTTGAGGTCGAGCAAGACATTTTCAGCTGCAGCGGCGTTGCGCGCCGTGCGGCAGAATTCAATCACTCTGAGCAGCTCTTTTTTGACCAAGCGCCTTTCCAAATTAAAAGTTTGATCATCTGTGAGATCGGTGAGGTCTGGTGGCGACACAATAAAATCCCAGATCTCCGCATACTCTTTGCCGTTGGCTTTGCGAAGTAATCGCCCGCGCCTTTGCACAAACTGGCGAGGATTCGTTGAGCTGGCCAGAATGAAGCCCATGCGAATATCCGGAAGGTCGATCCCCTCATCCAAGCAACGAATAGCTACCAAGGCATCAAGGCGACGGGTTCTTAAATCACCAAGGAGTTGCTCGCGAGAGCGGCTGCTTTCATTGTGAGTGAATCGGCGGACTCTCAAGTCAGCATCAATGCCCAGCTGTCTAACAGCCGCATCGATTTGGCGCACGAGCCGTTGGTCTTCGTCAGTCTCATCCACGCGACCATCCCCGCAATACACCAACGCACTTGAGATCTGGCTGCCATTGGCTCGGAGATCGGCAATTGTGGCCAAAAGAGCCGGGATTTTTCCTTCCGCAGAAGCCAACAGGCGCGCGCGCTCAAGAAGCTTCATCTGCAACGCAACGGGAAGTGGCTCGTCCGAACTTTGCCCGGCCATGAGACGAGCTATATCCGAAGAAATATTTTGGTATTTAATGGCTTCATCATCTGTAAGCTGAACTAAAATAGGGTGGTAATAGTATTGGCAGAGGTTGCCTTCCTTAATCGCCCTCTGAAGAACGTATGTATAAACGACATCACCGAAGTAATCAAATAGGGCTTTTGTGCCTTCATAATCCATATGACGCTCGGGAGTTGCAGATAAACCCAAGCGATAGGGAAAAGCGGGATTCAAGCGTGTGCGAAGATTTTCAGCACCCAAGTTGTGCATTTCATCGGCTACCAGAAGATGCGGCACCTTTTCAGGGCATAGCAGGGACTGAAAATCACTACCTAGAAATGTGCGATTCACTACAACGATGGGAAGGAAATCAAGACCCCCCAGCTGCATGGCACTGAGATTCGCCTGGAGTTGTGCATGCCACTTGCTTTTGCTCCCATAGGCCTTTATGGGATTGCTCACACCTGCCTCTTGCAACTCGCGAACCCATTGCTCTGCAAGATTGGTGTAAGGACAGGCGATAATGACAACAAGAGGCCCTCGCTCTGCGAGCTTGTTGACTGCATGCAAAGCGGTGAGTGTTTTCCCCGAGCCCGTAGCCATGGCCAGGATTCCTCGACATCCAGCCTCGAACCAGTTGGCAATCGCCTCGGTTTGGTAATCACGAGGCGGCTTGAGGATTTTAAGCTTGTTTCTGGCCTGGCGAGGTTCCGGAGCGGGAGCCACATTATTGTTAGCTGGTGGTGGCTTGGGAAGCTGATAGCGCTGGAGTAATTCGCGCGAAAAATTTGTGAATTCAAAAACTTCCACTCCGGCAGCGGTATTTGCCCAAAGCTCGTCGAAGTCCGCGATTTTCATGGCCACCCGATCCTGCGGGTCATTCCAGGAACAAAATACATCGATGCTCTCGAAGTTGTTAACTAAGCCACCGCTTGTCTCATTGGCCGAGCCACTAAATGCAACATGGTTGCCTTCGGCATCAGAAAAAATGCCGAGCTTCTCGTGATAGATTCCTACCTCAGGTCGGCCGTTTCCGGATTTGCGTAGAGCAAGACGGACCTCCAAGGTTCCATTAGCAACCAGCCAGGCAAGCGCAGAAAGCGTCTCCTTACTAATAAAACTCTCGATATCTCGCAAAGAACGCTCTGCCACCCTCCTCAGCACCTCTTCACGATTTTCCTCTGCGTCTATAAGGGCTTCGACATCGGCAGCCTCAAGAGCAGGCGAAGCAACAAGTTGCATTTTACCGCCATTGTCCAGCAAAGCCACAATTCCTCTGGCGGCTAAAGCTAACCCACTGCTGGTGAAATATCCCACCGCACGACGATAGAGACTACAGCAACTTAGGCAAGGGACATAAAAATCTGCCACTATGTCATCTCGTCCAGTGCGGTAGGAGGGGCGCAAGAAATGGAGGTTACTTAACTCCATACTTTCGTTCAGGATTTTACTGACCTGCGTGTCCTCTTAGATCCCGCCGCAACACGACTTCGAAGAATGCGAGCTTTTGAGGTTGGTGCATCCCAAACAGAACATGCTGTTAGCGCAAATTGCTTGGTTCGCTCTTCGATCCAGTCTGCATCCCATGTTCGACCGGATGTTAGAAACTCGCCGGAAATCTCGTATGTCATCGGTATCGCTGTCGTTTTATCGTTTGCTTTGCGGCCTTTCTGCTTTCCAAAATACTTAACTTTTTTTTCGAAAACATCATTCTGAATCGATATATTTAACTCCTTTTCGAGCAATGTCATGTTTCCTAAAGAATAAATCCAGTCCTGTATGTTTCTGGTTTTAGTATTGAAGCTAACCCACTTTGTTGGCTTTACCGGCAACACATGCTCTAAATGAACATCTCTTCTAAGTTGGAGGCCACTGCCACCACTTTTCTCATGCAACTTCGCAAGTATATATTTCGCCAGATCATTATCTTCAAATGTATTGTTAATTATTCTTTCCTTGAATTTCGCATCAGTAACCTCTTCGTCTTTGAAACAAGTCACAATTTCTGATAAGCCTTTCCCGTCAGTGATTTCTCTGAGAACATTCATAAAGGCCTTCTCTGCACGCCCAGCCGCGAATCCTCCAATCGATATAAGTCGAAAAAGGTAAGAGATAACAAATGGCAGAATTTGCGGCAACAATTCAGGCCTTTTGCGGTTGAGATAAATTAGTGTCGGGTAGCATACTGAGTAGCGAAGCGAGTTTATCTCAGCGTAACGCTGATCGGTTGATCCAACACTATAAGATAACGATGACACGGGATACGTGAGATTCTTCGCAGTAATTTTTGCAAAAAATGCAGCATCTGTTGCCCATTCGTCTACTAAATTCTCCACATCAGGAATCGTAGAGAGATATTTTTTGATTTTTGAATATATCTGTTTTTTAGTTGCATTACCATGAAATGCAATCCAATAAAACCTCAGAAAATCCTGTGGCTGGTATCGGCTGTTTTTTAGAAGATGTGTTATTGATTCCCACTTGCTGTATACTCGGCTTTTTTTTGCGGCGTCTGTTCCGCAAGTTAATAATAAACGATTTTTAACTAGATCAGCAATTGAGAGGTCAAGACCGCGATCATTTAAAGTTTCAAACAGCAAGTAAGCATCATTGTCGGTTGTAACATCGATACGCAAAAACCTGAGCCTAGTTATGCAAAATGTTATGAATTCATCGAGCTTTACAAAGCCATCAAGCTGGAAAAAAAATTCCTCTATTAAATTTGTCGTGAATAGTTTTTTCGCTTTTATGATTCGAGGATCCGACTTTAGTATTTTTCTTTCTGCTTTATCTAAAAGAGCGTTGCCCGGCTTTTGAATTTTATCGAAAAATAGGGGGTGATCCTTATCATTCAATTTAAGAAAGTAATTATCGGGTTCAGCGGCATGCACGATAAGCTGCTCAGATTTTTTGACTGCCCTTTCTGCCTTATCTCGGTTTGATGCCAGACTCCTATCCAAACCATTAAAAGCGGAATGTGAGTTTTTGGTCGAAAAATTTTTAGCTAAATCTCTCACTACCGCCAGTAGAACTGTCAGACTCGCTAATCGTTGCTGGCCATCAACAATATCCCAGCAAGATGTAGAACTTCGATTTTCTTCGTTAAATACAATGGCTCCAACGAAGTAATCTGTATTACTTTTCCAAGCACTGAGGATATCCGACCAAAGTTCGGTAAGGTTATCTAATGTCCAATCGTAATCGCGCTGGTAGTGCGGGACCTGATACTTGGTGTCAATGCCATAGAATATTTTTTCGACAGTTGTATCTGAGGGCTTAATTTGCATACTTATATGGAATAAATTAATTTAAGATTTTAAATCCGGTCGTCCTCTTGCTGGGCTAATGCATTAGCAATCTGCAAAATCAAAGATGTAGCTCCTTGTTGCGCTTGAATCTTCATGATTTTTTCAAAACCAACTGCAGCATAATCTTCTGTAAGTTTGCAAAGCAAGGACTCGTCCCTTACTACATCCTTGTCTTTGGATGCAGCCAATGCAATTAACAAGATAGGTGGATAGCGGCGGTCTGTTTTAAAAATTTCAAAATCTATCGGATTTGGCGTGGAAAGAAATTTTGTTTTCCGTTTGGGAATCGATCCGTGGAGTTCTGAATAGCCATATGCGGCCGCAAAGACCATGAGGTCGGCATAGGTCTCAAAACATTGCGGCAATTCATTTTCTCCAGGCAGAAGATCGTGTTTTCTACACATGGGGAGCAGTTGTTTGGCCGACTCCGGAACTCGAATATTGGGCATTTTACTTAATTTTTAGAATTGTGCTGTAAGGATACACTTCGCCCTTTGGGAGGGAGACGAGTAAGTCTCGTGAACCTGAGGAGAATGAGTATTTGCGTTGGGGTTTCTCCACTTTATCTAAATCCTCGCGTGAAGTGGCAAATTCGATCGCGTAGATAGCATCTGCCTTCTTTTCTAAAAGTGGCCGAACAAAATCCCACTCTTCCTTCCAAACAAAGACGAACATTTGTCTGGCACAATGAGGAACCAGCTCAACAGCGGCGCGTTTGTAGTGCTCCTCCATGTGGCCGAACGGGGAATCCATAAAAAACGAGAGGTCATCAATTCGGCCGAGGCGAATATTTAACTCCTCCAACTGCTCGTGCATGCTCTGACGAAGCTTGGCGAGCGAAACAACATAGGCCAAAGCGAGAAGCTGGGATTGTCCTCCACCTAGCTCCCTGGTCGCTTGACCATTTACATGAATCGCCGGCAACAAGGTTTGTCTATGGATATGGGCTTTGCTTCCATCTGTGGACTTGGAGTCGTAAATGGAAGATACATTGGATTGGAGGTTTCGATGAAAGTATAGGCCAAGTCGACTGCGGCACTCAGTAAGAGCCTTATGCAACCGGTCAGCTTTATCTTTTGAAGTTGTAAGCTTTTTAAAAGCGTTTTGATCAACGCCACTTTTTTTGCTGAGGTCCTGAATCTCCGATTTGAGGTTTTTAGTGTTGTATTCAGTGATTCTAAGAGCGTCTGAAATAGTTCTAGCGCGGTTTTCCTTTGAGCGAATTTGTTCCGAAAGCTCTCTGAGGGATTTGCCTATTCTTGCTATTTCCTCAATTGGGATATTTTCCATATGAGATTGAAGCGCTTTAATCTCAGTATCAGCTTCATTTTTAGCGGTGATCGCATCCAAACGCTCCTTTACAAGGCGTGCTATATTTTTTGAAATCTCCTTTGAACGAGATTTTATTGATAAGGTTCCTTGCGGTTTTACCCAGTCCAATAACTTTCGAAGACCAGCTCCTGCGTCAGCATTCAAAGTTCTGGCCTTGTAAGCTTCCCAGTTCGAGCGGCTGGAAGAATCGTGTGGCTTGCCGCAAATACAGGATTTTTTGGAAAGCACGCGGTCTACAAAGCCATCTGTAATATCTGCAGGCAAAATATTGTCGTCTTCCATTTCTTTAAGAATCCGACTCACAGGCTCTGCAGTAGATACTAAAAAAGGAAGTCCGAGAGAGTTCGATATTTCTGATTTTAAACCCTCCTCGGCTGATCTGAGCTGAGATTCGGCAGCCTTGAATCTTTGTTGCGCTGAGGAAAGTTTAGTCCGGATCGAACGAGCCGCCTCTTCATCACCAAGGCTCTCTAATTTTTGAGTTTCCTGGAGATGGAGTGCTTGGCTTGCCTCAAGGCTAGACTCCTCATCTGAGAGGGCCTTACGCTGGGCTTCCAGCTTGATTTCCCACTGGGAAAGTTCTTTAAGTTTGCTTTGAAGCTCCGAATTAGCGGAGGTAAGTTTTGATAATTTCTTTGATAAATTTTCACGGATTTCACCAACCGCATCTTGAGCTTCCTCCCACTGATCCTCGTGGAGAAATTGCCCCAAAGCCGAGCGAATTCCACTGACATCTCCTAATAGCTTACCATCCAGTGGCTCGCCCTTAAAATAGAAAGCATCAAAGAGAGCCTTGGGAACCATGCTCTCAATGATACGTTGGAAGCGGTCACTTTCATCGGCCATGAGAGGAATTCGTTCAGTTGGCCTGGAGACAAAAAGACCGGTTGAACGAAGTTCCCATCGGGATTCAGCGGTTCGTTTTGCTTCAATAACTCGTCGCAGAGTTTTGGTTTCGCGGTCCTCCTTCACTTGCCGTTCAAAAGTGATTTCAACCCAAGCTTCCAAAGACTTTCCAATAGGAGTTTCGGCTTTTGCCCGATTTGATATGTAGCTGACAGGATCTTTTCGATCAGCAATCCCATCTCGACCATAAAACCAAAACTTCAGCGCACGAATGATCGAAGTTTTTCCTGAATTATTAGGGCCAACTAATATTGTCAGAGTTCTATCTCCGTCTATCGGAAGCTCAATGGATTGCTCACCATAGTAGGTGAGGATGTTTTGAAATGTTATTTTTTTGATAACCATAGCTTATCTACATATAACTGTTTCCAATTGATCTTTTTTTTCTTTTTTATCTGTGAACGCAGACTGAGCGCCCGCATAAATTGTAATTGCTGCAGCAAAAAGGGGAGTGATGTCTTTCCCATGATGTTCAATAATTTGCTTCAAAGCATCAATAGGAGATTCGGACAACTCTATATTTAATTCATCATTCATATTATGGCATTTATGTATTTTTTGATGTGATCGCCAGCAATTGCTGGGCTCGGGTAGCTCCGAGGACGAAGGTGCGGGCTTGGCAGTCGTTTTTTGCGCACTCTTCCCAATCGGGCAGGCCGGTGAGGATGATGGCTAGGGGCTCGAGCCCTTTGGCTCGGTTGATGGAGTATTTTTTAAAGAAAAAAGAAGGCATTTTGATCGCAACTTAATTCAATGTGGTGTGCTTTTGCTTAATAGCCCAGCGACCTGCTTCCTTTAAGCTTCGTTTTAACGAATCCTTGCCGCGCCCAGTGCAGGGGAACCAAGGTATTGACTCGTCACAGGTTTTCCTGACATGCCTGCCGAATTGTGTGCGGACCA
>Ga0247843_1003828_pt1 | contig 23684 bp, 14 predicted proteins | sample LaCruzMarch2017__FD_192420 | JGI IMG/M metagenome (GOLD analysis project Ga0247843, IMG submission 192420) | Freshwater microbial communities from meromictic Lake La Cruz, Castile-La Mancha, Spain - LaCruzMarch2017_8m | ecosystem: Environmental > Aquatic > Freshwater > Lake | place: Spain...
GACACCATCAGCCATCGTTGCTTTGTGAACGATACGCTGATCTACAACCATAACTATATCATCGACACATTGGGCAGAAGGCAGGTACCGAATGCACACCCAGATTCAACCTACCACGAATTTGCGATGCTTGCAGGTTGTTCCTACATGTTTGGCTATGGTGTGGAAGATAGAAAAACCCTCGCTTTTGCCCTTGATAGCATCAGTGGACTGAAGCCGTATAACTATTCCATTGCAGGACAAGGCCCGCAACATCTACTAACCATGTTGCAAACTAATAACCTTCAAAATCAGATAAAAGAATCCAACGGAAGGCTCATCTATCTCTTTATTGACGACCATCTACCTCGACTCATTGGTTCGCGCAGGCTCATAAAAATGTGGGCAAAAGACTTCCCATATTTCTTCCTTGAAAATGATGAATTGAAGCAGGATGGCACCTTCACCACAGGCCGCCCCATCACCACGGCCATCTACCGCATTTTGACCCAAAGCGCGTTTATCGACCTGTTTGACATTGACATCCCATGGAGCATAAGCGATTCACATTTGGAACTGGCCGCCAAAGTGTTCGCTGCTGCTCAAAAAGAGTTCTTGAAACAGTATCCCAATGGCGATTTTGTAATTGTCATAGCTCCAAATAGTGCACTTGCTCCACGCCTTCTTGCCAAGTTGAAAAAGGAGAGTGTGCCCTATCTTGACTACTCACTATTACTGGACAAGGAGCAACCTGAGTTCAAACTGTTCCGCACTGAGGGGCATCCCAATGGGTTGTATTACCAGCGCATTGCACAAAAACTTGCTGGGGATTTGAAGGGGATACCGTTGCTATAATCTGCATGCGTTTGTGGCGAATGGCATGCGTATACACTTGTTTCATCACTAGGCGATATTCTGTAAATAATCATTATTTCTATAGTTATTATAAAAATTATCATAGATATAATAAAAATATTGTTATATACTATAAATATATTATTGAATAAAATCAATTTAATATGCAAAATTAATATTATAATCTTATTAAAAATAAATATATCGAAATACATAATTGTATTATATCTCTATACAATAATTAAAAACTGATAAATAATCATTTTATTGTTAAATAAAATAGATAAACTCATCTATATATTTATTCTATCTTTACCTCGCTTTCCAATTTTCCTTCACCAAAACGTTGAACAATGGCAGGTTTTGTTTTAGACAATGATTCTGGTTTTTCGAGCCAACTCACCAATTTTAATTCAAAAATTGGCAGCTATGCCGCGCTATTGGGAGTTACAACACAGGAGCTGAATAGCATAGATGCCGATGCCACTTACCTCAAATTTGTGGTGCAAAGTGCGGCCAGCACCAAGGCATTTGCCCAAGCGTGGACAGCCTTAAAAGACCGCATCCGCGATGGTGGAGCGGATTCTGACGTGGTTTATCCAATTCCAGTAAATCTCGCCTCGCCTCCAGCCCCAGTGGCTCCGGGCATCGAAAAACGCTTTCGCGCCATGGCTGCCCGCCTCAAAACCCACCCAAATTATAGCCAAAGCATTGGTGAAGACCTTGGCATAGTTGCCAAACTGTATGTTAAGCCTATACTTTCGCCTAAGCTAATCCTTAAAATGGTGGGCACCTCTCTTGTTATTTTCTATAAAAAAGGGGCTGCCCATGGAGTACATATCTTTTCTAAACGTGGCAACGAATCGGAATTTACCCTTCTAGCCATTGATATGCGCAGCCCTTATGTGGACAACCGCCCCAATTTGGAGGAAGGCGTGCCCGAAAAGCGCAGCTACTATGCCTTCTATTTTAAGGACGATGCCTTGGTGGGCACCCAAGGCCCAGAGGTCAACATTTTGGTATAAACTACAGCGTAGAGCGCAGCAAATCACCCTCATCATCAATATCGTTGAGCATCGGCATCAATGCCACGCTAAGGCCCAGCCGTTCGGCATCCACCAGCGTATCGGCCAGCACAGTGGGCGTGCTCCAACCTTTGTGCTCAAAAAAAGCCGCGTACCCTGCCCGCATTCCAAGTAAATAATAGCCCCCATCCTCGGCAGGGCCCACCACCACATCGTGCCCATCCAATGCCGCAAATGCATCCTCCACAATTCCCGCACTAAGCTCAGGGCAATCGCTACCCACAATAATCACCTTGCTTGCGCCTTCGGCAAACGAAGCGATGAACGCACCATGCATCCGCTCGCCCAAGTCGTTGCCCTGCTGCACGTATTTGTCAAACTGAGCCCCGCTCCAAGCATCCTCCTCCTCCACCCTATCCGAGTAATACAACCTCCGCTGGCAATCCACCTCCAACGCCACCTTCCGCGTAATGGCCAACAATTGGAGATACACCTCCAAGGCACGCACATCGCCCACCGTAGCCGCCAGTCGGGTCTTCACCCTGCCCAGCGCTGCATTTTTAATAAAAATGATAAGATGCCGCATGGCGCAAACCTAAGCGTTCATCCGCCTCAATGCACCCATCTTTTATCCCACAATCGCATCCAAACCAAAATGGAAACAGCCAACAAGGTTTTTTTCAACCAACAACCATATCCTTCTCGAATCTAGTACCTTAGGCGGCCTTTGCCAGCAAGGTATTTTTAGCTTAAACCCTCGCATTCACATGTATCACATCGGAGTTGCCAAAAAAGACATTACCGCCTTCAAACTTGGGGTAGGTATGATGGGCTATGGCATGTATTTCAACATGGTAAAAGGCGTAGACACCGACCTCTTTGCCCGTGCCGTAGTGATTAAAGACAGTACTACAGGCAAAAAAGTAGTGCTTGTTAATGCCGAAATATGCTTCATCACCATCGCCATCAAAAAAGGCGTGATGAAAAAGCTCGACCGAAAGCACCCCGAATTGGGCTACACAGACGATAGCGTAATGCTCACCGCCCAGCACACCCACAGCGCACCGGGAGGATATTCGCACTACGGGCTCTACAATATGGCAGTGCCCGGCTTTGTGCCCGAGGTGTACAAGACCATTGTGGACGGCATTGTAGACGCCATCGTAGAGGCCGATGCCAAGGCCGTGCCCGCTACTATCAAAGTGACCAAGGGCGAAATTGCTCCCGACAAAGAAGTGGCCTTCAACCGATCGATCACTTCCTACAACAAGAATCCAGAGGTGAAAAAACTGGGGGAAGATGAAACCCATTTTGCCGCAGACCGCTCTATGCTGCTCCTTCGCTTCGATGACTTGGATGGAAACCCCATCGGCTCATGGAATTTCTTTGGCACCCATACCACCAGCATCAGCAACGACAATAACCTTATCTGTTCGGACAATAAAGGCTACGCTGCGCAATACATGGAAAAAGCCTTGCGCAAAGAAGGTTCGGCCACAGAAGTGGTATCTGTTTTTGCCCAGCGCAAGGCAGGCGATATAACTCCCAACTATGTTTGGGACAGAAAAAAAGGTTGGACACGTGGCAAATTCAAGGATGATTTTGAAAGTGCTCGCTACAACGGCAGCTTACAGTTTGAAACAGCCCTCGATCTGTTCAATGCTGCGCCAGCATCTGCGGCTATGCCCCTGCAACTTGACCATGCCATTGCTTGGGTTGATTTTCGCAAGGTCATCGTTGATCCCGAATTTGCATGGGGAGATGCCGAAGCGCGAACCGGTCCTGCGTGCCACGGCATCAAGTTTTTTGCGGGTACAAAAGAAGGCCCCGGCACTCCCAAAGCCATCACCGCGCTAGGCATTGCGTTGAGTCGTGGAGTGAGAGCTTACGAACTATCGGCTGCCAAGCGAATGCCCAAGGAGGAGGCCGACAAGATTATTCTCAAATACAAGGTGCAAGGTGCCAAAGACATTATTCTCGAAGCGGACGAATGCAAAGTATTGGGCACCCGCGACCTCAAGAACCTTGTGCTGCCTGGGTGGGTGGATGGTACCATCGCCTCGTTCAAATACTACCACCGCAACGGAAGCATTGGAGATAAACCGCTGATTCCGCAAATTCTCCCGCTGCATTTGGTAATCATTGGCGACCTCGCATTGGCGGGCATCCCTGCCGAAATCACGACAATAGCAGGCCAACGGCTGGAATCATCACTCCTCGAACTGCTTCGCGACCGTGGGGTTAAAGAAGTGATTGCTACCAGTTACGCCAATGCCTACTGTGGTTATGTGACCACCTATCAGGAATATCAGCTGCAGAACTACGAGGGCGGCCATACCGTTTTTGGCGAACATACCCTTGGCGCAGTGCAAACCAAATTCAAACAACTTGCGCTGGAGATGCTCAAACCCATTGACGAGCGAGAAGTGATAGACGAAGGAGAACGTGTCAAATTCAGCAAAGAGGAGCTTGCCAAGCGTACATTCAATGTGCGTGTCAGACGCAGACAACTCAAAGGGCTATTGAAAGAAGAAGATATTCCTGCTAAAAAACCGAAGAAGAAAGCATGAGCACCTACGCCTATTACCGCGACATCGTGAAAGGAAAGCAGTTTCCGCTCGCTTATGTTGACCGCGACCTGTTTGATGCCAACGTGACCGAACTGGCCACTATGGCGCAAGGCAAAACCATCCGCATTGCATCCAAAAGTGTGCGTGTGCCCGCCTTGTTGCAGCGCATCCTTAAGCATTCATCGGTCTATCAGGGACTGATGTGCTACTCGCCACGCGAGGCTGTGTTCCTCTCGCAGCAAGGCTTTGACGACCTACTTATGGGTTATCCGGCATGGAACGAACTGGACATTCTTCCCATTATTGATGAATTGAAAAAGGGCAAGACCATCATCCTGATGATAGACCGCCCTGAACACATCACGCATCTCGATCGCATCGGTAGGCGCGAAGGCATCCGCATTCCCATTTGCATGGACATGGATATGAGCACCGACCTACCGGGATTGCATTTCGGGGTATGGCGGTCGTCTGTGTTTGGAGAGAAAGAAGCGGTAGCGTTGGGCAATGTCATCCAACAGCATGCAAATGTGGAACTCGTGGCAGTGATGGGCTATGAGGCTCAGATAGCTGGCCTTGGCGACAACGTGCCCGGGCAAGGCGCCATGAATGCAGTTGTTAAATTGCTCAAAGGTCGCTCGGTGAAAGAAATCGCGCAGCGAAGAAAAAGCATAGTTGTGGCTCTCACCGCCATGGGATTCAACCTCCGCATTGTGAACGGTGGCGGTACAGGCAGTATGAACACCACCTGCAAAGAAGAAGTAGTGACCGAAGTGACTGTTGGTTCTGGATTCTTCAGCCCAGGTCTATTCGATAATTACAGTCATTTCAAGATGCAGCCTTCCGCTGGCTATGCCATCGAGGTAGTCCGTCAGCCCAAGTCGAATATCTATACTTGTCTTGGTGGTGGCTATGTAGCTTCTGGCGAGATTGGCAAATTGAAGCAGCCCAAGGTTCATCTGCCGGTAGGTGCAACGCTTATTGGGCAGGAAGGCGTGGGCGAAGTGCAAACACCTATCAGCTATTCGGGCAACGAACTTGCTTTGGGCAGCCCTGTATTCCTGCGTCATAGCAAGGCTGGAGAATTGTGCGAGCACTTCAATACGGTGCATCTCATCTCGCAAGGAAAAATTGTAGACGAAGTAAAAACCAATCGTGGATTTGGAGAGGCGTTTCTCTAAGCCGTCTATCTTTGCCCCATGCAGTTGTTAAAAGGAAAAGTTGCGTTGGTCACAGGAGGTACACGTGGCATTGGCAAAGGCATCTGTTTAAAGCTTGCCGAACATGGAGCAACGGTGGTGTTCACATACCAGTCTAGCGAAGAAGCGGCAAAGGCTGTAGAAACCGAACTGTGTGGAATGGGCGTTACTGCCAAAGCCATTCGTTCAGATGCTGCTAAATTGGAGGAGGCAGAAAAACTCATTGAAGACATCACTGCTGAATTTGGAGCCTTGCATATTGTGGTGAACAACGCAGGCATCACCCGCGACAACCTATTAATGCGCATGAAGGAAGAAGACTGGGATGATGTGATAAACACCAACCTCAAATCGGTGTTCAACCTCACCAAGTCTGTGCAGCGCATCATGCTAAAACAGCGTGAAGGAAGCATTATCAATATGAGCAGCATAGTGGGAATTGAAGGCAATGCTGGTCAGGCAAATTATGCTGCAAGTAAGGCTGGAATTATTGGTTTCAGTAAGAGTATTGCTAAAGAGCTCGGTTCGCGGAATATTCGTTGCAATGTGATTGCTCCCGGCTTCATCGAAACTGAAATGACCAATGCACTCGACCCAAAAGTGGTGGAAGAATGGAAAGCTTCTATTCCTTTGAAGCGCGCAGGTACTACCGAAGATGTGGCCAATTGCGTTCTTTTTCTCGCCAGTCCGTTGTCGTCCTATGTTACTGGACAAGTAATTCCTGTTTGTGGAGGAATGCTGACCTAGCGTATGGAAATAATCTTCCAATATCCTGCTTGGTTCGTCATCTTTTGCCTTTTGGCAGGAGTTGGCTATGCATTGGCCCTGTATTTCCGCGACCGCAAGACCTCCGAATTTGCGCCTTGGGTGGTGCGACTGCTTGCGTTATTGCGCGGGTTATCGGTTTTCATTATCGCTCTTCTGCTAATTGGCCCATTGCTCAAAACCACCCAAAACAGAACTGAGAAACCAATAATCATTGTAGCCCAAGACAACTCCACTTCCGTTCTACTCAATGCCGATTCCACATTTTACCGCACCACCTATTTGGAATCGCTTGAGAAGTTGCGCCTGGAATTGGGTGAAAAATACGAAGTGCATTCCTTCAACTTTGGGGGTTCGGTAAGCGAGGGCGATGCCACCAATTTCTCTGAAGCGAGAACCGATTTTTCTCAATTGTTTGAAGAATTGGACAATCGTTATGCAAACCGAAACGTAGGCGCTGTAATTCTTGCATCCGATGGAATTTATAATCGCGGTGCCGACCCCGTTTATAGTCCGCTCAGAATAAAAGCCCCATTTTTCGCCATTGCTTTAGGCGATACTGCGGTAAAGAAAGATGTTGTTCTAGCCAAAGTAGACCACAATCGCTACGCCTATTTGGGCAACGAGTATCCAGTAGAAATCACCATTGAAGCAGCGGAATTTGGCGGTCAAAATGCTCTGGTTCAAATTGCAGGAGATAAGGGCATTCTTTGGGAAGAACGCATTTCGATTTCCTCGACATCTTTCCGAAAAACATTACTCTCAACCTTAAAGGCAGACACTCCCGGACTTAATCGCCTAAGAATAAGCGTTCAACGATTGAAAGGTGAGTTGTCTTATGCCAACAACACCCAAGATGTGTTTGTAGAAGTTTTGGACGGACGACAAAAAGTGTTGATTCTAGCCGCTGCGCCTCACCCTGATGTTGCTGCACTGAAACGCTCCATCTCTTCCAATCAGAATTATGAAGTGGAAGCTGAAATCGTAGGGAAAAGCGAAATTATTCCGGACAAATACGATTTGATTTTGCTGCATCAATTGCCGCAAACGGGCAGCGAGGGCAAGGCTATTGTGGAGCGCGTTCTGGTCAGTGATGTGCCAATATTTGTAATTGTTGGAGGAAAAACAGATTTGAATGCCTTTAATACGTTGGGTCTTGGGATTCGCATTACTTCGGGAAGAAAAACCCAAAACCAAGTGCAGCCCTTGTTAGCAAAGGGTTTTTCATTGTTTGCGGTAGATGAAGAATTGCGCAGAATGCTAAGCCGCTATCCGCCACTCAATGTTCCTTTTGGAGAATTCTCCACAAGTGGGTCGGCCCAGTCCTTATTTTCCCAACGCATTGGCAATGTAGAAACGGAACAACCTCTATTGCTGTTCAATGATATTTCTGGGAGAAAACTGGGGATTTTAGCTGGAGATGGCATTTGGAGATGGCGAATGAAAGATTTTCAGGATAACGCCTCACATGAAGTATTTGACGGTATGCTATCGAAAATGGTGCAATATCTCGCATTAAAAACGGATAAAAGTTTGTTTCGGGTTGTGTCCAAAAATCGGTACAGCGAAGATGAACAAGTGGTGTTCAATTGCGAACTCTATAATGAAACCTACGAACCTTTGAATGAGCCAGAAGTGACATTGACCATTCGTGATGAGAAAAGAAAGGAATTTACCTACACGTTCAACCGCACCGAAACCGCGTATCGATTAAATGTTGGCACGTTCAAAGCTGGTAATTACGCCTACATCGCCTCTGGAAATCACGCTGGAAAAGTGCATGAAAGCAAAGGGCAATTTATGGTGGCAGCATTGAAATTGGAAAGCGTGAACACCTCAGCCGACCACAGTTTGCTCAATCGTTTAGCAACACAAGCTGGAGGAAAAGTATTCTATCCCAAAGAATTGGGAAAACTTTCAGCTACAATTCTAGCAAACGAAGATTTGCGAAATGTTATTTACGAGGAAACATGGTTCAAAGAAGCCATTCATCTAAAATGGCTCTTCGCACTTATTCTGCTGCTGCTTAGCATAGAGTGGTTTGTTCGTAAACGCGGAGGCGCCTACTAACCTCGTCCCCAATTATTGAACTTGAATGGTACTCAGTCGCGCCAAACAATCCCGCGTTTCTTGTTCCATCTTCTCTACAATTCCCTTCACGGTAAGGATTTCATCAATCATTTCTACCGATTGTCCTGCACACCATAAGGTTTTGTATGATGCAGGTTGCAGTGCATTTTCAAGGCGTTTCATTCCGCGAAGCTGAACGAATAGTTTGAAATATTTTTTGGTTTGCTTGTTGGTTGCCAATTTGCGTTCAAACCAATTCTGACGAAGTCCAATCTTTTGCGCGTAAGGCGTTTGTATGATTGTGCAAGGCGTTCCACTTATCTTATCTGTCATAACAATATCTTTCATTCCGTGGTCCACAATGGCATTTTTGTACCCATCGCCCACTTCAGCCTCTGTGCAAGCGATAAATCGGGTGCCAACCGAAACACCCGAAGCACCCACGGCAAGCATTGAAACAATACCTTCTCCAGTAGCAACACCGCCAGCCGACACAATGGGAACATTTGGAAATGCTTTGCGAAGTGCTGGAACCAAAATCTGCAAAGGATAAGGCCCAGCATGTCCTCCAGCTCCCTGTCCCACTGCAATAATGCCATCGCAGCCTAAATCAACACACATGCGAGCGTGTTCCACATTGGTTACATCGCAAAACACCTTGGCGCCATAGCTGTGCGCTTTCTCAATTACATCCTTGGGGCTGCCGAGCGAAGTAATAAAGAAAGGCACTTTCTGCCGAACCGAAGCTTCCAAATGCTCTTCCAACATGGGATTTGTTTTCTGAACAATAAGATTGACCCCATAACTTCCAGCCACATTATTCGCATCGCGAAACGCGTTTAACCGCTTCAACACCTCTTCATATTCGCCTTTCTTTCGATAATTAAGTGATGGAAAAGTTCCCATAATTCCAGCCCGCATTGCTTCTGTAACCATTGGTTCATTCGAAACCAAAAACATGGGAGCCATAATAAGTGGGAAATTGATTCCTATAAGTTCGGTCAGTTCATTTTTTAATTTCATACGACTTGTAGGTTTCGAATGATGGTTTATTTTTGGGATTCAGACATTTTGCAAAAATCGTCTCAAAATTAACCCTTAAAGATGAGAACCATGAATTATCCTTTGCCTTTAGATATGATGTATCGTTGGGAAAAAGAATCGCCCGACTTGGTATTTATGCGTCAGCCAATAAATGGAAAATGGCACGAATGGACCTGGAAAGAAACGGGCGAAGAAGTGCGAAAAATGGCCGCATATCTAAAGAATCTAGATTTGGAGCCTGGCACTCGTATTGCCATGATTTCCAAGAATTGCGCGCATTGGATTATTAGCGATTTGGCAATTATGATGGCTGGTCACACAGGCGTTCCATTGTATCCAAATCTTAATGCTGAAACAATTAGGCAGATTTTGGAGCACAGCGAATCGAAAGTTTTATTGGTGGGAAAATTGGATGGATGGGCCGCCATGCGACCAGGTGTGCCAGATAATGTGCAATGCATTGCTTTCCCATTTTACACTGAACTAGGTTATCCAGAGTGGTATGATTTATTGAAAAATGTTCAACCGTTGCGCGATGATGTGTATCGCGACCGCAATGACTTAGCCACTATTATCTATACATCTGGCACCACTGGGATGCCGAAAGGTGTGATGCACAAATTTCATAATTTCGGATGGGCATCGCAAAAAGCTATGGATGAATTGCAATTGAAACCACACACTCAGCGGTTCTTCTCTTACCTTCCGCTTTGCCATATTGCCGAGCGTGTTTTGGTAGAAATGGGAAGTATTTACACCGGAAGTGTGGTGAGTTTTGCAGAATCACTCGACACATTTGCCAAGAATTTGGCAGAAAGTGAACCAACCGTTTTCTTGGGTGTTCCGCGAATTTGGAGCAAATTTCAGCAAGGAATTCTTACTAAAATGTCACAGAAAAAACTGGACTTATTCTTAAAAATCCCAATATTGAATGGCATTGTAAAGAAGAAAATCAAAGCAGGATTGGGATTAGGCAATGCCGAAAATGTATTCACTGGTGCGGCACCTACTCCAGCTGCATTAATAAATTGGTTTGCCAAACTTGACATAAACATTCAAGAGGCTTATGCTATGACCGAGAATTGCTGCTATAGCCACGTGACTCGAAATAATGCAATCAAAGTTGGTTTTGTAGGGCAGCCTTTGCCAGAATGTGAGGTGAAGTTGAGCCCACAAAAAGAGATTCTGATAAAGCACGAAGCAATGATGGATGGTTACTTTAAAGAACCAGCTATGACTGCTGAAACCCTTGTAGATGGCTGGTTGCATACGGGTGATGAAGGATTTATTGACCCACAAGGCTTCTTGAAAATTACTGGCCGTGTTAAAGATTTATTCAAAACCAGCAAAGGCAAATATGTTGCTCCGTCTCCAATAGAAATGCGGATTTCTGCCAATGCTGATGTGGAGCAGGTTGCTGTAGTTGGCGATGGAATTCCACAACCAATTGTGCTTCTGGTGCTTTCTGAAAGCGGAATGAAAAAATCGAAAAGTGAAATCACAGATAGCCTTCTCAAAACCATTGGTGAGGTAAACACACAAATTGACCAACACGAACAAGTGAAAGTGGCAATAATTGTAAAAACACCTTGGACAGTGGAGAATGAGCTTCTCACACCCACAATGAAAATTAAGCGAAACCCGATTGAAAAAATTTATCGCCCGAGCTACGAAAAATGGTACGCTTCTAAAGATGCTGTAATATGGGAATAGTTAAATTCATGAAACTGTAAGCCCGAGTAAATTCAAATTTCTTCAGTTTTTGCAATTCGTCAATTGCGTTACATGTGTGCCATTAAAATTGAAATACAAGTCGCTTTTTCACCCAAATTGCCCGTCTAATTGCGCACCAATAGTTTATACATACATTCGCGCGATTTTATTTGGCCTATGAAAGAGATTTTCTTCAGCTTTAGTTTAAGGTTATTGCCTGTGCAATTGCATTGTTTACATAAGGTTGGGATTTTTATTTTTCTTGTCTTGACCCTCATTACTTGTGGAAATGAGGAAGATTTCCAAAAACCCAAAGCCATTAATGAAGGTGTTATTATCTATGAATTATCTTATCCTCAATTCAAAGACGATAATATTTTCACCTCTATGTTTCCGAACGAAATGGCGTTTAAATTTAAAGACAACAACACCAAAAGCGAGCTAAAAACATCTATGTCTGTTTTTAGTACAGCATTACTAGCGGAAAAAAACAAAAAAACACTTACCCATTTGGTTCGTATTGCCAGCAAGTATTCTGGGCTGGTGATGGATAGCACTCAAATTGTGCACGAATACGGTAAAATGCCCGATGGTGTGGTAATCACTCCAACAAGCAAAACCAAAACTATTGCAGGCTTCGTGTGTAAAAATGCTCTAATTACATTTTCCAACGATTCCACCAAAAATTTTGACGTGTATTACACAGATGAAATTGGTATAGAAGACCCCAATTGGTGTACCCCGTATCACGAAATAAAAGGTGTACTCATGGAGGCAACGGTGAACAAGTTTAACATCGATATGCACATGATAGCAAAGAGTGTTACTGCCCAGAAATTTGAGGAATCTGAATTTCAAATCACTCAAAAATTTCAGCCTATTACCGTGGAGGAAATGGCTGATATTTTCCAGCGTTTCTAACTCAAACGGTTATAATTTTCCCGATTTCAGTAGTTCGTATTTCCATTTTTTAATTAAAAAATGGAAAACGGTTAGCGCAACAGTGTTGTTAATAAGGCCAATCCTGATTGGGAAGGATGTCATCGAATTTTCTACTTTTGAAAACCCCTGAAAGATGGCTGAGCAGAAAGAAAAAACAAAAGAGAAAAAGCCATCTAGTGAGCCTAGTAAGGGTTCTTCTCCATCAACACCCAAAGCATCTACAGACGGTGACCTGAAGAAAAGCACTGTGCTTGGACTGTTCTTAGTGCTTGCGTCTGTTTTTCTAGCGCTATCGTTCACTTCCTATTTGATTGACGGTTTTTCTGACCAAAGTCAATTGGCCAATTTGCAATGGACCGATGCTGAGGAGAAAGTGAACAATTGGATGGGAAAGATTGGGGCATGGGTTGCACACCAAGTGATGTATAATGGCTTTGGAGTGGCAGCTTTCGTATTTCCATTTCTGCTGTTTGTTGTTTCCATGCGTGTGCTGTTGCGCAAATCAGTTATTTCCATCTGGAAAGCGGCATTGCACTGCATCTTCTTTCTGTATGTATTGCCACTTACCATGGGATTTGTGTCGGCAGCAAACCCAATGTTGAGCGGTGCTTTAGGATTTCAATACAACCGTTGGGCAACTTCACTTTTGGGAAGCGCTGGAACTGGAATGATGTTATTGTTTGCATTTCTGGCATACGCGGCAATCGTATTTCATTTCTCTATTGAGTCGATTAAACCGTTGTTGCGCTATCTATTTAAATCCTCATCAAAACCAGTTGTGCCTACAACTGCTGCAGCCGCTGCAGGATTAGCTGCTTCTGCTGCCCAAGCAAAGGACGCCAATGTTGACCCATTTCTGCCCGTGCCCGATGTTACCATCAAAACCAATGACCTTGATTTGACCACTGTGGCCGAAAAAGAGGACGACTTTGAAGATTTTGAGGAAAACGAATTGGAAATTGAGGTGAATGAACCCGAACGGACAGTGATTCCAGAAGTTCAATTTGGGCCAGTTGCTGGTCTAAATGCTGACGGAGAACCCATTGCCTTTGAAATTCAAACTATTACTTCGTTTACAGAAGAATTGGTGGAAGACGGCCAAGGAGACAGTCCAGGAGAATATGACCCGACACTTGATTTGAGTCATTATCGGATTCCACCACTCGATTTATTAGAAATGTATGGGGAAGGTGGTGAGATTAAGGTAGATAAAGATGAATTGGAGTCGAACAAGAATCGCATCGTTTCTACCCTAAAGAATTACAATATTGATATTGAACGCATTAAGGCAACCATTGGTCCAACGGTAACACTTTATGAGATTGTACCTGCTCCTGGAGTGCGTATTTCCAAGATTAAAAATTTGGAAGATGATATTGCCCTTAGCCTTTCGGCACTAGGCATTCGCATTATTGCTCCAATTCCAGGCAAAGGAACTATTGGTATTGAAGTGCCAAACTTGAAGCCCGATACTGTGGCAATGCGCACTGTGCTGAGTTCTGAGAAGTTTCAACATGCTAAAATGGAATTGCCCATTGCTCTGGGAAAAACCATTAGCAACGAAACCTACGTAACTGACCTTACAAAAATGCCTCACTTGTTGATGGCGGGTGCGACTGGTCAAGGAAAATCGGTTGGTTTAAATTGCATTCTTGCATCTATACTTTACAAAAAACACCCAGCCCAGGTGAAGTTTGTTTTGGTGGATCCGAAAAAAGTTGAACTCACATTATTCAACAAAATTGAACGCCATTTTTTGGCGAAGCTTCCAAACGAAGAAGAAGCCATTATTACCGATACGCAAAAAGTGGTTTATACACTCAATTCATTGTGCATTGAGATGGATAACCGTTATGATTTGCTAAAAGAAGCGCAGTGTAGAAACCTTAAAGAATACAACGCAAAGTTTGTAGCCCGCAGGCTAAATCCGAAGGACGGACACAAGTTTCTTCCCTACATCGTTTTGGTGGTTGACGAATTTGCTGACTTGATAATGACCGCTGGCAAAGAGGTTGAAACACCTATTGCACGATTAGCACAATTGGCCCGTGCCATCGGTATTCACTTAATTATTGCAACTCAAAGACCTTCGGTTAACATTATTACAGGAACTATAAAAGCCAACTTCCCAGCGCGAATTGCTTTCCGAGTTACGTCCAAAATTGACTCACGCACTATTCTCGATTCGGGTGGGGCAGAACAACTTATTGGTCGTGGAGATATGTTGATGTCTACTGGAAACGACCTAATCCGATTGCAATGCGCATTTGTTGATACCCCAGAAATTGAAGCGGTAGTAGATTATATAGGAAATCAACAAGCCTATCCAACCGCTTTTGAATTGCCTGAATATGATGCAGGGGAAGGAAATTCTCCCGAAGCTGGAGCCGTAGATTTGGACAACAGAGACGCCATGTTTACCGAATCGGCTCGCATAGTAGTGCAACATCAACAGGGCTCGGCCTCCCTTTTGCAGCGAAGGCTTAAATTAGGCTACAATCGCGCTGGGCGCATTATAGACCAATTGGAGGCTGCAGGTATTATCGGCCCATTTGAAGGCAGCAAAGCCCGTCAAGTTCTCATTACCGATGAAGCATCTCTGGAACGGATATTGCAAAGCCTGAATTAAGAATTCAATCCAGTTAATATTCGGAAATCCACATTTTGAAACACCTTCTTCTCCTTCTCATTCTGCCAACTTCGCTACTTTTTGCGCAGCCAGACGAAAAAGCAACAGCTATTTTAGCCAAAGTAAGTGCGATAAATAAAGCCTATTCCAACATTGATGTTGCTTTCGATTACACCCTACAAAATCCTGCTGCCAAGGTTAATGATAAGCGCGAGGGCAGTCTTCTGCTATCTGGGCAACAGTTTCATTTGGTGTTAATGGGGCAAAAGATTACCAGCGATGGAAAAATCGTATGGTACGACATGGGCGAAGAAGTGCAGATAAAAGCGATTGCAGAATTCATGGAAGAAACCGATTTGGATCCTAGAAATATATTTACACAATACACCAAAGGATTCAAAACGAAATACAAGGGCGAAAAAAAGGTGGGCGGAAAAGATGTTCACGTAATAGACCTCTACCCCGAAATTCCTGGCAAAAAACCGTATTCACGTATTGAACTAAGTATTGACAAAGCCACGAATCACATTGTGGCAAGCACCACTTTTGGTAAGGATGGAACTAACTATACTTTGGTGGTAAAAACGATGAAAACAAACACCACGATTTCCGCAGGACAGTTTGTTTTCGATAAGAAAAAATTTGAGGCTAAGGGCTACGATATAGTCGATTTCCGGTAATTACCGAAGCAAATTCACATGGCCCATGTGGGTGCTTTCCTCGCCCTTTGCATTTAGAATAGTGATGGTATAGACATACGTTCCTGTGAGTAATTCTTTGCCTTCAAAGGAACCATCCCATCCTAGACTGATGTTTGCGGTATGGTAAATCAGTTTTCCCCAACGGTCGTAAATCGACATATCAAATTGCTCGATACCAACTCCTTTGGCTGAAAATGAATCGTTTCTTCGATTGCCGTTTGGCGTAAAACTATTAGGGATATAGATGAATGTTTCTGGGTCGATGGTAACAGTCTGCGTATCCGTGCTGGAGCAAATGCCGTTGATAGCGGTTAGGATAACTTCATAATCGCCTTCCAGTCCATAGCTATGCATCGGGTTGGTTGTATTACCGGTGGCATCATCGCCAAAACTCCATAAAAACTGCGATGCGTCTGTTGAGGTATTACTAAAAAAGATGCGCGGATCTAACATGGATGCATCCGTTGGTTTAAAAGTGAAATTAGCAGTTGGGGTTCGAAACACTTCCATTAAATCCGTTAAAATCACCGTATCAGAACATGTGCTTCCTTCGGTAGTTGCAATTAGTGAAACATCAAACACGCCATTTTCAGTGTAAAAATGGGTTGGTGATTCCAAACTAGAAACTGCACTATCACCAAAATTCCAATTATAATTTCCAACCGTATAGCCTACAGGAATAGTTGTAGTGTTGAGAAAAGATGCTTCGAATGGTGTGCAAACCTGAGTTTCTCCGAACGTAAATTGAGCTTGTGGATAGGGATAAACATTTACGATTGTAGTTCCAACACCAACACAACCACTATCCGAAACAGCTGTAAGTTGAACAGTGTATTCGCCATGATTGGAGTAATTGTATTGCTGATTCGCCCCAGTAGATTGCTGTCCGTTTCCAAACTGCCATGCGTAGGATGAGATAACGCCACCATTAAGTGTGGTTCCATTGGAAAACAATACTGGTGTGCCGAAACAAACGTCATCCCCGCTGATTGAGACCTCCGGAGTTGAATTTACATACACTTGCAACTGGGTTGTATCTCTGCAGCCTTCATCACTTTGCGCAATCAATTGAACGGTGAAATAACCATCGCCTGTAAACAAATGAACAGGATTTTGCGTGTATTCAAGTGCCGCACCATCACCAAAATTCCATTCCCAACCACTTATGGCACCAGTTTGAACGTTTGACAAATCTGTAAATCCCGTATTCTCTCCATAGCAAACAGGAGTGCTCCAAAAATTGGCGGCAGGATTGTCGTGAATTGTTAACGATTGGGTTAGCGTATCAAAACACTGATCTGCAGTTCCTACAACGAGCGAAATAGTGTATACACCAAAAGATGCATAATTTATTTGCGGTTCGAATGAAGAGCTCGTTGGGCCAGGAAGTGCTGCTCCAAATCCCCAGTTGTACGTGGTAATTGGACCCGAACTTGAATTCTGAAAAGCAATGGTTTCGTTCTCGCAAAAATCGACTCCTCCTAGAATTGTGAAATCCGAAGTTGGTCCATCAATTACCTCTGCCGAACCCGTTGTGGCATCACTGCAGCCATTGTTGCTTATCACCTCAAGGGAAACAATATAGACTCCAAGTCCGGGATAAACATGCGCTGGAGTCGCTCCTGTGCCAGTGGTTCCATCACCAAAATCCCAATTGTAAATTGCTACATCTCCTGATGAAGTGCTGTTGAATTGCACAGGATTGCCTTCGCATACCTGAGTTGGAACGGCAAAAGATGCTAGCGGAATCACATCTACATCAACCACCAAACTATCTATGCTCTGGCAATTGTTTCCGTCCGTAAGCGTTACATAATACGTAGTCGTAACATTGGGTGATGTGGTTGGATTTAAAATAGAAGTATTGCTAATGGCCGAAAGCGCACTCCATTGAATAACTCCCACTCCAGTAGCGTTCAGTTGCACAGGGTCGCCTTGACAGATATTTTGATCTGGCCCAGCATCCAACAACGGTAGCGGAAGAACGTCCACTTCAACTTGATCTATTGCGGTGCAATTATTTCCATCAGTAACGGTTACCGTATAAGTGGTGGCTACAACGGGCGTAGCAATTGGGTTTGATATTGTAGCATTTCCCAAAGAAGCTGCTGGTGTCCATGCGTAGGCAACTCCTCCCGATGCTTGAAGCTGCACTGGAGCACCTGCACAACTCACCTCATCAGTTCCTGCATTAGCTGTTGGAAGTAGATGTCGGGTAACTAAGATGTTATCAGAAGCTGCGCATCCCGTGCTATTGGTATAGGTGAGCGTATAAGTTGCAGTAGCGGTTGGCGTAACAATTGGACTTGCAATAGTTGTGCTATTCAAACCAACGGATGGCGACCAAGCGTACGTGCCTGCTCCAAGTGCATTGGGAAAATTTAATTGCGCAGATAAACCATCACAAACGCCAATATCCGTACCCAAATTGACCACTGGAAGTGGCTCAATTGTAATGGGGATAATCGTATCCTCGGTGCATCCTTCAGTGGTAATGGTCATACTCACATTGTATGTGCCACCAGCCGCATAGGTATGATTGATGGGAGCACCATTTGCGGTTTGCCCATCTCCAAAATTCCAAACATAGCTACTAATGTTTCCTGATGATGTTAAAGATGCATTTTGGAATGTGACGGGCGAACCCGCGCAGTTGTTGTTCGCACTAGTGGTGGTATAAATCGGTAAAATTGAATTGCAAAAGCGTTGATCTGCACTGATGCTACCCGTTCCGGCCGTCCAGCCCCAATACACCATAGAGTTTCCTCCAAAAATGGTGTTGATTATATTGCCATTGTAGCTTAATCGAAAAATACCATCGAAGAAAATAGCCAGTGTTTGAAGTGCTGGATCCCAAATAAACTGAATCGTATGGTATTGGCAGTTTTTGGTTGTTGCTTGAGAAGGAATTGCAGCTACCGGACCCGCCAAATTGTTTGCAGAAGCGTGATCTGTACTTCCATTTTGCATGATTGCAATGTGATCATACTGAGGATCGGTCATTGTAGCATCGTTCACCCAAGTATCCACTTCTATTGCCAAGGATGGGCTAATGCCGCCATAACCAAGAGAACTAGAAATACCGCCCTGACTAACATTAAGTGGCTGAAGCACAAACGCCATTCCGTCTGCATCCCAATAATCACAGCCTGTGAAAATTTCGAAATTGTAGTTGAACGGATTGTTCAGATTGATTTGGTTCACATTCCAAACCGAGCCGCCAGCATACTGAACATCTGGCGTAAGCTGATAGCAATTGCAAGAAATCTGGCTTGCATCGCCATTAATTTGATACTGTGCAAACGACAGATTACTTACGAATAGAAGAAACACGAAAAACCCGCAAAACACGCTTCGATTCATTCTAAATGCAATGCTACTTCTTAGGTTTTGTGCAATCATAAATTAGCGATTCTCACCGCATCAGATTCACATGACCCACATATTCGTGTGGGTTGCCTTGCACGTCTTTAATTTTAAACATATAGGTGTAAACCCCTTGCTGAACTGGATGCCCGTTTTTCTTGCCATCCCAATGCAAATCCATGGCACCAGATTCAAACACCTGCGAACCCCAGCGGTCGAATATCACCATGGTGTAGCCAATTACTCCTACTCCAGTACCAAAAAATGTTTCGTTGTGGCCTTCACTGTTGGGTGTAAATGTGTTTGGGATGTAGAAATAAAACTCAGGATCAACGATTACTGTAAACTCAGCGGTGTCCAAACAGCCGTATTGCGTGGCTAAATATTGCGTTATGATGAAAGTGCCAGTATCGCTATAGGTGTGCTGTGGATTTTGCACAATTGCTGTGGCGCCATCTCCAAAATGATACTCCCAATCTGATACATTAATACTACTAAGGTCGGTTACTTGCATTCGCGCAAAGAGCAATTCCGCCCGCTTGGGGTCTACATCAAACCATGCCTGTGGACGTGAATACTCGGTCATATAGTTAGGGTATGTGGCCGATGAAACACACCCATTGCCAGATGTTACAGTCAGCGATACTGTAAAAACACCTTCTTCAAGCGGTCCTAAAGAGTCGGTGAGATAGGTGTGCACTGGAAACTGTGCCGAAACCAGCTCCGAACTATCTCCAAAACTCCACTCCCATCTGCTCAAATTGTAGGGAGATGGAATTGTGGTCTCGTCCAAAAATTGGGCTCTAAAGGGTTGACATCCGCGCGTTGTATCTGCCGAAAATGCTACACGTGGAAGTGGATATATTTCCACCTGATGAAATACTGTATCCACGCAGCCATGGTTTGTTTGAATAGCAAGGGTTGCGTCATATATTCCTTCGTTGGAATACACATGAATAGGGTCAGGAATGGCAGAAGTGGTGCCATCGCCAAAATCCCATGCCCATAGTGCTAAAGAGTCTAATGGTACATTCGCTATAGTACTCAAATCTTGGAATGTGGTAGTGTCATGATGACAGTTGGCAATTGCATCATCAAATAGTGATCTTGGCTTGGGATGAACTCGTGCTGGCCCAATAATCGTATCATCCACACAGCCGTTTTCACTAGTCACGGTTAGCGTAACGGTATAATCGCCCCATTGGCTATAATTGTGCATCGGGTGCTGCGTGGCATCCAACGAAGAATCGCCAAATCTCCAATCCCAATTGGTTATCTGGTCTGTGCCCAATATGGTGCTCAAATCTGTGAAGGTTGTAGGCAATGGAAAACACACCGTGTCAAACGTAAAATCTGCTACTGGAACTGCAAAGACCTCTAATTGTTGGGTTAATGTGTCAGAGCAGCCGTTATCACTCACAGTAATAAGTTCCACGTCATATAATCCATGCTGTGGATATACATGAGGAACTGGTGATTGCACAATATCCGAAGAATTATCACCAAAATCCCATACATGTTGGGCAATAGAACCGCTTGGAATGTTGGAAGTATTCAGAAGTATTGCTGGGTCGTAAAGACACACATCATTCACAATAAAACTGCTCACTGGCAAGTCAAAAACTTCTGCGTTATGACTTATTGTATCCAAACAACCAAAGTTTGTTTCGGAAATAAGCGTCACTGGAAATACGCCACTTTGCCCATAGATGTAGGAAGTGTCTTGGGTTGCTGCGATTCCTAGATTATCTCCCAAATCCCAATTCCAACCAGTAATTTGAGAACCAACTGCAACCATAGAACCATCTACAAATTGATTCACATCATTCCAACATTCATCAGTCCAGGCGAATGCTGCAATGGGCTTCGGATAAACTACAACAGTCCGAGTAATGGCATTCAGACATCCATTATCGGTGGTCACTTCTAGGGTGACGTTATACTGACCGCCAACCAAAAAAATATGGTTTGGGCTCTGCAGCACTGACACAGAACCATCATCAAAATCCCATGCCCACGACACGATAGTACCGTTAGAAACAACAGACATATCGGTGAAGGAAGTTACCAACTCAGCACAAACCGTATCGTTGATAAACCCAGCCACTGGAGTTGGATAAACCGTAACCTGATGGATAATAGTATCCGAACATCCAAAAGGCGTAAATGCAATCAATTGCGCATCATAAACGCCTTCCAAAATATAGGTATGCGATGGATGTTGAAGCGCAGCTACACTCGCATCCCCAAAATCCCATTCCCATTGATTAATTCCATCTGGATGCAAGGATTCATCTGTAAAAGAGGCTGCAAAATTCTCGCATGCCTCCACAAAAGTGAAATCAACAACAGGAGGTGCATGCACAATTACTGGCAACACAACTTGACCCTCGCAGCCTAAATCTGTAGTAACCGTAAGTTCAACATTGTAGGTTCCACTTGCCCCGTAGGTATGCACTACGTTTTGAGTAGTTTCTTGCATCAAATCATCCAAATCCCAATTCCATTGATTTATTACACCAGATAATGCGGTTGACACATCCGTTAAATCATTGGCCTGACTGAGGCAAACCTCCGTAGCACCAAAGTCGGCCACTGGGTTATAGTACACTTCTACTTGATGCGTGATGGTTTGCGAACACACGCCCAAAGAAGCAACTAGCTCAACGGTATAAATTCCACCTGCGGCAAACGTGTAGGTAGGATTTTGCAGCGCAGAAGTGCCAACACCATCTCCAAAATCCCAACTCCAAGTATCAATAACTCCAGCAGTAATTGTCGATTGATCTGTGATTGATGTTGCAATTCCCTGACAAACATTATCAAAAGAAAACTCGGCTGTTATCGTTTCGTCCTCCAAAAGAATCTCAACCACCTCACACAAATTGCCCATAGTGTAGCGGACTTGAAAATTTCCAATTCCAAAATTTCCTGCCGAAACATTCAATACTGGATTTGTTTGCCCAACCAGTGCAATTCCCTCGCGATACCATTGCCACGTGCCGCCCGCACTATCGGCTACGGCAGATAAGACCACATCATCCGAACAATAATCGCCACTTGGAGTGATGGTCACAATATTGAAAAATGTTGTTTCATTCAATATCAAATTGTCGAAATAGAAATAGGGATAACACGCTCCACCATAAGTAGGAGGCAAAGCACAAGGTGAACCAATGATAACCGCGTTAACATTCTGTGAAGGCGTAAACTCAATGTTGATAACATCCCAAGCTGCTACTGGAACGTAATTAACCACACCCAAAACCACCCAACTGGCATTTGCACCATTAGGGCATCCTGTTGTGTTTACAGGCATTGCATTGCAATTCACATTACCGTAAATGACAATATCAATAGGTTCAAAATCAATAACTCCACCATTGCATACACCTCCGTTACCATCTATCGGAGTGGAAGCAATATTGAAACTAAGCTGATAATTACTGCCAGCAGACATGGTAGTGGTAAGGCACGAACCCACATATTCTTGCCATCCGGGCGAGAAAATAGCCCCTAAAATTCCATTGCCATCTGGGAAAGGAACAAGACCCGCGGAAGTGGCCGCACCAAACACAAAACCACAGGTATTCATGTAATCCGAAGTTGCTTCGGTGGCTTGTATCCAGCCTGCTGCATTCCCTACTTGACTATATGAATTTGGACATCCATTCATCGTCTCGAATGAACTGTTTGGAATTAGCGATGGCGCATTCTCGGTAACAGAAAACCCATCACAAACACATGTGGGGTCATTCAAATCGATGAGGCCATTGCCATCATCATCAATTCCATTAGCACAATTTTCTTGCGCCAAAGCCGAGGTATTCAAACATAATAGGATGATAAGACTCACAAACCATCTCATCGTACCTTGATTTATCATGCAATTATATCTCTTTGCTTCAACCGCCAAATTATGAAATCTAGCAGACGCTAGGGGCATAAAACAAACAAAAGACGTGGAAACATTTGCCCCGTTGCTAGTAGATTTTATTACCGCCTAAACTACCTTAGCCGCATGTCCAAACTTGTGGCAATAATAGGAGGTGGCGCAGCAGGTTTTTTTGCTGCAATTGCTTGCAAATCGCAAAATCCAGCTCTATCCGTTACAATTTTTGAAAAATCGGACAAACTATTATCCAAGGTAAAAGTTTCAGGTGGTGGGCGATGCAACGTTACCACCTCCTGTTCCAACATTTCCGATTTGGTGACGCATTACCCACGTGGTGGTAGACAACTTAAAAAGTGCTTTAACCAATTTGGACCGCTGGATACAGTGCAATGGTTTGAGCAACGCGGTGTGTCTTTAAAAACCGAACCCGATGGCCGCATGTTTCCAAAAAGCAACAGCTCGCAAACAGTGATTGATTGTTTGATGAATGAAGTGCAACGCCTTGGAATAAAAATTAGCAAGCAAACTTCCATTCAAGGAATTCAAAAAACTGGAGAGGAGTTTCGCTTAGAACTTGGCAATGGGGAAATAACTACTGTCCAACGAATAATTATATCCATCGGAGGAAGTCCAAAAGCAGAAGCCTACGCTTGGCTCGAAAATTTAGGGCATTCTATTGTAGCGCCAGTGCCGTCTTTATTCACATTTAACATGCCTAGCGAAGCAATTACAGCGCTGATGGGCGTGGTGGCGAATCCTGTTTCGGTTCGCATTCAGGGACAAAAATTGCAAAGCGAAGGCCCACTTCTAATTACCCATTGGGGAATGAGCGGGCCAGCAATTCTAAAACTATCGGCCTTTGGTGCGCGAATTCTTCACGACTTGAATTACACGTTTCAGGCGCAAATAAACTGGCTCAATATTCAGAATG
>Ga0247843_1003829_pt1 | contig 23684 bp, 22 predicted proteins | sample LaCruzMarch2017__FD_192420 | JGI IMG/M metagenome (GOLD analysis project Ga0247843, IMG submission 192420) | Freshwater microbial communities from meromictic Lake La Cruz, Castile-La Mancha, Spain - LaCruzMarch2017_8m | ecosystem: Environmental > Aquatic > Freshwater > Lake | place: Spain...
GGGATCAAACAAGAGGTTCGTTATTATCGCGCTGGCTTAAGCGAAAAAGTGGTGCCCACTTTTTCTCGCCAGCGCCAGGTTCGGGGTTATCGGGCGAGGGGTTGATTAGTTCGTTGTTTTTATTGTGTTTTTAAACTTTCCGCGCAAGTACGCGCGGGTGCGCGTGCGCGCGTTACAAAAGATGGGCGATTTGTCAAGTTGATCCGTGTGCTGACGAGAGCTCGCGCGTCACTGACTGCCGAATAACTACCACAAAACCTGCGCCCGGCAAACCTGGCGGCATAATCCTCAGTAAACCGGCTTATTGAATCACTAGTTCCATGCATCTCGAGCGTCGCATCCTGATCACCGGCGGGGCCGGCTTCATCGGTTCATTCCTGTGTGAGCAGCTGCTCGAATCCGGCGCCAACGTGATCTGCGCGGATAACTTCTTCACCGGCACACGCACCAACGTGGCGCACCTGCTGAACCATCCGCGCTTCGAACTGATGCGCCATGACGTGTGCTTCCCGCTCTATGTCGAGGTCGACGAGATCTACAACATGGCTTGCCCGGCGAGCCCGATCCATTACCAGTTCGACCCCGTCCAGACGACCAAGACCAGCGTGCACGGCGCCATCAACATGCTCGGCCTCGCCAAGCGCGTGAAGGCGAAGATCCTCCAGGCCTCGACCTCGGAAGTGTACGGCGACCCGGCGGTCCACCCGCAGCCCGAAGAATACTGGGGCAACGTCAACCCGATTGGCCCGCGCTCCTGCTATGACGAGGGCAAGCGCTGCGCCGAGACGCTGTTCTTCGACTATCACCGCCAGCACCAGCTGCGCATCAAGGTCGCCCGCATCTTCAACACATACGGGCCGCGCATGCACCCGAATGACGGCCGTGTGGTTTCGAACTTCATCGTTCAGGCTCTCAAAGGCGAAGACATCACGCTTTATGGCGACGGCTCGCAGACCCGCAGCTTCTGCTATGTCGAAGACCTGGTCCGCGGCCTGCGCGCCCTGATGGACTCGCCCGACCACATCACCGGCCCGATCAATATCGGCAACCCCGGCGAATTCACGATCCGCCAGCTGGCCGAGCAGGTGATCGACCTGACCGGCTCCAAGTCCCAGCTCGTGTTCCGCCCGCTTCCGCAAGACGACCCGAAACAGCGCCAGCCGAACATCGAAAAGGCCCGCGAAATCCTGAATTGGGAGCCCACGGTCCAGCTGCGTGACGGCCTGACGAAAACGACCGCTTTTTTTGACGGCATTCTGACCGGTTAGCCCGGTCAAGTCGTAGGTTCGGGGTATCGGGCTAGGGGGGGTGAATACGATGTTTCCGGATTTCGAAATTGTCTCTCATCCGTCGTGCAGGATGAACCTAGCGACATCTCGTGGATATTGGCGAGCAAGTGTGATCTGAACGACAAAAGACCCTCGAATTCCCCACAACCAGCTGTCTCGCAAATCTCCAACGATATCATTTCGGTGAGTGAAACTTAACTTGATGCTCGACCCGTCCAATCCAACTCCTGAAATTGCAAACGACGTCGCTGCCCGTCTGCTCCAAAGGCTGCGCACCAAGCAGGCAACGATTGGTGTTATCGGTCTTGGCTATGTGGGCCTACCTCTTTGTCTGACGCTAGCCGAGGCGGGTGTTCGCGTGCTCGGTTTTGATGTCGATGCCTCAAAGCCGATCGCAATCGCAGAAGGACGCACATACCTGAAGCAGTTTTCAGGCGAACGGATCGCGGCGGTTTCGGGCAACGGAGTTTTTTCGGCAACGTCGGACATGAGCCGGCTCGGCGAACCCGACGCTATACTAATCTGTGTCCCAACGCCGCTGACGAAACACCTAGAGCCTGACCTTTCGTTCGTGACCCAGACGGCAGAGAACATCTCGGAAAAGCTCAGGCACGGACAGCTTGTTATCCTCGAGAGCACGACGTACCCGGGCACGACGCAGGAAGTTGTAAAGCCCATTCTCGAGAAATCAGGCCTGGTGAACGGGGTAGACTTTTTTCTGGCCTTTTCGCCGGAGCGAGAAGACCCCGGCAATCAGAACCACACAACGGCGACAATTCCGAAAGTTGTAGGCTCGGACGATGAAGCTGGGCGTCTACTCGCCTGCGCAGTCTATGAAAGCTATGGCGGCAAGACGGTTCCCGTCAGTTCGTCCTCGACAGCGGAAGCAGTGAAGATAACGGAGAACATTTTTCGGGCCGTCAACATCGCGCTCGTGAACGAACTAAAGATCGTGTACGGAAGAATGGGTATCAATATCTGGGAAGTGGTTGATGCGGCAAAGACGAAGCCGTTCGGATACATGCCATTCTATCCGGGTCCGGGCCTCGGTGGCCACTGCATTCCGATCGACCCTTTTTATCTGACCTGGAAGGCGAAAGAGTACGAGCTTTCGACGAAGTTCATCGAGCTTGCAGGCCAAATCAATACATTGATGCCTCAGCATGTCGTCGAAACCCTGGCGGGGGCTCTCGATCAGCGGTTCAAGAAGGCTCTCAATGGATCGCGTATCTTGATCCTCGGGCTGGCCTACAAGAAGAATGTGGATGACCTCAGAGAAAGTCCTTCCCTTCGCCTGATGGAAAAGATCGAAGCGCGCGGAGCTGAAGTCGAGTACTTCGATCCTTACATTCCAGTTGTTCCGATGACGCGCGAACATTCAGGGCTGGCTGGTCGAGAGAGCGTGGATTGGGATCTCGAGGCCATCTCTTCCTACGACGCTGTATTGATCGCAACCGATCATGACGGGTTGGACTATAAAGGCCTCTCCCTTGCAGCTCGGCTCATCATTGATACGCGATACGCCTGCGCGCGGGCAGGCGGCGATCTCGAGCGAGTTGTATTGGCATGATCTATCGAGCCTATTGTGGATGGGGCGCCTGACATGTGCGGCCTGAACGGCATCTATGCCTACAATGTCTCGGCGAGCCTGCCGGATCGGCGTGAGTTGATCGCGACGCGCGACGCAATGGCAGCGCGCGGCCCTGACGGCGCTGGCGAATGGTGGAGTGAAGACAGGCGGCTCGGTTTAGGACATCGGCGTCTCTCGATTATCGACCTTTCCGAGGGTGGGAGCCAGCCCATGACAAGCGTTTGTGGACGATATGTCGTCGTCTTCAACGGAGAGATCTACAACTACCCGGGCATACGCATTGAGCTAGAACGGCAGGGTTACGCATTCCAGACCCATTCGGACACAGAAGCGCTGCTGCACCTTTATGCGCGTGATGGCCGGGATATGGTTCACCGTCTGCGCGGGATGTTTGCCTTCGTCATCTGGGACAATGAGGCAAGGACGGCATTTCTTGCGAGAGATCCATACGGCATAAAACCGCTGTATACGGCAAATGACGGCTGGACGTTCCGGTTTGCGAGTCAGGTAAAAGCGCTGCTAGCAGGTGGGAAGGTGTCCCGCGATCCGGAGCCCGCAGGGATAGTGGGTTTTCAGATCTGGGGCAGCGTTCCTGAACCTTTCACGCTGTACCGCGACATCCGTGCGTTACCAGCCGGCCATACGCAGTGGGTCGATGAAGCGGGGCCGCGGGAGCCAAAACCCTACGCTTCGATCGCTCAGATGTTTGCAGACGGGGCTGCACATCCGGCGCCGTGCGATGAGATCAATGCGCGTGTTCGATCGGCCGCGCTTGACAGTGTTTCCGCGCATTTACTTGCCGATGTGGAGGTGGGTGTTTTTCTGTCGGCCGGTGTGGATTCAGGAGCTTTGCTTGGCCTGATGCGAGATGCAGGCCAGAAGAAAATCCGGGCGATCACGCTAGCCTTCCAGGAGTTCCAAGGCACGCCGGAAGATGAAGCGCCGCTCGCTGCTCAAATAGCCGCCCAATACGGGGCTGAACACATCGTCAGAACGGTCAGTGAGGCTGAGTTTCAGGCAGATTTGCCGCTTATCATGAGCGCAATGGATCAGCCCTCGATCGACGGCGTAAATACTTGGTTTGTTGCTAAAGCCGCACGCGAGGCTGGGCTAAAGGTTGCGCTGTCTGGTTTGGGTGGAGACGAAATTCTCGCTGGTTATCCTAGCTTTCGTGACTTACCGCGATGGGTTTCCCTCCTCAGAATCCCGGCAGCAGTGCCAGGGCTTGGGGTCGCAGCGCGAAAAGTGCTCTCCGGATTGGGATTTGGGAGCAACAATCCAAAAGCGCTCGGTCTGCTCGAGTATGGTGGGACCTATGCTGGTTCGTACCTACTGCGTCGTGGGCTCATGCTGCCACACGATTTACGCAACGTTCTCGATCCCAAAACTACCGCAAGCGGCTTGCGCCGTCTCGGTTTGCTGGACCGACTAAGAGCTTCGATTACGCCCATGCCAGCGAGCGCTCTCTCTCGTGTCGCGGCGTTGGAAAGTGCGAATTACATGCGCAACCAGCTGTTGCGCGATGCCGATTGGGCAGGAATGGCGCACAGCCTTGAGATTCGCACACCATTGGTCGACATCAACCTGCTCAAGGCACTCAGTCCTGTAACTCCAGTCCTTAAACTTGGGGCTGGTAAACGTGCGTTGGCTTCAGCGCCGGTGACAAAGTTGCCGCTCACCATCGTTGACCGCCCTAAAACAGGGTTCGGTGTTCCGACGGGCCGATGGATCGCCGAATTGAGCAGTGTGCCCAATGCTAGCAAGGGGGCAGCTTCAAGAGCATGGGCTCGCGAAGTAGTGGAGCAACACGTCGTCGCTGTCGACCGCGAGCGCAAATCAGAAATCGTCGTCGAAGAGGTCGCGACGACGTGAGCCGGGTGCTCGCTCTCGTTACCGATGCATATGGCGGACAAGGTGGTATCGCTCAGGCAGCCAGGGACGTGATCGGCGGCTTGGCATCAAACGACGCTGTCGAAGCTATTGATGTATTGCCGAGACATGCACCCCACGAAACAAGCAACCTTCCGAACAAGGTCCGGCAACATTCGCCCGAATCTGGTCGCATAAGCTTCGTGGTAAAGGCATTGAGGAGTGCCGTGACCAAACGGCCAGACTGGGTGTTCTGCAATCACCTCTACATGGCCCCGTTGGCTGCAATCGTTGCAACGCTCGTGAGGGCGAAGCTCATCGTGCAGCTGCATGGGATTGAAATCTGGAAGGAGCCGAGTCCTGCCCAGCGGAAGTCGCTTGAGCGGGCCAACCTGATACTATGCGTGAGCCGCGATACTCGTGCACGCGCTCTCACACACTGTGACCTGACCCCTGAACGTGCGGTCGTGGTCAACAACACAGTCGATCCGCGCTTTGCTCCAGGCGACCGGGCGTCTGCCAGAGCGAAGTTCGGATTGAGAACAGAATTTGTGATCCTGATAGTTGGACGACTGGACGCGAAAGAGCGCTACAAAGGACACGATCTTATCATCCAGGCGATTGCCGACCTTCCGAGTTTTGAGGAGAGGCCGGTGGTGTTTCTGATCGCTGGAGACGGTGACGACCGAAAGCGCATTCAACATGTTGCTGAGGCCGCCGGCGTGGCTGACAGAACCGTGTTTCTAGGGCTGGTTCCAAACTCGGATCTTCCGGACTTGTATCGCGCAGCAGATCTGTTCGCGCTCCCTTCGACTGGCGAAGGGTTCGGCATAGTGTATCTGGAGGCAATGGCATGCGGTACGCCGAGCCTAGGCCTCGCCGCCGGTGGTGTAAGTGACGCGCTAGCAAACGGAGAGCTTGGAGTACTTGTGGCTCCTGATGTTGAATTCGCTCTAGCGCTTCGCGACGCGATAACATCTCGTCCTGTCGATCCCGTTCAGCTCTCAGCAGAAGTGCTTGCCCGATACGGAGCTAACAGTTTTACGCGCAGACTAGCTTCCGTGCTCGAGCTAATGCACTGAGATTACTATGAACGAAAGCGATTCAACTCCTAATCCTCCGTCCGATATAGCCAACGTAGACGGACCAATTCCAACCCACGAAACTCGGGGTCGAACCATGCGTGAGGATGGCGAACGTATTCTTGTTCTTGAAGCGGGGCGCGCTGAGAAGAACTACTGGGCCGACTTGTGGGCTTACAGGGAACTGTTTTTCATTTTGGCATGGCGAGATATTGCGGTCCAATACAAGCAAACGGTCATTGGTGCTGCTTGGGCAATTGTTCGTCCACTTCTCACAATGCTTATCTTCACGATCATCTTCGGTCGCTTAGCGAAGTTGCCCAGTGAAGGCTCGGTTCCTTATCCCATAATGGTAATGGTTGGTATGTTGCCGTGGTTCTTGATGTCCACAATTCTAAGTCAGGCGTCTAGTAGCCTCGTCCAAAATCATAATCTTGTCAGCAAAGTCTACTTTCCAAGACTTATTGTTCCGAGCGCAAGCGCGGTAGTGGCGATAATCGACTTCGCAGTGGCGCTTTTGGTATTGGCCGGCATGTTTTTGTTTTTCGGTTTTCTTCCAGATTGGCGGTTTATCTTCCTCCCCTTGTTTGTGGTCTTTGCATTCCTGACGGCGCTTGGGCCGGCATTGCTGCTCGCCTCGCTCAATGTGAAATATCGAGATTTCCGTTTCATCCTGCCATTCATTGTTCAATTTGGTCTGTATGTTTCGCCAGTCGGTTTTTCTTCCAGTGTTGTACCCGCACAATGGCGGCTCCTTTACTCGGCGAATCCAGCGGTGGCTGTCATCGATGGTTTTCGATGGTGTTTGCTAGGTGGAGAGGCCGAGATTTTTTGGCCGGGTTTCGGTCTCGGGGTTGGTATGGCTGTTCTCTTTCTTTGGCTTGGAATTAGTACGTTTCGCGCCACTGAGAAAACCTTCGCAGACATAATCTGATGGCTGACGATGTCCTCATCCGGGCCGAGGGGCTAGGTAAAAAGTACGTGATTGGCCACGAATCTACAGAGCGTTACACGTCCATGCGCGATGTAATTGCGCGCTCGGCTCGTAGCTTTGGGCGGGCCGCAAAAGACTTGGTGACGGGTAAGCCAATCTACCAAGGCGATCGACTTGAAGACTTTTGGGCACTCAGGGACGTAAGCTTCGAAATCAGGCGCGGCGATGTGGTGGGGATCGTTGGCAGAAATGGCGCTGGAAAATCGACGCTCCTGAAGGTCCTTTCGCGTATCACCGAACCGACGGAAGGGCGCGTGGTGATAAAGGGCCGTGTAGCCAGCCTGTTGGAGGTAGGTACCGGATTTCATCCTGAGCTAACTGGTAGGGAAAACATCTATCTGAACGGTGCCGTTCTCGGGATGCCGAGAGCCGAAGTGCGCCGAAAATTCGATGAGATCGTCGCATTCGCAAATGTGGAAAAGTTCCTCGACACGCCTGTGAAACGTTATTCAAGCGGTATGTACGTTCGGCTCGCGTTTGCTGTTGCTGCGCACCTTGAACCCGAAATCCTCGTCGTTGATGAGGTGCTAGCGGTTGGGGATGCCGAATTTCAAAAGAAATGCCTGGGCAAAATGGAAGACGTTGCGAGTAATGGGCGAACGGTGCTGTTTGTCTCGCACAACATGAGTGCGGTATCATCGCTCTGTAAATCCGGGATGCTTCTATCGAATGGGAGGCTTGATTTCACAGGAAGCGCAGAGAAAGTTATCGAGCGGTATGCGCAGGCGACGGTTGAGGAGTACGACGTATCCTTCGCCCCTGACCGCAACAAGCCGTCGATTACGCGGGTGACAATCGACCGCCAGGAATTGATGAAACATAACTTAAAGTTGGTGTTGGAGTTTGAGACGCCTGAACCGCTGCGAACTCCAATCGGCGGTATCATATTGCGGGCGATGAACGGCGAGCCTGTCTGGGGTTCTAACGGAAGGTTCCATCCGCGCACTAGCGAGGCGAACGGCGCTTTGAACGGTCGGTTGATCTGCGAAGCCAGCAATCTACCGCTGCATCCCGGGCATTATTTAGTGTCCGTATGGCTTTCCGATTGGCACACGGATCATGATGCGAAAGTAGATCATCTGAGTATTGCGATCGGCGACGATTGGGTAAATTCGACCCGACCTTCTACTTCAGTGATTGGTTACCTCGACTGGCCAGCGACGTGGGAATCTGTTGCTTGCTAAACCTTAGAAGCCGCCTGAGGAAAATCAGCGACTTTGGGCCGAAGTTGCATTCTCGGCTTAAGCTGATTTGGCTTGCAGCGTTTAACGACTTGAAGGTAGCCAACATACGTTACATTTCGCCCACGGCTCGTTTTGATTTCATCTCTGATGGCTTTGGTCCGCGGGGGTCCATCGCTTCGGGCCCCGGGTTGTGTCTGTCGCATGGCGCAGTTCTTTCGCCCTATGGCGGTCGGATATCGCTAGGCGAAAACGTTTATGTTGGTCCGTATAGTGTATTGTATGGTCATGGTGGGCTTCAGATCGGTAGCAACGTATTGATTGCGGGCCAGTGCATGATTGTGCCCGCCAACCATCGATTTCAGGATTGCGACGTACCAATCGTCAGACAAGGGACTTCGGCTAAGGGTATTGTCATTGAAGACGATGTCTGGATTGGCAGCGGAGCGCGTATTCTTGATGGCGTTACGATCGGCACTGGCTCGGTCGTTGCAGCCGGCGCCGTCTTGGCAAAATCAGTCCCCCCATTCGCGGTCGTGGCAGGTGTGCCAGCGCGCATAGTACGATTTCGAACTACCGGAAACGGCGATGAACAATTCTCAAAGACGTCTTTGATTTGAGATTTAACGACAGAGGCACTCTAAGATAATGGCTCAAGCTCTTCTGAACGCCGTCACCACGCTCCGTTTGCGTAGGCACGGGTTACATCAGCACATGCGTGTTTTTTCGCATTCGGCGCCTGCTGAGCGTCTAGCCCTTTTTCAACTTGCCAAGCAGCTCCCACCTAAAGCGCGCGCGTTGGAAATAGGATCACACGTAGGCTCATCAGCACTCTTTATCTGCGCTGGACTAGAGAAAGTCGGCGGTCATCTCGTGTGCGTGGACACCTGGATGAACCAAACAATGCCAGATGGCGAAAGGGATACGTTTGCAGAGTTTCAGAGAAACTCTAAGCGCTATGCGCATCTAATCACGATGGTCAGAAAGTTTAGTTACGAACTAACACCTCAAGACATCGGAGGTGACTTGGATCTCGTGTTCATTGATGGCGATCATAGCGAAACTGGGGTGCGTACCGATTTCAATCTAATTGCTCCGTGGGTAAAGTCAGGCGGCGCTATAGCCTTCCACGACCTGATTCCAAATTTTCCAGGCGTCCACATTGTTGTCGGCGAGGCTTTGTCTAGCGGCGAATGGTATTTGGAGAGTGTGGTGTCAAGCTTGGCGATCATCCGAAAAAGAGCGGCGTAGATGACCAACTTGCGAGCCAAAACGTTCGGAGATCTGTTTTGAGCGGTCGGCGCCTAGATACAATTTTCGTTGCCGCTTCGGCTAGAGATGCTCGCTTCACGCGAATTTGCGTAGCGAGCATTCGCCACTTTTATCCAACGGCAACCATCAAACTGCTCGTCGGTGGTAAGTTGGAGGACGGACTAGCCAACGAGTTGTCCCGATATTGGGATGTACGACTATCTGACGTTCCCCCGGGTGAGTGGGGGTGGGGCTTCGTGAAGCTAGAGCCGTTGTTTGGGCGCGAAGGTGAGCAGTTCTTGGTGCTCGATTCCGACACAGCTTTCGGTGGCGCGGTGCTCCAGCATTGGCAGGAAAGTTCGGCGCCGTTCTTGGTTGACGACGAACAACAGAGCGAGGCCGACATAAACCGGCTTTACTATGACTGGACGAAGGTCGCTGCGATCGATCGCCAAGCTCAACCGCCGCAGTTTTTGTTCAACTCAGGACAATGGTTCGGAACTGCGGGGTTACTCCGGCGCAAAGACTTTGAAAGGTTTTTGGATTGGAACAGCATGCCGCCAAAGGCGCGACTTTCCGGGCTATTTCAGAACGGAGATCAAGGCATGCTCAACTATGTGCTGAATCAGAGAGCCCATATCGATAGACAAATAGTCGAACGAAGAAAGATTATGTGCTGGCCAGGCAATGGTATGGAGACATTCACTGCCCAGTCGATTTCACAAAAGACGGCGGAGGCAAAGGTTATCCATTGGGCGGGCTTCAAGCGAGCCCGTTTGGGTGAGCTTCCAGGCGCGGACATTCTCCGTTTCTTCGAGGCGCAGTATTATGCTCAACTTCCTAAGGGGACAACCGTCCGTGTACTTCGTCGAGCGCGCTATCCGACTGAATTTTCGATCCGCAAAGTGTCCGACAAGCTGGCCTACCGACTTCGGAAAAGCAAATGAGCGCTCAACTCATTCCAGCATTCGTGAAGGTCAACAACTTCGGGGATAAGCTGAATGTTTCTTTGATTGAGAAGATATTTGGAGCGAGGCTAGTCCCCCAAGTTCATGCCAGAGTGAATGAGCCTAGTTCCGCGGTAAAAGTGCTGGCGATAGGATCTTATCTTTCTCAGGAATTGCTTGCGGGAACTGGACAGCAGAATCGTATCGCGGTTTTCGGCTTGGGGTCGGGGTATGCCCAATTTCCAATCATTCGCACCTGGGGGGTCGAAGACAAATTCCCCGCTCGAGTTGGTACGGCATTGGAATTGCCAACGCGCCGGTCTGTGCCTCCTCGAGGAACACATTATTCGATCTACTGGGTACGTGGACCGCTTTCCGCGCAGCTCATGGGTTTGCCCCCCCAAATGGCGATAGGCGATGCCGGTTACATGATCCGGAGATGCGATCTATTTGAGCGTTATCATGTTGCCTCCGGCGACCAGCCCGCCTTTATGCCACACATGACGGCAGCTTGTGGAGCGGTTGGGCTCCGCGAAGTTTGCGAGGGTTTGGGAATTCGATACATTGATCCGCGTGATCCGGAAGACGTGGTGTTGAGCGCGATTGCAGGTTCCAGCGTGTTGATTACCGAAGCGCTTCACGGTGCCGTGGTAGCCGACGCTCTCCGCACACCTTGGATTGCCGTCAAATCGAGCGAAGACATCTTCGAATTCAAATGGCGTGACTTCTGCGCTTCGATTGGGGTGGCTTACGACCCGGCGCCGATAAGGCTTCGTTGGGACGTACGTTACTTTACCGGCTACACCCCGATTAACCTGGCACACTATTTTGCAAATCGAATTCGCAGCTTCGCAAGCCAAATCAATACGGATTCTGCGGATACTGCCTATGATCTGCTGCTCGCTTTGGGCCGTCCTCAGGTTCTGAGTTCGCAACACAAGATCGCGCAGATCGATGAATCTATCGCGCGTGCTTTGGATCGATTCTTTGTAGACTACGATGCAGGTAAGGTATTCGTCCCTTGAACCATCGTATTTCGGTTGTGATTTGCACCCACAATCCCAAGGCCGAGTATTTCTCTCGTGTGCTTTTGGGGCTGCGAGGTCAGACCTTGCCGGTAGATCAATGGGAATTAGTGTTGGTCGATAATCTAAGCGATGAACCCTTGGCAGGGCGCACGAACTTAAGCTGGCATCCGATTTCTCGAGTCGTTCGTGAAGAGAAATTGGGACTGACGCCAGCACGGCTGTGCGGCATTGCAGAAGCCACGGGGGACATCTTGGTTTTTGTGGATGACGATAATGTGCTGGATGCGGATTATCTTGATCAGACGCTTAGAATAGCTTTGGAGAGACCTTGGCTTGGTGCTTGGAGCGGGCAATGCCGCGGTGGCTTTGAGAAGCCGCCACCGGAATGGAGCCGGCGCTATTGGGGAAATCTTGCTATTCGTGAATTCGAGGGGGATGTATGGTCCAATCTGCCGCGCCTTCCTGATACCATGCCGTGTGGCGCTGGGTTGGTGGTGCGCTCGTCGGTAGCACGACACTACGCGATGCTGAACCTGTCGGGTAAGCGGCGCATCCAACTTGATCGAAAGGGTGATTCATTATTGTCGGGTGGAGACAATGATTTAGCCGCTTGCGCCTGCGATTTGGGTTTAGGTGTAGGGCTGGTGTCGTCGCTGAAGCTGACGCACCTGATTTCGCCCCAGCGGTTCACGGTTGATTATCATGCCCGCTTAGCCGAGGGGATAGCCTATTCTTCGACCATCCTTGATGCAGATCGGGGGATTGTTACACCTCCGCGATCAATCGCGGGAATGGTCACGGACGGGTTGCGGATTTTGCGACTGCCTGCGCCGCACCGACAGATCCTCGCCGCCGCGTTTCGCGGGCGCAACCGAGCCGCTCGTACGCTAGCCGGGCGCTAGGCGTCAGGATTGTGTAATGTGAGAAGTCGTCTTTGAAGCGCCATCCGAAAGTCCTCCACATCGTCGAAAGCCTTGACCGCGGTGCAGTGGAAAATTGGTTGATCAGAATGATGGCTCACGCACATGCGCAGCGCGTCCCGCTCGACTGGACCTTCTACTGTCAGCTAGCGGATATAGGAGTCCAAGAAAACAGGGTGAGAGAAATGGGCGGCCAGATCGTTCATTCTCCAGTTCCGTTGGGCCGAACCAGGGCTTTCATGTCGGCGCTGCGTGCCGAGCTGAGCCGGGGTGAATACGAAATCATGCACTGCCACCATGACTTAGTAAGTTCTGTATACCTCATAGCTTCAACTGGGCTTCCGATTGGTCGGAGGCTGGTCCATGTGCACAACGCAGACGAGAATCTGCCAACTGCCAGTGCGACCAAGGCTTCGCTGTTGCGTGAACCGATCCGACGCATTTGTCTTTCGGCAGACCGGGTAATTGGCATTTCCAATCACACTTTGGACACGTTTCTTGCCGGACGCGCGCGGCGCGCCGACCGTGATCTGGTCCACTATTACGGCGTTGATCCGACGCCTTTCATCGGCCCAGCGCCGAACAGAGTTGCAATGAGGCGAAGCTTGAGCCTCGCCGACGACTCCCTCATACTTCTGTTTGGAGGCCGCATCACGCCAGAGAAGAATCCAGTCTTCTGCGTCGACGTTCTCGCCGCCCTGGCCAAGGTGGAACCGCGTGCTGTTGGCGTCTTTGCAGGTGCGGGTTCACTAGAAGAGGGCGTTCGGCGGCGCGCATCCGAGCTGGGAGTGTCGGACCGGGTCAAAATGATAGGATGGCGCAGTGACCTTCCCAGCGTGATGAGAGCTAGTGATTGGTTCATTCTTCCTAGACCTGAACAGCCGTTGGAAGGGTTTGGTCTGGCGGTTGTTGAAGCGCAACTTGCCGGTCTTCGAATGCTCCTATCGCTCGGGGTTCCCGACGATCCTTTGCTAAGCAACGCCGCATATCGCCGTTTATCGCTGCGCGCTGGTGCCGAAGCCTGGGCTGAGGCTGCAGTAGATCTGATGCAGCAGTCAGCGCCTTGCGAAAGAGATACTTTGAGCGCGCTTGCCGAATCTCCCATGGACATGAATCACGCTCTCAATGATCTGCTGAGCTTGCACGAATGACCCGTCCCTTTCGTGTACTTCAGGTGATCGACACACTTGGTATGGGTGGCGCGGAGACCTGGTTGATGGAGGTTCTTCGCCTATGGTCTCGCGATACAGCGCCGCGAATGGACTTCTTGGCGACTAGCGGCCGTCGTGGGCTATTCGATGACGAGGCAACTGCACTAGGCGCTCGAATCTACTACGTCCCATATGGTCGCACCCGTCTGGTCGCTTTTGCTCGGGCGTTTCGCCAAGTACTCCGTGACGGTTGCTATACTGCCATCCACGATCATCAAGACTATTCGAGTGGCTGGCACTTTTTGATCGGGGGAGAGGCTCTGCCGCCTGTGCGTGTCACTCATGTTCACAACCCTTCTTACCAGATTGACAACAACTATGGAGTTTCCATCAGTAGACGGATGACAGCCCGGATTGGTAAGGCGCTTGTAGCCCGTCACGCGACCCACATTGCGGGTACTTCGCGACAGGTGATTAGTGAATATGGGTTCGATGCAGCTCCGTTCAGCCGTATTCAGAAGGGCCCGCTCTATTGCGGCATTGAGCCAGCTCGCTTCACAGTGGAGCCTGCGTCAGCGCGAGCCAAGTTGCTAGCCGAGTTCGGCTGGTCCTCGGAATCCAAAATTGCCCTATTCGTTGGTCGTGTCGATGTGTCGCCAGATCCCAACCATCCGCAGGCTCACAAGAACGCAGGCTTCGCAGTTGATGTGGCAATTGCCGCTGCCCGGCGTGACAAGCACATTCGTCTGTTGCTTGCTGGTGCGTCCAGTCCCGCTGTGCCGCTGCTGGAGCGGCGGATCGCCGATGCTGGCATGAGTGAGGCCATACGCTTCTGTGGCGTGCGTCGTGATGTAGAGCGGCTGATGGCCGGATCGGACGTGTTTCTCTTTCCTTCGCGTGGAGAAGGGTTGGGAATGGCCGCGGTAGAGGCGCAGGCCGCAGGGTTGCCAGTCCTCGCCTCTGACGCCGTGCCGCGTGAAGCCTCGGTGGTCGAGCACTTGATGCGTTTCAAACCGCTGGCTGCGGGTGCTGAGTCCTGGGCAGACGATTTGCTTGCGCTAGCGGAATGTCCACGCGATCTTGCCGCGAACGCGAAAATTGCGGCATCGCCCTTTTCAATCCGCCACTCAGCTGACGCTCTGGCGGCGCTTTATCTCTCCAAAGCAAACGGCTAGTGCTCAATTTCGTCTCTAACTTGCCGGCTCAACAGAGGTCGGGCGGATTTTCAGCCATGAACGCCGCTGCTTTTGACGTCCTCGCGAACCGCTTTGATGTAAACTATGCTGGGCCTATAGATCCTCCGGCGGAAGTAGGACGCAAGACTGTATCCAAGATGCTGCGGATGGCGCGATTTCGCGGCGACTTTTCTTTTTTCTCGCAGTCGCGCCTTCAAGCAATCGCTGCAGAGGTAGCGGCCCGCTGTCGGACCGACGCATCAGCGGACTTTTTTCATGGTTTCACGCCTTGGATCAGCGTTGAACCGCAACGCCCCTATCTTGCTTGGGGCGACTGCACGTTCCGCGACTATGTGAGCATCTATCATGAACGTTCGGCTTTTCGTCGTATCGATTTGTTTCGCCTCGAAAAAGCTGAGGCGGCCTGGATGCGGCGAGCAAATGGGATCGCTTTTACCAATGATTGGGCCGCAAAGCGCGCCATCGCAGACTACAATCTCGATGCGAATAAAGTTGTTGTAGTTGGCATTTTTGGAGAGGTTCAGTTGCCTGAAGTTGATAACTATCGGGGCAGCCAATCCTTCGCCTTCGTATCAACCAACTTCAAGGCGAAGGGCGGTCCAGTTGTGCTTGAAGCGTTTGAGCGGGTACGCGTTCGTCACCGCTCCGCGCAATTAATTCTTGTAGGCGACGCGCCGAAACACGCGTCTAGGCAGGCGGGTGTTAGCACGACAGGATACCTACGAAAGGAGAATTCCGCGGAGAACGCTCAGCTGAACGCCATTTTGGGAGATGTCCGAGCGGTGGTGCACCCAACTCGCAGCGATATCGCTCCGTTGCTTTTGGTAGAGGCCGGCTATTTCGGTTGTCCGGTCATCTCTTCTCACCGATTTGCCATTCCCGAGATCCTTGCGGACAAACAGACGGGTATTTTGCTGGATAATCCGGATGATCCTGCGGCAGTCGCTCAAGCCATGTCTTGGATGCTCGAAGCTGACGAAGCTTATACTTCAATGCGGAAGGCGGCCTGGCAAAAGAGCCGCCGAGAACTGACCAAAGCTCGGTTCGGGGCGCGCCTTTTCGATTTTGTGGAAACCGCTCTGCTTGATGCGGCCAGATGAAAATCCTCTTCTTAGGCGAAATTGGGCCGGGGCAGACATCGCTGATGCGTATGCGCGCGCTGCAGCGGCTGGGACATGAAGTGCGCGGAGTTCATACAATTCAGCCGTGGCGTGAAGCGTCTTGGCTGGCGCGGCAGACACAAAGGCGTCTTGGGCGCGGGCCAGTCATTGATCGTATCAACCGAACTGTTCTTGAAGCCGCAAGCGAATTCCGCCCAAATTTGGTCTGGGCAGAAAAGCAAGAGTACCTGCGCAGAGAGACTCTAGCGGATCTTAGACGTTTCGGCGCTCGCTTGGTTCATTTCACGCCGGACCCTTACTTCAGTCTCGAATGGAAACGTACCCGGCTCATGGATGACGCGCTAAGCGCGTTCGACGTTCTCATCTATTGCAAGACTTATGAGCGCACTGATTATGAGCAGATCGGCAAGCCGCTAGTATACATGCCACTAGGTTTCTGTGACGAAGTCCACCGTCCTCTGCCTTCGGATGATATCAGATGGAAATGCAGCGTTGGCTTTCTGGGTGGTTGGGAGCCAAGGCGTGAACGCCTTTTGCACTCGGTGGCGGCTACCGGCGCAGACTTGAAAATCTGGGGAGGTGCTTGGGATTTCCTTGTCGATGGCCGCTGGACACCTCGGCGGCATATAGTTCTTGGCCAGTTGGCAGGTGACGACAAGTTTGCGTTTCACCGCGACCCGCTAATTGCCTCTGCTTACCAAGGCAATGAAGTCTACGCCGATGATTATGCCCGCGCCTTGACGGGAGCCAAGATTGGGCTTGGGTTCCTCCGCACTGTCTGTGACGATCAGCATACCACGCGCACCTTCGAAATCCCGGCATGTGGTAGCATGCTCTTGGCCGATCGGACCGATGAGCACGGATCGCTTTTTGAAGAAGGTGTGGAGGCAGAGTACTTTTCGAGCGATGCAGAGTTGCTCGATAAACTCGGATTCTACGCTCGCCACGAAGAGGCGAGGTTTAGGATCGCAGACAAGGGGCGCGAGCGCTGCGACAGGGGCCGCTACGCATATGTTCATCGCCTCGGCGACGCTCTCGAATCACTGAGAAGGCTGAGCTAGAATTATGAAAACATCAGCACTCGAACAATGCCTGATCTGGTATGCAAGGAGTTTTCCGGTTCAGCGCGGCAAGCTTCGGATAGTGAACGCACTTTGGCCGTTGGGCGCCCAGGGGCGTGGCACCTCTCGCATTGCCAAATTGTTGTACGGAGGATTCGAGGCGCCGTGCGATTTGCGCGATATGCTTCAGCGCCAGTTCTATTTTTTTGGCACCTATCGATTAGAACAGAGTTTGCTGGCGCACTGGAGCAACCTTGCACGCGAAGCAACGGTCGTTTTCGATTGTGACGTGATGGCGGTCTACAGCGGCAGTGTCACGGTTTCGCGGGCCAACTAGTGGATAAAGAAGTCATGCCTTGTTAGACGTCGCACAGTACGGGCTTTATGGCTGCGTCGCTGCGATTGCTTTGGTGGTGATACTCTCCATCGGCCGAGCAAAATCGGTGGGACTGCCAATAGCCTACATGATCGCTCTCGGCCTCATTCATATTCCGGGTGGCGTTGCTTACGTCGCTTCGGAAGGTGCCTATTCAGGAGTCCTCGCAGGTGGTGACTACGCCGCAATCGGTATCGCGCTAACCGCTGTCGGAATGTGGTCGTTTGCGTTCGGATTGGCTTTAGTCAGACTGACCACAAACAAGAATAAGCTCTTGGCAAGAGTACGCGAAAATACTGCTTTGCCACCGCGGTTTGCATATTTTTGCCTTGCTGCTGGTTGGCTCGCAGCATTTGCAGCCACACCTCTTACGACCGTGCCAACTCTCGGTGCGGCCATCGTTTTTGGTAGTGCAATTTGGGTACTTGGAGTGATCATTGGATTGAGACGCGCTGCGGACATCAAGGATGTGCGTTCGAGTATTTTGTGGTTTGCCGCAATGTTAGTCTATCCCGTGGTTGTTCTCACCTTTGGAGGTTTTCTCAGTTACGGATCAACTGTCGTAATCGTAGTTCTGTCATCCCTTCTCGTAAGATTTCGTCGAGCATCGACGGCGCTGATGATCTTGCCGTTAGCTGCATTCCTGGCCATCACGCTTTTCGTGAATTACTTTGAAGACCGCAGTCGGCTACGCGAGGTCGTTTGGAGTGATGCCGGCGTGACCGAAAGAGCCTCTGCAGTTCTGGAGACTTTTTCAGGATTTCGATTGTTTGATATTGATGATCCAGCTCACCTTAACGCGCTTTCGGAGCGTCTCAATCAGAATGAGCTCGTTGGCCTGTCATATGAAAGGCTTCAAGATGGTCAGGTGCAGTACCTTCACGGTCGATCTTTTTATGAAGGCGCGATTTCAGTGATTCCAAGGGCGATTTGGCCCGATAAACCGGTGCACGGTGGAAGCCCAGTAATTGTAAGCGAAATGACGGGTTTGCAGCTCAGCACAAACACGTCGTGGGGCGTGGGAAATGTGATGGAGTTCTACATCAACTATGGTTTCTTCAGCTTGATTACAGCGTTCGTGGCGTTAGGCGTCTGTCTTGGTTGGCTTGATCGAATGGCAAGCAACGCCTTGCAAGGTCGATACTACGCTTCGACGATTCTGTACTTCTTGCCGGGTGTCGCTCTGATACAGCCAAATGGTTCGATGGTGGAACTGACTGGTGGTGCCTTCGCGGCACTGCTTGCGGCCCATTTCTGGCTTTTTGTATGGCGCAATTTTTTTGAAAGCAAAGTTACATTACGTCCAAACAACTCCGCTCCAGCGAACAAGTATAGGTCCTGACTTTTGAAAGTGCTGTTATGCGTGACGAGTACCGCCCTCAGCTACGGAGGGCCGGCTGTTTCGGTCGTTGGTTTGGCGCATGCTCTGAAGCGAGCTGGTTGTTCTGTGGGGGTGTGGAGTGCTCAGCCGCATTCGATGAGTGAACTAACGCAGACCGAAACTGATCCAACCGTCACTTTTTTAAACGGTTCAATATCTGACGTACTGGGATCATGGGGTCATCCCAACGTTATCCACGACAACGGCATTTGGCTTCCTCACAACCACCAAATTTGCCGCCACGCAGTCCAATCGAAAACATGCCGGATCGTGAGCCCCCGCGGAATGCTCTCGCCATGGGCGAGAAAGCATAAGGGCATAAAGAAGGCGCTTGCTTGGGCTCTCTATCAGAGGAGAGACTTGAAGTCGTCTGCGACGCTCCATGCAACATCTCAGGATGAAGCAGTTGAGTTACAGCAGCTAAATCTCGGGCCGCCAGTTGTCATGTTGCCTAACGGAATCGATGTTTCTGGTGATCAGAGAGTAAGTTCCGCCCCCATGCGATCTGCGCAAGATAAGCGCACAGCCCTATTTCTCGGTCGGCTCTATCCAGTAAAGGGTTTACCCAACCTTATAGAAGCCTGGGCTGCTGTGTATCCAAAGGGTTGGCGATTGTTGATTGCTGGACCTGACGAGGCGGGTCACAAGCAAGAGCTCGAAGCACAGATCGATCGACTGGGATTGCGAGATGTAATCGAGTTTCTTGGACCGGTTCAAGGTAAGGACAAAGCTCGTCTTTTTTTATCGGCGGATTTGTTTGTGCTTCCTAGCCTGTCTGAAAGCTTCGGTATGGCGCTCGCCGAGGCGATGCTAGCGAATCTTCCCGTGCTCACAACAGTTGCTGTGCCCTGGCCGGATGTTGAGATTCAGCGGCTGGGCTGGCGTGTTCAATTGGACAAGTCGTCGTTGGCCGAGGGCTTGCGTGCTGCAACATCAGCACCGGTGGATGAGCTGAGAGCTATGGGAAACCGGGCTTCCAGTTATGTTCGCAGCAACTACGGTTGGGACAAATTGGCTCAAAGTTACGTCGAAATGTATGAAAGTGCGATCGCGGGACGCGCACGGCTCCAAATTCTATCATAGAGATTCAAAAGGTTTCATGGAAACCCTGCAGGCTCGATTCATTCAGTCCACTGAGCATCCGGCGCGTTGCGAAGTTCTCCCCACAAAGATCAATGAAGGAGTAAAGTATGCTCATTCTCGGGCTTAACGCATTTCATGCTGATGCGTCTGCATGTATTGTAAGGGACGGCACTCTGATAGCTGCAGCAGAGGAAGAGAGATTTCGCCGAGTTAAGCACTGGGCGGGCTTTCCGTCCGAAGCGATCAAGTGGTGTTTATCGGAAGTCGGCGCGAAGCTTTCCGATCTGGACCATGTCGCATTGAATCAGGACAGCCGCGCGAACCTATGGAAAAGGGCTGAGTTCCTTGTGAAGGCTCGCCCGGATTTTGGCCTCGTCGTCGACAGAATCAGAACTCGAAAAGAACGAGCTGGCGCAGACCAACTGTTGGGAGAACTTTTCCCCGATCAAACGTTCAGGGGCAAGCTACATGGTGTCGAGCATCATATGGCTCATCTCTCATCTGCATTTCATGTGTCGCCGTTTGAAGAAGCGGTGGCGGTGTCGGTCGATGGGTTCGGTGACTTTGCGAGTGCGGCTTGGGGTATCGGTAGCGGGACAAAGATTGAGATAGAGGGCCGAGTGCACTTCCCTCACTCACTCGGCATTTTGTATCAGTCCATTACTCAGTATCTGGGTTTTCCAAACTATGGCGACGAGTACAAGGTTATGGGCCTCGCCCCCTATGGCGAACCCAAACATCTCGATAGGCTGAGGGAGCTTCTGACGCTCGAAACTAACGGCGGCTACAAGTTGAACCTAAGCTATTTCCGGCACCATAAAGAGCATGTCCCTTATCAATGGGAGAATGGTTCGCCAACCTTCGCTGATCTGTTCACGCCCGAGTTGGAGCAACTACTGGGACCACGGCGACCTAAGGATGCTCCTCTTGAGCAGTATCATCGAGACCTCGCTCGTTCAGCGCAGGCGCTATATGAAGAGGCATTCTTCAATCTCATTCGAGCTGCGGGTAAAGGGCGTCAGATCAAGAACATTGTACTTGCTGGAGGCTGCGCAAACAATTCCGTTGCGAATGGGAAGATCCGACGCGAAACACCCTACAATCGGGTATACGTGCACGCGGCACCAGGTGACCAAGGCGGTGCAATCGGTGCAGCGTTTTCAGTCTGGCATGAACTTGGCGGTAAAGAGCGGTTCAGAATGGACCACGCTTACTGGGGGCCCATTTTTGACGATGCAGCATGCAAGGCTGCTCTCGATGCACGGAGCGTTGAGATTCTAACAGCAGGATGCTCAATTGAGCTGATCGAAGACGAAGGAGAACTTAGCCAGCGCACAGCGAATGCTGTGGCAGACGGGAGAGTTATCGGCTGGTTTCAAGGGCGAATGGAATGGGGTCCGCGTGCACTCGGGAACCGATCAATCGTGTGCGACCCGCGCAGATCCGACATGAAGGAGATTCTCAACGCGAAAATCAAGAAGCGGGAAAGCTTCCGGCCGTTTGCGCCGTCGGTTCTGACGGAACACGTGTCTGATTGGTTCGAGGAAGACGACGATGTGCCGTTTATGATGCAGGTCTTCCAAATCCGAGAAGAAAAGCGCGCCCTCTTGCCGGCGGTGACGCATGTCGACGGATCGGGTCGTTTGCAGACGGTTTATAGACATACAAATCCTCGTTACTGGAGCCTTATCGAGGCGTTCCGCGAAATTACCGGTGTGCCGATGGTTCTAAACACAAGCTTCAATGAGAATGAGCCAGTCGTCTGTAAGCCCGAAGAAGCGCTTGATTGTTTTCTAAGAACTAAAATGGACGTCTTGGTGCTCGGGAAATGGTTTGTTGAGCGCACATCAAATTCTAACAGCACTCTTTGAATCATTTTCCCTTTGCTGAAGACGACAAAGCGAGCCGGCGTTGCGTCGCGGCCCTTTCCACATAGCGCGCAACGACTTCGACATTTTTCCATCCGCCCGCGGTCATGATCATCAAGGTATCATGGCCAGACATCATCAGGTCCTGAGCGCCGCCCACACGCATGGAATGGCCACTGAGGTCGACCGCAGCATCTTCGAGGCCGGCGCGCTTCGCCGCTACTTTGATCATGCGACGGATGGATGAGGTTTCTAGAGAGCCTGTACCTGCCTTGGCCGTATGGAATCCGCGGAACAGCGCACCTTCCTTGAGGTGTGACTGTGCGAGCCATCTCGAGACAAGGTATGTGGAGCGTTGCGATAGCCCAGCAATCCGCCCATCCGCAAACGGATCATTCTTGGCTCTCGGGATGTATACGGTCTGCGACTCAAGGTCGACATGCTCGACCTGCATCCAGGAAAGCTCAGCACTCCGGCAGAGTGTGTCATAGCCGACACTGATCAACGCGGCGTCCCGTAACCCGGGAAGTGTAGGCGGGCAGGCTTCGAGGATTTGTTCCAGGAGGTCAGCCGTCAGCCCGCGGACTTGTTTCGGCCGGCGGCCCTTGGTGCGGCCCGCGCGGCGCAGGGCGAGATAGACGTCCGAACTGGAGACGGGGGAGGGCAGGTCGGCGAGACGGTGCAAGAACCGGATCGCCGCCACACGCCGTTTGATGGTCGCGTAGCTGTAGGACCGAACCTGGTCATCAATGAACGCGCCCACGATCCGAGGCGTTGACGGCATGAATGTCTCGCCGCGCGTCTCGCACCAGCTTGCGAAGGTTTCGAGATCGCGGCGGTACCCGCGCAGGGTGATGTCGGCATATGCGCCTTCGCAGCGCGCGAAGACGCGTTCAAGCAGGCTTGCCCATTCGTGCGAAGCTGGCGATGCTAAAGGCTCAAAACCCATGTGATATAAAATATATCATTCAGATTGTGAGTCAATGCCGTCGGGTCCGCAGATAAGAGCAGCACGAGCATTGCTGGGTATGAGTGCCCAAGACCTCGCTCAGCTATCCGAAGTCGGTTGGGCGACCATTCAACGGTATGAGGCTACTGTTGGCGTGCCCAAAGGGAAGGCGGACAAGTTGGAGCAAGTAGTCCGTGCACTTGAAGCCGCCGGAATCGAGTTCCTCGGTGACCCTGAGGCCTCGCCCGGCGTGCGTCTCAGGCCCCGTCGCCGCTGACGCCGGGTCCGGGGCGCGGCATCGGCCGCTCCGGCCTCACCAGAAAAAGCATGCCGTCCCGTCGGGGTGGGGCTACTCGTTCTGCGCTCGTGTGGCCTGATCAGGGGCGCCCTTCGCGGGGGCGCGAGATGATCTCAGCGGTCGGCCCCGCAGGCGAACGGCCGAACATCAAACGCTCAAGGTGTTGTCTTGCCAAGCGCGTTCACTTCAACCGCCGACACCGGGCTCGTTAGGCGCCGACTGCTTCAATGGCGGGTCTCTGATGTCGTCGTTGGCATTGCCCCATGAATTCGGATCAGCAGGCGCAGTCTCATCCTTGTCTTGCCAGATCGGCTTGCCCTGCAACAGCCTGAGCCGGGCCTCGAGACGGCGACGTCGCTCTTCCTCTTCAAACTCGCGCATACGTTCCATTTCGTCATGGTCGGCCAAACTTTGTGCGAGCGGGCTGGACGGATCCATTCGCTCGCCTCGGCCGCGTACTTCGGGAGGCCGTGACTGAAGCTTGTCCAGGCGTTCGAACAGCCGGTCGAGAAGAGCATGAAGACGTGAGGTGTTGTTGGCGATCTTGATCTGCTTATCGATGTCCAGATCGCACTCTCTCGGTATCATTCTGTATTCCTCGAACCTGCGCTCGACCTCATCTGGATCCATCCCTTTCAGTTCGCTGCCGAGGTTTCTAAAAAAGTCTCTCATCAGCGCGTCGTTCAGCAGATGCGCCTCGTAGTTGGCGCCGCGGTCTAGCCTGAACTCGGTCAAGGCAATGTCGCCAACAACGCGGTATTCCAGGGGGCCAAGTGGATTCAGCTCTCTGACGAGGCATTCCAGTCTCGCCCTGAAGTGTTCCGAATTTTCATAGTGGGCGACGACCTCGGCCGAGAACATCCCATGCTTGGCAGCGTTTCGGCTCGATATCAGTTTTCCGGGCTCAGTTGTCGGACCGGTGTAAGCGGTGCGTAGGCCTCACAGCTTTTCAGCTTGCAGGCAGCACTTCTTGTATTTCTTTCCCGATCCGCAGGGACACGGATCATTTCGGCCGACCTTTTCAGTTCGCGGCTTGAGTTGATGGTTT
>Ga0247843_1003831_pt1 | contig 23662 bp, 28 predicted proteins | sample LaCruzMarch2017__FD_192420 | JGI IMG/M metagenome (GOLD analysis project Ga0247843, IMG submission 192420) | Freshwater microbial communities from meromictic Lake La Cruz, Castile-La Mancha, Spain - LaCruzMarch2017_8m | ecosystem: Environmental > Aquatic > Freshwater > Lake | place: Spain...
ATACTCTGTTACGCATCCAAACCTCCTTGAAACCTAGATAAAACAGCCAGCATATTGCGCGTCAACACATCTTGCGTGACCAGGCCAAAAGCGATAGGTGAGTAGCTTTTATCTCTAGGGTTAACCATTAAAATCGCCGGGAAATGTCGTACATTTAATTTTTGTGCCTGGCCATGGTCGATTTTAGAGTTAGGCAATTGAGGCGATGTTTGCCCATCGACACTTACCCCTATCCAAGAAAACCCATATTGTCTGGCGTAAGATTTTAGAATCGATATTTGTTGTATATCTATTGGATTTTGCGAACGGTAGAAAAAAATCAAACCATTTTTTGAGGCGATATGCTTTAAAATCCCAGTTTCTTTTTTAAGTCTCATATCCTCATAAAGCTTACTGCCAAGGCCAGAGCTTGGATGTGTTACTGAAAAATTAAGCTCTGGATAAGCAAGAAGTGCTTTTTGATTGATTTGTCCGTGTAAAGCAGCTTCCTTAAGCCAATAATCCTGCATCAATAAAAACGCCCTTTCATCTTCCAGCCCATGGGTAAAGCGCACCTTGTGCAAGGCTTCCATAGTATAAAAACGAAGTACTGCATCTTTATCGGTATAACTCAGTTTTTTAAATGAAATACTTTTTTTTACAGGCTTTTTAGGTGTCTCTTTTGCTAAGTTATACCAAAGATAGCCTTTGGGTGAATCTGCAAAACCAATTGAGCAAACCATTAATAAACCTAAAATAAGTTTAATCATGTGCCGCCCCTTTTTGATTAAGCTCTTCAATATGTTTTTTGTTGTTTTGCTCCAGAATACTTGGCTCTACAAATTGCATATACGCTTTAAGCTCCGACACAATAGGGCTTAAATTCAATGCTGAAAAATTAATGCGCTCTAATTCTTGAGGGGTAATGCCGCGGCAATTAGGTTCTTTAGGCATGCCAAAGGGAATGCCTAATTGACCTAATCTTCCTTGAATTTGCACAATTCCTGAAAGCTTGCTAGGAAATATGCAGTACACAAATTTTGTGGTTTGGTAAAACTTATCTTGATAATCACCAATAAAAGCCACTCTGCCCTCCACTTTGGCTTTTTGCAAATCTTGTAGTGGTTTAGGGCAATTGATAATGCCTTCTAAAAACCCGGAATCGGTGCAGCAATCCCTTAAACTTAAGGGGTATTTTTCACACTCAAATTTCTCACCTTTAAATATAGATGGTGAATTGTTTTTGACTTGATAGCTTGCAACCTCCCCAGCACTTCCAACCAACGCCCCAAGTCGACTGATGCCTTCATTGATATCATTGCTTTCATCTGATTTAGAAGCGTCACACGAGCCATCGGCACAAAAAACCGAAGCTGCACAGACTTTTTTATCCGGGTAACAGGTTTGCTTAACACACTGAAACGTTCTTAAGATGTGATCGCATGCACCATTTAATTGTGATAAACATTTTGATTCGGTATTTGAGCAGGCTTTTTCCAGCAAAGGCTCACAATTAGAGGTTTTACCCGATACGCATTGATAGCTTAAAGACTCCCCCCAACAAGCACGAGTGACAGGCACCCCATCGATGATTTTAGTTACACCAGCATCTATACAAGGCTTGCCACTTTGATAAAAACATTGCCCTGATTTAATAAAATCACATGATGATTCATCAATACTGGTTTGCTCTAAAGTCGATTCTTTTAGTTTAAGACTGACAATCACTCGTCTTTTATTATGAAAATCTCCTAAAATAAAGCTTGAGTCAGCACAAGTAGGTTTTTTGCTTAAAGAAACTATTTGCCCTTCGCAAAACACTTGTAATTCTAATTGAGAACAATTGGAATGAAGCGCTAGAAGTTTACCAGGATGGCAGAAATACTCGTGACTTAAGTCAGAGCATTTGCTTAAGTCATGGGCTACAGCAACATTAAGTGCTCTTTTTTTTTCTGGATGCTGAAAATGTCCAACATGAGCAATGATGTTTTTTTGACATTGCCTGCTTTCGTAGGTGGTTTTTTCTTCACAAGTTTCATGGGTAATTTTTTCATCACAAGGCACTTTTTCCCAGTGACAATTTGGATAAATGGCATCTTCGGCACCTTCAATATATTTTTCAGCCAATTTCATTTCAGAAGATTTATCATTTGCTTTAATATCGGCGCGATTTTGCTGGTTGTTATAAATAAATTTTCCAGTTTCATCTGATAACAAGCGAGTGCGCCCCTGTTGGTCTAGGTATTCTTTTTCCATGTTTTTTTCAGCACCAAGTGATGCCTCAACAGGGGAGTCGGTATAAGCATGAATAACGCTTTTAGGATTAAATGATTTTAATTGTTGCAAGGCATTATCTCGAAGTTCAAAAGCCGATTGCGCAAGCCCTGTGGTGCTTATCAATGCCAACAACACAATATGCTTCATTGTGTCCCCTTAGGTATTTGACACTCACCAAACTGAGTGATTTTTTCCAATGCCGTTTTTAGCGGTATATTGCCATAAATCACATCAAAACATTTGCCTTGCGTTTCGACTACAGCAGGAACTTGCTGGATATGAAATTTATCAAAAACAGTTGGGTCAATTTGCATTTGAAGCTCTGGGATTTCTACACTAAGCGCACCCATTTTTTCCATAGTTTGTGGCATAGAATTGTGGTATAGGCCATTGATTACGGCAGGTATTTTAAAGCGAGCACAGTCTTTTAGTGTTTCTACTAAAAGTTGATTAGGCATTGAAAAGCTTACCATCACCCATCTTTGGGCAAGAGCCTCGGTTGCAAAGCCTATAAGCATCAACATCATTATAAAAATACGCAATTTCTTTTCCTCCACACAAGATAACCATATTGTGAGTAGGTATGCGGTTTAATTTTTAAAGCCTCAAAACTAAGTGCAGAGTGCCCTGATGGCCAGCAATGCTTGCCATCTGAAACTTGATTGACTAACTCATAGCGATAACGCGATTTAGGCAGCACCGGATAATGCTTTTCCATGCACGGCGAATAAGGATCGGAATCTGCCGTCATAAGCTCTCTATGCATCTTAAAATTCATTCTTTCGGCAAGTAATAGCGAAGATTGAACCGGGGAGATGGGCGCATTAATATGGCCTGATAATGGATAATGATTGCCTTGGCTTCCAGCACACCAAAACAATTTATCTAGTGGTTTTTTTGACAATGTTGAAGAAATACTATCAGCAGCACAAGCACTCGCTGCCGCCTGATTACCAAATAACACCGCCTCCGGATTGAGGACAAAACTCATTTGTGAGTCTGACCAAGTCGGATCTAGCTCGGTAAGATAGGCGATATCAAAGTCCCCTCCTTGATGACAGCCGGCTGAGGTAATTAAATTAAGCCAAGCGAGTAATGGGTATTTGTACCAATGCACATGATAAAACGCGCTGGTTTGGCCATGCCCTACCAGTTGTTTACCGCCACGTCTTGTTTTTTGGCCTAAAGGCAGTTGCACGCCTCCGAGATTGACCAAACAATAAGGGCTATCGGTCACATCCACTAAAGACACAGGCTCCCAATAACCGATGTTAAGCCCTATTCTTTGCCCTACTGTTGAAGGACACATTCCTATTGGACTTTTGGCATTTTTGGTATCCGCAAGCCCCGAAGATACAACGCTAGTATTGCCAATGGAAAGTGGGAACAAACAAGACCAGCAAACATCTGTGATGGGATTAACAAAATGCCCGGCACATAGGCTTGCCAGCACTTGATTGGAGCTAAAAATACTTAAAAATAAGATAAACGCTTTAAGCTTTTTCATTGGCGCCCCCGATAGTAATAAAAAGCTTGTCGGTTTTTCTTTCAACAAAAGCAGGCACTTCTTTTATGCCTAGTTTTTGGGTAAGCTTTCCGCCTTGGTCAAAAAAGATTTCTTTATCTAAAAGATTCGATGTTTTTTCAATCTCGCCATTGGTCAAAATTATCTTTAAATCAGCGTATTGCGTGATAAGACGCTTGGCATAAGCCAACTGCAGGCTTTCATCAGCATCTAAAAATAGCCAATGGGGTTTGTATAATGGAAGCTTTTCAAGGGCGTTGACTTTAGTGCCTTTGGCATATATCAATTGCCCATCGGCATCACGAATGTCTTTGGTTAAAATAAGGGCGGGCTCGTATGAAAAATGGTAGATTCGAGAAGATGTCCTCAAATGAAGAGCGTTTGGACGATTGGCGTATTGTCTTACATCATCAACCCATTGATTTTGGAGATTGATAAGCTCATTGCTCTTCATTAATTTTTTTAAACGCGCCTCAATAAATTGTAAAAGACTCATCTCAGCTACCGGAAAAGTCTCTCCAAACGTTCCCAATGATTTAGCAAGACTTATCTGAGACACTAGAATTAAAAATGTGGCTAAAAGTTTATTTTTCATTTTTAGCCTGCAATTTTTTAACTAATAATTTCAAAACTTCATCAGAAATATCTTTTTTACCGGCCAAGACAGCCTTTTGATTGATAATCATGACATGGTGCTTATCTGCGTATTGGGTAAGGGAGGCGTGTAGGTTTTGACTAAATTTATCGGTTTTTTGTTTTAATACTGCATCTGAAAGCTGGCTTCGACTGATTTGTAACACAAATTGCCTTAAAACGTAGTCTTGATTAAAAGTCACTACTTTAGGTCTTAATGAAATACTTAAAATGGCTATCAAAAGAGCTGCTATCATTAGCGCGGATAGATTCAAGATATTCAAAAACCTCATATTCATAACCCTTCTCCGTAAAAAAGTTTTGATACTTCTTTGACTGCATCCATAAGGCTCATACCCGCTGCGACACGCTTTTCAATAGCACTAAATTCATCACCACTGGATGAAAATAAAATGCGTGTAAATGGATCGGCAAAATATCGATGAAAACTATAGCTATTTCCTGCCTCAATCATTAAATTTGAAAAGCCTGAGCCTTGCACATCGCCAAAACTTTGAATCATTTGCTGTTGCATGGGATTAAATCTATCGGGATGGGCCATTAAGTAATCTTTGAAATTACCTTGACGCATAATGATTTTGATATCTGAACTTGCAGCAATAGCTTGTCCTTGAATGGTTTTATCGGTATCAAGCAGATATTGGGTTATTACCCCAAAACCACCGTTGTGTTTTCTGGCTGTCCTAAAACCTTGCTCAATGAAATTTGCCGCAATAGGGTTGCTGCCCTCACATAAAAATCGCCATGCCTCATCAATGATGCAACGTTTTTTAATATGTCGAGGTGATTGATAAAATTGGCCTTGGATGATGACAATCATGACAAACATCACAATCATTAATAAATCAGGGTTTGACTGAAAGCCACCCATTTCAAAAACCACAAAATTAGATTGGTTAACAAAAGGTGTCTTGCCGTTAAAAAGCTTACCATACACCCCTTGGGTGCCGTATTTCTTAAGCAAAATGATTAAATCATTTAAACGCTGGTCGTAATTGTCATCAAAGTGGTTTAGTCTATTGCTTAAAGATTGCAATACATCATCAATACAAGCAGCAGCCCCTTTTTGCTGCCAAGCGTCCATCGCAGCATCGAGTAAATACGATTTTTGTACGTCACAAACCGGCTCATGAGGACTTGCCATAATCGCCAGTAAATCACGAATTTGGATATAATCAGCCACTTCTTCAGCATTACTTTTGAGCTCGGTTTTCCCTTCAAAATCAAACAAAGTAAACGGGTTTAGAGTAATGTTGCTGACATCAATGTAGGTTCCCCCTACCAATTCACATAAATGCTTGTAGGAGGCCCCCAAATCGATTACATGGGTCATTTCACCCATAGCAAGCCCCGATAGAATTTGCGCTTGCTGGAACATCGATTTACCGGCACCCGATGAGCCGACTGTTAAAAAGTTATAGTTGGTGATGGGTAAATTTTTATTATCAAAGGTATCTAGAAAAGCGATTTGATGTCTATGGGTTGGCAGTAACAATCCTTGAGGTGAGCCTTTGGTGTCAGCTACAATCGGCACCAGATTGGCAATGTTATAATGGGTGAGTGTTTTAATCATGCCTAAGGCTTGAAAATCACTAAAAAATCCTTCGGACATGAAAAATGGCAGGCTTGCCAAATACCGAATCCATTGGGTAGCTCGCGATTGTCGCAATTCAAAACCAAATTGGCGATATGCACTAATTGCCTTAGCAACTACTTCTCGCTCAGATTGCGCATCAGAAAACAACACTAGATTGTAAAAACAAGGTAGCAATGAAATATTGCCTTTACTACTTTGCTCATAAACAAAATTCCAATCACAAGCTTCATCTTTCATACTCGGATTTAAAAATGTCTGAATGGCATTGGCATTTGAATTTAACGATTTAGCCTTGGCCTTTGCTTTGGCCAGCATTTTTTCTTGAGAAACACCTCGAATAGTAAAGCTAATTAAAAACGAACAAGGCAGCCCATGCTCAGGTCTTAATAAATTGGCAAAAAAATCAGGTGTTTGCCAAAGTGCTATTTCATGCGGCCATTTATCAATATGACAGCTGATGACTTTGGTTTTTGAGGGCTTACCTGATGCATCACTTAAATCAACATCTAAAGACATGTCATTGATTTGATACAAGCTATTGCCTCGAGATAGATTTTGCGCAATTGAGGCTTGAAAATCTGACTGAACCACCGGCCAATCGCACTCTGAAAGATTGGGGTGCAGCAAGGCTAAAAGCAATCTCGAAAACTCATTTTGATGGACTTGAGTAAAGGCAAATCCTGAAACATTTAACTCAGATTCAATGTTTTGCCTGATATCTAATATATGGTCTTTTGAGTGGGTTTTAAGCGTGCTAGAGAAAAACATATAAACGCGATAGTCACACAATTTTGCTGCAATATTTCGATGATTTGGATAACCGTTAAGTGATGCTTTTTGATGATAACTAAAGCTTAAATCGGCAAGCTCTGCAAATATACCGGCTTTAGATTTAAGTGGCTCTAAGCCTTTTTGCAGGGCTTTTTCAATGCGATTATGCTTATACAGCATCACGGTACAATCGACTCCCTGAGGAAGCTTATTTTGGATAAGCTCTGCCATGGATTTTACTAAAGTTTCATCCGCACCAGTTGCTGGCAAAAGCTGCAAACCAAAGCCAATGGAATTTTTGTTAAAAAACACCAAATCGTCATCAATAGACTCATAGGGTAAAATATTCGATAAAATCGGCGCATCCAATTGCAGGGTTTTTTTAGCCATTTTTTGCTGTTTAACATCACTCTGCACATTCACATCTTCGCCAAGCAATAAGCCAAGCCGATTCGATGCTTGCTTAACTTTCTCCATAAAATCTACCCACATAGCCTTGTCCTTATGCAACAATTTGATTCTTATCTAAATCAGCAATCACCACATTAGCGTGATGTGCCTGCCCTTTTGTATCAACCATGGGTGGTATCCAGATGGATTGGGTTCTTCTTAATGACTGTTTTTGTTTTAAACAAGGCAGGCAAGTCGCAGAGCTTGTTTGCCTTGCCTGCATTTTTGTCATTTCATTGACCTCTTCAATATTTAGACAACTATCCCCTGCTGTTGCATTACAGCTAAATTCGGTATTCATAGGCGAGGAGATGTTCATGCACGCTGTAAGTGGCAATAGCATGAATAAAACCGTTAACTTTTTCATTTGATATCTCCATAAGACGAATTGGAAATTTTATTTAACACTTCCGGTGGCACAGCAAAATCAAGCTCATCGTCATTTTGCACAAGCTCACTTGATTTGGATTTATTGATTTGGGCTGAGTGGTGCTGACCATGGGTGCGCCCTTGCTCTTCCTGCGGCTCTAGAAAAAATCCATCTTTAAAAACAATAGTGACAAAGTTCCCAGCCCCTACTTGTATCACCGGGTGATACTGCTCTGCCCTTTTGACATAGTAATCTGATAACTGCTCAGCGGCCTTTGATGCTCCACCATAAGCTGCATATGGCGCGATATTGTTGCTTGGAACAGTGGTTGCCGAACCCAAAGGACTAATACTTTGCACAGAGCGAGAATATTGGGCCGCTGCCGCAACCCCAGACATAGCACCACTTACCCCAGCCCACTGCATGATTTTGCTATCACGCATTAAAGGCTGGCCTTTAATGCCAACTTTACCGCCAAAAAACGCCCATCCTGTAACCGCTTTATCAATGATAGGTCTGCCGGGCTCAGCGCAAGATAATTTTTCTAAAACCACATAAGCTCTTTCACTGGAAATATCGCCATATGAGCTTGCTGTTACAAAACAGCCTTGCAGGTGGGATAATCTATCGTTTGGCAACGTGCCGGGGGCGACCAATTTAAATAACATCACACCGTTATTCTTGGATTGCCCATTGACCGAGGCATCGGCATCTGCACCACCTAAAATAACCGCTTTAACAAAAGTGCCACTTGGTACGTAGTTACTTGGGTTTTGTAAGTGTTTTTTATGTTTTTTATGATAATTAAACGTTACCGCATGAACTTGATGAGCACGAGCGGCATACGATGCTCCATATGCTGATTGCTGGCTTATTTTCTTAGCCAATTGTGCCTGCCAAGGGCTATTCGCATCGGATGCAACATTGGTTTGATTAGAGGCAAGCTGAATATTTGGCACATCGATTACCGGTGTTTTCGCAGCAGTACTTGCTAATTTAGAAGCCAGCGCTTTGGTTTTTTCAGTATGTGCTTTTTCGTTTTTGCTAATAAGCTCGTGAAGCTGGGTGATTTGAGTTTTTAGCGTTTCAAGTTCAGCTTGTTGCGAAGTCAGTGCACTGGTCGCATTAGCCTGATTAAAACTTTCATCAATCACACCAACTAAATCTATCTCTTCTTTTTTAGCTAACTTTTTAGGTTTGTCATCTGACATTAAAAAAACAATTGCAAATATAATTAACAACAAAGAAACAACGCCTACAATCAAGTTTCGTTTCTGCAGTTTGGCAAAGTATTGATTAAGCTCAAAACTAGACATTTGCCAGCTCCAAAATGCGGTAAACTTTTGCTGTATGTTTTGGTGCTAAGACAGTGTGTGATAAAGAAATCGCTTTAACATTTGGCCCTGAAAACCAGCTTTCTGATAAATCAATTGGGCTTGATGACGAGTTGTAAACCTCCATCACCTCGCCTTTCAAGTCTTTACCCGCATAGGTAAGCTTTGGTGTTAAATTCAACCCATGACCCAGTCGTAGCACTTTGCCAAAATGACGCGAAGATTCAAAACTATTTGGCACTTTCGAGTTAATCATGCCTGTCATTAAAGATGTGACACCCAAAGGTAATTCCTGAGGCTTTGGTAATTGCGCTAAAACTTTTTGTGCACTGGTGAGAGGTATGGGGGCAGTATTATCGGCAATAAATTCAACCGTTTTACCTAAGCTTGATTCGGTATTTACTGTCAGCGAGAAATGATGGCCTAATTCTGTGGTCACAAACATGGTAAATGGCTCAGGATTAGCAACCATAACATACATTCCACCATCTGGTTCGTTTCTAACTGCCATCGTGCCTTCAGGGAAATGTACTTGGGTGATTTTATCTCCTTTAACCACCAGTCGATTATAATTTTTATCACTTAATACCACATTCAAATCTGCATTTTCTTTAAAATGCGTAGAAGTTAAAGCAAAACTGGCACATGAGCTCAGCAACAAAAAAGATGCTCCAATTAATTTAATACTCATTGAATTTTCTCCTGTACAAACTTAACCAACTGTAATCGGCCAAACTGATATTTAAACTTTAAAAGATACTGCAACCGCTCATCAGTTAGACTTCTGATACCTACCGAACGATGCATTAAACCTTTGATGTTACACTCTAAGTTTTTGGGGTTAACTTGAATGTGCGTGATGTCAAAATGACTGGAAATTTTTTGCTGATTAATCAATCGAGCTTCATTTTCCAATATTGCTAAAAAGGCTTGATAAGAGCTATTAGAGACCATAGACAACAACTGTTTGTGCTGAATAACAACACTTTCTGGCGTGACATTAAGTCTTAAAAACAAAAAGTTTTCACTCATCAGCTTTAAATACTGAGCATCTACACAAGATTCGGTTTTTACATAACCTTCTTTAGAAAAAAACGGGGTAATTTCAATACGTTGATGAAAGTGCATATAAAACACCAGCATCACCAACAAAATATTTGCAATCAGCAGCCCACACACCAAAACCACCATCATCGATAATCTATCTTTTAATTGGGCTAGCTGATTTTGTTGAAATTTAAACTTCATGATTATCCAATCCAGACTCTGTACTGTGATAAAGGAAGTTTTGATACAATCATTTGTGAAACCTCTTTCGGCGCATGCCAATATAAAAGCACTAATAAATACCTAGGTGTTTCACCTTGTTTCAAATACTTCAACCCACTGCACAATCCTGCACAAAATAACCCGGCCAACAGCTTGTGAGTACTTGCTACCATTAGCATTAATCCAAGCATTGCTATCACGACCTCATCTACCGTTAAACTCAAAAATCGTTGCGGCTGGTCTAAATGCTTCACAAGTCTGTAACTAACCGAGCTACTCATGCCAAAACCCACTAAAACACAAAGGTTTTAATTAAAAACCCAGGGACCAAAGCAATTGCCAAAACACCTAAAAAAGTCATAGGGTTTTTGGTTTTAACCGCTACTGCTGCAGCAAGAATGATGTCAACCAAGATAAAGATTTTCCAAAAGCTAGAGCCACTTCCAAGCATATCCTGAACATCACCGTTGATGGCTTCAGCTAACTTATCAGTAGCCCAAACCCCTGAGGTCAAAACCACCCCTGTAGAGCCTACAACGAAGGCCTTAATTTTTTGCCCAAACTTCATTTTCACGTCTTTTCTCCTTTTTTAGTTATAAAAATCCTGCGAGCATTTTTAATGCTCAAAATTTCTTAAAATTGATGGTTTAAAAATTAAATTAAAAAATACCGGATATAGCTTTAACCAATCCTTTTTCTAAAAGAGGTTTAGCATTACTAAATTTCAAATTCACTTGATTGGCATTGGAAATAATGCGCGTATGATATTTTTTTAAATCTTTTGCCTGATGTTCGCTAATTAACACATCGGTTACCATGGCATAAGAAACGTCTTTAACCAAGGCGTCTGCGGCTAAACCTACAACTCCACCTGACAACCCCCCTGCTAACATGCCAGTTGTTGATTGACTGGCAAACGCACCTATTGCAGTTCCTGCACCCGCTCCTGCAATGGCTGAACCAAAACCACCACCCAGCGCTGATTGAGAAGCAGCTGCACTCATCTTGCCAACCCGCAAGACATTGGCTTGTAAAATATAGTGTGCATCAGTGGGCAATTTTAAAATTTTATAGCCTTTATGCTCCAAGCTTTGTTTAAGAGCAGGTGCAAAATGAATATCTTCTTCAGAGTTATTTTTTATAGATACAAAAATGGTTTTTTGATGAGATGCCACAGGCTCTAAAAAAATAGTTTTGCTTTGCTGGGCATTGGTCACAAGCTTTCCATGCTCAATGGCAGTTTGTGTAGCAGCACAGCCAACTAGTGAGCCTACTAAAAAAGTTGCACTAATGGCACCAGAGTATTTTTTAATTGTTTTTATCATTTCGCATCCTTTCCAAAGTTATTTGATTTGTTAATATGGCATTGCTACATCTAGTTCTGATATCGAACGAAAACGATTCAGATGATCTTCCAAGCGCAACTTCGCTTCTTGCACCTTTTTTCGATTAGAGCGTTTAGCAGATTCCGTCAAAAGCTGATTGGATTGCTCTGAAAGATTTAAGGTTACATACACCTTTTTGTAATAAGGTTTTGATTCCAATTTTTTCTCCCTATAAATTTATTATTCTTGCATCGGTTGTTGATTCGTTTGTTGTTCGTTGTAAATCCAGTTGCTGCTGAATACTATTAATCTTGTTTTGAGCCTGATGTATGATTGTTTCAAAATTAGCTCTTGCATCTTCACGCCCTGTAGAAGCCAGTAGTCGTTTGAAATGATTTACCTCGGCATAGGAACCCCTAAGTGCAACTTCAAGCTTCTCAATGGATGATTGAGCTGTTTTTTGGGCTTGAGATGCACCTGAAAGCATGCCTGCTGGTGTTTGCCAGCTACCACGCAAAATTACTCCGCGTATCGCATTTAGTTTTCGACTAAAATCATCCCCACAAGCAGAGAAGTGTTTTGGGTTAAGCATGCAAAATACTATCTCGTTTTTAAGCTCTTCTTTTTGCTCAACGTTAAGACTTTCAACAAGAGAATCAATTCTATGTTTTTGAGATGAAGTAAGTTTGTCAGAAATCAAAGCATCGTCTTTTGACAAAATCATTACGTTGTTAGATTTGCTTTTTTGGTTAAAAGAAAAAACAGCAGCAGCCTCTCCTTGTTGTTGATCACAATCCTCCTCTTTGATGTTTGCTGTTGTTTTATTATTTAGTTTATTATTATTTGTTAGTGGTGGATTTACCGGCGCCGGGTTTCCAGTCGCCGGGTTTCCAGTCGCCGGTGAATCTTCTAGTAATTCCGGCTCCGGGGTCTCTAAAACCAAATAATCATAACCCCCCAATTTTCCTGTTTCCTGGTCTCGATTCAGAGATTTTTTGATGTACCCCAATGTTTCCAATTCAGTTAAAAATCCCCGAACAGCATCACGACCATTCGTTGAGCATTTTTGGAGACTAATAACTTGAACCTTCCAGTTATCAGGCATGGACATGAGATAAGCGTGCAACCCTTTTGCTCCAAAAGACAATTTAGACTCAGAGAGACACGTTTTATCGAGAATCACAAAATTTTGATGTTTTTTAACTATCCGAAGAATTGCCATCTGCTGACTCTCTTTTCTATTACATTGGCTTTAAATGCACTGAGTGCTTTTTTCTGAAAATCATTCATTTACAACATCCATTCAACAATATTCATTTAAAAAAACCGGCCTATCACATTCAAAAACACTAATTTTTATATAATTAGTTTCTGTTATTATTCTAATTTTGTGGTTTTATTAATTGATTTTATTAAAAAACAAGCATAAAATACCGGCAATTAGGCGATAACAACATGATTTTTTTATGATAAGTTGTTATCATAAAGCAACTTAATCTTGATAATATGATAACTTATCTGCAATGTAAAGGGGTGTACGGTGTCTTTTGATAATTTTTTTATGGAAATGGATGTTCGTGATAACGAGTTGGATGCGCAAGGCATTGTAAATAATGCCAACTATATGATTTATCTATCTCATGCTAGGCATAAACATGGTGAATTATTAAACATAAATCATTCCGAGTTTGCAGCACGCGGCCTGAATTTAATTGTTACCTCATGCACTATGAAATTCAAAAACTCTCTTCTTGCCAATGATAAATTTATAGTGACCAGCAAAATATGCCCCGCTGACTTACCATTCCATTGGTCACACAAACAGGATATAAAAAGAGTCAGTGATGGGAAAGTGATTGTTAAGGCTGTTTTTAACGCCACCTGTGTTAATACCCATGCGGATGCTGATGATAAACTTTGTATTCCAGAAGAAATATCTAAACTGATGTCATGATTAAATCTGAAAAAATAATCTTACTCTTCTTGATTTCATCAGCCTCAGTGCTGGCTACTTTTATTAGTCCTGAAATTGGACTAATAAAAGCATATTTTTCATTAACAAATGATCAGGCAGGTATGGTAATGACGTACTACTTGGCTGGTTATTTAATTGGTCAATTTGCTTGGGCATATATTTCTAACTTGATTGGCAGAGTAACAGGTATTTCAGTAGGGGCATTTGTAGCAATTATTGGTTCGATTTTACTGCTATATTCATACGGCCATCATAATTTTAATGTTTTTATCATAAGTCGATCTATTATTGGTTTCGGATTATCGGCGGGTCTTGTCTGTGGGTTTGCGATAATAAAAGAAAATTTAACAAGGGAAACCCAAAAAAAATATCTGGCCTTAGTTGCGGTTTTTTTCACAGCCTCAATTTACACTTCAATATCAATATCTGGCTACATTGTGCAGCATTCTTCATTATATTTAATTTTTTGGTCTATTTTTTGCTTGTGCTCTGGCTTTTTTATACTAAGTAATTTTTTTAAAACCACTGCCAATAAAAATGATAAAAAATGCAAGGTTTCCGAAAATATCAAACCAAAGGGATATCCTCAACTCATTACTTATTCTTTTACTTTATCAATAACAACAATAATTGCGTACTGTTATGCATTTTACGCGCCATTAATTACAAGCCAACTTTTCTCTTTGTCACCAGAATCATATGGCAATTACAGTCTGGCAAATATGGCTTCAATTTTTTTCGGGAGCTTTTTCTTTTCTATTTTAAATAAAAGGCACTCTGAAACCACGATCTGCTTTATTGGCTTAACGCTAGTAATTCTTTCTAGTTTATGTTTTATTCAAAATTTTTGTGATTTAAAATCAAGCGTAAACGCTTTCTTTTTATACTGCTCTTTATTAAGTTTTTCATCAGGGATGATTTACCCTGCTTCAACTTATATTGCCTTGGAGTTTAGTGGGTGTAAGGCAAGGGCATCTGCCATTATGAATGCTATTAAGCTATCGTTACCAATTATAGCTATTTATTTTTCAACAAAGATCTTTGAAAGCGACTTGAATGGATTTTGTTTTACTATTTTATCCTTTTCAATAATTTATTTTCTGCTTTTATATTTTGTTAAGCCTAGATTAACGAAGATTCAGCTCGTCATTACTTGACGAAGCGCTTTATAAACCTCTGATCTATGTTTCAAAACTGTTAACCCAAAGTTAATATCCGAATACTTTCCAGCAACACTAAGCAGTATTTTATTCCCATCTATATTTTTAAAATAGAAACCAACTCCATGAACAATGTTTTTATATTTTCTCAATTCTTCAAGCTCTTTTTCTTTATCAGTATGTGGACTATACAAATCCCACACAACCGTAAAAGAGGAGTCTTTTTCTCGCATTTGTTCATGTGCTTCTTTTAATAAATAGCAATTTTTATGCATCCCGGAAGAGGTAAACTCCTCTGACCAGTCTTTGTCGCTAGAGTTTGAAAAGATAACGTTATTGTCATCGTTAAAAACCAACAATGATGAATATGTGGCGCCAATGTTTAATAACTCATTGTTTAGTGATAAAAAATTAGTTTCAATTGCTATAGCCTTCTTGCTATCCATTGTATTTTTCCAGCAAACTCTATTGAGTTTTTATTAAAACTTTCTTGACTGATGCGGTCGAAGTTTCTTAATATAACTTGCTCACCATCAGCCTCTAAAATACCAGCACTTAATCCATTGTGCTGCTTTAAAAACATCATTTCGCCAACGAGAGAACCCAATATGCTTAATGATACATCACTACCACCAATATAGTCACCATATTTTATACATGGTGATAATAAATTATTTTTAACTTGTCCAAAAACAAAATTCTTTATCTTTTTATTTAAAAGTAGTAAATTTTCTTGCACTAAACTATCAAAATCCAATGTTTCAAATGCATTTTCAGTCATCAAAATTGGAGGCGAACCAGAACCATGTAATATCCAACTTTCTGTAACAATCAAACCATTTTGATTAAAGTAGTGAACTAATGATGGTATTTTTTTTTCAGTTATTTTTCCTGTTCCAAGTTCCCAACGAACTAAAGTGGGCAAAGATACTTCCAACCACGCTTCTACAAGTTCTTTTCTTGTCAACTGCAGAGATGATCTGCAATAGATAATTCGATCGCCAGCAGAGTTAATTAGTAATTCAGCCATATTATTATTTTTATAATCAATAGGTTAATGATAACATATTATCATCTAAGTCATCATTAAGTAAATGATGTTCCGTTTTTTTGATTTTACTAAGATGCTGTTAAATGAGGTTCTTGCTTCAAATTGCATATCAACCAATTTATTGGTTCTATTATAGTATGATGCTGATTGCTACTGCAACTTTAGGATATCTTTTGAATGCTTTGCCACCCAATTCTTTCACCGTTGTAGCTAAAAGCCCCATCATTCCAAAACTTGAGCCCCATATAACAATCTAAAACCACTATCAAAAATTTCATAAGTAAGCTTAATCGTAGCTCGTTCAAATGCTTTATTATTGCCAGGACTTGCGCCTAGATATACACAAATTGTTTTCATAAAAAAATTCTCGTTGTTAGTTTGTTTCATGATACAAAAATCCAGATATAATCATAACACGTAGAAACTACGGAAATCTCACACCCTGCAAACGTCTCGCCCTATAAAATTACGACTACGCCCCGCAAATGTCGCACCCATAGTTTATTTATTCCATCAATTCAACGAGTTCATCCATTGATAAAAGAGCACCTAGGTATTCTTTTTTCATTTCTTTAATATAAGTATTGAAGCTTCCTTTGATTGCTGGATGCTCTAAGCCGTTCTTACGATACCAATTTATCAAAATACTATTTTGACTTTTCATATGCACATCAAACTCGTTCATCAAACTCTGATGTTGTTCTGAGGTAAGACTTGTAAGGTAAGTGTTAATTTTTTTTGATATATATGCGTTATATTTTGCGGCTGCATTCTCTTCTTTTTGTTTTTTATCGTTCTCTTTCGCTTCTTTAATTGTACGACGTTCATCTACAATGGCTTTGCTTGATTTACTAAGTTTGTAGTCTTTTTTCAACGCTTCAATCAAGTAACCAGCTAATCCTCTTATTTTTCCTGCAAGAAAACTTTCTGATTGGATAATGACTTCTACTTTCTCTCGAATATAGTCTTGTTCGTAGTTAGAATAAGCTTCGTCTACCATAACCTGTGAAAAACCAAAAGTATCGATCAGTATTCGACATAACCCATCATCAATGATATCTTCTGTTGATAGCATTGGGGTATCATCAATGGCTTTTGCGAGCTTAAATCTGATTTTTGTTACTTTCTGATTAGCTCGTTCTATTTCTGGAACAATCCTAATAGGTGAAATGGTATTGACTTCATTGACACCAACATCAAGCACTCTTTTTTTAAAGTCTTTGAATGCCTTATACTTATCATCGAATACACCCATCAATTTTCTAAATGCCTCTATAGTAAACCACGGTGTTTGAGCTAATCCTTTGTAGCGAATGCAATTCTCGTATAAGGCAAGACCATATCCTGATTTAAATTGGGAGACTAATTCAATATTTATTTTTCCGTATATTTCTGGTTGATAAAGGAAGTCTCTCAAAACCTGGCTATATTCATAGGTACAAGTCCCGCCAGATACTTCGGCTGAAGCAAGAATTGAGCTTGCCTTCCATTTTTTCTCTTTTCCTGTCGAACAATCAATAACATTCCATTCGATAGAAATTGTTATTAAACCTAATAATGCATCTTTGAGCTTTCCTGTGTCTTTGCTGTTGTATCCAATCAATTTATATAAATCTTTGCCTTTTATCTCAAAAGTTTGTTTATGAGGCAAGTCTGGGTAGGCATTAAAAAGTAGCGCGTTAAATAGTTTTCTTTGGACGAGGGTTAGATTATTAGAGCAATGAATGGCATTAACATGTTTTTTAAGTTCAATGTTTTTATTATTTCTTAATGCCACACTAGCCATATAGTTCTCCGTACTATCAAACGATCCGAGTACTCGGATCAATCCTTTGAATCCGAGTACTCGGATTCAGACACAAGTTGCTCAAGATAACTTGAGAAGTGATGACACATGTCTTCAAAATTAATTAAATCGATAATTTCTTTATTCAGCACAATGGAGGGCAATCCCCGATAATCAGATTTAAATGTAAAAAGTTTCTTACCTTTTAGGGTTGTATAAGATACTGATGAATGAAGCGTGTTCGACGTCTTTTGGAAAGACTTTTGTTCTACTTCAAACAGTTTTTCTAATTTAGCCTGCGATGTAATCGTTTTTCCAATTTGACTAGCAACCTTCAGAATTTTAGTGTGATTATCTTTTGATTTATTTAGCAGCTGTACTAACTTAACTGCCAGTTGCTTCGACAATGTATGAATGTTAGGAATTTTATTTACAATGTCTTCTGGGATTTTTGCATACGCCATCAATTCATTTAATGTTGACGTTGAAAATCGTAGCTTATCTGCCAATTCTTTTTCTGTTTTAAATATATTATCTGCAAGCAAGCGCTGATACAACAAAGCGTTAGAGTAATTACTCACATCATTTCTAAGTTTATTCTCAGCATCTTGTGAGGCAATTGCATCTTGTACATTTGGGATTTCTTTACGAATTGCAAGAAACGGGATCCCAAGTTTTAAACAAGCAATATGTCTTCTACGACCAAAAATAACTTCATACTTGATGTTACCGTGTGGGGCAGGGTGGTGGCGAATTAATGCTGGTTGTAATTGTTTATGTGCTTTAATGGAATCAATCAAACCTTCAATATCGCCTAACTCACTTTCTTGGCGATTCGCATATTTCCAAGGCTCACACTCTTCAGGATTAACATAAATTAATTCTTGTTCTGAAAACTCAATACCAGACTGAGTTTTAAAGTACGATCCCATAGATTTATGATTAAGAAAGGTATTGGCTTCGCTTTTTACTTCCTCAGAAGTTTCAATTTTTTTTATCTGACCATTTTTCATTAACATCCCAAGTGGCCCAGAATTATGAATATTTCGTTTGCTATTATCCATGATTATCTCCGCTTACCTGGGTTGTTTTAGCTTGCTTTTCCCAAATATCTTTAAAGTTATTAATGATTTCCATATTTACGTCATCAAGGTGTTGTAGTGCTCGCCGATATGCTTCTCGACTACCACGCGGTTTTGATACGTCATAAATCGTCCCAATTTCATTAGCTGCTTTTGCAACCTCAACGGTATCGCACATATGGTTTGTAAGGATATATCGACCAAATTGCTCTCTCATCATATTTTCCATTTGCAATGCTTCATTACTCCCACTGTGTTTGGAAATTAAAATGCGGAGATACTCTAGTTTTTTGGTTGGCAATTCTTTAAACATGTTTCTTAGTGTGGCTGTATACATAATAAAACTTGAATAATCATTCATACTCGGCGGAATAGGAATAATAATGCCATCGCAAGCAATAATGGCATTGAGTGTAAGTAATCCAAGGTTAGGGCCACAATCCACTAAAATCACATCATATTGATTTTTAATTATCTTTAACGATTCCGTTAATCTAATAAAAGGGGAGCCTAATCGTTCATGATTATTTTCTTTTTCATTCGGTAAAATTAAGTCACAATCTTGAATAGCCAAATTTGCTGGAATGATATCAAGCCCATCAAAGTGGGTTTTTAAAACCACATTTTTAATATTATTAGGATTTGAAATAAGAACGTTTGTAATTGTATCTTCATAGCGCAACTCCAAGTCTGGTATTAACCCTGAACTGATCAGTGTTGCAGTACCTTGAGCATCAAAATCTAATAACAGAACTTTAAGACCCTCTATAGCAATTTTTTTTCCTAAATCCACTGTAGTCTCTGTTTTACCAACACCACCTTTTAAATTAGATACAGCAATGGTTAAAGCCTTAGATCCTTTAGGACGTTTATAACGAGTTCCTGCCTTATCCCTTAAGGCATTGATTGCTTCAAGCGTATACTTTTTTGTTTTTCGACCATTTTCAGAGTTATCAGTAATAATGCCCTGGATTTCTGGGTTAGTTTCCAATAATTTCCTAAATGTAGGATCAGACACTTTAACCATTTTAGCGGCTTCGATGGCACCCCAAGTACGTGGTTTTTTTCTTTTATCTGGACTGACCACGTAATTTCTAAGTGCTAATAACATTTCATTGCCTGCTTGATAGAACTTATCCATCAACTTTTCAGGGTTATCAGTGCCGTAAGAGATACTTTGAGTGTCTAACATAATTTCCTTTTTAGTATAAATAAGAATTTACATGCTTTTTGTAATTTATCGCCCATTTAATGAAAATGCAAGTATTTTATAAAATTTCCTATTTACAGTAGAAACACAACGTGTTTTAATTTTTTAAATACTTTCTTTTGTTGTTTAGAAAGAAAAATCGATAGTGTTCTTGAGGGGTAGGAAGCATAAATGGAGACGTTTGCGGGGCATGCGGAGACATTTACAGGTCAGGGTGCGACGTATACAGGGCGAGCTGAGACTTTTACAGGGCATATGTTAAGCTAAAATCATTCAGGGTGAGACGTTTACGGGTAGACGAGACGTTTGCGGGGGATCTAAATGCTTGGGAGGATCGGTTGTGTCTAATTTGGAACTTAAAGGATTGAGATTATTAAGGAATTTAGAAACTTCCATTTCTGACTCTAATGTAGTAAATAAAGTAAATACTGATATTTCACATTTAGCATTAGAATTTTTAACGCCTGGAAAGTATCAACCTAGAAAGCATATTGATGATACTACCTTAAATGAACTGGCTGATTCAATCAAAGTGCAAGGGATTATTCAGCCTTTAATTGTGAGAAAGGTTGAGTTTAGTAAATATGAAATCATTGCAGGTGAACGAAGGTGGCGTGCGGCTACAATTGCAGGATTAACCCATGTGCCGGCTATTGTTAGAGACATTGAAGATAATGTGGCATTAGCTTTTTCACTCATTGAAAATATTCAGCGTGAAAATCTAAATCCGGTAGAAGAGGCGGTTGCTTTTTCTAAGTTCCGTGATGAATTCTCAATGACCCATGATGAAATAGCGCATATGTTGGGGCGGTCCCGAGTATCGGTTACCAATACGTTGCGACTTTTATCTTTGGAAGCACGCGTAATGAAAATGCTAGAAGATAGTAAAATAGATATGGGGCATGCTCGAGCACTTTTAACGCTTGAGCCTGAGCAACAATACCGAGTGGCGTTAATGATCATTGAGAAGCAGCTTAACGTTAGATTAACAGAAGAGTTAGCGAATTCATTTAAATCTCAAAATAATCAATCGAAGGATATTAAGACAAACTATCATGAAAAATGTTTCGACTGGACGCGGGAGCTGGCTAATAAGTTTTCGACGAAAGTTTCTGTGAAATTAAATCCACAGGGAAAAGGTACAATAACTATTCATGTGAATTCTATAGATGAGATTGAGCGTTTAATTGGGCAGGATGAGTCAGAGTGATTGTTTTGAATAAATGAAATAAAAATGGGCTCTTCAGCAAAATATGTGGGTGGAGGGGCTCCTCAAGCTTTCCAAGTTGGTGATAAAGTGCTATTTGCAAGCAGTCCAGTGTTTTAAAGCTGCATGCCTTTTTGATAGTGAGTTTTTCCTTGTTGTTTAGGCCTTCCACAGGCCCTGATGAGAGTCCTCCTGGCACACTAGTTCAATATAAGCTCTTTAGTCCCAGGCCAACGAGTCCATTACATGGTGGAGAGGTTATCCTTATAACTGGTGGGTATTCATAAGCATTGTCAAACAGGCGTTCATCTTTTAGACACAGGATTTAACTATACTGATAGACTAATTTTGAAGTTTCTTTGTTAAGGGATGGGATTATGTTAATTGGGTTTGTGCGCGTTTCAAAATCAGATGGCAGTCAACTGGTCGATTTGCAGAAGGATGCGCTGATGAAAGCAGGAGTTGATCAAAAATACATTTATCAAGATCTTGCCTCTGGTCGAAAAGATGGCAGACCTGGATTAAACGCTTGCCTCAAAGCACTTCAACCAGGTAATATTCTTGTAGTATGGAAGTTAGATAGGCTTGCTCGTGATATGAAGCATCTGGTTAATTTAATTGATGACATGAACCACAAAAAAATTGGGTTCAAGGTTTTATCTGGCGCTGACATTGACACGACCACGGCTAATGGTCGCTTAGTATTTGGTATTTTTGCAGCCTTAGCTGAATTCGAGCGGGAGTTTATTCGTGAACGAACGCAGGCAGGACTTGCAGCGGCAAGGGCAAGAGGGCGTAATGGTGGTCGGCCCAGAAAAATGGATGAACACACTATCAAGATGGCGATGGCAGCAATGAGAGATCGTAATTCAGTTGCGCATGAAGTTGCAAAACGTTTGAACGTCACAACAACAACGTTATATACCTATGTTAATGGGGATGGTTCTCTGAAAGAGGCTGGTAGCAGGTTACTCCATCAATCAATAAGAGAAAAAATCTAAATGACAAAGCGTATAGGAAGTTGTAAAGGAAGATAAGGGGTAAGTTGTGCAATGAGGTATTTAGGAAAATTAACGGCATGCGCATTATTCTCTTGCGCTATAACTGCAAATGCCGGAGTAGTCGCCCCAACAGCACACAGTCGCGCAAACTGTGGTGGGTTTAATGAGTCAATTACTTGGCACCTAGGCCATTCTTATTGGTGGCGAGTAGAAAGTCATCACTTTTTGTCAATATCAGAGGTAAGACCCCATCACATCTTGAATACAGGTAAGAATTTCACATGGAGAGCTGCCGCCTACCATGCCACAGAAGGCTATTCAAGCCGCGGCGACCATTGGTATATAGCAGGTTACCATTTCTTTTACCCTAATGGGCGAGAAGTTTTGGATACAACCACAATGGCTGTAGATTGCGGATTAGATCGCGGTTGGTGGGATCACTAATAATTAAACAAGGAATATTATGAATAAGAAACTTATTTTAGCCCTGTTATTTCCTGCGGTGGCTTTTGCAGGTGAAAATTTAGACGCTGCTAAATTGGCTCAGATTGCTAAAGAGCGGGAAGAATGGACAAAACAACATTTTGCCAAACAAGGTTCTCCTGCTCCAGATGGTGGCGTTACGGTGATGCCTGAGAAGCAAATGTCAGAGTATAAATCATTCAAAGCGCAACGAGCTAAAGAACGTGCTGATGTTAAGAAGTATGGCTATATCAATCAATTTTTACCGCAAACCCAATCATTACTGAACTTTAAGGAAGTCTCAAAGAATCAGTTTATCGCCAAATCCTCAAATCCTGCACATGAAGGTCTACGTCATAGCGTTAATGAGCTCGAAATGGCTTATGACTTTAAAGGAATACCTAATCATTTAGTCACCAAAATGCTAGGGATTGCTCCATCGGTCACTTTTATTCCAGGTCAAGGATGGGCAGGTGCCATGCAATATTTTGAAAAGGAGAATTTGGGTAATTGTAGCTACCGTGAGAATAATCTTAAGTTCAGTCATGGTGCTGCCATAATTCCAGAAGAAGATGCTACTAAAGATGTGAACGGAAAAGTTACTGTAGCAAATGTTACTGGTGAAAAAAATAACGGTTTTTTGTATAGCGTTGACTGGTATGACAATAGCTTTTTCCGTGAACTAAAATGTGCGAAAAATGATTATACCTCCGATGCATTAGCTTCAGTAGTGGAGTTAGCACGACAAATAGATAATAACGGTTAGTTCCACTAGTCATCTTAGATGAGGTTAATCGCCTCATCTGCGCTATTAACTATTTTGGAGCAAGCGGCCAATGAAATGCAAAAGACCATGGATGAATTTTGGACTTGTCCAGAAACTATGCCCAACATGCTGGGTTTCACAGATTACTGAGATTTGTTTAGTTTCTGATATACACATATAACTAAATGAAACGTTAACAACAAAATTATATAGCTTATTGAAGTTTAATATTAAAAGTTCTTTTATTGAGCAATAATGGCATTCGCCAAATTAGCTATCCCTAATAGCCTATATTTTTTTAAAGTAAATAATGACAAGGTCAATTTTTTCTCTTACAATTCTTTTTGTAAAAATCATGGATTGAAATATTACAAGCATATCATGGAGGACAAATGCAACCATTAACAGCTT
>Ga0247843_1003835_pt1 | contig 23647 bp, 36 predicted proteins | sample LaCruzMarch2017__FD_192420 | JGI IMG/M metagenome (GOLD analysis project Ga0247843, IMG submission 192420) | Freshwater microbial communities from meromictic Lake La Cruz, Castile-La Mancha, Spain - LaCruzMarch2017_8m | ecosystem: Environmental > Aquatic > Freshwater > Lake | place: Spain...
AGATCGAAGTCTATCCCGCCGACCACGGCTGGTGCCCGCCGGACTCGCCCGTCTACGACGAAGCGCAGGCGGAGAAGGCGTGGGGGCGGATGCTGGCGCTGTTCGGGGAGGCGTTGTGAAGCACGAGGCGTTACGCGTCTCCAAAACTTCATTGGAGTGCATAGGCGCAGTTATCTGGTCTTCTTCCCGTGTTCAGGGGGACGACATGGAAGATATTTTCGGGTTTGCGCCGACGCTGACGGGGACTGTCGAGTTTCTCGATTTGTCGGACGGCTTTCTCGGAGACATGCAGTCCAGCGCGTCAGAAGCAGCGCCATCGGCGGATGACGGCGGCGTTGCTTTCATGGCGTTTTCCGCGCCTGCGGAAGAAGACGAGGTCGTGATCACCGGGACCCGCCGCGAGTTTGACCCCATCAGCGGTTCCCCGTGGGGCGGCGTGTGGGACGAGCCGGATGTGTGGACGGGTGCGGGAGAAGTCGGCGGCGGCGGGGGCGGGGAAGAAGACGAACCTGATTGTCCCAACGCCAGCGAGCCAACACCTTCAGCAGCAGATATCAATGCCATTCGCGGTGCAGCACGAGAGTTCTTTGAACAAGTGCAGGCGCTAAACGCCTCAAGTACTGTCGACAATGAATACGCTGCATTAATTTACTTGTCGCCTGATGGTGATGTAAAGCTCAGTGGGTTGTCTGCGGGCGGTGTGGGGCGTGTCACGGCCCCCATACCCAGCGAAGTTCTGCCAAGCGGATCAACAATACTCGGAGTTATACACAACCATCCATCTGGTCGAGTAACGCCATCAATTACCGCAGAAGGTGGTAGCGATTGGGCCGTTTACGACTACTACCGAACCTATACAAATGCTCGCATTCGAGCCGACCCAGCGTTGGTGATGTACATCGTTGCTGGTGACAAGGTTTATGAGTTCACTGCTGCGGATCGGGAGACGTCCGACGAAGCTGAAGGCAATGACGTAACTGTGGGCGGCGGCTGCGCATGATCAGGCTGTGTATGATAGTATCCTTGTTGGTCGTATTGAGTTGGGGCGCGGCCACAGCGCACGCCGACGAGCCGACCACGCCGCGCAACATGCGGCAACTTGTGTCGGGTGAATGCAGTTCCAGAACATACGAGGTCGATTGGCGCTGGGAAGCTTCAGTGCAGAACCAGGAGCGGCGGCTCACACAATTTGCGCTCCGCATCGACGGTCGACAGGCGCTATCCGAACCTGACGCCGAGCGCATCGTGCGCACGCTGAACAGGTGGATGCGTCCCGAAACCGGCAATCGTCAGGCAGCGCCGTTCCTGCAATATGCCCAGCTCCTGTGCGGCCGTGACAATATCGTCTCTGTCAGTTTTCATTTCACAGAGCAGTTCTGGTCCGGCAAGCGAGTGGACATCGTCGTGCTTTCATTGCCAGACGGCGCGCATGTAAGCCTCCCCATGACCACCTTTCGCTCGGGTCGCGGGGCGGTGTCGGCGGAGTTGGCGGAGATTCCTCCCGCGCCCCGTTGAGGTGCTCTGGAGCATGCATGTGGAGGTGTTTGATGTCGATCCGGCTCACTTGTGGAGCCGATGAGTAACGAACGATCACGCCAGTTGTCACGCCGCAGGAAAAGGAAACGCTGCGCACGACATTTGCGGCCAACGGTCTGGATGCGGAGATCGAAGTCTATCCCGCCGACCACGGCTGGTGCCCGCCGGACTCGCCCGTCTACGACGAAGCGCAGGCGGAGAAGGCGTGGGGGCGGATGCTGGTGTTGTTCGGGAACGCGTTGGCGTGACTAAAGCTAAGGGCAGGAAACAAACAAGGGCGCCCCGGTTTCCCGGAGCGCCCTCCCTCTGCCCAATCCGCCGAAGCGGATGACTTGTGCGGGGACTTTACAGGCCAGCGCGCGACGTCAGGCTCGACAGGCCCGCGAGGCTCGCGCCCTTGCGGTCGCGGTCCTTCAGGCTGCCGCCGAAGTTGTAGCGCACGCCGATCGTGAAGGCGTCCGACGAGACGTCGGCGTCATCGAATTCCGAGTGCGCGTAGCCGCCGAACACTGAGATCGGCAGCGCCGCGAACTGGTATTCGCCGCCCACGCCCGCCGACCAGACGTTGTCGTCGGCCGGACCGGCTTCGACCTTGGCGTAGCCAAGCGCGCCCTGGATGCGGAAGTTGTCGGAGAGGAAGTAACGGACCTGACCGTCGAGGCCCCAGATGTCGGCGTCGCTGTCGTCGGCGTTGGCATAGCCAAACGCGCCGGCGATCGTCACGTTGTTGTAGTACTTTTCGCCTTCGATGCCCGCGCTCCAGACGGTCTCGTCAGCGACGTCGGCGAGGCCGAGGAAGCCGCCGATGAGGTATTTGTCGTTGCGCGCGTGGACGTGGCCGGTGACGCCGTACGACTCGTTGTCGTCGCCGTCAGAGTCGGTGAAGGCGGCGTCGACCTGGACGCCGAGGGTCGGGGTGGCCTGGAAGGCCCAGGCGCCTTCGATGCCGTAGCCGTCCGCGTCGTCGTCGCCGAAGCCGGTATCGACTTCCGCACGGGTGTAAGCCGCGCCGACATAGCCGGAGCCTGCCTGGGCCGCCGGAGCGACCGCGAGCAGGGCGACAGCGCTGAGCGCGCTGATGAGCACTGATTTCATTGGGATCCACCTTGGATTGAGCGCCGCGTGTGCGCGGTCGATGCGTTCTACCTAGGCGTGCCCCGGGCTCTCGCCAACGACCCGACCGCAACGGCCCCGCCCATTGTGGATTACCGTGGCTGCGCCGCCACATTTTCCCTTTTCCGGCGAGGGTTTAGGCCCGACGGCAACGCACGCGCCGTGCAGGCGAAAGCGATCACGGCGCAGGTCCGCAGACGGGTCGAGGCTTGCTGACGCCATGCTGCTGACAGAATGGTGTCAGCAGCCCCGAAGCAATATCGCCTCATGCGACGCGCCGACCGCCTGTTCCAGATCATCCAGATCCTGCGTCGCAGCCAGCGGCCGCTGACCGCCCACGCCATCGCCGCCGAACTCGAGACCTCCAAGCGCACCGTGTACCGGGATGTGGCGGCGCTGATGGCGCAGCGGGTGCCGATCCGGGGCGAGGCGGGGACGGGCTATGTGCTCGAGGGCGGGTTCGACCTGCCGCCGCTGATGCTGACGCCCGAGGAGATCGAGGCGGCGGTGCTGGGCGCGCAGTGGGTGGCCGGCCGGGGCGATCCGGCGCTGGCGCGGGCCGCGCAGGACTTGATCGCCAAGATCGCCGCCGCCGTGCCCGAGCGCATGCGCATTCACACCGACGATCCCGCCATCCGGGCGCACCCGGCCTGGAACAGGGTCGTGGACGCCATCGACATGTCCCGGGTCCGCGCCGCGATCCAACACGGCCGGAAGGTGCGCCTGTCCTATCGCGACGAGCAGGGCCGGGAGACCGAGCGGATCGTCTGGCCGATTCTGGTGGGATACTGGGAAACCGTGCGGATCATCGGGGCCTGGTGCGAATTGCGCGGTGATTTCCGCAGCTTCCGCACTGATCGGGTGGCGACGGCGTCGTTCCTGGACGAGCGCTATCCCGAGCGTCCCGGCATTCTGCGCGCGAAGTGGCGCAAGGTCATGGAGGCGCAGCAGGCGGCTGGTATGCGAGAAGGTCGCGCCGACAAAGTGGATTCTGGCTGTTCCAGCGCTTGACGCGCGCATTCCCCACGCAGTAGAAGCCCGTTCCTCTTTGGACCGGCCGTAAACCTTCTGGTTTAGACGCGGTCCGCGAGTTTACGCGAAACACCCCGTCGATCTCGGGGCCCGGCTGCGGGGCGCATCGCCCCGTACGTTGTTTTTGGGCCGTCTGATCCGGTCTTCGCGCATTCCCCGCGGACAGCACTTCGGCAGCCTCCAGGGCGGCGACGACACGCAATCGGCGCGCAACTCTGCGCGTTCAGGGAATTCGGGTATGAACCAGAACATCAGGATCCGGCTCAAAGCCTTCGACCACCGCACGCTCGACGTGTCGACGCTCGAGATCGTGAATACGGCGAAGCGCACGGGCGCGCAGGTCCGCGGTCCGATCCCGCTGCCGACCCGCATCGAAAAGTTCACCGTCAACCGCTCGCCCCACATCGACAAGAAGTCGCGCGAACAGTTTGAAATCCGCACGCACAAGCGCGTGCTCGACATCGTCGATCCCACCCCGCAGACCGTCGACGCGCTCATGAAGCTCGACCTGTCTGCCGGCGTCGACGTCCAGATCCAGGTCCTGGGAGCTTAAGATGCGCACCGGAGTCATCGCCAAGAAAATGGGCATGATGCGCGTCTTCGCAGACGACGGCGCACACGTGCCCGTCACCGTGTTGCAGCTCGAAAAGCTCACCGTCGTCGGCAACCGCACGCAGGAGAAGGACGGCTATGTGTCAGTCGTTCTCGGCGCGGGCTCGCCCAAGGTGAAGCGCATGACCAAGGCCTTGCGCGGACAGTTTGCGAAAGTGAACGTCGAGCCGAAGTCGAAAATCGTGGAATTCCGCGTCGACGCCGACAACCTCGTGCCGGTCGGCTCCGAGATCACCGCCGACCACTACGTACCCGGCCAGTTCATCGATGTCGCCGGCATCTCGATCGGCAAGGGCTTCGCCGGCGCGATGAAGCGCTGGAACTTCGGCGGCCTGCGCGCCACGCACGGCGTTTCGGTCTCCCACCGCTCGCACGGTTCGACCGGCCAGCGTCAGGATCCGGGCAAGGTCTTCAAAGGTAAAAAGATGGCCGGCCACCTCGGCCAGGAACGCGTCACCACGCAGAGCCTCACGGTGGTGCGCGTGGACGTCGAACGCGGCCTCATCTTCGTGAAGGGCTCGGTGCCCGGATCGGAAGGCTCGTGGGTCGAAGTCCGCGACGCCGCAAAGATCGCCCTGCACAAGGACGCGCCGAAGCCGGCGGCCTTCAAGCAAGCCGAAGCTCAAACGCAAGAAGCCGGGGCTTAAGGACCAGAGATGAAACTCGACGTTCTCACCCTCGAAGCCGGCAAGGCCGGTTCGGTCGATCTCGACGACGCCATCTTCGGCATCTCCGAGATTCGCAACGACATCATCGCGCGCATGGTGAACTACCAACTCGCCAAGCGCCGCGCCGGCACGTCGAAGACGCTGTCGCGTGGCGAAGTCGCGCGCACGCACTCCAAGCTCTACAAGCAGAAGGGCACGGGTCAGGCCCGTCACGGCGCCGCAAACGCGCCGATCTTCCGCGGCGGCGGCCATGCCCACAACATCCTGCCGCGCGACTATGCGCACGACCTGACGAAGAAGGTGCGCACGATGGCCCTGCGCCATGCGCTTTCCTCGAAGGCCGGCGCGCAAGAGATCATCGTCATCGACGCCGCCAAGCTCGACGCGCCGAAGACGTCTGATCTCAAGAAGAAGCTCGCAAAGCTCGGCGTCGAGAACGCCCTCGTGATCGCCGGCGCGGAAGTGGACGACAACTTCGCTCTCGCTGCGCGCAACATTCCGAACCTCGACGTGCTGCCGAGCGCGGGCCTCAATGTCTATGACATGCTGCGCCGAAAGCACCTCGTGCTGACGACGGATGCGCTCGAAGCAATCAACGCGCGCTTCTCCGCCAAGACTGAAAAGGAGGCCGCGTAATGGCCGCCCCCAAGATTTCTTCTGACGTGAAGCATTACGACACGATCCTCGCCCCGATCATCACGGAAAAGGCGACGGTCCTGAGCGATCACAACAAGATCGTCTTCAAGGTGCCGGTCTCGGCCACGAAGGTCGAGGTCAAGGCCGCCATCGAGGCGCTGTTCAAGGTGAAGGTCGTGTCCGTGAACACGATCCTCGTGAAGGGCAAGACGAAGCGGTTCAAGGGCGTCGCGGGCAAGCGCTCCGACATCAAGAAAGCCATCGTGACGCTGGCCGCAGGCCAGTCCATCGATGTGACGACGGGGCTCTAAGAGATGGCGCTCAAAACATTCCGTCCGACCTCGCCAGGTCGTCGCCAGCTCGTGATCGTGGACCGGTCCGACCTGTATAAGGGCAAGCCGGTCAAGAAGCTGACGCAGGGCCTGACGAAGTCCGGCGGTCGCAACAATGCGGGCCGCGTGACCGCGTTTCGCCACGGCGGCGGTCACAAGCGGACCTATCGCATCATCGATTTCAAGCGTCGCAAGTTCGACGTGCCGGCGATCATCGAGCGCCTTGAGTATGATCCAAACCGCACCGCGTGGATCGCACTGCTGAAGTACGCCGACGGCGAACTCGCCTACATCATCGCGCCGCAACGCGTGAAGGTCGGCGACGCGGTGATCTCGGCTGAAAAGGCGGATGTGAAGCCCGGCAACGCGATGCCGCTGCGTTCGATTCCCGTCGGCACGATCATCCACTGCATCGAGATCAAGCCGCTGAAGGGCGCGCAGATGGTCCGCTCGGCGGGCTCTTACGCGCAGCTCGTCGGCCGCGACTCAGGCTACGCCCAGATCCGCCTGACGTCTGGCGAAGTGCGCATGGTGCCGGACGGCTGCATGGCCACCATCGGCGCGGTGTCGAACCCTGACAACATGAACGAAGTCTGGGGCAAGGCCGGTCGCTCGATCTGGCTGGGCCGCAAGCCCACCGTTCGCGGCGTCGCCATGAACCCCGTCGACCACCCCCACGGCGGCGGCGAAGGCAAAACCTCCGGCGGACGTCACCCGACGACGCCGTGGGGCAAGAAGACCCGCGGTCCCAAGACCCGCAAGACCCAGGCGAGCGACAGGCTGATCATCCGCCGTCGCCACGCCAAGAAGTAGGAGAGAGCGATGCCGCGCTCAGTCTGGAAAGGCCCGTTCGTCGATGGCTACCTTCTCGCGAAAGCGGAGAAGGCGGGTCCGAACAACCGTCAGGGTGTGAAGACCTGGTCGCGTCGTTCGACGATCATGCCGCAGTTCATCGGCGTGAAGTTCGACGTGCACAACGGCAAGTCGTTCATCCCCGTTTCGGTCACCGAGGACATGGTCGGTCACAAGTTCGGCGAATTCGCGCCGACGCGGACCTATCACGGACATGGCTCCGACAAGAAAACGAAGAGGAAGTAGGCCATGATGGTCGTGCGAAAAAAGCAGCGCGGACCTGACGGCAAGAATGTGCGCCGTGAGGCGGACAATGAAGCCAAGGCCGTGCTGAAGATGGTCCGCATCTCGCCGCGCAAGCTCAATCTTGTCGCGCAGTCGATCCGCGGCCTGCGCGCGGAAAAGGCGGTCAACGAGCTGACCTTCTCTCGCAAGCGCATCTCCGATGATGTGCTGAAGTGCCTGCAATCGGCGATCGCCAACGCCGAGAACAACCATAACCTCGACATCGACAGCCTCGTGGTCGCGGAAGCGCACGTCGGCAAAAACCTCGTGATGAAGCGCACCAGCACCCGCGCCCGCGGTCGTTCGGTCCGTATTGAAAAGCCTTTTTCCCAGCTGACCATCGTCGTGCGCGACATCAGCATGAACACGACAGAAGAGGCCGCCTGATGGGTCAGAAGGTCAATCCGATCGGGCTGCGTCTCGGTGTGAACCGCACGTGGGACAGTCGCTGGTATGCGAATACCGGCGAGTATGGCCGGCTGCTTCACCAGGATCTCAAGATCCGCAAGATGCTGCGCGAGAAGCTCGCCGGCGCGGGCATTTCCCGCATCATCATCGAGCGCCCGCTGAAGAAGTGCCGCGTGACGATCTACACCGCCAAGCCGGGCGTTGTGATCGGCAAGAAAGGCGCCGACATCGAGAAGCTCCGCAAGGATCTCTCCAAGATGGTCGAGGGACACGAAGTGTTCCTGAACCTCGTGGAAGTGCGCAAGCCCGAGACCGACGCCATGCTCGTCGCCGAAGGCATCGCCCAGCAGCTTGAGCGCCGCGTGGCGTTCCGTCGGGCGATGAAGCGCGCGATGCAATCGGCCATGCGCCTTGGCGGCCAGGGCATTCGCATCAACGTGTCGGGCCGTCTTGGCGGGGCGGAAATTGCGCGGATGGAATGGTACCGCGAAGGTCGCGTGCCGCTGCACACGCTGCGCGCCGACATCGACTACGGCTTCTGCGAAGCCAAGACCGCCTATGGACAGATCGGTGTGAAGGTCTGGATCTTCAAAGGCGAGATCATGGAACACGATCCCATGGCGCAGGACCGTCGCGCTACGGAGGCGGGTGAAAACCGCGAGCGTCGCGACCGCGACCAGCCGCGCGGCCCCCGTTCTGATCGTGACGATCGTCCGCGCGGCCCCCGTGGCCGTCGTCGCGACGAAAACGCAACCGAGACGGAAGGCGCAGGGAGCTAACCGTCATGATGCAACCGAAGAAAACCAGGTTCCGCCGCGCCTTCAAGGGCCGCATCCACGGAACGGCGAAGGCGGGCTTCACGCTCAACTTCGGTTCGTACGGCCTCAAGGCCATCGAACCGGAGCGGATCACCGCCCGTCAGATCGAAGCGGCTCGCCGCGCCATCACGCGTCACATGAAGCGTCAGGGCAAGGTTTGGATCCGCATCTTCCCAGACGTGCCAGTGTCTAAGAAGCCTGCGGAAGTCCGGATGGGTTCGGGCAAGGGCGCGCCGGAATTCTGGGCCGCGCGCGTGCACCCGGGCCGGATCATGTTCGAGATCGACGGCGTCGCCGATGAGATCGCTCTGGAAAGCCTGCGTCTGGGCGCCGCCAAGCTCCCGATCAAGACGCGCGTCGTCACCCGGATGGAGGGTCAGTGACATGAAGCTCCGTGAAATCCGCAAGCAGATCGCCGACTTCCGCGGGATGGATCCCGAGAAGCTCGTCGACCAGCTGGCGCAGCTGAAGAAAGAGCAGTTCAACCTGCGCTTCCAGCAGGCCACCGGCCAGCTTCAGTCTACGGCGCGGGTCGGCGAAGTGCGCGACATGATTGCGCGCATCAAGACAGTCCTGCGCGAAAAGCGCCCGACGCAGTCGGTTTGAGGAGAGACTAGTATGCCTCGGCGCGTATTGCAGGGCGTGATCGTCAGCGACAAGGGCGACAAGACGGTGGTGGTGAACGTGGAGCGCACGTTCCTTCACCCGGTCATGAAGAAGACCGTGCGTCGGTCGAAGAATTTTCATGCACACGATGAGTCCAACACCTTCAAGGTCGGGCAGGTCGTGTCGATTCAGGAATGTCCCCCCAAGAGCAAGCTCAAGCGGTGGGAAGTCGTCGGCGCCGTCCAGGCCTGACGTTGAAGGATTGGTGAGGATCGAAAAATGATCCAGATGCAGAGCAATCTCGACGTCGCCGACAACAGCGGCGCAAAGCGCGTGATGTGCATCAAGGTGCTCGGCGGCTCCAAGCGCCGCTACGCCTCGATCGGCGACATCATCGTCGTTTCCATCAAGGAAGCGATCCCGCGCGGCCGGGTGAAGAAGGGCGATGTCCGCAAGGCCATTGTCGTGCGCGTCCGCAAAGACATCAAGCGCAAGGATGGCTCCACCATCCGCTTCGACACGAACGCCGCCGTGCTGATCAACCAGCAGGGCGAGCCGATCGGCACGCGCATCTTCGGGCCGGTGCCGCGCGAGCTGCGCGCCAAGAACCAGATGAAGATCATTTCGCTCGCGCCGGAGGTGCTGTGATGGCTGCGAAAGTCAAGAAGGGCGACACCGTCGTGATCCTGTCCGGAAAGGACAAGGGCAGTGTCGGAAAGGTTGTGCGCGCGATTCCGACGACCGACCGCGTCATCGTGGAAGGCGTCAACATCATCGCCAAGCACGTGAAGCCGTCGATCGCCGATCCCAATGGCGGCATCAAGCGCTTCGAAGCCTCGATCCACGTCTCGAAGGTCGCGGTCCGCGATCCGTCGACCGGCAAGGCGACGCGCGTGGGATTTAAGACACTGCCCGACGGCCGCAAGGTCCGTGTCGCGAAGGGCTCTGGAGTGCAGATCGATGTCTGAGGCCGCCTACGAACCGCGCCTGAAGAAGCACTACCGCGATGCGGTGCGCTCTTCGATGCGCGAAGCGTTCAAATACACCAACGACATGCAGATCCCGAAGCTCGACAAGATCGTGATCAACATGGGCGTGGGCGAAGCCGTCCAGGATTCCAAGAAGCTGAAGTCGGCGATGGACGCGCTCACGGCGATTTCCGGCCAGAAGCCGGTCGCGACAAAATCCAAGAAGTCGATCGCTCAGTTCAAGATCCGCGACAACATGGCGATCGGCTGCAAGGTCACGCTGCGCGGCGAGCGGATGTACGAATTCCTTGATCGCCTCGTGACGATCGCGCTGCCCCGCGTGAAGGACTTCCGCGGCCTGAACGCCCGCTCCTTCGACGGTCGCGGCAACTACGCAATGGGCCTCAAGGAACACATCGTGTTCCCCGAGATCAATTACGACCAGATCGACCAGATCTGGGGCATGGACATCGTGGTCTGCACCACGGCGAAAAACGACGCCGAGGCGAAGGCCCTTCTTAAAGAGTTTGATTTCCCGTTCCGGAACTGATCCCGGCCGCAAGGCTGGTTGGGGTCCACCCCGGAACGCATCGGGAGAGTAGTATGGCGAAGACGAGTTCAGTGCAGCGCAACGAGAAGCGCAGGCGGATGGCGAAGAAGTTCACCTCCAAACGCACGCGCCTCAAGGCGATCGCGACCGACGAGCAGCGTCCGCTTGAGGAGCGGTTCGAGGCGCGCCTCAAGCTGGCGGCGCTGCCGCGTAATTCGGCGCCCAGCCGGGTGCGCAACCGTTGCGAACTGACGGGCCGTCCGCGCGCCTACTATCGCAAGCTGAAGATGAGCCGGATCGCATTGCGCGAGTTGGCGTCGCGGGGCCAGATCCCCGGCATGGTCAAGTCGAGCTGGTAAGGGAGGTCAGTACATGAATTTGAACGATCCCCTCGGCGACATGATCACCCGCATCCGCAACGCCCAACAACGCGGCAAGTCCAAGGTGACGAGCCCGAAGTCGTCGCTGCGCGCCAACGTCCTCAACGTTCTGCAGACAGAAGGCTACATCCGCAGCTGGGGCGAAGTGGAAAAGGACGGCCACACGCAACTCGAGATCGAGCTGAAGTATTACGAAGGCGCTCCGGTGATCCAGGAGATCAAGCGCGTTTCGACGCCTGGTCGCCGCGTCTATTCGTCGATCAAGGATCTGGGCCTTGTCCGCAACGGCCTCGGCATCTCGATCCTCTCCACGCCGAAGGGCGTGATGTCGGACAACGCAGCGCGGACCGAAAACGTCGGCGGCGAAGTCCTCTGCAGGGTGTACTGATATGTCTCGTATCGGAAAACTGCCCGTCGAGGCGCCCAACGGCGTGACCTTCAAGGTCGCCGGTCAGGACGTCGCGGTGAAGGGCCCGAAGGGCGAGCTGAGCTTCCGCGTGCCGGACGACATCGCCGTCTCGCTCGATGGCGGCGCCGTCGTTGTGAAGCCGCGCTTCGAGACCGCCCGCGCCCGCGCCATGTGGGGCATGTCGCGCGCGATCATCGCCAACAACGCCAAGGGCGTGAGCGAAGGCTTCGAGAAGACGCTCGAACTGCACGGCGTCGGCTATCGCGCCGCCATGCAGGGTACGAAGCTTCAGATCCAGCTTGGCTTCAGCCATGACGTCATCTTCACCCCGCCTGCCGGCGTGAAGATCGAGTCCAGCAAGCCCACGGAAATCAAGATCAGCGGCATCGATCGGCAAGCCGTCGGTCAGGTTGCGGCCGAGATCCGCGGCTTCCGCCCGCCCGAGCCCTACAAGGCCAAGGGTGTGCGCTACGCCGGCGAGCGGATCCGCCGCAAGGAAGGCAAGAAGAAGTAACGCCATGAAAAGCGCGCTCGAAAAAAATCTCCGCCGCGCCAAGCGGATGCGGACGAAGCTAAAGAAGGTGTCCGGCGGCAAGCCGCGCCTGTCGGTGTTCCGTTCGTCGAAGAACATCTCGGTGCAGATCATCGACGATGTGGCGGGCGTGACGCTCGCTTCGGCGTCGACGCTTGAAGAAGCGTTCAATAAGGGCTCCGACAAGGACGCCGCCGTCGCAGTCGGCAAGCTGATCGCCACGCGCGCCGCCGAAAAGGGCGTCAAGCGCGTCGTGTTCGATCGCGGCTCGTATCTCTTTCACGGCCGGGTGAAAGCCCTGGCCGACGCCGCCCGCGAGGGCGGTCTCGAGTTCTGAGGATCAGGCCATGTCGATGACAGACGTTCCTACCGCACCGACCGAAGAGGCGCCGCAGCGTCGCGGTCGCGGTCGCGGCAATCGTGAAGGCGGCGGTGGCGGCGATCGTGATCGCGGTCGTCGGGACAACCGCGGCGGCAACGACGGCGCCGACAGCGAGTTCACCGACAAGCTGATCGCGATCAACCGCGTCGCCAAGGTGGTGAAGGGCGGCAAGAACTTCGCGTTCGCAGCCCTCGTGGTCGTGGGCGACAAGAAGGGCCGCGTCGGCTTCGGTCACGGCAAGGCGCGCGAGGTGCCGGAAGCGATCCGCAAGGCGACGGAAGAAGCCAAGAAGTCCCTCGTGCGCGTTCCGCTGCGTGAAGGCCGCACGCTGCATCACGACGGCGACGGTCGCTGGGGCGCCGGCAAGATCATGCTGCGTTCGGCGCCTCCCGGCACCGGCATCATCGCCGGCGGTCCGATGCGCGCTGTGCTCGAAGTGCTCGGCGTCCAGGACGTCGTCGCCAAGAGCAAGGGGTCGTCCAACCCCTACAACATGGTGCGCGCCACGTTCGACGCCTTCAAGAAGCAGACGAGCCCGCGCCATATCGCCGGTCGTCGCGGCCTGAAGGTCGCCGACATTCTCAGCCGTCGCAAGGACAGCGCCGGTCAGGTGGAAGGCGCAGAGGGCTGATCATGGCTGCCAAGAAGAAAATTAAGGTCCGCCAGACCGCGAGCGTCATCGGACGCGGCAAGGCGCAGATCGACACCGTGAAAGGCCTCGGCCTGCGCCGCATCGGCCACGTGGTCGAAGTGGAAGACACGGCCTGCACCCGCGGCATGCTGCGCGCGGTCGCCCACCTAACGCAAATCGTCGAGGAGCGCGGCTGAGCCGCGACTTCCCGGAGCAACTGAAATGTCCCGCCTGAACGAAATCTCCGACAATCCCGGCGCCGCCAAGGGCCGCATGCGCGTGGGCCGCGGCGTCGGCTCCGGCAAGGGCAAGACCTGCGGCCGCGGCGTGAAGGGTCAGAAGTCGCGCGGCGGCGTCTCGATCAACGGTTTCGAAGGCGGACAGATGCCTGTCCACATGCGCGCGCCGAAGCGCGGCTTCAACAGCCTCAACCGCGCCCGCTACGCGGAAGTAAACCTCGGCCGCCTGCAGAAAGCGATCGACGCCGGCAAGATCGACGCCCAGAAAGACGTCGATGAGGCGGCCCTGGTCGCCGCCGGTCTCGTCCGTCGCGTGCGTGACGGCGTGCGCCTCCTTGCACAAGGCGACCTCAAGACCAAAGTGAAGGTCGTCGTCACGGGCGCCACCGCCTCCGCCATCGCCGCCGTCGAGAAGGCGGGCGGTTCGGTCACCGTGACGAAGCCGGTCGTCGCCGACGAAGCGACGGCCTGACGACCTCATCCCATAGCCTTTTGTCGGGGCGACTGGAGCGGGGCGGGTTGCGCGGGTTTCGGCATCTTGCCGGTTTCGGGGTGAGCGAGGTGAGTCTTTTCGCCTCACTTTCTACCCGGGTACTCGCGTAGCGCGCGTATCGTCCCCTAAAGGGACGTCATTCGAGTTTGGAGCACCCATGGCCTCCGCCGCCGAGCAGCTTGCCCAAAATATCAACTTCTCGGCGTTCGCGAAGGCGACCGAACTCCAGAAGCGCATCTGGTTCACCCTTATCGCGCTCGTCGTCTACCGGATCGGCACCTTCATCCCGATCCCGGGCATAGACCCTGCCGGTTACGCGCAGGCGTTCCAGCAGCAGTCGGGCGGCATCCTCGGGATGTTCAACGTGTTCTCGGGCGGCGCCGTGGAGCGGATGGCCATCTTCGCGCTGAACGTGATGCCCTACATCTCGGCGTCGATCATCATCCAGTTGCTCACGACGGCCTCGCCGGCGCTGGAGCGGCTGAAGAAGGAAGGCGAGGCGGGCCGCAAACAGCTCAACCAGTATACGCGTTACCTGACGCTGGTTCTTGCGCTCGTGCAGTCCTACGGCATCGCCATCGGTCTGCAAGGCTCCGGCGGCATCGTGACCAATCCGGGCATCTTCTTCACAATTTCCACCGTCATCACGCTGACCGGCGGCACGATGTTCCTGATGTGGCTGGGCGAGCAGGTGACGGCCCGTGGCGTCGGCAACGGCATCTCTCTCATCATCTTCGCCGGTATCGTCGCGGGCGCGCCGACGGCGATGTGGCAAATGCTGGAGCTCGGCAAGAACGGCTCACTCGACTTTTTCGCCATTTTTCTGATCGGCCTCGTGCTGATGGCGGCCATCGTGTTCGTGGTGTTCATCGAGCGGTCGCAGCGTCGCCTCGTCATCCAGTATCCCAAGCGCCAGGTCGGCAACCGGATGTTCATGGGCGAGAGCTCGTTCCTGCCGCTCAAGATCAATACCGCCGGCGTCATTCCGCCGATCTTCGCGTCTTCGCTTTTGCTGCTGCCGTCGACGCTGGCGACGTTCGTGGGCCAGAGTGCGAATTCGCCCGAATGGGTGCAGGGGATGGTTGCGGCGTTGGGCTACGGCACGCCGCTGCACATGTCGCTGTACGCCATCGGCATTATCTTTTTCTGCTTCTTCTACACCTCCATCGTCTTTAACCCCGACGAGACCGCCGATAACCTGCGCAAGTATGGCGGCTTTCTCCCGGGCATTCGTCCCGGCAAGCCCACGGCCCAGTATCTGGACTATGTGCTCACCCGGCTGACGGTCATCGGCGCCATCTACATCACCGCCGTCTGCCTGCTGCCCGAGATGTTGATCGCCTACTATCAGGTGCCATTCTACCTCGGCGGGACGTCCATGCTGATCGTGGTTTCGGTGACCATGGACACCGTCACACAGATCCAATCGCACTTGCTTGCGCACCAGTATGAGGGTCTCATCAAGAAGACCAAGTTGCGGGGTGGCAAGAAGTGAACCTCATCCTCTTCGGCCCGCCGGGGGCCGGAAAGGGCACACAGGCCAAGCGTCTCGTGGAAGGACGCGGTTATGTGCAGCTCTCCACTGGCGACATGCTCCGCGCCGCCAAGGCGACGGGCTCAGACCTCGGCCAGCGGGTCGCGGCGATCATGGACTCCGGGTCCCTCGTCTCCGACGGGATCGTGATCGAGCTCATCGAGGACGCACTGGAACGATACAAGGGCGCGCCCGGTTTCATCTTTGACGGCTTCCCGCGGACCATCGCCCAGGCCGAAGCGCTTGATTCCATGCTCGCTGCACGGGGCCAGGCGATCGACCTCGTGCTGCGTCTGGAGGTCAACGAGGCCGCCTTGATCGCACGCATCACCAAGCGCTTCGAAGAACAGGGCCGGGCGGACGATAATCCCGACGCCTTCACGACCCGTCTGAAGACCTATTTTGACCAGACCGCGCCGCTCGTTCCTTACTATCAGGGGCAGGGCAAGATGGTCGGGCTGGACGGCATGGCCGACATGGACGCCGTCACCGCATCGGTGACCAGCGCCATTGACGCGGCCGCGCACAAGCGTTGAGCGCCACACGCAGCCATTGATCTCACGAAAGCGGCCTCTACAGTACCGATCGTTCCGCCGCACCGCGTGCGGCGCCGGGGAAACGTTACATGAAGCTCCTTCTGCGCGTACTTGCCGGGGCGGCGGGCCTGGTCGGCATTCTCATTGCACTGGCGACATGGGCAAACCCGGCAGGCCCGCCAGCGACTTTGGGACTTCAGGGCGTGGGCGGGCTTGGCGAGGCGACCATCCGCGCAGACGTGGCGGGATTCTTCGGAGCCTTTGGCATTCTTGCCCTGGCCGGCGCAGTGCGCAGCCAGGCGCGTCTCTTCACTGCCCCGCTGCTGATGATCGCCATTGCGCTCGCCGGGCGCCTGCTCACGGTCGCGATGTCAGGCTATGAGCCGTCCATGGCGCTGCCCATGATCATCGAGGTGGCGCTGCTGGTGATTTTTGCGGCCGGACGCGTCTTTCTGGGCTCGCGTTGAGACTGTCCGCGTCAATTTCGCCCGAATGGGGCGCCCACACAGGCTAACGGACGGTTGACGACGCGAAGTCGGGCGCTATAAGTCCCGCTCTTCGCCTGAGTTCGCTCTCGCCCAGCCCCGGAAATCGGGGATGGACGGCGTATTGTATATATTCTGAGGACTTCCGATGGCCCGTATCGCCGGCGTCAACATCCCGACCCAGAAGCGCGTGGAGATCGCGCTGCAGTACATCCACGGCATCGGTCAAGCCTATGCTAAGGAAATCTGTACAAAGGTAGGCATCACGGCGGAGCGCCGCGTGAATCAGCTCACTGACGCCGAAGTCCTGCAGATCCGCGAAGCGATCGATAAGGACTACACCGTGGAAGGCGACCTCCGCCGCGAAGTCGCCACCAACATCAAGCGCCTGATGGATCTCGGCTGCTATCGTGGCCTGCGCCACCGTCGCGGTCTGCCGGTCCGCGGCCAGCGCACCCACACCAACGCCCGCACCCGCAAGGGACCTTCGAAGCCGATCGCCGGCAAGAAGCAGGCGACAAAGAAGTAAGATCGGGAACACGCACAGATGGCCAAGGAAGCAAAGCGCGTCAAAAAAAGCGAGCGCAAGAACATCGCCTCCGGCGTTGCGCACGTGAACGCGTCCTTCAACAACACCATGATCACCATCGCCGACGCGCAGGGCAACACGATCTCGTGGTCCTCCGCCGGCACGATGGGGTTCAAGGGCTCGCGCAAGTCCACGCCGTACGCGGCGCAGGTCGCTGCAGAAGACGCAGGGCGCAAGGCCATGGAGCACGGCATGCGCACCGTCGAGGTGAACGTGTCGGGACCGGGGTCGGGGCGGGAATCGGCGCTGCGCGCGCTGCAGGCCGTCGGCTTCACCGTGACTTCGATTCGCGACGTGACGCCGATTCCGCACAACGGTTGCCGGCCGCCCAAGCGCCGTCGCGTGTAACTCGGGTGAGTAGTCAGTAGGGAGTGGTCAACCGTGCGGCCCCCGAACTGACTGCTGACCACTCACCACTGACCAACACAGAGCCCCGCACCCCATGTCCATCGAAAAGAACTGGCAAGAGCTGATCCGACCGAAGAAGCCGGTCGTCGAGCACAGCTACGATCCCAAGCGTCGCGCGACGCTGATCGCGGAACCGCTTGAGCGCGGCTTCGGCATGACGCTCGGCAACGCGCTGCGACGCGTGCTGCTGTCCTCGCTGCAAGGCGCAGCGATCACGGCCGTGCAGATCGACGGCGTGGTGCACGAGTTTTCGCCGATCCAGGGCGTCCGCGAGGACGTGGTGGATATCGTGCTCAACCTGAAGCAAGTCGCCATCAAGATGCGCGGCGAGGGCCCCAAGCGCCTGATGCTGAAGGGCACGGGACCCGGCGAAGTGACCGCGAAGGACATCCAGGTCACCGGTGACATCGAAATCCTCAACCCCGACCACGTGATCTGCACGCTGGACGAGGGAGCGCAGCTGCGCATGGAACTGACCGTCAACGCCGGCAAGGGCTACGTCGCCGCCGAGAAGAACCGTCCCGACGACGCGCCGATCGGCCTCATCGCAGTCGACAGCCTCTATTCGCCGGTGAAGCGCGTCGCCTACCGCGTCGACAACACCCGCGAAGGCCAAGTCCTCGACTACGACAAGCTCATAATCGAAGTCGAAACCAACGGCGCTCTGCGTCCTGAAGATGCAATCGCGTACGCCGCGCGCATCCTCCAGGACCAGCTTCAGGTGTTCATCACCTTTGAAGAGCCCAAGAAGGCCATGGCGTCCGCCGACAAGCCGGACCTGCCGTTCAACCCGTCGCTCCTGAAGAAGGTCGACGAACTCGAACTGTCGGTGCGCTCGGCGAACTGCTTGAAGAACGACAACATCGTCTACATCGGCGACCTCATCCAGAAGTCGGAAGCAGAAATGCTTCGCACGCCGAACTTCGGCCGGAAGTCCCTCAACGAGATCAAGGAAGTGCTCTCGGGCATGGGACTGCATCTCGGGATGGCGGTCGAGAACTGGCCGCCGGAAAACATCGAAGACCTCGCCAAGAAATACGAAGACAACGTCTAAAGACCTCCAACAGGACCTGCAGTCATGCGCCACGGCGTCGCCCTCAAGAAGCTCAACCGCACTGCGGCTCACCGCACGGCGATGTTCGCCAACATGGCGGCGGCCCTGATCAAGCACGAGCAGATCGTCACCACCCTGCCGAAAGCCAAGGCCCTTCGTCCGGTGGTGGAAAAGCTCGTGACACTGGCCAAGCGTGGCGATCTGCACGCTCGCCGGCTGGCGGCTTCGCGCATCCGCGACGAGGACATGACCAAGAAGCTCTTCGACACGCTGGGGCCGCGCTACAAGGCCCGCGGCGGCGGCTACATCCGCATCATGAAGGCAGGCTTCCGCCACGGCGACAACGCGCCGGTGGCGGTGATCGAATTCGTGGACCGCGACGAGAGCGCCAAGGGCGTCAACAGCGGCCCGAAGATCGAACGTCACGCCTACGACGAATAGAAGCGAAACGTCCCCGGGACGTCGATGGAAAGCCCCGTCTCCGACAGAAGCGGGGCTTTCTTTTCTGGTGCGCCGAAACCTATTCCTGGGCGCGCGGCTTGATCGCGAAGTCCATCGCGAAACCGCCGTCGATGTAGCGCGAGACGCGTGCGTATTGAGTGCCGACCTTGACCCAGGCGCCGATCAACGGACGCGGGCGCGCGGTGCGCACCGCGATACCGACGAGCGAAAAGTCAATGATCTCGCAGAGCAGTTTCGCGCCATCTTCGAGTTCGATCTCGGTCATCCCCGCGCCGTCGTGGCGGATGTTGCGGCGATCGTCGCTGACGCCTGCGCCGGGGTTGGCGAGCACGGTGAGATGATCGGCGATGCGCTCGCGCTTGTGGACGCTGGCGTCGAACTTCACGGCGAACGTGTTGGTCTCCAGCACACGCACGACCTGCGACTTCACGCGGCCGATGTCCTTCAGATAGATGATCATCTCCTCGCCGGCGTAGGCCGGGGCGGGCGAGGCGATGCGTGCATCGCCGGGCGAGATGTCGAGCGTGCGGCAGTCGTGCTCGGTGCCGTTCGGCTCCATAAGTCGGCCGCCGATGATGAGGTCGAGGCGGCGGAAGCGACGCCGGTCAGGCGCCTCGCGTCGAGCAAGGTGCATCATCGCATGGGCGCGGGCGAGATTGGCTGCCAAGAGTCGTCTCCGATCGGAACGACCGATCATCCGCCCGCCGTGGTGAAGAAAAAGTTTACGATGTCGAACGGTGACGCCTGCGTCACGTATTGCGCCAAGGCGCGGGCTTGGGCAGCATCCCTGCAACGAAACAAAGGGAGGCGCTCGTGGCCGACACGCAACGCGCGGACTACGTCATCATCGGCGGCGGCAGCGCCGGCTGCACGCTCGCAGCGCGGCTCACCGAGGACGGCGCCGCCAAGGTCGCGCTGCTGGAAGCAGGGCCACGGGACACAAGCCTCCTGGTGCGCATGCCCGTGGGCGCCGGGCGTCTCATCCCCAGCAAAAATCCGCACAACTGGGGGTTCTGGACTGAGCCGCAGGCGCACCTGAACAACCGCAAACTTTTCTGGCCTCGCGGCCGCGGACTCGGCGGCTCCAGCTCCATCAACGGCATGATCTACATTCGCGGCCACGCGCGCGACTATGACCAGTGGCGCCAGATGGGCCTCACCGGCTGGGGCTACCGTGATGTGCTGCCGTATTTCCGGCGTTCGGAGTCCTTCGAGACCGGCGCCGATCCGTGGCACGGCGGCGCTGGACCGTTGCACGTCTCGCGACCCGCCTCGCACAACCCGCTCTTCAAGGCTTTCATCCAGGCGGGCGTGGCGGCGGGACATCCGGTCACGCGCGACTTCAACGGCCACCAGCAGGAAGGCTTCGGCCCCTACCAGCTCACCATCAAGGACGGCGAACGCTGGAGCGCGTCGTTTGCGTACTTACGACCCGCGCTCGAACGGTCGAACCTCACGGTAATCCCCGAGGCTTTCGCGACGCGCATCATCATCGAGAAGGGCCGTGCGATCGGCGTCGAGTACGCGGCCGGCCCCGGCAAGCCGGTGCGGAAAATCTACGCTGACAAGGAAGTACTGCTCGCGGCCGGCGCCGTGCAGAGCCCGCAGATCCTGCAGCTCTCCGGCGTCGGCGACCCCGGCCTGCTCGCAAGACATGACATCACCGTGCACGCGCCGCTGACGGAAGTGGGGCGCAACATGCAAGACCACCTCGACGTCTGCATCATCAACGAGTGCACAAAGCCGATCACGGCGTATTCCGCGCAGAAGGGCTTCAACCAGATCAAGACCGGCCTCAACTACATCACCCGCAAGCAGGGGCCGGGGCGACAGAACTTCCTGGAAAGCGGCGCCTTTCTTAAGTCGCGCAAGGAACTCGATCGTCCCGATCTGCAGCTGCACCTCGTCGCCGCGATCATGATCGACCATGGCGCCACGCGGGTGGAGAAGGACGGCTTCACGATCCACGCGTGCCAGCTGCGCCCCCAGAGTCTCGGCACGATTGCGCTGAAAAGCGCCGACCCATTCGCAGAGCCTGCGATCGATCCGAACTATCTGGCGGCCGATCTCGATCTGCGCACCATGCGCGAGGCGGTGAAGATCTCGCGCGACGTGGCGAACCAGAAGCCGCTCGCGTTCCTGCGCGGCGCAGAAATCCGTCCCGGCGCGGAAGTCAAGACCGATGCCGAAATCGACGCGTGGATCAGGCAGACCGGCGAGACGATCTATCACCCGGTCGGCACGTGCCGCATGGGCGCCGATGATCGCGCCGTCGTGGACGAGACGCTGAAGGTGCGCGGCATCGAGGGGCTGCGCGTCGTCGATGCGTCGGTGATGCCTACGCTCGTGGGCGGCAACACCAACGCGCCAACCATCATGGTCGCGGAGAAGGCGTCGGACATGATCCTCGGCCGGAAACCGCTGCCGCCGGAAGATGCGCCCATCGCCGAGGACGCTGAACACGCGGCGTAAAGTTCTATGGTCGCGCCTTCGATTCGGAGTCGCTCATGTCCAAACCTGTCTATGCGCGTCTGCGCACCTACCTCGCCGGTCTTGAGGGCGATCCCGCAACGCTGACCTTCGAGACCATCGAGGAACTCATCGGCGCCGATTTGCCGGATGGCGCGCGCTCGGATGAGGACTGGTGGTCCAACGCGCCTGGAAAGATCATGAGCCGCCACGCCGAAGGCTGGTTGGATGCCGGCTATGCGGTGGCGGACGTGGACCTGGAACGCGGCGTAGTGCGGTTTGAAGAGGACTAGAGAAGCATCCGACCAAACTCCATCGCTGTGGCGATCGAATGGTTGGATAAGGATGCTCTACACGTATGATTCCAGAGCAACTTTAGCCGATCTCGCACTGGCGGCTGCAATGTCGAAAGATCGGATGTCGCTCTACTCGCCGCCCATGACGGCGAGCGCGCCGCGCGCCGCTGCGACGCCTGTGGCGAAACAGGCCTGTAACAGATAGCCGCCCGTCGGCGCTTCCCAGTCGAGCATTTCCCCCGCGACGAAGACGCCAGGAAGCGCGCGCAACTGCAAATCGTCGTCGACAGCGTCAAAGGAGACGCCGCCAGCTGTCGAAATGGCGCGGTCCAACGCCGCTGTTGCATGAAGCGTGAGCGGCGTGTGCTTAACGGCATGCGCCAGTGCACTTGCCTCTGTGGGAAGCGCCACGCCGTGAGCTTCGCGCAACAGGCCGATGGCGACCGGCGAAAGACCCGCGACGCGACGCAGGCGGTTCGACAGCGTCTCCCCGGATTTCACCACGCACAAGCGGGTATGGAGATCGGCTTCGGATATGTCGGGGCGCAAGTCGATGTCGAGCGCCGCTGCGCCGTCTGCGTTGATCGCCTCGCGCAGCGATGCCGAAAGGGCGTAGATGGCGCCGCCCTCGATCCCGTCGCGCGAGATCATCGCTTCGCCGTGGACGGCGGCGCTTGCGTGCGAGAAGCGCACGCCTTTAAGCGGCGCGCCGGCGAACCGATCGCGAAAAACGTCGCTCCAGCGGATTGCAAAGCCGCAGTTGGCCGGTTGCAGCGGCGCGATGGAGACGCCGCGCGCGGCGAGGATTTGCGTCCACGCGCCGTTGCTGCCGAGTTTCGCCCAGCTGCCGCCGCCGAGCGCGAGGATCGTGGCGGCGGGCGTCTTGGCCTCAGGCTTCGTGGGCGGCGCGCTGTCAAGAATGAGCGCGCCCGCCCCATCCCAGCCGCGCCAGCGTTGGCGCATCTCAAAGCGCACGCCGAGGCCGTCGAGCCGCGCGAGCCAGGCGCGCAGCAGCGGCGACGCCTTCATCGCGACAGGGAAGATGCGTCCACTTGAGCCGGTGAAGGTCGCCTGTCCGAGGCCATGCGCCCAGCCGATCAGCGCAGACGGCGGAAACGCCTGGATGTGCGGCGCAAGCCGATCTCGCGCGGCTCCATAGCAATCGACGAACGTGAGGAGAGACTCAGAGTGCGTGAGGTTAAGGCCGCCGCGCCCCGCCATGAGGAACTTGCGGCCGACGCTCGGCATCGCGTCGTAGACTGTCACCGCGACACCCGCCGTCGCAAGCGTTTCCGCCGCCATGAGTCCGGCGGGGCCGGCGCCGATGACCGCGACGCTGTGTGTGACGGGCGGGTTGGAAGGCATCGGCGTGCTCATTGTCGATATTGACTTACTGCGCGCTCACGGACGGGCGACGTCGTTGGGCTTTACCAGCCTGTCACGCGCCAAGCAGGTCGTCCGTCAATGATCGTCATGAGCGCACGGCCGTTGGGGATGTCCTCCACAGGCGCGGTCATCAGGTCGACGGAAAAGATGCTGAGGTCGGCACGCTGACCGACGACGAGACGCCCACGCATGTGATCTTCGAACGCGGCGTACGCGGGCGCCCACGTGAACATTCGCAACGCCGCCTGGCGCGACACAATTTGCGCCGCGTGCCAATGCGCGCCCTGGAAGCCTTGAAGATCCTTGCGCGCGACGGCGGCGTAGAACTCGATCAGCGGATCGCCCTGTTCCACGGGCGCATCGGAACCGCCGGCGACCATCGCGCGCGCATTCAAGAGGCTCGCCCATGCGTAGGCGCCGTCGAGGCGATCGACGCCAAGGCGGTCGTGAGCAAAGTGCAGGTCACTGATCGCATGGCTTGGCTGCATCGATGCGATCACGCCGAGCTTCTCGAAGCGTACGATGTCTTCGAGGCGCAGATGTTGAGCGTGTTCGATGCGCCAGCGCGGGTTGCGTTCGCCTCGGCTGTCCTCGGGAACGTTGGCGAAGGCGTCGGCGTAGAGGTCAAGCGCCATCGCATTGCCGCGATCGCCGATACCGTGGGTGGCGATCTGAATGCCGCGGCGCAACGCATGTTCGTAACGGGGAAGAACGTCTTCGCGCTTTTGCAGCAGCAGGCCGGTTTCGCTGGCGCGATCGGCATAAGGCGCAAACAGCGCCGCACTCCGCGAACCCAGCGAGCCATCCATGTAAAACTTGATCGCGCGTGTCTGGATGCGGCCGTCAGCGCTGCGCCGCGGGCCCGATGCGAGCAGGGCCTGAGCCGCGTCAGGCGTCACGGCGTTGTAGATGCGAAGCGGCAATGTCGTGCGGCGTGCGCGGCGTT
>Ga0247843_1003838_pt1 | contig 23642 bp, 20 predicted proteins | sample LaCruzMarch2017__FD_192420 | JGI IMG/M metagenome (GOLD analysis project Ga0247843, IMG submission 192420) | Freshwater microbial communities from meromictic Lake La Cruz, Castile-La Mancha, Spain - LaCruzMarch2017_8m | ecosystem: Environmental > Aquatic > Freshwater > Lake | place: Spain...
AATCATCATTGACAATTAACAATTGACAATTGACAATTAAAAACTCACGCAATCCTAAGTAACTCTGCGACCTCTGCGTTAAACCTCTGCGTTCTCTGCTGTTAAAAATCTCCAAGCCCCACGAAATCATCATTGACAATTGACAATTAACAATTAACAATTACCAATGCCCTATTTAATCAAAGATATACCTTCAAGTGCTGATGCATCTCCAGGACTATACAACAACACCTTTTGAAACAAAACCTTCGCTTCACGATATTTACCCAACTGAAGATGAGTCCATGCAAACATTAGCAAGGCATCATAACCGAATGGATAGAGATTTACAACTTTTTCAAAATATGGATACGCAGACGTATATTCCTTTCTGCCATATAATAAAAGACCCATACGATAATTAGCGATACTATTTTGTGGGTCGGTCACCAATATTTTCTTATACTCATTTTCAACCATCGACCAATTACCCAAGGCGGCCGCCGGCAACACCAAACCCATTCTCGCCTCTATAGCATATGGCATCAGCGCAATACATCTTTGATAATAGGTCAATGATTCTGTAAATAATCCAGCCATGTAATGTAGGTAGCCAATGCGAAGATTGACTTCATAGTTATCTTCATTATATACAGACTTTAAGGTTTTAATGGCTGCGGAGTAGTTACCCGTATTTTCTTCAGCATAACTTTGAGTGAATGCCGTAAGAAGTAATGCCTGTTGCTGTCCACGGCCTGTTATGAACATGACAATAAAACAAAATGCAAGTAAAGTTTTCATAATGAATGTGCTTGAAAGGTGTATTTAAATGAAAGGGAAATACCTTGCAGAGTATAGGTATCTATATTGTAATTGGGCTCGGGAGGTCCACCCACATTAGGAATATAATATAGTTGATTTGCCTGCCGTTGCTGTACAGAATACAACACACCCATATTCCAACGGGGTTTGGCAAAGCAGGTAATACCTACGAAACCCTTATGCGTAATCATTTCGGGAACATTGAAAATAAGCTGGGCATTATTTTCATGATAGTTGTACATAGTACCCATGGTGAAACCCGCTTCTGCCAACCATATCTTATGTAATGTCATACCGGCTATCATTTTCGGAATCAGAAGCGCAGTGGTATTCTCTATGAACAGACTACTGCCTGCATGCACATAATAACGCATATCACCCATTGGAAACCAGCTTACGCCTGCATAAGATATCCATTGTGTTTTACTATTTATAGTGGAATATGCAGTAGAAATGGAAGGTTTGAAATGCTGCAATCTTTTCGAGATTTCTGCAGATGCAATATATTGCCATTGATTTTGGTTGCTTTGCACAAACTGGTAATTAAGACCTGTTACATCAGGATTTGCTATTATGCGTTTGTAGCTTACCTGAATTGCATGAAACGCCGGCTTAAGCATCCATCCCTGTTTTCGAGCTACATGGGCCGAAAGGTAATATTGTATTTGTTGCACTGTATTCGGAAATTCGGCAGCGCCTCCATTCCTCCATGCAAATGCCCAAGAACGATCTATACCCATTGCCGTTATATCATGCTCTACATGTACGCCCTTCAATAGGCGATGTTGAATTTGAAAGGCATGATACTGTAACTGCTTAAGCCTATTATGCTCGCCATATACATTATAATTCTGCATGAGATTGTTGCCTTGTGTAGCGCCGGATGCTGACAATAGGCCTGACTCCCAGCCTACCAATCGAATTATAGGTCGTATGCTGGCGCTGCCATCGTACAATTCTGCTTCTTCTGGAGAATGTGCTGCATATAATAAACTTTGATACAGACCATGATCTTCTGGATTACGCCAGAAGGTATTCGCTTTCTGCAATGCTGAAAGTGCACTTATTGGTTTACAAAGTGCTTGCAAGGCATAAGCAGAGCGGATGCGCAGATAGTAGTAATCTTTACCTTCTGCATGCATGTCTTTATGCAACTTAAGCAAAGGCTTCCATTGCGCATTAAGATAGTATGCATAGCTCAATGCTTCTTGTGATATGTCCTCCGCTTGCTGGGTATAGGCGAGCACCGGAAGCAGCAAAAACCAAATGCAAATTATGACTCTAGGCATACCGCTTCCGCATGAAGATGATGAATGGTAAAGGAACGTAGTTTGCCGTTTTGAATAAAACTGGAAAATGACCGCGATGCCATTGCCCATGAACCAATTCGCCTTCTCACCCCGGATTGTATAATGCAGTCATGGGTTTGAGAGGTGGTGTCAGAAGTATCCACAATTGAATAATGTTCTGCTGACATGAATAGTATAAATGGAGCTAAGAAATCCTGAAAATAGCGGGTTGCTCGTTTCCATATTTGATGCACAGGCAAAGTATCGTTTACTTCTAAGCCCGCAGTATCGGCGAATATAATCTGAAAATGGGCTTGATAAAAATATGCGAGCAGACTATTGCGATTTCCTGTAAAATGTGTGCAGCGGAATCGCATACCATCGTTGCTAAACCATACAGCACTGCGTGTGGTAGTACAATAAACATAAGGATAACCCAGTGCGTCAGTAAGTACTTCCCATCTCAGCAATTGAGGAGCTCTATTGAGACGGCGGAACTCCCACATCCATATTTTTCCGGGTATCAATGTGAATGCATCCACCAATACAGGAAGCGATTGCATCCTAGAAATCTCCATGCCGGTAGTGGGCAAAGCGTAATCATGAAACCTCCATGTGTTCTGGTTTTTCTCCAAAAAGTAAGCCAAGGGATAGTGTAGGGTTCGGGAGCCAATATGCGGAGTGCTTTGTACCTGAAAATGAATATGGGGCTCAGGGGATCTGCCTGAATTGCCACATACCGCTATAATATCGCCTCTCTGAACAATGTCACCCGGCTTTACTCGTATACTGCCTGCTTTTACATGAGAGACTTGAGAATACAACTGATGCCCATGCCAGATTACAATGCTATTCCCCCAATTTTGCTGGAGATTGACATTGCCGATTGTATTATCCGGAATATCATCAAGTACCTCTGCAACTGTACCATCGGCCGGCGCAACAACGGGTAACTGGTAGGCATAGTAATGCTCAGGATTTGTGCCCGGTTCTTTATAGGTTTTTCCGTTATGATCTTTTACTACAAAGTCAAGGGCATTTCTGTATTCACCAAGATGCGTAATGTCACCCGATGCATCCTGCGAAACATACCAGGTACCCAATATTGGCGGGTGAATCGGGATGAAGGTTTGATTTCCAAATCGCTTCTGGTCATGGATATATCGGTATAGATTTTTCTCTGGCTGATACTCCTGATGTTGGGTCAGCTGTATACCCTGACGGCTATAATTCAACCTCAACACCTGTAGCATAACAAGCAATATGAGATTGAACGGCAATGCATACAATGGCAACTGCAGACTCATGGTGATAGATGTAAAGGCACTTACCACGAGCGCCATAACCGGAGTAATCAGCAACACCAATATATACGTTCTCCAAGATGGAATAGTAAAAAAGCCACCAAGGCTAATGGCAGACAAGATAAAGTTAAACCCTATAAAACTATACTGCAATTCGGATACTCCGGTGCCAATCCAAGCATAAAAATAATAGCCAGTAGCAAATCCAATGAGAGAAAGAGAAAACGCTATACGGGAGTATATCAACAGCCCAATACCAATGCAAATTCCTGATAAAATATTGTATTGAAAAAAGATGGCACCGAGGCTTTTGAGATATATATCCCAAAAATGAGGGAAAGGCTGACTTTGCATCCATTCATATAATGTAACCAAAGGCATGCCCCCAAGGGCATACCATTCATTGATAGCATAAATACCCCTCTGCGTGATTTCAGGAGAATCAAACCTGCGTAAACTCAGCAACAGAATCCAAATGCCAGCAATAAAAGGTAGGGCAAGGATTGGCAATTGAGAGGCGTATAATATCCTCGCTAACCATACGCTTACGAGTAAGGTAAAAACAGAACCCAATGTCAGTAGCATCCAAAATGCCGGCGTATATTCAAAATACATACCCAGCACTAGGCCCATTAACAGGGAGTTGAAACTATACATACCGGTACGAATCGGGCCTTCCGGTAGTTTCAGCCATTTCGCAGTAACAATCGAAATTATTAAGGCTACCATACCTGAAAATCCGGAGAATGGATTTATAAAAGTAGCCGCCAATAGTAATAAGGCAAATTGCAGATTATTGGAGAAAAACAATTGGGCATAGCTGTTCAATATGGCGTCGTACCACGGCCGCCATGTTTGATACATTCTATAAATCGCTTTTTGAATTTGCATAGTGGTTACCCTCCCTACCTGAAGACAGGTCATTTTGTAAATAGGGATATAATTCTATGAAATTACAAGTATCTGCAGAGTAGCGCAAGGGTGGGATTAAAAACATTAAAAATCTGTGGGATACCATAAAGCGATATCTAGCGCAAAAAATCCTTAAAACTAAGGCTTACTCGATTATCTTACTCTCAGAAACGTTTTAGAATCGGTAATTGACACCGGTAAGAATACCTACGGAATTAGGGCGCATGTTGGGCAATATTTCAATCATACGCCTCCAAGTAGGCTCTAGGCTAAGACTAAATCCATTGCCGGGTGCAAATTCAGTGCCTGTACCGAAAAGCATGGAACTCGCGCCACCAGTAATATTCGCACTGATACCCGAATGCATAAACCAGCGTAGTTTATTACCCACAATTTTATACCGCATTACGATTGGGATATCAATAATTTGCGCCTTAATCTCTACTGGTGCACCTACTCGCATAAAGGAGGGATTGCCAACATAATTATCTTGTTCGCCTCTGGGCATCAATTGCTGACCTCGGTCAGAATACAAGATACCACTCTGCACACTCCACCTGTCGTTTAAGGCATACCCCAATCGCACACCAGCAGAATACTGCATACGACCCTGAGAGCTCTCACCCAATGCTGTGCCCAAAGATTGACCACCGCCAAAGTTTACATCGGGAGAAAACAAAGAGGAAACCATCCAAGCTTTATTTTGATTGCGATTAGATATGGGCTCTGGGGTGATTCCGAGGTAAGGAGCAGCAGCCAAAGGCTGAATCACTGGTGCTTTGGATACATTTAAAATGCCAGAGGTGGAAGGTGCAATGCTAGGGGCTGGCAAATCCAGTGCTTCTGATGAGGATATTTGAGTCGTAGGCTTCAAGGCGGATGCATCGCTCGCATCCGACAAAGTTTCTACGCTTGCGATAACAGACGCCGATGGACTCGCTTGTGTATTGACTGAACGGGATATATCACCTGCTGATGATGCGTACAATATTTCAGATGGGGGTGATTGTAATGGTATAGCCTGAATGTTTACATCGGGTAATCTAGGTGTGTGAGCGAGTGATAGGCCGATAGTATTGTCGGCAGGGCCGAAGAAGAAAAAAGCAAAAATAGCAATAGAGGCTGCGGCTGCATACGCATAGGTTGAGGGGCGCAACCAATATGGCTGGGCTGGATGCAAATGCCGGTATATATGCTTCCAAACCTCACTTGGTGGCGAAATGCGATGCGCAAAAAGCGCATTTCTAAATTTTGTGTCTACCTGAGTCTGCAAACGCACCTCTTCCCATACCCGCGAAGGCGGGGTTCTTTGCTCTCCTTCCAACTGATTGCGGAAGAGATCGTCTATGGGATTATTCTCCGGTTGCATACTCTTTAATCTTCATTAGGGCTTCCAATTTATGCTGTAAAAGCTGTCGCGCTCTTGCAAGCTGCGATTTGGATGTTCCCTCATTGATCTGCAGCATATCGGCGATTTCTTTGTGCGTATAGCCTTCAATCGCATACAGATTAAATACATTTCTATAGCCATCGGGTAGAGATTGTACCAATTTTAATAAATCATCGGCACCCATATCACCGGATATTTCCGGATCTCCACCCATAAGCTCTGCTTCTGAAGTATCATTCAAGGTAGGGTTGCTCCGGTTTTTCCGGTAATGCTCCAGCGCAGTATTTACAATGATACGCCGCACCCATCCTTCCAGAGAACCGTCTTTGCGGAAGGTACTCAATGCCTGAAAAACACGGATAAAGCCGTCTTGTAATACATCGGCGGCAGCATCCTCATCCCTCGAATAACGACAACAAATGGCATACATTCCAGATGCAAAACGCTGATATAAGGCCTCTTGTGCACGGACTTTACCCTGCAAACAGTCATCCACCAGCCGGGCTTCATCATCTCTGATTCCACTTTTCTGCATCTAGAGGATGTTGATAAGATGAAAATATTGTCGCGCGGGTTGCATCACTATAATAATATTTGCCTGTGTCAAAGATACCGATTTTTAAGCAGCTGATAGATGCTCAGTAGCAGTAGGCATCTGCTCTGATGATGATTCGTACTAAAGTATTATTTTGATAAGTCTTTGGGCTTTCTCGTCTTTTTTGCAAATGATTGACAAACAATATTATAAGAATCATCAATCCATTGTAATATCAATGCATCGGGTAGTGAGCCGTCTGGAATGACCGTATTCCAATGCTGTTTATTCATATGATAACCGGGGGTGACACAGGGCCATTCTGCACGCAGTGCTATGGCATGCTCAGGGTCACATTTAACATTCATCTGAAAATCTACAGTATCTAATGGGGTCAGCATAAATATTTTACCCCTTACCTTGAATACCAACACTGTATCGCCAAAAGGCAAGCCCTCGGTTACATCTGGTTTCGAAAGACAATAATTTCGGACAGCTTCAATATTCATTTTACATTTGTAATCTGTAGCAAAATAATAAAAAGCCATGAAAACCGCTTTGTATGATATTCTATTTGTTTGCAAGGGCAATATCTGTAGGTCTCCGGTTGCGGAGTCTGTATTTTTACAACACAGGGATGCAGCCGGATTGGCAGATGCTATTTTTGTAGATTCTGCCGGCACACATGGGTATCACATCGGTGAGTTGCCCGATTCCCGCACCCGCAAAAATTCCGAAAGCCATGGAATCATCATGCAACAACGTGCCCGACAATTTCAAATAGAAGATTTTAAAACATTTGATTGCATTCTGGTGATGGATCAGGAAAATTATGATGCACTCCTGAATCGGTATCCGGAGCAAACCAAAGCAAAGGTGCGCATGTACGCTGAATTTCACCCAGATGCCAAGGTTACAGAAATACCCGACCCCTATTATGGTGTTGCAGCAGATTTTGAAAAAGTATTTACCTTGTGCTCAGAAGCGACACCACATATATTACATTACATTCAAAAGCAATTATGAAATTATTGTTCGCTATACTGGGCCTAGGGCTTTTATGTTTAGGTTGTGAACCGGTCGAAGACTTCCAACGCAACCAATATGCTGTACAAGGAAATGCCTTTAGCTTGAGGCAATATCCAGAGTGGGTAGAATTAGAAGCGGCACAATTGCCTTGGGGCAAAGCATTTGAAGGCATGAACCCAGAACGTCAAGGGTTTATCACATCCTACTTTCGAGATACCATGGGTTTGTCTATGCGGAGCACACAAATTCGGGTAGAGTACTTTTCAAGAGGTTTACCCAATTGCTCAAACAACGATTCGGTAAGTATGTATATTGAGAAAATTATGAAGCAGAAGTTTGGTGGACTTGAAACGTTTCGCGATACCGCTGCATTTGTAACTAAGTCCGATGCGCCCGTAGCTTATGTTGAAGCCACCTCCCCATTAAATCAAATCTGGTTTGCTTGGGCATATATTCCCGCGGGGCCCTATTATATTGCCTTTAATCTGAGCACATTTACCGAAAATGAGTTTACCCTAATGCGGGATAAATTCAAAGCCCTGGTAGCATCTTATCAGGAAGTAGAGTAGTCTTAGAAGTTTAGATTTTCACTATACCTACAATTCGTTTCTTGGGTAGAAATAGGGTTATCTTATATCCTATAGATTAGTAGTGTGTAAATGCGTGCGGGGTGGCCCGCACCTATTGCGTGAGGGGGCGAAGGGTAAAGCCCGCATCCCGAGAGGCGTATGCCGATTCGGGAGAGGACTTGTAACGTAGCACCCGGCCCCAACCTGCTGTACAGCAGGAGTTGGGGCACGCCCAAAGATTTTACTTTATCCTACATACATAAACGGTGATTGCAGTTGTGTGCAGCCTCTATGCTGTTATAGAAATAAAAGGTCGTTTGATAATATAGATGCGGGTTTGGCGAGCCGAAAGGAAGCGACAAAAGGGACTGCCTAAAAAAAAGTTAGGGGGATTCGTTTGAATCACCCTAACCCTTGCTCTTGTGTATTATAAAAATCACAACTCAATTTACGCTTATGCCGCAAGCAAGATGCAATCTAAGGCTGAATGGTAATTTATATGCGGTGAATGGCTCGTTTGGGTGACTGAACGGCTTGCTTTACCCCTCGGAATTTTCACTATTCGTTTCACCAACGGCGGCTCCATCAGATTCTTCTGGCGGCATAATCCAGAAATTATTGTAGCCTTCACCTATCAATAATTGTATTTCTCTGAATTGTACAAGCTCAAGAATAGACAAAAAACAAAACACAGTGTACATACGGTCTCGCTTCGCCAGAATTAGAGATACGAAATCGGTTCTGCCATGCAGGCGTATCATTTGCCGTATGTCACCCTTCACGTCTTCCATCCGAAAAGGTAGAGGTTGAATTACGTGCTTCGGTTTTTCTAAATCCTGATGATGTCGCTCAAGCACCCGCTTAAAGGTTTTCAAGATCATGTAGAGATCAAGCCCATACAATTCTTGTTCAGGGCTGATTTCTGTATTTCTAAAACTTTCCTGCTCTTCTTTACTGTATCCCCTGCCAGCAACTTCTAACCTATCCGCTTCCATATTCTGAATTTGCTCCAACACCATCTTGTAGCGCTTGTACTCTAGCAATCTCTCTACCAATTCAGTACGAGGATCTAACAGATCTCCATCTTCACCTCTCTCTGGGCGGGGCAGCAACATTCTGGCCTTAATATGCATTAGGGTAGAAGCTGTAAGGATAAAATCGGATGCCATCTCAATATTCAGGCGCTCCATTTGCTGTATATAATCTAGAAAATCCTTCGTTATTCGAGAAACAGGAATATCATAAATATCCAACTCATCGCGCTCAATAAAGAATAGCAATAAGTCGAAAGGCCCCTCGAATTGAGGCAATTGGATTTGATAAAAATCAGAATTTGTATTCACTGCTACAAAAATACATAAAACCCTTGGATGGCATGCACTATGCCCTCCGTTTGCAAGGCTATGACCACCGTAAATGCGGTTATTTTGCCATTCATCATTTTTTCATGGCAGTCGAAGGCGCTATTTGTTTAATATTGTATCAAACTCATTATGAACCCAAGCGCAACGTTTTTAGAAATAGACCATGTCGTAAAGCGGTATGCTACCAAGACGGCCGTGGATGCGGTATCCCTCTCGATTCCTTCTGGTATAATTTACGGTCTTCTCGGGCCCAATGGTGCTGGAAAGACTTCGCTGATACGAATGATAACCGGTATCACAGCTCCAGATGAAGGAAGCATCCGATTTAATGGTGCCACGTTTCAATCTTCAGACCAACATACCATTGGATATATGCCCGAAGAACGAGGGCTGTATAAAAAGATGAAAGTCGGTGAGCAACTTATCTATTTATTGCAACTGAAAGGAATGCCGAGCAAAGCGGCAGCAGAGGCTGCTATGCATTGGATGAAACGTATGGAAATTGATAGCTGGAAAAACCGAAAGGTAACGGAGTTGTCAAAAGGGATGCAGCAAAAAATTCAATTCATTGCAACTATTGCGCACAATCCGAGCTTGCTTATTTTAGATGAGCCCTTTTCAGGACTGGACCCTGTCAATGCTAAAATGGTAGAAGAAATCATCCATGAATTGAAAGCCCAGGGTACTACCATTATTTTCTCTACCCATAGAATGGAACAGGTAGAGCAACTCTGCGATCAGATAGCGTTAATCCATCAGGGCAAAGTAGTATTACAAGGCAATGTCAGCGAAATACGTAGAACCTATCGCAAGCCTATATATGATATTGCATCAGAAGATAGTCTTGAATTCTTGAATACCCTATCGGGCGTCCAAGTGCTGAGGGTAACTCCAACATTCGTGAGAATAGAGCTCGCGCCAGATTATGACCCCAGAATGTGTATTCAGGAACTAAATCACAGAGTCTTACTGACAAGATTTGAATTACATCTGCCTTCTCTTAATGATATTTTTATTGAACTGGTAAGCCGCAAAAATGGATAAGATTCGTATAATTTTCGTTCGTGAATACTTGAGCCGAGTAAAGACAAAGATGTTTTTGCTCTCTACGCTTCTCACCCCATTGGGTTTCATTCTGATTATGGGTCTGAGTATTGCTTTGTCGTCTTGGCGTGAAGATGAAGCCACGGATATCTATTTAGAAGATATTGGCGGCAAGTGGGAGCAGCAATTAAAAGGGCAAAGAGGCAATCTTAATTTTATTACCGATGCACCGGCAGATGTAGATGCCTGGCTTACAGAAGAAAAAGGGCGCGTGCATATGCTCATTGATAGCACCCTGCATGTATCATCACCACCGCTGGCAGAAATCAGGTCAGCAGGCAATATTCCTTTATCGGTAAAAGAAACCATTCAAGATACATTAACGCAGGTAATTCGGCAGTATCGATTGGCAGAAACTGGAATTTCTAGCGAAGCACTCAAGCGGGTAAATGAAGAAGTAAAACTCAAAACCCTAAAGGTAACCGAAGAGGGCACCGAGCGCTCTAGCACCGGCCTTGCCGCTATTTTAGGGTATGTGATGGGGTTTCTGATTTATATTTTTATGTTCACCTACGGCATGATTGTGATGCGTGGCGTAATGGAAGAAAAAACCAATCGTATCGTGGAAATTATTATTTCATCGGTGCGACCCTTTCAGTTGATGATTGGCAAATTATTGAGTATTGCCTGCGTGGGGCTCACTCAATTTACCATCTGGATCATTCTCATATTTGCATTATCTACAGCCTTAACGCCCATGTTAGGACTTAAACCCGCCGATTTGCAAAAAGCGCAAGGCATGTCGCAAGGCATTGATATGCCTGCAGAAGCAAAGGGTGAAAATAACAATATGATGGCTGAAGAAATAATGGCTGGCATGCAGAATTTTGACCCCATGTTGATTGTGTATTTCCTGTTTTATTTTCTAGGTGGCTATTTGCTGTACGGTTCTTTATTTGCTGCCGTTGGCTCTGCCGTAGATCAAGAAACCGATGCCCAACAGCTCATGTGGCCTATTACCATTCCGCTCATTATTCCTATGCTCATGCTGGGAAATATAATTCAACAACCCGATGGCACGCTCGCTGTTTTTGCGTCTATATTCCCATTATTTTCGCCAGTTTGCATGATGGTACGCTTGGCAAGTGTAAGCGTTCCATGGTATGAATTGTTAGCATCCATGCTATCCCTTGTTCTTACTTTTCTTGCTGTAATTTGGCTGGCAGGCAGAATTTATAGAGTCGGCATCTTTATGTACGGCAAGAAACCGTCTATAAAAGAAATCACTCGCTGGATATTTTCCTGATACCTTAACTTGGCAATCTGCTAATGATTCCCTACATTTAAGGTATGTTGTGGTCGGTTTTTCGTTGGTCCGGGTTAATCATTCCCTTCGTATTCTGCTTTCAGGTTGCAGCACAATCTGCTACCGGAAACAATCCCTATGGCATTACTTTCACGATAACAGAAACCCCATTCTATATTTTCAATCCCTTAGAACGACAAGTTTCGCTACGAATGGCATATGCCAGTGCTCAAATTGCCAACCCCGAAGCGTGGAATAATCTCAAAAAAGATAAAAAAGTTTATGAAATTGAATTGGTGTACACAAAGTATCCTAAGGATTTCAATAAATGGCTGACCGACTATGACTGGTTACTAGAAAACAGACTCAAGGAATTATTCTCCATAGACCCTCAGTTAAAAGACCCATCCATTCAATGGAAGATTGTACTACAGACCAAGTGTGAAGACGCTGACATCGCCAAAGAAATGTATCATGGGTTTGTTTTAAAGTACAAGCCCATGAAACCATGGGTTGCCAAAGTGAGAGATGGATATGGCAAACAAATGGAGTATGTACATCAGATAATTGAAGGCGATACCATGCCAGCTGATTCTGTCGTGCTTCATGCCCTCAATCGAAAAACCGACTGGCATAAAATGCTGGTGATTATGGATTGGACAGGTAGTATGTACGAATATAGCGCACAGCTGGTACTTTGGCATAAAGAGAATATCGAAAAAGATCTCATCAAACACATTGTTATTTTCAATGATGGCGATGATAATAAATTTAAGGGGCAAAAGAGATCAAAATCAATAGGCACAACCGGGGGTATTTATTCTATGGATGTATATAATTTAAATAATATATACTCTATGCTTGAGCGGGCTATGCGTGCCGGCAATGGTGGCGATGCACCCGAAAATAATCTAGAAGCTATTCTCAAAGGGCTCAGATTCTATTCGTACTGTGAAGAAATTGTTTTGATTGCAGACAACCGGGCACCGCCTCGGGATATGGCGCTGTTGCGAAAAATTAAGCGACCGGTACATGTGATTCTTTGTGGTGCAAACCCCGAGCCACCTGATATCAATTATATAAATTTGGCCTGTTTTACGGGAGGTTCTATCATTACCAATGATCATGAACTGAGATTTCCCGAAACCTTTAAAGAAGGCTATACTTTTGATTTTATGGGCGAAAGCTATATTACCAAGGGCTTTGGCGCCATCAAAACACGTAACCCTTAGACAAACTTTTCATGTAGCTAAAAATTTGGGCGTGCCCCCTGCCTTAGTGCCTAAGGTCGGGGTCGGGTGCTACATTATAGGCTTAGGGCTTAGAAACTTGCCTCTATAAGTAGTATTCATCAGTCGCCCTAAGCGCTGCCATTTCGCCCCCTCACGCAGTTGGCGGCAATACCGCCGCCTTGGGGATTTAGATCTGTTTGCAATTATTCAACATTGCAATAGGCCATAATAAATAATATGGATACTGCATTCGAATTCAACTGATTCGGTATTGCTTTACAGAAGTAAGTATCTCTCAAAGTGTAGATCTCGTTCGCTCCTAATCCATGCTTACGAAAAGAAATCTAAAAAGCATCTTGCCAGGTCAGCGCCTGACAAAGACAATAAAGCCCCAAGAACACCTGAAACCTTACAATCTTACAGTAGTGAAAACGTACAAATTGAGGCTCACCAAGCGTATGATTCGTTGTATAAGTCTCAAATTTTACAATCTGATAATGAGCTATGCACGCGAGATTCGGCCGTTCGTAGCTTCAGCTATAATTCTAGGAATCAGTATATCACTATAAGTACTGAATTGCAATATCCTCGCAATTACCGAAAAGGAAGTGGCTCTATAAAGCACTCTATATTTGCCTTTTGCTGCAAACTATATTCTGGCAATAAAGTCTTATTGAATAAGAAGTTAATTTTATTAAAAAACGTCTTACACTCATCTGCACGCATTTGGAAATTCACCTGTACCCTGCCCATCAGACGAGTCTGATTATAGACAAAAGAATACACAAAATTATAATCTCTACCCACTACCCTATCTGCAGTACCAAAGCGATATGGCCCACATTTACGGTTGCCATTATCACAAAAACTATTGGGCTGCTCATAAATGATATTAGAACCTGTATTGCCGGTTGTATCCAGCAAAACGGTTATCAATGTAGCATTGTATGCCTGAATACCGGCAGGGGAACCCAAAACGGTATCTTTCCGCAAACAGGTATCTGGTGGGCATGATACAGAATCAACACGCACAAAATATACATTAAACTCCTGCTCACCATATCGCACCATTCCATCTTCTTCACATTTTGGAGAGGTACGACACGCCCAGGTCAGGCTAAGCACCGTGAAAATAAATATCCAGACTGAAAATCTATACTGATTCATAAGGGTGGCAAACATTTGACTCCGTGAAGTTAATAAATTTTAAGCATATCATCATTAGATTTTCATGCTGGGCTGATGGTGCAATCCGAAACCCTCATCTCGTAAGACTGGGGTAATATGAATGCTTTCTATGAAAATCGCATTCTGATTATTGTAACTTTGCTGATGATTCCGGCGGGTGCAAAACCGAAATATATAACAACGGAACCCATTTTCATGATTGCTGATATTCGTAAAAATACCGCAGGCCTTCGTTCTGTATTTATTCCAAACCCTGGGAGTATGGCTGTGCATGTAGCTGTGCTCATTAATACAGGAAGCCGAGATGAAGCGCTGCACCTTAACGGTATATCCCACTTTATTGAACACATGGTGTTTAAAGGCACCCCCAAACGCAAAGCTTTTCATATACTCAATCGCCTAGATTCAGTCGGTGGTGAAATCAACGCCTACACAACCAAAGAACAAACCTGCTACTATGCATCCGTTGCAAAGGAACATGCAGATAGAGCGATTGAACTGCTGGCAGATATTATTATCAATGCGACTTTCCCGATAGCAGAAATTGAAAAAGAGAAGAGTGTAATATCCGAAGAAATTGACATGTATCAAGATTATCCTGAAGAAACCATTCTGGAAGATTTTGAAAATGAACTATTCCCCGGCGCGGCTCTAGGTAAGCCTATACTGGGTACACACGAAAGCATCCTCACCTTCAATCAACAAAAACTCCTTACGTACCGCAATACTTTTTATGTAGCCGGAAATATTTCTGTAGGCATATGTGGTGATATGCCTGCGGATGCCGCTCATCATCTGATGCTAAGATATTTTGATGCCGTATCTGCTAAAAAAGCACCCAATCGTGAAATCGTAAAACCCTCTGGAAAGCACTTCTCGAGGACTTCAGAAAAAAGTCTGCAACAAGCCCATGTAATGCTCGGAGGCAAAGCGCCTTCCAAAAAAGTAAAAGAACAATGGGCATTGCAAATCCTGACCAATCTGCTCGGTGGCCCAGCGATGAATTCGCGCCTTAATCTCGCTATTCGTGAAAAATATGGATTGGTATACCAAATATCTTGCTTCTATACTTCTTTTGAAGATACCGGCATTACAGGTATCTACTTCTCCGCGGATGATAAAAAAAGAGAGAAAGTACTTCAGCTTATTCATAAAGAACTCATGCCTATTGTTGAAAATGGCATAACAGAAGATGCGCTTCACAAAGCTTTTCGACAGTTAAGCGGTAACATACGACTACAGCAGGATAATAAGCAATCGGTATTACATCACTTTCTAAAGGAATCTTTTCATCTACACGCCTTAAGTCCTGAAGATTATATTCTGCACTTGCAAAGTGTAAGTACAAAAGATATACTCCAAGCCGCCAGAAAGTACTTGAATCCGGAAAAACTCAATACCGTAACTTATCTTCCTGAAAAGACTGCAAATAGTTGATCTTACTGGCGATAATTTGTACCACTTGCCTACTCCAAGAATCCACAATTGAAAGCAATGATGCATTATGAGTAAGCCCAATATTTTCGGGCATGTTACTCAATATGTCTAATATTTCTCCTTTATTCTTTCTTGAGATACCATCTTACTCGCTCTACCCCTAGCAGAGTGTCTTTGCGCATAAATTGCGCAATACTAAAAGTCCAGACACCTGGAGTTTGAAACTTAAACCCTTGTAAGAGTGGCACCTGAAACCTGACATTTCCTAACCAATTAGGCTCTACCAGCCAGGTGCCGTCTTCAGCCTGAAGTGTAAACTCCTGTATATTTTGAAAGGCAGAATCTCCTGGCGGAATGATGAGCTGATGCACAAACAAATTACGATATTGGAATTTCGCATTCACCTGTAAATCGAGCCATACGGCATACACTTGCTGTGTGTCGCTAATCTCTGGTTGAATGACCAAAGAATCGGCATACGTCCAAATTTGGTCAGGGTGCTCTATTTCACCTTTCCATGCTTCGGGAGTACAGGCACTGAAAGCAAGTATGTACAAAACCAGAAAACCGACCCATTTCATGGCGCTTAAGCTTCAGGGGGCGTGGGTGTATTTCGGGGCGCATCGGAGGCATCTGTTGCATCCGGGCGTCGTTGATTTGGCGGACGATTACGGTTATGATTGGGTCTTCCGGCATTTCTATCACCTTGAGGCGGACGATTACCCTGCGGTCTTTGCGGCCTTGCCTCTCCATCGTTGCCAAGCGCAGGATTGGGTGATGCAGCATTTTCCCCTATAGAAGGATTTTCTCTTTGGGGCCTACCTTCTCTTTGGGGGCGATTCGGATCCCGTGGAGGACGATTATCATTTCTTGGTGGGCGATTAGGATCACTTGGAGGACGATTATTATCTCTTGGTGGGCGATTCGGGTCGCTTGGAGGACGATTCGGATCGCTTGGAGGACGATTATCGTTTCTTGGTGGGCGATTCGGGTCACGAGGTGGGCGGTTCGGGTCGTTTGGCGGGCGATTGCCTTGGGGTCGGGGTGGCCTTGCTCCACCTGGCACATTGCCTTCTGGTCGAGGTCCACGCTGCTGAGGCGCACGCGTTTCAACAGATTCTCCATCCACCTGTGGCCCACGATTACGGGCTTCAGTACCCAGTTGGGCATTGCCAACATCTCCTACAGGACGCTTCTTTTTCTTCTTCTTATTCTTACTTGATTGTAAGGGTCGCTCGTTTATTTTAGATTGACCGACTACATCCACAAAGTCCATCTCCTTGCTTCTACGCGTCGTTTCTGCTTTGGCTGCAATCTCTTCTGTAGACATCAAACTTGGGGGTTTCACACCCTTCTTATTCATCTGAATAATCTCTGTTACGCGTCTAACATCTACGGGATGCCATTCCGAACTGTCTGCATACGAGAACCACATTTTCTTTTTGAAAATATCGGTCTTCTGCAACCTCGCAACCCCTAATTCAGTTTCAATTGAATACACATCTGGTATGCCTTTGAGGGCATCCATATAGGTTTCGAGTTCGTAATTAAGACAGCATTTGAGCCTACCACATTGACCCGATATTTTCATTGGGTTCAATGAAATATTTTGATATCGTGCAGCTGCTGTAGATACATTTTTAAAATCTGTGAGCCATGTTGAGCAGCATAATTCTCGCCCGCAAGATCCAATTCCGCCTAAAATACCCGCTTCTTGGCGCAATCCAATTTGTCGCATTTCTACCCGCAGACGAAATTCCTCTGCCATCACTTTAATCAACTCTCTGAAATCTACGCGGCTGTCGGCGGTATAATAAAATATACCCTTGGTATTATCGCCTTGGATTTCGACTTCTGAGAGCTTCATTTCCAGCTTCATTCTGCGAATAATTTCGCGCGTCTTTTGCAATACCGATATTTCTCTGCTTCGAGCCAGTTGCAAACGCTCTAAATCTTCTTCTGATGCCTTGCGATATATTTTCAATACCTTATCGGCATGGAATTTTTTCTTTCGCATTTGCAATCGGGCAAGTTCACCACTGAGGCTAATCGTCCCTGTATCGTATCCCCTGTCTGATTCTACTACCACGACATCGCCGGTAATCAGATCCAGTGCATTTACATTCTTATAGAAACCTTTGTGGGTTGATTTAAAACGTATCTCAAAGATGGCATCTTGTCGACCTGCATCTGGGGGCAGCATTGAACTGAACCAATCAAAGGTATTGAGTTTATTGCATCCGCCGGTTGCACAGCCTCCGCTTTTACATCCGCCTGTCCCACAGGCATTTCCGGTTCCACATGATCCGCATCCCATATATATAGTAATTATGATGAATGGTTGAAATAATGCCGAAGTTACACACAAAAAGAATACATGTATCTGCATATGCTTCCGAAGGAAGTATATTTGCATGCATTCTATACTTTACAAAATGGAAAGATCCTCTTACATTCAAACAATTGGCGTGATTGGCGCCGGCGTTATGGGAAATGGCATCGCTCAGGTAGCAGCAGCCTCCGGTTTTCAAGTCATTCTGCAAGATATTCATGGTGATGCACTCGAAAAAGCATTATCCCAAATTAGGTCATTCCTAACGAAATCCGTGGAGAAAGGGAAATTGTCAGAATCCGAAAAAGACGAAATCTTGGGGCGCATACGCACCACAACCGAGGTAACAGAGGTAAAAGCAGACCTCATTATAGAGGCGATTCTCGAAAACCTGGAAATCAAACGTAAACTTATATCTGCCTTAGAGTCGGTGAACAGTCATCAGACAATTATTGCCTCCAACACATCAACCCTTCCGATTACACGAATTGCCGCGGGAGCGCTTAGGCCGGAGAATATCGTAGGGATGCATTTTTTTAATCCGGCACCTTTAATGAAACTCGTAGAGGTAATCGCGGGTGAGATGACCCATCCGGAAATCGCAGAAACCGTTTTTGAGGTCTCCTCCCGCATGGGCAAATCGCCAGTACACGTGAAAGATGAACCTGGGTTTATTGTTAATCGAGTCGCTAGACCCTATTATCTTGAAGGTTTAAGGTTGTATGAAGAGCAAGTGGCAGATTTTACGGCTATAGACGAACTGATGGAAGCCACTGGCTTCAAGATGGGACCCTTCCGACTGATGGACTTGATTGGGGTTGAAACCAATCATGAGGTAACGAAATCTTTATACGCATCATTTTTCCACGAAACGCGCTTCAGACCTAGCCGTGTGCAACAGAAGAAAGTAGATGCCGGTAATTTTGGGCGCAAAACAGGTAAAGGATTTTATTCATATTAAGTCATCACCCATAGTAGACAGAGATTAGGAAGCCTCGTTTACCAAATTAGGGAATTCATTATACTTTGATTTTCTGATGTTGCCTAATATTTGTGCGTCAAGTATTCATATTTTTCATTCTGCACAGCTTTAGAATTTATCAGAAATAAAATGATTCATATGATACCCAGCCTGCGGTAAGGCGCAAGTTGTTTCACAGCATTACAGTAGATATTTACAGCAAAATTATACAGTCTGTCACGATAATTTCAAGAAGATATTAAGACAGTTACTCACTGGCATTTACACTTCTGATTGAATCGAAATCAGGAATGGAGTTTTTACAATAGTCTTTTACGAATATCCAGATGATGGTTCTCTGCTGTTTTTTGTGCGATATCGTATCCAGCATCCATATGTCTGAGCACACCCATAGCGGGGTCGTTGTGTAGGACGCGAGCGATTCTTTTCTCTGCCTCGAGGGTACCATCTGCAACGATTACCTGACCAGCATGAATGGAATACCCCATACCGACGCCACCACCATGATGCAGGGATACCCAGCTTGCACCACTGGCTACATTCACCATAGCATTGAGTACGGGCCAATCTGCTACAGCATCTGAGCCGTCAAGCATAGCCTCCGTTTCGCGATTGGGTGAAGCCACAGAGCCGGTATCGAGATGGTCTCTACCGATAACCACAGGGGCTTTTAGGATGCCATCTCTCACCATCTGATTAAATGCCAATCCTGCTTTTGCACGATCGCCTTGACCCAGCCAGCAAATACGAGCAGGCAAACCTTGAAATTCAATTCTTTCTTGCGCCATATGAATCCAACGGCTTAAGGCATGATCATTGGGAAATAATTCCAAAATTTTGCGGTCAGTGGCATAAATATCTTCGGGGTCACCAGAGAGAGCCGCCCAACGGAAAGGGCCTTTGCCTTCACAGAATAGGGGTCTAATGTAGGCGGGTACAAAACCAGGGAAGTCAAATGCGTTTTTCACATCTCTTTTATCATGTGCCTGCCCCCTGAGATTATTACCATAATCAAAGGTAACGGCACCTCTTTGCTGTAGCTCTAGCATTTGTCGTACGTGTCTTGCCATTGTATCGAGCGATTTCTCAGCATATTGCTGTGGGTCGTTTTCCCGTAATATTTTCGCTTCTTCGACTGTCATATTCTGCGGAAAATATCCGATTAGCTCATCATGCGCTGAGGTTTGATCGGTAAGGGTATCAGGTGTTATATTGGCATCCAATAGCGCTTGCAACAAATCGACGGCATTGCAAGCCACGCCGATAGACAGGCCTATCCCTTTGGCTTTGGCATCTAAGGCCCATTCAATAGCTTCTGAGATAGAGTGTGTCATTTTATCGAGGTATCGTGTTTGTACCCGCTTTTCCATTCTCCAGGCTTCCACTTCAGCAGCGAGGCAAACTCCCTGATTCATGGTAATTGCCAAGGGTTGTGCGCCACCCATACCGCCTAAGCCTGCGGTTACATTCAGGGTGCCTTTTAAACTACCCTGAAAATGCTGCCTTGCTAATTCAGCATAGGTTTCATACGTGCCCTGTACAATACCCTGAGAGCCTATATATATCCAAGAACCTGCCGTCATTTGGCCATACATCATCAATCCCTTTTTGTCAAGTTCTCTAAAATGCTCCCAAGTGGCCCATTTGGGTACTAACATAGAGTTGGAAATCAGCACTCGTGGCGCATCGGTATGTGTTGGTAGAATACCTACCGGCTTACCTGATTGTATTAATAAAGTTTCATCATCTTCTAGATCTTGTAAGGCTTTGATAATTAATTGTAAAGACTCATGATTTCGGGCAGCCTTGCCCAAGCCTCCATAGACAATCAATTCATCGGGCCTTTCAGCTACATCAGGGTCGAGATTATTCAGTAGCATTCTCAATGCAGCTTCTTGCACCCAACCTTTGCAGCTCAATTGAGTACCTGTAGGCGTTTTCATGATCTTCAATTCCATATTTCCTGTAAAATGATTAAACAACTTACAAACAAAAATACGATTGATTTCATCCCATATTCTAATAAAATTGGACAACATCAAAAATAAACACCTGCATTTTGAGCCGAATTCGCTCGATATGTTACCTTCAGAATGTATTGAATCTATTGTAAGGCCTATTCAGAAAGTATAATTTGATACTTTTGACTCTTTGCCATTTACTGTGGGTTAAAATAATAGATTGAAGTTTCAATTATGGTCTCATAAAAACTTATTCACTCTAATTGAAACATGAAATTAGAATTTGGAAGCATTTTAAAGCACTAATAAACTTTACTAATCCCTTAAAGTAAGATGCCATGCATTCCTAATGCGGGCGCTTCGATACAGCCCCTCCCATACATGCATTTTACTAAAAAATCTACAATGGGGCTTATACTTCGACTTCGCTCAGCACAGGCTCAGCGACCGGCTGCTTTATAATAGATTTTATTCTCTTTGAAACCTTTAAATATGGCTTTCCTTAATGAGCATCTCTAAACGCAATTATCAATAACCCACAATTAATCGCATAGAGCCATACTTTTTCCGATAGGGGATACCGCCTGGTTAATAGTTAGTTGTTAAGCGGAAAGTCTTTAGGATGGCGATGTATAACCTACAACCCTGCACGTGCTGGGCTGACAAAAAAACCTCAAACTTTTGTTCGAAAGCATGAGATTGGATGACGTGCTTTGTTATCTACAAACGAGATACATACTTTCACAGCATCAGTACTAGAACCCATTGCTAGTAAAATAAATCAATAATTGCATGCGTTCATACGCTCTGATTGAGCTATCTTTAAATATTCGAAATATATTCGAATACAATGTAGAGATATCGATGAGTTATTATCTGAGATGACTTCCCGAAGGGTCTATACGCTCCCCAAAATTCTTGTAAATTGAATACCTTGTGAATTCTTATTACCTTTAATGTAATGAAACAATTATAGGCAGCAGATTCATTAGAGATATGGATAGAAAAGACTTTATTAAAAATTCCGGTTTAATTTCTCTAGGCTTACTATTGCCTTCTACTCTATGGTCATCGTGCCGGAGGGATAGCCTTTTGGACGAGTTGAGGTATGATGGCAAAGTATTAATTATAGGTGCGGGAGCTGCTGGACTGTATGCTGGTTACATATTAAAATCAAGAGGTATTGCATTTCAAATAGTAGAGGCCGGAGATCGGATAGGGGGTAGACTTGCGAAGCTAGAAGGTTTTGCTGATTATCCATTGGATCTCGGCGCACAATGGTTGCATGGCAAGAATAGTATTGTCGGGGATTTGATAGCGAAAACACAAACCCCAATAACCTTAGATAACAGTGAATTAACATTTTGGTATCAAGGCAATCGCGTTTCGAATTTGCCGAAGGATATACAAATATTTGAAGGCGATAATAAGCCAGATATTTCGTATCAAGCATATGCACAGCAACAAGGTTTTGGGGATGACTATACGCATATTGTAGAGGCTATAGCAGGAGATCAGGGTGCAGCAGCTTCGCGCCTTTCGGTGTATTATAACAATTTAGAAGAAGCGGAATGGAATTCGGGCGATCAGGATTATAAATTCAGAAATACTTTCTTTGATCTCATCAACACGCATATTGCATCTGAAATCCAAGATGCTATTGTATTAAATGCGCCCATTCATCGTGTAGAATATTCGCAATCAGGTGTTGTATTTACAGGCTTTGATGGGCAACAATATACAGGAGACAAAGCGATAATTACGGCACCCATTAGTATTTTGAAGCGAAATGACATACAATTCATACCTGAGTTGCCGATAGCGAAAACGACAGCATTTTCTAAAATTGGAATGGATGCGGGCATGAAGGTATTTCTGAAATTTAGTGATTCATTTTTCGATGAGAATATCATTGGAGGCTCTATTTGTGCGGCTTATGCAGATGAACGCGTTGGCAAGTCATCATCAGAACCGATATTGCTAGCTTTTGTGATGGGCGAACAAGCGGAATATTTAACTTCATTGGGAACGGATGCCGCGATAGTAGCTGCATTATTACAAGAGTTAGACAGTATGTATTCTGGCCGTGCATCAGCTACATTTGTAAAAGCGCATGTAGAAAATTGGACCTTGCATCCCTATATCCGGGGTGCCTATTCCTATAGTACAGTGGGCATGGGGGATGCAAGAAAAGTAGCCGCTCAACCCATTGATAATACCCTGTTTTTTGCCGGTGAGGCTATGAATATTAATGGGCATCATCAAACAGTACATGGTGCAGTAGAGACCGGCTATATAGCAGTGATGCAAATACTTGAAGCACTAAAACAATGAGGGCGATAGTATCCTTTATATTAGGGCTGTTAATGATTTCAGCTGTTCGTGGACAAGAGTTAAGAACGGATATTTCGTATGCCTATATGTATGCTTCAGAATGGGACAAGGCCATTCAGGTGTATAATTTCAGCAGACCCTTTTTGCAAGACAAGCAACCATTATTGATACATGGCATGCAGTCATCAGTTGCAAAGATATGGGCTTCGGATGCTGCGATTCGTCATGGCTTAGATCTCTCATATGCTCAGTTTCGGAGTGTGAGCAGGGAATCGCAATTTAGGAATGTGCTACATCTTCATTTTATGAAACTGGGGTATATATTGCAGTATGTTCCTAACAGAATGAAGGGTCGTGTATATAGCGAATTACAGGCAGGGGTTGTGAGTAGTGTGCTATTTCGAAATTTGGAGGGTTCTGCATTTCAAATAGATGAAAGAGGCATTCGCTCTATGGGAATTGGCGGGGAGTGTGGTATAAAGGCAGGGTATTATGCCATGCGTAGTGCCCGACATGCAGTTTCCATATATATACAATTACGATGTATGCCGTATGTATATTCCCCGGGAATGGAAGGGATTCTCAATCAAACGCGGGGTGTAAGTAGCAGAGCGGGTAGCAGTGTATGGATAT